>Ga0247825_10003026_pt1 | contig 11078 bp, 12 predicted proteins | sample 13C_Vanillin_Day_FD_194413 | JGI IMG/M metagenome (GOLD analysis project Ga0247825, IMG submission 194413) | Soil microbial communities from agricultural site in Penn Yan, New York, United States - 13C_Vanillin_Day48 | ecosystem: Environmental > Terrestrial > Soil > Agricultural land | place... | reverse complement strand
GTGATGCTGTATGCGGCCATCTGCCGCCGCCACCCGTCGATGGCCGCATACAGCATCACGTTCGGGCTCGTGGTCGTCAGCAGGTCCGCGCACTGCGACAGGTGCGTGCCGTCGACGAGGTCACCCTGCAGGTGGTAGACCGATCCCTGCTCGAAGCCCGCACCCATCTTGTGGACGCTGACCACGCAGACATCGGCACCGGCGTCCATCGCCCAGGTCGGCAGGTCGTCGTGGAACGGAAGGTGCGCTCCCCATGCCTCGTCGACGATGAGCGGCTTGCCCCGCTCGTGGCATACCTGTGCGATGGCGTCGAGGTCGGCGCAGGTGCCGTACGGGCTGGGGCTGACGATCAGTGCACCGGCGGCGTCGGGGTACTTCTCCCACATGGCCCGCACCTGGTCCGGGGACGGAGGATGGGAGAAGTGCATGTCCTCGTCCCAGCGTGGGGTGATCCAGCGAGGTGTCACACCGCTGAAAATCAGTCCGGCGACGATGGACTTGTGCGAGTCGCGGGAGACCAGCAAACCGCCGGGATCGTTTCCGGCGACGGCCATCATCGCCGCCTTCACCGACAGCGAACTACCGCAGGTCGAGAAGAAGGCCTGCTCGGCCCGGACCGCGTCGGCCATCAACTGCTCGGCCTTGGACAGGTAGCCGTTACTCGACCTCCGGTCGTCCAGTCCGCCGGAGGCGAGCACGTCCGCACGGAACGGCTCGACGCCGAGAACCTCTTTTACCCGCGCGTCGGCACCGCGTCCCTGCCGATGCCCCGGCGGGGAGAATCCGTATCGGTCGAGCCGGTGGTACTGCTCCAACGCATCCAACACTGGTGCCTGCGACTGGTCCATACCCGACGGTGTACCCGCACTCTTTCCGCCTTGAACCCTCGACGCGTCGCCGCGGGCGCACGGTCCTGGTTCTCTGCGTTCTCCTCGCCCGCTCGGCGTACCGTGGATTCTTGTGCCCGACATCGGGGTGTTGGCGTCCTTCGACTTCACCGGCGACGACGAAGTGCGTCGGTGGATACCCACCGAGGTCGGGATCGTGACCACGCGCACCCGTCCGGTCCCGATGCAGGACAACTTGCGGTTCGTCAGCGACCTCGGGACCCGTCAATCGTCACCGGCCCGGCCCGTCAGCTGGCCCACCAGCGGGTTGCGGCCGCGCTCTACGCCTGCACGGCGTGCAGCTTCGCCCATGGGCACGACGGCGAACGACGGCTGCGAGAAAGCATGCAGGCAAGCGGCATTCGTCGACCATGGACGACCTCCGGTGCCGTCGTCAAAGCACTGACGGCGCTGCACGCGCGCACGGTCGTGATCATCCATCCCTACGCCGCCGATGTCGCCGACCGCTTAGCGGTCTTCCTCGCCGATGCCGGAATCGACGTCGTTGCCGGCACCCGGATCGACGTGCCCGTGACCGAGGTCGACTCCATCGACGCCACCTCACTCACCGACCTCGTCCTCGGCACCGACCTGACGTACGCGGATGCCGTCTTCATCAGCTGCACCAACGTGCCCACCTACGACGTGATTGCCCCGCTCGAACTCCAACTCGGTATCCCCGTCGTCACCGCGAATCAGGCAGGCATGTGGGCCACCCTGCGGGCTGTCGGCATGCGCGCCTGCGGGCCTGGCCAAGCACTGCTCGCCACTTCGCAGCCCTCGAGTAGGCGAATCTGACCGAACAGCTTTCGGCCGCCGGCGCACATCGCGCCACACGGCGACAATGGCCGAAGAAGAAATGTTCTTATGATCGATGTGGCCCTGCGGACTCGCGGCGCGCACGCCACGCGGCGATCGCGAATCGCGTCTCGCCGGAAAGGTGCTTGACGACATGGCTATCGAGAATGACGAGTGGTTTCGATGACGGTCATCGAGTGTTCCGGAGACGGGCGGGCGCGTGGCCGCGCCCACGGTGAGCAGGCCCGCGACTTGGTCCACGCCGCCCTCGACCGCTGGCGAGACGGTACGAACGCTCGAAGTCGCCATCACCTCGCCTCGACAGGACTGCTCGCCTCGGTTCAGGCCGCCGTGCCCGACCTGGCCGAGGAGATGCTCGGCATCGCGGAGGCGGCAGCGGTCCCGTTCGCGGACATCCTCGCGTACAACTTCATGGACGAACAGTGGTGGGTGCATCGCGAGCACCTCGAACTCGGCTGCAGCGTCCTCGGGCGGGCCGACGTGGACGGCGTCTACCTCGCGCAGAACATGGATCTGCCCGACTTCATGAGCGGATCCCAGGTCGTTCTCCGCATCCGCCCGGAGGCCGGCCCCGAGGCACTGGTGCTCAGCTCGGCGGGAATGATCGGATTGACCGGGATCAACGATGCCGGAGTCGGCGTCTGCGTCAACACCCTCGGCATGCTGCGCCACAATTCCGCCGGTCTGCCGGTGGCCGCCGCGATCCGTGGCGCGCTTGCCCACGCTTCCCGCGACCAGGCCGTCGACTTCCTGCACCGCATCTCACACGCCAGCGGCCAGCACTACGCGGTGGCGGATGCGCACGGTTTTCAGGGGGTCGAGTGTTCGGCTTCTACGGTGGTCGTCAGTTGCCGGGCGGGGTCGCCGCGTCTGCTCCACACCAATCACCCGCTGTCCAACAGGGACATCGAGCCGGATGCCGAGCACGAATTGGAGCGCGAAGGACGGATCACCGATTCCCGGGTTCGCCTCGCTTTCCTCGAAGCGAATGCGTCGGAAGCCTGCGATCGCGCTGCCGCCGAGCGCCTTCTCGCCGACCGCACCGCGCCCCTGTGCGTCACACCGCGTCTGGGTCATCGGACGCGGACTTTTGGTGCCGTCGCCTACGAGTTCGGAACAACTCCGCCGACAGCACGCTTCTGCCTCGGCCTACCGGACCAGGAACCCTGGATCGAACCTGGATGGCACTGGGCGCCTCAGGACGTTTAGATGCTCTCCGTCCAGGACTGGCTCAGCGACGTCGTCGCGCACCTGGTCTACGGCGCCACCGTCGCCGGGAGGTCGACGACGCGTCTCTAGCCGCCGGTGAGCGTTCGAAAGGCGGTGGCAATGTCGCTGAGGGCACCGAGGCCGGCGGCGATATTTGGATGACCTGCACTACCGCGCCGTATACACGTCATGATCCTGCGGGTCGGTATCGGCCCTTCGCGTAGTGGGACACGCACCACAGCATGCGAGGACGGGATGGGCACCATCCGCGGCAACAGACAGACGCCGAATCCTTCTGCGACCAAGGCGGACACGGTATACCACTCCTTGACCTGGTGGGTGATGCCGGGAGCGAATCCCGCTGCGAGGCACGCTGACACGAGTAAAGCGTAGGTGTCGTTGTTCTCCTTCTTGACAATCCATTCCTCGGTTGCCGCCGCGCTGAGCGCCACACCCTCTAGTCGCGCGAGGGGATGATCCGCCGGGACCAGCAAGTCCTGCGGGTCGTCGAGCAGCTGATACTGCTCGAACCGAGGATCGACAACGGCAGGAGCGTCGGGACTGGGCAGCACGATCCCGACGTCCGCTTCCTCGGCACCGATGAGCCGGTAGCAGTCGGCACTTTCCTCTTCCCTGATTTCGACCTGCAGCCGGGGGTGGGCCACCGCGAGACGACGAGTAGCGGGGGCGGCCAGCGCTGCGACGGCCGAAGGCACCCCGCACAGACGCAACGGACCGACCGACTCGCGGCCCTCGGCAGCGAGATCGGGCTGGGCGCGTTGCCATTGAGCCTGCAGTGTGTCGGCGTGGTGGAGCAGCGTGCGCGCGGCCGGGGTCAGATGCACCAGTCGGCCTTCGTGGCGGAGCAGGTCGACGCCGAGATCACTTGCCAATGTCTTGAGCTGTTGGGAGACCGCGGACGGGGTCAGATGCAGCGCCGCGGCAGTCGCGGTGACGGTGCCGTAGTCGGCGAAGGCCCGCAGGACTTGTAATCGCCGCAGGTCGATCATGAAGTCCAATCTAAACGAAATTGCGCCCAAAGTATTGATGGACCTGCACCTTTATCGTGGCGATGCTGGGTGCATGAGGAACATAAGCAGCCTCTCCGCGCCCGCTCTGGTTCTGTGCAGCGTGGTCAGCATCCAGTTCGGGCAGGCGCTGGGCAAAGGGTTGTTCGACTCCGTGGAGCCCTCCGGCGTGGTGGCCCTGCGTCTCGGCATAGCCGCGGTGGTACTTCTGCTCATCTGCCGGCCGAGCCTTCGGCGGGCATGGACCGACCGGGCGGTGATCCTCGGCTTCGGCACGGCGATCGCGGGGATGAATCTCGTCTATCCGGCTGCACTACCTACCCACGGGTGTCGCGACGAGCCTGCAGCTGCTGGGACCGATCGCCCTGGCCCTGGTGTCGTCCAGACGGTGGTCTGACGTGGTGTTCGTCGCTCTCGCCGCGACCGGGGTGGGGTTGTTCTCCGGATCGCCGTCCGGCGCGTATCCGGTCGCCGGCATCGTGTTGGCGCTGGCCTCCGGAGCCTCGATGGCGGGCTATCTGCTGATGAGCCGACGAGCGGGAACGCGCAGTGCCGGCGCCGAGCCGTTGGCGTGGGCGGTTACCTGGGCGGCTCTGGTCACGGTGCCGGTCGGTGTGATCGTCAACGGTGCCGCGCTCCTCGAGGTCCGAACCGTCGCCATCGGCGCAGTCGTCGCGGTCCTGTCCGCCGTGGTGCCGTACTCGCTCGAACTCGCGGCGCTGCGTCGCCTGCCGCCTCGAACCGTCGGTGTGCTGCAGAGCCTCGAGCCCGCCGCCGCGGGGATTGCGGCAACCGTTGCACTCGGCGAAAACCTGCACGTCGCACAATGGCTCGCTGTCGGCTGCGTCAGCGCCTCGAGCATCGGAACAGTCCGCCGATCCCCGCCCCCAGCACCCGAACGATCCCTCGACTCACTACCGCAGCGCCGCTCCCCGCGGGTTGACATTCCGCGCATCCGAACGGTTACCCAAGACGCTCCACAATGCGGTGTCCACGGATCGCGTCTCCACGCGGAAATCCGAAACACACACGCCGCCAGCTCGAAGAGCCTATCGACGGCGCGACGTCGTTGACGGAGTTCCTTGGGGGCTCGTCGTCACCGCACGCCGCGACATTGTTCACCATCGTCGACCGGCCCAGCGAGCAGGTCGTGTGGATCCAAGTCACTGTTGCCTGGGCGGATGTCCGGACGGATCCCCTGGCGGCCACTACTCCTCATCGCGCCATCTGCGGGTTGCGGCCAGCCACTCGGTACGCGAACCCACGTCGGGCCGTCTAGGGGTCCAGGTATCCGCACATGAGCGCCGCACCACGACACGGCGCCCGTGTGCTGTCATTTCTTGTCTTCGGCCTTGCCGACGCCTCCCTGATGAGCGGGTCCCACCCCGGAATCACTACCCTCGGTCTCGCCGGCATGTGCGGCGGGCTTCTCCTCCGCCGGCGACGCCACCGCACCGCGCGGGGTCTCCTCGGGTTGCGGGGACTGCATTCCGCCGGCGTCCACCTGCTCGTCGTGCTCCGGACGCCCCTCCTTGGTGCTCGTCGTCCGGCCGTCGTACGGCGGTATCACCGGCTTCGCATCCCCGGGCGGGAGCGACCCACCGGCAGCAGCGGGATTGGCGCCCGGTTCCGCGGTGGACTTTGTCTCCTCCTGCTCCAGTGACCCCGGTTCGCGGTCCGTCTCGCCTGCTCCAGCCTGGTCCGGGCCCGCGTCCCGCGCGCCTTTGGGGCCACGCTCGGACTGCGGCTCCTCCTGCAGCTGCTTGCCTGGTTCGGTACCCATGATTTTCTCCTCACCGACGCCCCGGAATGCCGGATTCTCTGCTTCGTTCGCGGCTAACGTCTGCTGTAGCTATGCCCCGGGACACGAACGCGAAACCGCACCTCTCCGGATGGGGCACGAGTGCTCTTTGCGGGGCCTCGATGACAATCCGTCGATAGCGGACGGCAGGTCGGCGCTACCTCCGCCTGGACGGCTCGGTGATTTCCCGCACGGTCGACGCATCATTCTGCTGAAGAGTTCTTCAGTTGTCAGGTGTTGGACAACACGGTTTTGAGCCAACCGCGCTCGCGGGTGTCGAACTTTTCGTGCGCGTCGAGGGCGTCGGCGGTGGGTTCGTGTTGGGTGGTGAACGTCGTCGGGTCGATCAGGCCGTGGCCGACCGTGCCGAGCAGCCGAGGAATGTAGCGGCGATGGTTCGGCTGAGTCGGTTGCTCGCCGACGGTGATCTCATCGCGGCACAGGAAGCGTTAATGCGCCTGGTCGCCCAGTAAGGAATGGAGCATCGCTGCGCTGTTGCCGCTGCTGGTGCACCTGAGTGGCTTGCCGCCCACCGCATCGGAGCTGGAACCGCCGACGTGTTCGTCGTCCGAATCCGGATAGACAACGTGCCGGCGGACATCGACGCTCCAAGGCTCCCGACCCGGGTAGCGCTGCGGTGCGGTCCTCCCTCAGCCGGCGCATCCCGACGATGCGGTCCTTCATGCCAGCGCCGCCGTCCACACCCGACCCATCGGCCGCGCCCACACCGTTCTGGACTTACTGGTGTGGATTGATCCCCTCGGCATCGGCAGATCCTCGCTGCCCTCGCGGTGGCGCGGCAGTCCTCGAAGACTGGTAGTCGATCTCGTCAGGGTTGTGGTTCGAGTGCCGCCGCGGCCGGTGTAGAGCACGGTGATGGCTGGCTGCTCCGGCCATACGGAGCGAAAGCGGTGCGGCTGGTACGAGCACGGTGAATCCGGGTATCCGGTGAGCAGCCAATCGAGTGAGGAGGAACGCCATGCCGCGGTCATCGATCAAGGACGAGAAGGTGTACCAGGAAGTACGCAAGGACGGTGCGTCGAAGGAGAAGGCGGCGCGGATCGCGAACTCGGCCGCCAACCGCGGCCGGTCCGCTACCGGCCGCAAGGGCGGCAAGTCACAGTCGTACGAGGACTGGACCGTCGACGAGCTGAAGAAGAAGGCGAAAGAGGTCGGACTGTCGGGGTACTCGTCCAAGCGCAAGGGTGAGCTGATCGACGCGCTCCGCAACCATTGAGGGTCCGACGACCTAAAGCGGTACCGCCACAGTCACGTTCATGGAGATCTGCCGCAGCGCCGCGGCGTGATGGGTCCGAATTCATGTCGGCACCTGGAACGCTTCCCCGATCCATTGTGGCGGCGCGGCGATACTGCATGCCGGTGTCACGATCACGTCGCTGACGCAACTAGTGCGCACCAGGGCGGCTGCTCGTCACCGTGGGGATGTTCGTCAGAGTTGGAGGGAGGCCATGGCAACCACCACCGTGCCGGCAAGGACGGTCCGCGGCGGGATACCCACCCTCGGGGTGGAGGAGGAGTTCGTCCTCGCCGACCCGCACACCGGGCGGCCCAGCCTGCACAACACCGAAGTCATTACCGCCGGCCGCGAGCTCGGCATCAATCTCCAGGCGGAGTTCTCCCGCTGCCAGATCGAAACCGCCACCTCGATCGGCACGCACATCCGGGATCTGCGCGACCAATTGTGCGAATCCCGGGCAGTGACCGCCGACGCCGCCGCGCGCACCGGGTGTCAGCTCCTCGCCGTGGGCACCCCCCTGTACGTCCCGCCGCCCGACTCGATCACCGATACCCCCAGGTATCGGCGGATGGCCGAACAGTTCGGCGCGCTCGCGACCGGAGTGGTGTGCGGCTGCCACGTGCACGTCGGGGTGGCAGACCGTGAGCAGGCGGTCCAGGTGATCAACCATCTCCGACCGTGGCTGCCCACGCTGCTGGCGCTCACCGCGAACTCCCCCATCGCCGCCGGGTGCGATACCGGGTATGCCAGCTGGCGCTACATACTGTTCGGGCACTGGCCCAGTGCGGGAGCACCCCCGTATTTCGACTCCGCCGCCAACTACGATGCCGCGGTCGACGCGATGCGCGAGAGCGGTGCGATCCTTGACACCGGCATGGTCTATTGGGATGTGCGGGTCTCGGATCATCTGCCTACCGTCGAGATCCGCATCAGCGATGTCCCCGCCACCATCGACGAGACGATGACCCTGGCCACCCTAGTGCACGCACTGGTCATCACGGCTGTGCACGCGATCGAACGCGGCACACCGGCACCGACGATTCACCAGGAGGTGCTGCGCGGTGCGTGCTGGCGGGCGGCCCGCGACGGGCTTGCCGGGCACGGTTTCGACCTGACCACCATGCGCCTGGTGCACGCGCGGCGGCTGGTCTACCAACTGCTGACGCATGTCAGGCCTGCCCTGACGGAACTCGATGAGTACCGGCAGGTCGCCGGGTCGCTGGCGGCGATCCTCGATCACGGCAACGGGGCCGTCCGGCAACGCCGGACTCTGGCCCGTCGGGGCAGTGTCGCCGAGGTGATCGCGGAGTGTGCGCGCCGCACCTTCGAAGGATGCATTCCCGAACCGGATGATGCGCTGCCGCTCTAACCGTCCACGCCTGGTTTCTCATCAGGATCCTGCCACGGTCTGGTCGCTCACGGAGTCTGATTCCGCCGGCCTCGGGTCTCAGGCGAGATCGCTCAGCCTACCGAGATCGAATTGATTTGGCAGGCAGAACAATTACTCCTTGCCCCGAGCGAAACCGGCAGGGTCCGTGCCGATTGCTGGCGAATGGGTGCGGCCGCGACACCCTGGCCGGGCGGGTCCTGCCGCTTGTGTTCCGACCTGGCGGGGTCCAAACACGCTGGTGTCCGGACCCCAGCTGCATCCTGCTACTCGGCCGCCTCGGGTGTGCGGGAGCGCATCCCGCTCTTGGCTCGAAGCCGGGAAACGGTAACCAGGCCTCGCGACGCGTCACCGCCAACCACACAATGCCGTTAATCATTGCCGCTGGCAACGGGGTTGGTGCGGAGCGTCCGTTGCTCGTCCGGTTGCCGGACCTCAATCCGACCGTGCCGCACGCGGGCCTCGAACACCTGCTGCGGTCGCGTTGCCGGACCCCGCACGACCCGGCCGTCCCCGACACGGAAGCGGCTCCCGTGCCACGGGCATTCGATGCACCCCTCGTGGAGCAAGCCGTCGTGAAGGGGTGCGCCCCGATGGGTGCAGCGGTTGTTCAGCGCGACAATGGCGTCTGGTCCGTTCACCAGCAGCACCGACACGGTGCCGACCAGCACGGCAACCATTTCCCTACCGGTCAGCACAGTTTCCGGTGCCGCGTCCGTCCAGTCCGACGGCAGGGTGGAAAACGCGGTGGTATCGACCCCGACTCCCGCGGCATAGGACAGATGACCCCCGAGCCAGCCGCTGACTCCAATCAGTCCTGCCCCCGCTGCCGACAGGCCGACGCCGACGCCGTGACGGCCGCGTCGTCGGGCGGTCCACGACGCGAGATACACCACAATGGCTGCATAGTTCGCGGCCGCGTGGATTGCGCCGATCCTGCGCTCGGCGCCGAGTGTGTCGGCCCAGTCCGACGCGCCTGTGAGAGTGGCCGGCACGGCGGCAATCGCACCTACACCCACGAGCTTCGTCGCGGCCGTCCGCGCGCCCCTTCCGCCGAGAGCATCGAGGAAACCGGCACTGACCCACGCGCCGATGGGGACTGTAACCAGGAGTGGGTGCAAAGGGTGCCCGAGATCGGTGCCGGACAACGCATCCTTGGCCCGACCGGCCGGAAGCCACCTGTTGATCGCATTCACGACCGCACCGGCAGGGCGATCCAACGCATGAGCATGTTCGAGCCGCCGCACACTTCGCTCGAGTAGATTCACATCCACCTCATCCCGATATCGCCTCGACTCGAACACCTTTCGGACCACTCCGGCGCGGATTCCCCGCTGCCGCGCCGCGCAACCGAACGCTTCTGCACGCAACGGTGTTGCACCCCGTCAACCCGGCAGAGTCTCACCACCCAGCGGAGCGAGCACCTCCCCGGAGTAGTAGGACGACAGCAGACCGGAAGCGAAGAACACGTAGGACGGCGCGATCTCGTCGGGGGTTGCGCTGCCCGCCCGTAAGGGGCCTGCTTCCCGAATTCCGCGACCTTCTCCTCGTCCATGGTCGCCGGGATCAGCGGTGTCCAGACCGGTCCGGGAGCAACACAGTTGACGCGAATTCCGCGTTCCAACAGGGTCTGCGCCAACGAGTACGTCAACGCCATCACTGCCCCCTTGGTCGCGGAATAGTCGATCAACGACTTGTTCCCGCGCAACCCGTTGACCGAACCGGTGTTGATGATCGAGGAATCCCGGCCCAGAGGCGGCACGGCCGCCTTCGTCACGTGGAAGTAGCTGTCGATATTCACCGAGAACGTTCGTCGCCACTGCTCATCGGACAGATCAAGAAAGTCATCGACCGGTTCCTGGTAGGCCACGTTGTTGACGACGATGTCGAGCTCGCCCAGTTCCGCGACCGTGCGCGCAACCACGTCACGGCAGTGTTGCGGATCGGCGAGATCACCGACGAACGTGCGGCAGCGTCGTCCTTCCCCTTCGACCAACTCAGCCGTGTGGGCCGCGTCGTCACTCTCCTCGAGGTAGGCGATGGCCACGTCCGCGCCTTCTTTCGCGAACGCCACCGCCACGGCGCGGCCGATCCCCGAGTCTCCGCCGGTGACCAGCGCCCGCTTGCCTTTCAGTAGTTCGTTGCCCCGGTACGCGCGCATCTCGTCATGCGGTTCCTCAGCCATTTCCGACGTGCGTCCGGGATATTCGATTGTGTGTGGCGTGTGTTCGCTCATGCACCTCTCCGATCGGGTGAACATTCACCTGTCGGGTACCCGGCCCGCGAGCGGGCAAATCGACGGCCGCGCGCCGGAAGTCCTGTTTTCACGCCGCCCGCCGTGGGTAGACGGCACTGGTGAGGGTGGGACCCTGCTTCCCGCCGGCATGCGTCGACCCGGAGGTATTCGATGACACTGACCGCCACAGGACCCGCCGCAACCGCTCGGGAGCGCCGCGCGGGGTTGCCCGACGTGGCGCGTTTGTTCGGTCAGGTAGCACTGCCGTTCGTCGCGGCCGGTGCCATCGCGCGACGCCGTCCTGTCATGGGCCTGCTCGAACGGTTGCAAGCCGACGCGGCCGCGGTGCGGCAGATACCCGCACTCCGAGAACGCTACGGTGACGGACCGCTGCCGCTGCGAGTATTCGGACGGGACCTCGCCCTGGTTCTGTCGGACGAAGACGTCGAGACC
>Ga0247825_10003023_pt1 | contig 11086 bp, 11 predicted proteins | sample 13C_Vanillin_Day_FD_194413 | JGI IMG/M metagenome (GOLD analysis project Ga0247825, IMG submission 194413) | Soil microbial communities from agricultural site in Penn Yan, New York, United States - 13C_Vanillin_Day48 | ecosystem: Environmental > Terrestrial > Soil > Agricultural land | place... | reverse complement strand
CCCGGTCACTCCGTCTCCGGTGGCGCTGCTTCCTCCGGCTGGTCGAGGACGCTGACGGTGACGCCGTAGGGGAGGAACCGCACCGACCGGTGGGGATCCGTGTTGTGCTTGTGCGCGCGGAGCGCATCGAGTTCGGTGGCATACACCTGCTCGACACGTGCGACGCCCTCGTCGTCGAGCGTGTAGATCGCCCACACACCGTCACCGGTCTCGCCGGCGGTTTCCGGCTTCGACGCGCCGCGCGGCGAGCGGGCGAAGTCCGCGAACACGCCCGTCCACGGAATCTGAGAATCCGCCTGGTCCAGGAACCTGACGATCCGGTCCTTGACGCCCTGCAATTCCTCGCCGGCCTCACGGATCACGCGGTCGAGATCGTCGGGGTCGAACCCGAACGGCCTGTTGTCGCCCATCACTGTCTCCTGACTTCGGCGGGACATCTCCAGTGTGGCCGCGGATGCCGATCGGCGCCACGACGGTCCGCCGATCGGCATCCGCGGCCACCGAACAGGGCCTCCTCCCGCGGGACCTCAGGCGTCCGGTGCGGTGTAGACGCGATCACCGCCCACATAGGTCAGGACCGCCCGGCTCCCGCCGATCTCGTCGGCAGTTCCCGTGAACGGGTCCCGGTCGAGGACTACCAGGTCGGCGAGCTTGCCCACCTCGATGCTCCCCGTGTCGTCGAGGTGGTTCACGTACGCGGACCCGGCGGTGTAAGCGGTCAGTGCGGCCGTGAGGTCGATTCGTTGCTCCGGGAGGAACACCGGGCGGCCTTGCCCGTCCCGGCCCGGCAGCACGCGATTGACCGCGACGTGGATGCCGTGGATCGGGTCGGCGCTGCTGACCGGCCAGTCGCTGCCGGCCGCCAGCGTTGCGCCCGAGCGCAGCAGGGAACCGAAGGGGTACTGCCGGCGGGAGCGTTCGTCCCCGAGGAAGGGGATGGTGAGTTCGTCCATCTGCGGTTCGTGGGCTGCCCACAGCGGTTGCATGTTGGCCGTGACGCCGAGCGCGCGGAAGCGCGGGATGTCGTCCGGGTCCACGACCTGAAGGTGGGCGAGGTGCGGCCGGGTGTCGCGGAATCCGTTCGCCGTCCGAGCGGCGTCGACCGCGTCGAGCGCGTCGCGCACGGCCCGGTCGCCGAGCGCGTGGAAGTGCACCTGAAAGCCGAGGGCGTCGAGCTCGGTGACGTACCCGCGCAGCGCGTCCGGGTCGACGAAGCTGGTGCCGGAATGGGCTGTCGCGCAGCCGCATCCATCCAGATACGGGGAGATCATGGCCGCGGTGCGGGATTCGGCGACACCGTCGAGCATGATCTTCACGGTGTCGGCCCGCATCCTCCCGACGCGGAGACGGGAACGTCGCCGGAGCAGGTCGGGGATCTGCTCGGCGCCCCGATCGCGATCCCACCACAAGGCGCCCGCCACCCGCGCAGTGAGGGACCCGTCGCCGGCCGCGGTCAGGTAGGCGTCCGAGACGTCCGAGATCCCGGAGGTGTCGCCGAGTAGCGCGTCCTGCCAGGCGGTGATGCCGAGCGCATGCAGGTGCTGCTGGGCATGGAGCAGGGCCTTCAGTCGGTCGTCGGGCGTGTGCTGCGGGGTGTGGCAGCCGACCAACTCCATCGCAGACTCCTGGAGCATGCCGGTCGGCACGCCGTCGGCGTCGCGTTCGATACGTCCGCCGACGGGGTCGGGGGTGTCTCGGGTGATGCCCGCGATGTCCAGGGCTCTCGTGTTGGCCCAAGCCCCGTGGTGGTCGCGGTTGGGCAGAAACACCGGCCGATCCCGCACGACGGTGTCGAGGAGTTGCGCGGTGGGTGTCCCCCCGTCGAACGCCTCCATCGACCACCCGCCGCCGACGATCCACGGCAACTCCGGGTGTGCGTCGGCGTAGCTGCGGATGACGGCGAGGGTGGCGGCGGCATCGCTGACGCCGGTGAGGTTGCACCGGGCGTACTCGAGTCCGGCCACCACGGGATGGATGTGCGCGTCCTGGAAGCCGGGGAGCAGCAGCCTGCCGGTGAGGTCGACGACCTCGGTGCGGGTGCCGATCAACTCCCGGACCTCGTCGTGGCCGACAGCCGATATCCGGCCACGGGTGACCGCGACCGTCGTGGCGCGGCTGCGGGCCGGGTCCAGGGTGGCAATCGATCCGCCGGTGAAGACCAGATCTGCGGGTTCTGCTGACATCGAAAATCTCCTGTCGGGAAGTGATTTCGTCGGTGGTCGGATCAGGTCGCGTCGCGCTGATCAGGAACGGGTGGTCACGGGAACCTCGGTGGGTGCACCGAGCAGGTCGGCGGCGTCGGCATCTGTTCCGCGTCCGGTGACGAAGTAGGGCGACCGCCGGACCCACTTCGCGTGCGCGGCCACCACCAGCCCCGAGATCAGGATGAGGACCGGGAACAGCAGCTGAAACCAACCGTTGGTCGCGCTGAACTCGAGATGATCTGCCGAGGTGTAGAAGATCCAGCCCAGGTAACCGCCCAACGCCAGCAACACCAGGGCGCTGACGGCGGGAAACACGACCGCGCGCAGTCCCTCCCACGGACGTTCGCGCAGGAGTCCGCGGAACCGGACGGCGGCGGCGAGCGCCGTCAGGCCGTACCACAGGGCGACCACCAGACCGATCGAACTGATGCCCGCACCGAGAAGGTCGCTGAGCTTGGGGATGACCGTGGCCAGCAGTGCGACCACGGCGGAGATGCCGCCGAGCAGCACGGTTCCGGCCGCCGGGGTTCCATAGCGGGAATGGATGCGGGTCCACACCGGGCCGAGCGTGCGGTCCCGGCCCATCGCGAACAGTCCACGCGCGCTGGGTATCACGGTGGCCTGGAGCGAGGCGACGACGGAGAACATCAGCGCCACCACGGGGAGCGCGGCCAGCGGCTGACGGGCGAGTGCCTCGCCGAGGAACGCGAGCCCGACGGTCCCGTTGTCCGCCAGTTCCGTGGGGGTGAGGACGCGCTGGAAGGCCACCGCACCGAGCAGGAACAAGCCGAGGACCAGGAAGACGGTGATCACGCCGGCGCGGGACGCATCGCGCGGATCGCGCACCTCCTCGCTCACACTGAACGCCGCTTCGAAACCCCAGTAGAAGAAGACCGCGATCACCATGCCCTCGGCGAGCACGGCGAACGACGGAATCGCGAAGGGATTGAACCAGGACAGGGAGAACGGCTGGCTCCCGGCAAACAGTCCATACGTGCAGAAGCCGATCAACACGACGTACTCGAAGACGAGAAGGTACTTCTGCAGCCGTGCCGCGACCGCGACGCCGCGGACGGCGGTGAAGGTCACCGCACCGAGGATCGTCAGCCCCAGCATCGTCGACTGCAGCGTGGAGTCGGGATCGAGAGCGAGCCCGCCGATGCCGTGCAGGCCGGCCATGCCGGCGAGTTGCAGGATCGCCGACCCGGCGATCGCGGTGGTGTAGGCCATGAACACGACCACGGCGACGATGGCCATCCACCCGGTGAGGAAACCCAGCCACGGACTGAGACTGCGGCCCACCCAGACGTAGCTGTTGCCGCAATTGGGTTCGACCCGGTTGAGCCGGGCGTATCCGCTGGCAATTCCCAGAATCGGGACGAAGGCCAGTAACAGCACCACCGGCATCTGGAGACCGACCACGGCGGCGATGACCCCCAAACCGACACCGATGCTGGTCGTCGCCGCGGTACTCGAGGCGGCGATCGCAACTCCGTCCATGACGCCGAGGGATTTGCGGAGGGACGTCGCCCTCGGCGCGTCCGCCGCGCCGTTGTTCACTGCTGCCATGTGTGCGTCGCTTTCGCTGGAGGTGGAGAGGGACGAGAGGCCACGCGCCGGTCCGGTGTCTCGTGCCCGCGGCCTGGGGCTTCGCTCCCTGCCTGTGACATGCAACACCGTCGCCGTTTACACCGTCAACGGTGTTGGCATAAGCTGCGGCCGACGGAAGGATCCCGGAATGGCGAAGCAGGTGGTCTCGGACTCGGCCCGGAAGAGGCGCAGGCCGACGAAGCAGGGTGGAGTTCTCTCGGAGCAGCTGATCATGGAGACGGCACTGCGGTTGCTGCGGCACCACGGCAGCGCGGGCCTGTCCGTCCGCCGCCTCGGTGCTGCGCTCGGGGCAGACCCCAGCACCCTGTACCGGTACTTCCGCGGCATCGACGACCTCACGTTGGCGATCGCCGACGAGCTGATCGGCCGGTCGTTCCGCGGGTGGGAACCCACCGGAGACTGGTGGCGCGACTTGCACTCCCTCGGAATACGTTCGCATGCAGCGTATCTGGACCACCCCCAGGCGGCAGTCCTGTCGGCCAGCCGTGTCAGCGGTCGCACCTCGGAGAAAGCGGCCGTCGACACGATCCTCGGGATACTGCGCGAGGCGGGGTTCCCCGACGGCGCAGCGGTGCGCCTCTACCGTGCGTTCGTCGATCAGATGCTGGCGTTCGCCGCCCTCGACGGAGCCGAACTCGCACTGCCCGAGGACGTCCGTGAGTCCGACCGGCAACTGTGGCGATCGTCCTACGCGCAACTGCCGGCCGAGACGCACCCGCACATCGCCGTGACCGCGGGCCTGCTCGTCGACCTCTCCGACCGCAGCGCCTATCCCGACGCACTCGAACTGCTCCTCGACGGCGCGCGCGCACTGCTTCACCGACTCGACGCGAAGCGAGGAGCGGCAACCTCGTGACCTGGCAGGCGGGTCGTAGAATCCATGGAAGGAGAACCCGATGGACCCGCACCTTCGCAACGCACGGACCACCGATCTGCCGCCGCCGGCGCTGGACGGCGAGCTGCGGTTCGATCAAGCGACGCGAGAACGGGCCGCCGACGATTTCGGGCACCTCGTGCACACGGAACCGGAGGCCGTCCTGCTACCGGGATCCACCGACGACGTCGCTGCGACGATCCGCTGGGCCGCGAAGCGGGGCCGCACGTTCGCCGCGCAGGGGCAGCGCCACTCGGTGTGGGGACGATCCGGAGCCCGGAACGGCATCGTGGCCGCCATGTCGACGCGGCACTCCGTCGGCCGGGCGGCGAGCGACCGGATCGTCGTCGGCGCGGGCGCGACGTGGCGCGAGGTGCTCGCCGCGACGCTGCCGCGGGGACAGACCCCGCCCGTGCTCACCGACTACCTCGACCTGTCGGTCGGCGGGACACTCGTCGTCGGGGGCGTGGGCGTCACGACCTCGCGGTACGGCGTCCAGAGCGACAACGTCATCTCGATGGACGTGGTGACCGGCACGGGGCAGACGATCACCTGTTCGGCACAGAGCCACTCGGACCTGTTCGACGCGGTGCGGGCAGGGCTCGGCCAGGTGGGCGTGATCACCGAGGCGACGCTCGAACTCGTCGCGGCACCCGAGCAGGTGCGCAGGTTCGTGCTGGTCTACCCGAACCTGGCGGGGATGCTGAAGGACGCGCGCCTCCTGTCCGCGGGCGCCGGCTTCGACGCGGTGCAGGGCGCGATCCTGGCAGCACCGACCGGTGAGCTCTCGTTCCAGCTGGACGTGGCGAAGTTCTTCACCGGGAGCCCGCCGGACGACGACGTACTGCTCGCCGGACTGTCCGACGACCCCGCCGGACGGATGCCCGGCACGATTGCGTACGTCGACTACCTCGAGCGGCTGGCCGGGCTGGAAGCGGCGTTGCGGGGCAACGGCCAGTGGTTCCACCCGCACCCCTGGATCACCACCTTCATCGGAGACTCGCACGTCGAGTCGCTGGTCGACGACGAGCTGGGCAGGCTTGATCCTGCGACCGACCTCGGCAAGTTCGGTCAGATCGTGCTGTCGCCGATCCGCACCGGAGCGATCACCAGTCCACTGCTGCGGACACCCTCGGAGGGCCTGTGTTTCGCGTTCAACTTCGTCCGGGTGCCGACGACCGCCGACCTCGGCGACGCCAACCGGCTCGTGGACTCCAACAGGGCCGTGTACGACCGCGTCCGCAATGCCGGCGGCGCGCTCTACCCGGTGAGCGCGGTCCCCATGTCCCCCGAAGACTGGCGCCGGCATTTCGGGTCGGCGTTCCACCGCCTCGACGAGGCCAAACGGAGGTTCGACCCGGATCACGTCCTCACCCCCGGCTACGACGTGTTCGAGGGCGTCAGCCGCCGGTGAGCGGCACCAGGATGAAGTGACCGGCTCCGCGGGCAGCGGAGAACACGTCCCAGGACATCGGACCGCCGGGACCACGGCCCTCCTCGTACCGGAGATCGAACGCGGGATTCACGGGTGCGAGCCGGTAGTCGAAGAAGGCGTAGTTGGCGCGCAGCAACGTTCGCGCCGGTTCCGTGGCCTCCGCGAGACGGGGCACCAACCGGTCCTCGACCACCAATCCGCGGTCGGAGAACTCGTCGACGATCACACACTCACAGAAGTAGGCGAGGGTCCCGATCTCACCGGGGGATCGCACCGGTGCCTCCCCGACGAGTGTCCCGACCGCCCGGCCGACCCGTTCGTAGTCCTGCGCGCTCGCCCAGTTACCGAAGATGGGGGGTGCCTCCCACGGGAGACCGCTCTCGACGTCGTAGTACACGGCGCCGACTCCCAGCACGGCGAGGAGGCCGGCCAGCGTGCCTGCGGCGGCGCGGTACGGGGTGTCGCGCGCGGCGCTCCAGTGGATGCCGGCGGCGAGGACGGCGAACATCGCCAGCGTGGTCGCCGGCGCCACGTAGTACCAGTGGTACGGCACGGTGTCGAGCACGACGTAGGCGACGTAGTAGAGGGCGCCGGACAAGCCGAGCGCGAGCAGCGGCACGGGGACGGGCACCGGTCGCTTCCAGGGTCTGGCGTACGAGGCGAGCGCGACGAGAATCAGCACGAGCGCGAGGACCGCGGGACCGAATGCCGCCACGGTCCGCCACGGGTTGGACTCGAAGTACATGATCGGGCCGGTGAGGTAGTTGTAGCCGCCCACGTCGGAGGCCTGGCCCTGCTTGATCAGGAAGGTGTCGGGCAGCGCCGAACCGAGGACGACCCAGCTGAACAGGTACCACGGCCCTGCGATCGCGGCGAAGCCGGCGAGGGCGCGCCGCAGTTGCGTGCGAATCGCCGGTGACAGGGCAGCGATGACCACGACGAAAACGAGCAGGTCCAGACGTACCAGCGCCGCCATCCCCGCGGCCGCACCGAACCAGGCGGCCCTGCCCTCGAGCGCGAACCACACCATCACCGCGACGGCCGCCGGGATCAGCAGCACCTCGAGCCCGACCGCGGACAACACGAACGGGTTGAACACCACCAGCGCGCCGGCGAGTACCGCCCACCCGGTCCCGATGCCGAGCCGCCGGCACATCCGCGCCAGTACCCAGCCCAACAGGGCGGTGACCGCGACGTTGAGCATTCCGAGTGCCAACAGGGGGTCGCCCGGGCCCCACAACCGGGTCAGGAACGTCAGTGCCCCGAGCGCGAGCACGTTGAGCGGGGACGTCGACGTGTTCGCGGTCAGGCCGTGGACGATCGCCCACTCCCCGTGGACGGCGAGGTTCCTGGCGGCCGACAAACTGATGTAGGCATCGTCCGTCAGGCTGCCGGAGACGATCCAGAACAACACGGCGGCCAACACCGCGCCGGACGCGGCGAGGATCATCGGCGCCCGGAACGGTCTCGGTACCGGTGGCGGGGCAGACCGCTCGAGCGGTTCGTTCAGCAATCCTGTGGACACCGCGACATCCTAGAGAGGGGAGCCGCGACTGCTGCTGGCAGCCGCCGAATTCGACGGCCGCACGGTCCCGGTCGCCGGAAAGGTCGTACCGCGCGCACGCGCTGGTGCCCGCCGACTGTTTAGTCATTCGACAAGGCGGGAAATCGACGCCCCAGGGTCGGAAGCGTCACCGGTGGCACCACCGGCCCAGGTTCCGCGGGTTGAGCCCCCAGGTCGCGGGACCGCCCCGGGCTTTTTTATCGGCTGCGCCGCTCGTGAGCGGTGAGCAGCAGAGCGTCGAAACGGTCGCGAAACGAAGTGGGCGCGCGGATGTCGTCGCCGAACGCGAGAACGAGTTGCTCGGCGATCACGCGGATCTTCGTGTTCGTCTCCTGTGACCGCCACGTCAGGAGGTCGAAGGCGGCGTCGGCGGAGAGGGAGTAGACGAGCATCAGCGCACCCTTGGCCTGTTCGATGATCGCCCGCGAACGGACGACGTCGGCCTCGTCGAGCAAGCGCGGGTTGTTCCAGACGTCGTCGGTCCTGTCCTGCCACACGAGCACGACGAAGCGGGTGTCCGCGGACGTGAACGTGGAGGCGAACCCGTGCGCCCACAGCCAGTTCCCGTTCCTGTGCCGGATGCGGGCATACCCGGCGTGGGCGGTGCCGGTGTCGAGGACACCTCGGACCAGGCCGAACCACCGCGGCGCATCCGACGGGTGCATCAATCCCGCGAGGTCCACACGATCGAATTCGTCCAATCGGTATCCGACGAAGTCGGCGAGGGCGGGGTTCGTCAACACCAGTTGCCGTCGGTCGTCATAGACGCTGACCGGGCGCGGAAGAGAGACCACCAGCGAGGTGAACGCGTCCTGGCCGAGGCTGTCGGCCGGTGCGAGGGGGAACCCGGGCATGCGTACTTCCTTCGATGTTTCGCCCCGACGACGACTGGTACAGCGATCATCGCGGCGTGCGCAGAACGATCCGCTAGAGGTATTCGGAGCCGAGCCCCGTTCGGCTGGGTGTGACGTGCGTCCTACTCGCTGAATTCGCCCATCGCGGGCGTCCATCCGCGGATCTGCACGTTCTGCACCAGATTCTCCTGGGCGAACGGATCCTGCGTGAAGAGGCGTGCGACGGCGTCCTCGTCCTCGGCGTCGACGATGAACAGCGCACCGTGGCCGTCGGCGAGGGGGCCGGTCGAGCGCATGACCTTGCGGCGGACCAGTTCGGTGAGCCACCCACGATGCTGTGTCCGGTGGTCGTCGCGGAGGGACGACGTCTCGGGGCTGTACGTGTATTCCACGACGAACAGGGCCATGAGGTTCTCGTTCAGCCGTGGTCGATGTAGGACTCGAGCTGGTCGCGTTCGGTCTGCAACTCGCCGATCCGGCTCTTCACCACGTCGCCGATGCTGACGATGCCGACCAGCTGCCCGTCCACGATCACCGGCAGGTGCCGGATCCGGCGTTCGGTCATGGTTTCGGCGAGACTGTCCACGGTGTCGGTCGGGAGGCAGGCGAACACCGACGTCGTCATGATGTCCACGACCCGGGCATTCAGGATGTCTGGGCCGCGTTCGTGGATGCGGCGCACCACGTCGCGTTCGGTGACGATCCCGACGACGGCGTCGTTCTCCGTCACCACCAGGGCACCGACATTGTGCCTGGCGAGTTCGCCGATCAGCGTGCTGACCGGCATCTCCGGATCGACCGTCACCACGGCCGGACCCTTGTTCCGCAACACATCCGCGATTCGCATCTGGACACCCCGATCTGTGGGCACTCCGACTGGCCGCCGATTCGATCATAGGCAGACTTCGAGCGTATGCCAGCGCTTCTGCCGGTCTTGGTTTGGTTATCCAGTCGTGACCGCCGCGTACCGCGGGCCGGGCGCCCGCCCGGACCGCGGTGTTAGGTTGGCGCTGTGCCGATCACCGTGCTACTCGTCGACGACCAGGAACTGATGCGGATGGGCCTCAACATGGTGCTCGACGCTCAGGACGACATCACTGTCGTCGGGGAGGCGAGCGACGGCGCGGCCGCCGTCGCCGCGGTCCGCAAACTCGAACCCGATGTGGTGCTGATGGATGTCCGCATGCCGGTGGTGGACGGGGTCAGCGCGACCGCCCAGATCCTGGAGTCGGGGGTCGCGAGCCGCGTGCTGGTGATGACCACCTTCGACCTCGACGAGCACGCCATGGGTGCGTTGCGGGCCGGGGCCAGCGGCTTCCTGCTCAAGGACACCCCGTCGGAAGACCTGGTGTCGGCCATCCGCAGTGTGGCCGCGGGGGACGCAGTGGTGTCGCCGAAGGTGACCCGCCGGCTGCTGGCGAGGTTCCTCGACGACGGTCCGGGTCCGCTTCGTGACCCGGAGGTCCTCGACGTGCTGACCGAGCGTGAACGGGAAGTGCTGCAGCTGGTCGCCACCGGGTTGTCGAACACGGAGATCGCCGGTCAGCTGTTCCTCTCGGAGTCGACCATCAAATCGCACGTGGGCCGGATTCTGACCAAGTTGAACGTCCGCGACCGGGTCCAGGCAGTGGTGCTGGCCTACGAGACGGGCCTGGTGCGACCCGGCTCGTAGGCCGGCGGGTGGGGAAGCGTACTGCCGCTAGACGGTGAAGGTGCCGACGGTCGGGACCACGGTGCACGTGACGGAGTCGGCGTAGCCGACCGTGCCGAACATCGTCGCGAGGACGGTTCCCTTGCCGGTGTCGACGATCTTCGACAGCAGCGGGGTATTGATGATCGGCAGCTTGTCGTCGAGCGTGACGATCCCGCCCTGGAACGTCGTGAGGTTGATCCAGGCGACGCTGAGGTCGGACGTCTGCGGGATCGCGACGTACGCGGGGATGGCCTGGAATCGGAGTTGGTTGGCGGTGATCTGGGGGAACAGGTTCGGTCCGCCCTGAGCGCTCGCCAGCGTGACCGTCGCGGGCTTGTCGGCGACGCCGCACCCGAGCGTGGGGGACGGGTACATGAAGTCCTGCGGTGTGGTGAGTCCGACCTCGAGCACGTCCTTCGGGATGAACACGCTGGCGCCGAGAAGGGCGTCCACGGCCGCGGTCGCGGCGGGGGAGACCTCGGTGGCCAGCGCCTGCAGTTCGGCGGCACCCTTCGCGAAGTCGGCGACCGGTGCTGCCGATGCCGGTCCCGAAGACAGCATGCCGAAGGCGGCTGCGGACGCGAGAACGATTGCGGCTCGGCGGAAGACGGTGGAACGAGTCATATCGGCTCCTCGTTGTGCGCGGGGTCGGAAGACCCCCATCGCAGTGAACTGCATCATGCCCAGACTCTCAATGTCAACTTGAGGTTTAGCATTGTGAGCGCTTCGATATCTGCGGCCGGGAGAAAATCGGCGCCGTCGAACGTTGAACGATCAGACGGTTGACCCAGACCCTCGATGACCCGGCCGTCCGAAAGGGGGCGTCATGTACGCCGCACTGTTCCTGTTGT
>Ga0247825_10003022_pt1 | contig 11090 bp, 16 predicted proteins | sample 13C_Vanillin_Day_FD_194413 | JGI IMG/M metagenome (GOLD analysis project Ga0247825, IMG submission 194413) | Soil microbial communities from agricultural site in Penn Yan, New York, United States - 13C_Vanillin_Day48 | ecosystem: Environmental > Terrestrial > Soil > Agricultural land | place... | reverse complement strand
ATGTTCGACACCGCACATACCGGGCTTTCCCGCATTCGGTAACCTGCGAGGAGGAGCAAAGAAGAGGATCAGATGCCATCTCTAAGGCGGATCAGAGAGGACAGCGGGCTGGTCGTCATCGATTTTCGCCGTTGCGACACGGCGCAGCTGTTCGAGACCTACCAGGACTTCGGGGTTCTGTGCGCGCGCAGAGCGGTGCGCTGCGCGCTGCTGCAGACCGGCGGCGAGGACGCCAATGCGCACTATGCGCTGCGCGATATTTTGCGGACGATCGCGCGGATCGCGCAGATCCGGCTGGATCTCAGGCTAGTCATGGTCGCAAGGTCCGGCGCGACCGCGCTGGTAGGCGGCGCTATGCGAGAGGAGTTGCAGGTGCTCGGATGCAACGCGCAGGTATGCCGCACCGCGCGCGAGGCAGGCCAGTGGCTGCGCGCCGGCTGTCATTTGCGTGACAGCAGCCGCGGCAGCTCGCCGTGCAGTTGCTCGTATTGCTTTCTGATGAACCGGTAGCATTCGCAGGATTTCTTCTCGAGGCCAGCCTGGTCGAGAACGCTCATGCGTCCCCGGCGGTAGCCGATCAGGACCGCCGCCTGAAGCCTGCCGGCAGCCTCGGTAATGCCGACGCGACGCACACCGAGCATGGCGGCGATCGATTCCTGGACCATAAGAAACTCGCCTGAGCCGGCATAGTCGCTCATGGTGAGGAGCCAGCGGGCGAGGCGCTGCTCTACATTGTGGTGCTGGCTGCAGGCCACCGACTGGCTGATCACCGCAAGAAATGTCCGCGTGTAGCCCAGGAGCAGCCGCTGCAACGGGCTGCCGAAACGCACTTCCTTGCGCAAGTCTTTCGACTTCATCCTCATCGCGCCGCCCGGCAGCTGGACGATCGCCCTGTCGGGGGTGACGGCGCCGCCGAGGAAGATATTGATGCCTACGATTCCTTCGCGGCCAACGATGCCGACCTCGACGGTCCGGCGGTCCTCCGCGGTGTCGACCATAGCCACCACGGCCTCTTCTGGAAAGTACACCGCCTCGATTTCCTGATCCGCCCGATAAACGATCTCGCCGCGTCGCAACGTCACGTGCTCAAGCTTGGGCAAGAGGCGCTTGTATTCGGTGGCGAGGAGCGCCGCGAGGATACTGTTCCTCACCGCGGCGGCGCGTCGCTCGGTCACGGCTTGAACCAGCCGCGCCGCTCGAGCAGCGCCACCACCTCGCGGGCGCCGTCCCCCGGCGTGCCCTTCGCTCCGGAGATGACGAGCTCGGGCGCGGCCGGCGGTTCGTAAGCAACCTGAACCCCAGGCAGCGTCTTCACGTCTTTCGACTTGTAAAAGCCCTTCGCGTCCCGGGCGGCGCAGACCTCGAGCGGCGTGCTCACGTAGACCTCCGCAAAGCGGGCGATTGCCTCGCGCGCACGGTCGCGATAGGCGCGGCGGTTCGCGGTGGCGTCGATGATCACCGGTTTTCCGCGTGAAACCAGCCACGCGGCCAGATCCGCGAGCATGGCATAGAACTCGTCACGTTCGGCGCCCTCGTAGGTCGCGAACGGGGTAAGTTGAGTGCGCATCACATCGGACTCGAGCACCGCCGCCGCGACGCCGCGGGCATGCAGCGCCGCAAGGAGCTCCTTCGCGATCGCGCTCTTGCCGGCGCCGGAGAGGCCGGTGAGCCAGACGGCGAAGCTCATGCGCCGAGGTAGCCGTTGGCGCGCTCCGGATCGAAGCGCTCGGCCGCGAGCACGTTCAGGATGAAGTCGAAGAGCTTCTGGCGCAGCCGCTCCTCGAGCGCCGGATACCAGAGCGGGCTCGCCATCACGAGGCCGCGCCAGGCGAGAAACGGCGCCGCGACCTCGAGGAGCTCGGCGTCGCCGGAGGCTTCGAGGTAGCGCTGCCAGAATCGCAGCCACAGCGTCTCGAAGGTCCCTTCCAGGCGCCCCGATCGCCGCAGGGAAAAGAAAAGATAGTTGAGGCCGAGGCAGGCGACGTCGTCGGCCGGCTCGCCCCATTCGCCGCGCGAGCGGTCGAGCACGCTGAACTGCGCGCGCTCGCGGAACAGGATGTTCCACGGATGGAAGTCGCCGTGGACCTGGCGCAGGCGATGCGCGCGGCGCTTCAGCTTCCAGCGCCAGGCGAGCGAGCGCCTTTCGATCTCCTGCAGGAGCGCCTCATAGCGCTGCGGATAGCTGTCGGCGACGCCGAACAGGCACTCGCCGTGGCCGAGGAGCTCGCGCACGCGGCGCACGTACAGGGCCGGATCCGGCCCGCGCAGCCGATGGATCTCGACGAGGTAATCGCACAGCGCGTCGCAGCGTTGCAGATCGATGTCGTTCAGAGGCGAGCCGGACTTGAGCCGCAGCAGGTCGTCGGCGTATTCCCCGCCCTCGACGAAATCGGCGAGCATGAAGAATTCCTCGGCGTCGCCGAGCCTGACGAGCTCGCCGCCGGTGCGCGCCGCGCCCACGTCGAGCGAGGCCACGTGCCTGGGCAGGCGGTTGAAGGCGGCGTGCGCCCAGAGCATGAGCTGCGCCCGGTCGGCCATGTGCTCGTGGCCGAAGGGTCCGGGGCGCACGCTTTCCAGCACCGCGCGGCGCGGCCTTCCATCGAGCTCGTAGTCCACGCGCAGCGGCACGCCATAGCCGTAGCCCTTGTCGCCCTGGCGGCCGCCGCCCATCGGCGTCACGCGCACGTTCGCCACGCGCGCACCGTGGACGCGCGCGAGATAGTCGGCGAGCGCCGGCGGGGCGAACGGGCTCGAGCCCATCAATGCCGGCCGTGGCGCAGCAGCTCGATGATCGCCTCGCGCCCGGACAGCCTGCCGTGAGCGCGCGGCTCGATCACGACGCTTTCATGCTCTACGCCCTCGTCGTCGGTATAAAGGATGCTGCGTTCGCTGCGCATGCGCTCGAGGCGCGCCCAGCGCCCGGTGATAAGCATCTCGGCAATGGCGCCGGCGATGCCGCGGCCGATGCCCGGCAGCGCCTCCAGCCCCGCCGGCCCGAGCGGCTCGTGGATTTCGCGCAGCGGCTGGGGCCAGTGCGCCACGACCTCCGCCGCGCGGCGGAATGCCGCAGCGCTGAAGGCGTTGGCGCCGCGTTCCTCCAGCCGCTCTGCCGCCTCGCGCAGGTTCGCCGCGATGCGCCCGTTTTCCATGCTCTCGTCCATGTCTTCACTATGACCGCCGGGGCGCCGGCGGGTTTGATTTCGATCAACCGGGGCGGCGCCGGCGCAGGAGCTTCCTCAGCTCGTACCACGCTACGCCGAGCAGGCCCGCCGCGGCGGCGAGGCCGAGGTCGGCGGCCGAAATCGGCTCGAAACGGAACAAGCCGGCCACGGGCTCGACGTAGATCGATGCAAGGAGCGCGCCGAGCGCGCCCGCCGTAATCCACCACAGGGCGGCATTGGGCTCGCGCAGCATTGCAGCCGCGGAGCGTTCGCGCGAGCGGGTGGCGAAAAGCAGCGCGATGTTCGCGAACACGATCGCGGCGAATGCCACCGCGCGGGTCTCGCCCGGCGAACGGCCGGAATAGAGCGCCCATGCGTACGCGGCCAGCACTGCGGCGAGCATGCTGGCACCGAGCGCAAGGCTCACCCCGAGCATGTTGAGGTTGAAGAGCGGCTCGCGCGGATCGCGCGGCGGCCGGCGCATCACGTGCGCGTCGGTCTTCTCGGCCTCGTAGACCAGGGTGCAGGCCGGATCGATCACGAACTCGAGGAACACCACGTGCACCGGGAAGAGGAAGAGCGGCCCGCCGATCGCGAGCGGCAGGAACGACATCCCGGCCGTGGGCACGTGCACCGAGATGATGTAGCGCATCGCGTTGCGGATGTTGTCGTAGATCCGCCGGCCCAGGCGCACGGTGTCGACGATGGAGCCGAAGTCGTCCTCGAGCAGCACGAGGTGCGCCGACTCGCGCGCGACGTCGGTGCCGCGGCGGCCCATGGCGATGCCGATGTGCGCCGCCTTGAGCGCGGGCGCGTCGTTCACCCCGTCGCCGGTCATTGCGACCACCTCGCCGGCGGCGCGATAGGCCTGCACGAGGCGCAGCTTCTGCTCCGGGCGCACCCGCGCGAACACGCTGACCCCGCGCACGGCCTGCGCAAGCGCCGCCTCCTCCAGGGCGGCGATGTCCCTGCCGGTGAGCGCGCCGCCGGACACGTCGATGCCCGCGTCGGCCGCGATGCGCAACGCCGTTCCCGGGAAGTCGCCGGTGATCATCACCACGCGGATGCCGGCGCCGCGGCACTGCGCGACCGCGTCGGGCACGGAAGGCCGCAGCGGATCGGCGAGCTTGACGAATCCCACGAAGCGCAATGGATAGCCGGCCGGATCCGCAAGGGGCTCGCCGTCCGAGACCGCCTCGGCAACGGCGAGGACCCGCATGCCGCGCGCGGCGGCCGCGCGCGCGTCGTCGAGCGACGCGCCCACGGGGTCGCCACACAGCGGCAGCACGGTCTCCGGCGCGCCCTTCACCGCGACGTGCAGAGCACCTTGCGGCAAGCGCCACGCCTGGCACACCGCGAGGAACCGGTCGGTCAAGGGATAGGTCTTCTCGAGCCTGGCGTCTTTCCTGAATTGCACGACCTGCGCACCCGCGGCATCGACGATCGCCCGGTCCATCGGGTCGTGCGGATCGAGCTCGCAGGCGAGCGCCGCGACGTCGATCGCGGCCTGCGGCGTGTCGAGCACGCGCATGCGGTTCTCGGTGAGCGTGCCGGTCTTGTCGACGCACAGGACCGTCGCCGCGCCGAGCATCTCGAGCGCGGGCATGCGGCGCGTGAGCACCCCGCGGCGCGAGATGCGCCAGGCGCCGAGCGCCAGGAACACCGCCAGGATCACCGGGAACTCCTCGGGCAGGATCGCCATGGCGAGCGTGAGGCCCGCGAGCAGGCTCGCAATCCAGTCGCCCCGCAGGACGAAGTGCGCAGCCGCCATGGCGAGCGAAAGCCCGATGGCGAAGAGCGCGACCAGCTTCACGATGCGCGCGGTCTCGAGCTCGAGCGAGGTCTTGCCCGGCTCGAGCGCGGCGAGCGAGACGCCGATGCGCCCGAGCTCGCTCTTCGCGCCGGTGGCGAACACCTGCGCCCGGCCCTGCCCTCTGACGACCAGAGTTCCCGAGAACACCGCCTCGCCGGCGCGCTTCGCCACCGGCAGCGACTCGCCGGTGAGGAGCGATTCGTCCAACTCGACCCCGGCGCCCGGGGCGAGCCGCGCGTCGGCCGGCACGCGGCCGCCTTCGCCGAGCACGACGAGGTCGCCGCGCACCACCTCGGCGCCGGCGATGCGCGTGAGCTCGCCGTCGCGCACCACCAGCGCGCGGGGGCTCGCGAGCTCGCGCAGCGCCTCGAGCGCGCGCTCCGCCTTTCGTTCCTGCAGCACGGTGATCGCCACGACCACGACTATCGAAGCGGCGAGCACCAGCGCCTCGTGCAGATCGCCGACCGCGAGGTAGAGCCCGGCCGCGGCGAGGAGCAGGAGAAGCATCGGCTCGCGCAGCACGTCCGCCGCGAGCGCCGCGGTGCCGCGGCGCTCGGCGGCGGGAAGCCGGTTCGGCCCCTCGGCGGCCAGTCGCGCCGCGGCCTGCACCGAGCTCAGGCCTTCAAGGCTCAAGGCTTCAGGAGCACGCTGTGGCCGAAACCCCGGGTGTAATCGATGATCGAGATCACTTGCGGCACGATTCTAAGGAAAGCCCAGCCGCGCTCGCGCTCCGGGTCGGAAAACTCGACGAGCGACGGGAACTTCTTCTTCATCAGGCGCGCCACGCGCTGGATCTCGGAGCGCGAGTCGAGCACCTGCGCGCTCGCCGCCATGGAGACGCCCTGCAGGCGCGACCAGTCGGCCCTGGGGCCGTTCACGGTCAGCGATACTCTCGGGTCGCGGCGGATGTTGCGGATTTTCTGCGCGTCGGCGCCGGTCGCGGCGAACAGCGTGAGCCCTTCGTTGACGTAGCCGACCGAGGTCGCCTGCGGCCAGCCGTCCTCGCGCAGGGTGGCGAGGGTCAGCACCTGGTGGGCCCCCAGCAGCTCCAGAACCAAGGCGCGAAGCGCGCTGTCCATGCCATGATGCTCGCGCCGGGACCGGCCCGTGATTTTGACCTGCGTCAACCGGCGAGCAGTGCCGGCCCCGACAATGCGGACATGGTCCAGTCCGGCACCCGTCACCTCCTGGCAGACGGGCGCAGCTTCGTCATCCGTCCCGTGCTCTACCCGTCGGACGCCCTGCGCGAGGGCTCGAGGGTGGCGGCTGCCCGCAAGGGCCAGCGGTAGATCACGTAGTAGACCAGCGCGACCAGCACGCTGCCGCCAACGAGGTTGCCCGCGATCACGGGCACCAGGTTGCGCGCGAGGCCGGAGAGCTCGACCGGCTGCGCCGCGGCGGCCTGCAGCATCATGCCGAGCGGGATGAAGTACATGTTGGCCACCGAGTGCTCGAAGCCGGCGGCGACGAAGGCCGAGATCGGGAGCACGAGCGCCACCGCCTTGTCGACGACGCTGCGCCCGGCGAGCGTCATCCAGACCGCCATGCACACGAGCACGTTGCACATCACGCCGCTGAAGAACGCCTGGACGAAGGGCAGCGAGGTTTTCGCGGCAGCGATCTTGAGGTAGGTGGCCGCGTAGGCTTGCGCGTGCCCGGACAGGAACACGAGCGACGCAAGCCCCACGGCGCCGGCGAAGTTGGCGGCGCACACGACGAGCCAATTAACGGCGAGCTCCCGGCCGGTGACCTTGCCCTCGGCCCATGCGAGGGCGATGAGGTTGTTGCCGGTAAAGAGCTCGGCACCGGCGACGACGACAAGCAGCAGGCCCAGCGAGAACACCACGCCGCCCAGCACGCGCTGCACGGCGTGCGGCAGTGCCGGGTCGCTCGCCACGATCGCGTAATAGAGCGCGCCCAGCCCGATGAAGGCGCCGGCGAGCACGCCGAGCATCAGGAGCGTCGCGAGCGGCAGGCGCGCCTTCGCGACGCCGATCTTTTCCACCCGCTCGGCGATCTCGGCCGGCGAGAAGGCATCGAAGCCGTAGAGCGAGGCCATGTCCCGAGGGTATGACCGGACACGCGGCCGGCTTTGACCTTGATCAAGAGCCGCGCAGCAACGGATCGTATGCTCGACATCAGGAGGCATCATGCCGTTGAACCGCAGACAGATCATCGAGCTCGCCTACGCGATGACAGGGCGCCGCAACGCCTTGCTGGAGGAGATCCGCCACGACATCGAGCGCACCCGCGCGGAGCCTTATGCCAGCGTCGCAGGCGCCACGCCCGACATCGGCGACCAGGCCGTGGCCGATCTGATCGCCGACCTGGGCGAGGCCGAGGTCACGCGCGATCTGGGCGAGCTGCGCGCGCTCGAGGCCGCGCTCAAGCGCGTCGCCGACGGCGGTTACGGCCTGTGCGTTGATTGCGCCGAGGACATCCCGTTCGCGCGATTGAAGGCGCAGCCGAGCGCCGGGCGCTGCGTCGCCTGCCAGCAGCGCCACGAGAAGACCTACTGGACGTAGCGGTTTCCGCCCGCGCGCTTCGCCTCGTACATCCTGAGATCGGCGAGTTCGCGCAGCTCGAGCGCGTCGGTGCCGTCCTCGGGATAGGTGCACGCGCCGACGCTGACGCCGACCGGCACCTCTTGTTGCTTGAAGGACACCGGCACCGCGTTCGCGGCAACGATCTTCTCGAACACTCCGGCTGCGGCGGCCGCGGCAGCGCCGCTCAGGATCAGGCCGAACTCGTCGCCGCCGATGCGCGCCACCGTATCGACGTCGCGTACGCAGCCGCGGGTGCGCGCCGCGACCGCCTGCAGCACCGCGTCGCCGGCAAGATGGCCGTGGCGGTTGTTCGCCTCGCGAAAGCGGTCGAGGTCGAGCACCGCGACGGTGAAAGGCTCCCGGCGCCGCTGCGCCTCGCGCAGCGCCTGGCCGAGGCGATCGAGAAACAGGCTCCGGTTCGGAAGGCCGGTGAGGCTATCGTGGGTGGCGGCGTGGGCGAGCCGCCGCAGTTCCTGCGCGCGCTCGGTCACGTCGCGGCCGCAGGACACGAAGCCGCTGCCGAGGGGCCGGATGATCTTCTCCTCGTAGTAGAGCTCGCCGTTCTTCCTGCGGTTCGTGAACACGGCGCGGAACTCGCGCCCGGCGAGCAGCGCCGACCATAGCTCGCGGTAGAAGTCGGCTTCGTGCGTGCCGGACTTCAGCAGCGCCGGCGTGCGCCCGACGAGCTCCTCGCGCGCGTAGCCGGTCACCTGCTCGCAGGCCGCGTTCACGTACTCGATCCTGCCGTCACGGTCGGTCACGACGACCGACTCGGGACAATGCTCGGCATGGCGAAGAAAACCGATGTCCATGCCGTATTTCACCCCGCCGCACTGCCAGGATTTTTGATTTCCCTCAAGGCTGCGCTGGTATATTGCGTCCCATGATCCGGGTGCTGATCGCCGACGACCACAAGATCGTGCGCGACGGGCTGAAGCGCATCCTCGCCGCCACCACCGACGTGCAGGTTTCCGGCGAGGCGGCAGGCGGGGACGAGGCGCTCGCGCTGGTGAAGGCGCAGGACTTCGACGTCGCGATGCTCGACATGTCGATGCCCGGGCTTTCGGGCCTCGACCTCATCAAGCGGCTGCGCATCGAGAAGCCGAAGCTGCGCATCCTCGTGCTCTCGATGCACGGCGAGCACCAGTACGCCGCGCGGGTGCTCAAGGCCGGCGCGGCGGGGTACCTCAACAAGGACAGCGCCGCCGAGCTGCTGCTGAGCGCGATCCGCAAGATCGCCGCCGGCGGCATGCACATCCCGGAGGCCGCCGCCGCCGGGCTCATTTCCGCCGACAAGCCGGCGCACGAGCTGCTTTCGGACCGCGAGTTCGAGGTGCTGCGCCTGCTGGTCGAGGGCCTCGGGCCGACCGAGATCGGCGATCGCCTGCACCTCTCGGTGAAGACGGTCAGCACCCACAAGACCCGGATACTCGAAAAGCTCAGCCTCGGCAGCACCGCCGAGCTGGTGCGCTACGCCCTCGAGCAGAAGCTGGTCTAGGAATATTCCTACAAGCGATTGCGCAGTACGGCGACATACCGCCGGGACTGGAACTTGCACACTGCGACGCCATGAAGGTCTTCCTGGTCGAAGACGCGCCGCTGCTGCGCGAGCGCCTGATCGCGCTCATCGTCTCGGTCGGGGCCGAGCCCGTCGGCCACGCCGAGGGCGCGCGCGAGGCGATCGAGGGCATTCTGGCGGCTAACCCCGACGTGGTGGTGCTCGACATTCACCTCAAGGAAGGCAACGGCTTCGACGTGCTGCGCGCGGTGCGCAAGACTGCACCGGCCATCGCCTTTTTCGTGCTGACGAACCACCCCCACGAGGGCTACCGGGCGAGCGCCGAGCGCCTGGGCGCGCGCGGCTTCTTCGACAAGTCGAGCGAGTTCGACAAGCTGCGCCAGGCCCTCGCCTCGAGCGCCGCCTAAGAATCGTCCTAGCCGCGCGAGCGGCGCATTCCGAGTCCCGTTTCAGCCCCCGCCGATAGGTGGCGCGCGCCGCGCCGCGCACACTGGTTCGCATGCAAAGGGTTTTCCTGGTCGAAGATTCCGCCTCCATCCGCGAGCGCCTGGTGCGCCTGCTCGAGACGGTCCCGGGCGCGCAGGTCGTCGGGCAGGCCGCCGACGTCGAGGAAGCGATCGGCGCCATCCTTGCCGCCCGGCCCGACCTCGTGCTGCTCGACCTGCGCCTGGAGGACGGCAGCGGCTTCGACGTGCTGCGCGCGGTGCACGGCACGGAGCCGGGCATCGATTTCTACATGCTGTCCAACTTCGCCACCGAGCCCTATCGCCGCCACGCCGAGCGCCTGGGCGCCTGCGGCTTCTTCGACAAGACCACGGATTTCGACCGCCTGCGCGAGCTCGTCGCGCAGCGGATCGCAGCCTGAAAGGGAGAAACGCTAATGCATGCCGCCGCCGTCATCGCAATCCAGCCCATCGAGAAGCGCATGCCCACCCCGCGCAAGCACGCGGCGAGCTGTTCGACCTGCAACGTACGCGAGCTATGCCTGCCCGGCGGGCTCGACGCCGAGGACCTGCGGCGCATCGAGAACGTGGTGTATGCGCGCCGGCGCCTCAAGCGCGGCGAGGCGCTCTACCAGTCGGGCGCCGAGTTCACCGCCCTGTACGCGATCCGCAGCGGCTCGTTCAAGGCGAGCCTGTTCGACGGCGAAGGCCGCGAGCAGGTGAGCGGCTTCTTCATGGCGGGCGAGCTCCTCGGGCTCGAGGCCCTGGGCTCCGGCACGTACAACGCAGCCGCGGTCGCGCTCGAGGACAGCGAAGTGTGCGTGCTGCCCTACGCGCTGATCGAGGTCATGGCGCAGGAAGTCCCCGGGCTGCAGCGGCGCCTCCATGCCGTGCTCTCGCGCGAGATCGTGCGCGACCAGGGCGTGATGATGCTGCTCGGCACCATGCGCTCGGAGCAGCGCCTCGCGACTTTCCTGCTCAACCTCTCGGCGCGCTCGGTGCGCCGCGGCTACTCGTCCTCCGACTTTCACCTGCGCATGACGCGCGAGGAAATGGGCAGCTACCTCGGCCTCAAGCTCGAGACCGTGAGCCGCCTGTTCTCGCAGTTCCACGACGCCGGCCTGATCGCGGTCGACCACAGGCACGTGCGCATCCTCGACGTTCCCGGGCTGCAGCGCACGCTGAACGAGCGCACGCGCGTTTCAAATTAAACAATCGCCCCGCGAAACGAAATCGGGCCGACACGGAGAGACTCCAGTCTTCGTCCTGCCGCATCAGGTGAACCAGGTGAATTCCATGAAAACCGTCCACGCCACCGTCAACGAAATCTTCGCGACCTGCCCGGAGCTGTGCGGATTCACGGTGCAGGGGCTCGATTGCCTGACCCGCGAGCGGGTCTCGGGACAGCTGGAAGGCGAGCTCTACCTCGCCGATGTCGCGACCACGACGTTCGCCAACTCCGAGCACCTGCTGGGCGAGATCGCCACCGCGCTCATCGAGCTGATCGACGAGCAGCCCGAGGCCGCCAACGAGCTGCGCGGACGCACCTTCGCGCGCACGCTGCACTGAGCGGGCGGCGCCATGGCGCCGCCCGCTCAGTGCAGCGTG
>Ga0247825_10003020_pt1 | contig 11093 bp, 10 predicted proteins | sample 13C_Vanillin_Day_FD_194413 | JGI IMG/M metagenome (GOLD analysis project Ga0247825, IMG submission 194413) | Soil microbial communities from agricultural site in Penn Yan, New York, United States - 13C_Vanillin_Day48 | ecosystem: Environmental > Terrestrial > Soil > Agricultural land | place... | reverse complement strand
GGCACCAGCAGCACCCGCGGCGCCCGCCGCGCTCGAGCGACGCCTACCTGCGCTTCATCCCGCGCACGGAGATGGACATCGCGGTGGTGGGCGCGGGCGTGAGCCTGACGGTCGACGAGGCCGGCACGATCACCGCCGCGCGCGTATCGCTGGGGGCGGTGGCGCCGCGGGTGCTGCTGGTGCCCGAGGCCGCCGCGGCCATCGTGGGCAGCCGGCTCGACCGTCCGGCGCAGGACCGGCTGGAGGCGGCTGCGCGGGCGGCCTGCCGGCCGATCGACGACAAGCGGGGAACGACCGAATTCCGCATCCAGGTGGCGGGCGTGCTGGCGCGCCGGTCGGCCTTGATCGCGCTGGACCGAGCGAGGACTGCCTGATGGCCAAGCACCACATCGAAACGACGGTGAACGGCGACGCGGTGGAGTTCCTCTGCGAGACGGAGGACACGCTCCTCGACGTGCTCCGCGACACCCTGCAGCTGACCGGCAGCAAGGAAGGCTGCGCCTCCGGCGACTGCGGCGCCTGCAGCGTCATGCTGGACGGCCGGCTGGTCTGCTCGTGCCTCGTGCTGGGCTGCGAGGTGGGCGGACGCCGCGTCGACACGATCGAGGGCGTGGCGAAGGGACAGGCGCTGCACCCGCTGCAGCAGAAGTTCCTGGAGCACGCCGCGCTGCAGTGCGGGATCTGCACGCCCGGCTTCATCGTGGCCGGCAAGGCCTTGCTCGAGAGGAATCCGGACCCGACGGAGACCGAGATCCGCTACTGGCTGGCCGGCAACCTGTGCCGGTGCACCGGCTACGACAAGATTGTCAGCGCGGTGAAGGACGCCGCCGTCGCGATGAGAACTGGAGTCCGCGGGTGAGACCCGCCGAACCTCAGGCGCCGGAGCCCTGCGAAGGCGCCCCGACGCTGCATAGAAAGGGATAGCCCCATGGCCGAGAACGGGACGAACGGGACCAACGGGCAGGGCTACGTCGGCACGCGCACGATCCGGCCGGATGGCGTCGACAAGGTGACCGGCCGCGCCCGCTTCGGCGCCGACTTCAATCTGCCCGGCCAGCTCATCGGGCGCGTGCTGCGCAGCCCCCACCCGCACGCGCGCATCGTGACGATCGACACCTCGAAGGCCGAGGCGCTGCCCGGCGTCAAGGCCGTGATCACCCGCGACGACTTCGCCGACCAGTCCTCGGAGTTCATCCCGGCCGGCGAGATGATGATGAACTACAAGGACGTGGTCCGGAACGTCCTGGCCCGCGAGAAGGCGCTCTACGAGGGCCACGCGGTGGCCGCCGTGGCCGCCACCAGCGCCGCCATCGCCCGCCGTGCGCTCAAGCTCATCGACGTGACCTACGAGGTGCTGCCGCACGTGATCGACGTGGAGGAGGCCATGCGGCCCGACGCGCCGGTCCTGCACGACGACCTCTTCACGGTCGGGGTCGAGCCCAAGCCCGACCGGCCGTCGAACATCGCCAAGCGCATCGAGATCACCCTGGGCGACGTCGAGGCCGGCTTCGCCAAGGCTGACGTCATCGTCGAGCGCGAGTTCAAGACGGCGCCGGTGCACCAGGGTTACATCGAGCCCCACGCGGCGCTGGCCAGCGTCTCCGAGGACGGCTCGACCGAGCTGTGGTGCTGCACCCAGGGCCACTTCATCGTGCGCGCGCACTGCGCGCGGCTGCTCGGCCTGGACATCGGCAAGATCCGCGTGACCGCCTCCGAGATCGGCGGCGGCTTCGGCGGCAAGACGGTCGTGTACCTCGAGCCGCTGGCCATCGCGCTCTCGCGCAAGGCCAAGCGGCCGGTGAAGATGGTCATGTCGCGCGAGGAGGTCTTCAAGGCCTCGGGTCCGACCTCCGGCGCCACCGTGCGCGTGAAGATGGGCGCGACGAAGGACGGCCGGTTCGTGGCGGGCTTCGCCGAGCTGAAGTACCAGGCCGGCGCCTTCCAGGGCTCGCCGGTGCAGCCCGGCGTCATGTGTGCCTACGCGCCGTACGACATGGAGAACGTGAAGGTCATCGGGTACGACGTCGTCTCCAACCGCCCGAAGGTCGCGGCGTACCGGGCGCCCGGCGCGCCGATCTCGGAGTTTGCCGTCGAGAGCGTGGTCGACGAGATCGCCAAGAAGCTCGGCATCGACCCGATCCAGCTGCGCCTGATGAACGCGGCTCGCGAGGGTACCAAGGCGGCCTACGGCCCCAAGTTCGGGCCCATCGGCCTCGAGGAGACGCTCAACGCCGTCAAGAAGACCGAGCACTGGAACACGCCGCTGCGCAAGTGGCAGGGCCGCGGGGTGGCCTCGGGCTTCTGGTTCAACATCGGCGGCGAGACGTGCGCCTCGCTCACCGTCAACGAGGACGGCACGGTGTCGCTGATGGCCGGCACGCCGGACATCGGCGGCCTGCGCGCCTCGCTGTCGATGGTGGCGGCCGACGAGCTGGGGGTGCCGTACGACAAGGTACGGCCGATCATCGGCGACACCGGCTCGCTCGGCTTCACGTTCCTCACCGGCGGCAGCCGCTCGGCTTTCTCGGGCTCGATGGCCATCGTGGAGGCGGCCAAGCAGATCAAGGCCGAGCTCTGCGCGCGGGCCTGCAAGCTGTGGGACGCCAAGCCGGACCAGGTCGAGTTCAAGGACGGCCACGTCCGACCGCTCGGCGCGCTGGCCGAGAAGGCCAAGCCGATGTCGATCGCGGACTTCGCCAAGATCGCCGGCAAGACCGGCGGCCCCATCGGCGGTTACGGCCGCATCAACGCCCAGGGCGCGGGTCCGAGCCTGGGCACGCACCTGGTCGACCTCGAGGTCGATCCCGAGACCGGGCGCGTCACCATCCTGCGCTACACGGTCGCCCAGGACGCCGGCAAGGCGCTCCATCCCGCCTACGTCGAGGGACAGTTCCAGGGCGGGGCGGTGCAGGGCATCGGCTGGGCGCTCAACGAGGAGTACGTCTACGGTGCCGACGGCAAGCTGCAGAACGCGGGCTTCCTCGACTACCGCATGCCGGTGGCCTCGGACGTGCCGATGATCGACGCGATCCTGGTCGAGGTCGCCAACCCCCGGCATCCTTACGGCGTGCGCGGCGTGGGCGAGACGCCGATCGTCCCGCCGCTGGGCGCCATCGCCAACGCCATGGAACAGGCCACCGGCATCCGCTTCACCGAGCTGCCGATGTCGCCGCCCAAGGTGCTGAAGGCGCTGAAGGAGCGTGAGGCAACCAGCAAGGTCTGAGCTGTGACGAGCGATAGAGGAGCGCTCCGGGTTCCCAGGGGCGCGACGAACGCGGGGGGTGTGGGGGCCATTTCGGGACCCCCACGGTAAGAATGCCGCGCGTGGTGCTGGTAGGAAATCTCGCGCAGCTCACGGGGGGCGTCGCCGAGCTTCACCTCTCGGCGACGTCCGTGAAGCAGCTGTTCCAGCAGCTCGCCGAGTTGCATCCGGCGCTCGAGCCGCACCTCGCCGAGGGCGTGGCCGTGGCCATCGACGGCCAGATCTACCAGGACGCCCTCTTCCAGCCGATCGGCCCGGACAGCGAGGTCTTCCTCCTCCCCCAGATCGCCGGCGGCTCGGCCCGCTGAGCGTGTCCCTGCCGGCGTGGCGGCGGCCCCACCGCTGGCCGGCGGCGCGATGATGAGACCAGGGGGGACGACCCCCGGTCGAATCGATCCGGGAGGATGTCATGGAACAGACCACGGGACTTCAACGGCCGGGCCTGGTGACGCGGACGTTCTTCACGATCGGCGAGCGGATGTTCGGGCAGGTGCCCACACCCGAGCGGCTCATGGCCCAGCGGATGCCGCTGATGCTGGGGCTCGGTGGGCTCTATGCCGCCATCGAGTGGCTCGGCACCATCGACGCCCAGCTCCGCGCGCTGCTCAACGTGCAGGTGGCCTCGCTCTACGGCGTGCCGTACTGAATGGACATCCGCCACGCCGTCGGCGTGAAGGTGGGTGTCCCGGCCGAGAAGCTCGCCGACGTCCTCGACTACCGCGGGAACCCGCGCTTCAGTGCGCGGGAGCAGGCGGCGCTCGAGTTCTGCGAGCGCACGACCCGCGACGACCTCGAGGTGTCCGACGCGTGCCTGGCGCGGGTGCGCGAGCACTTCAGCGAGCCGGAGATCGTGGAGCTGGCGTTCATCGCCGGCTACCAGATCTTCGCCAGCAAGTTCGCCAAGGCCTTCCGCCTGGCCCCCCAGGGCTTCTCGGGCTGACGCGTGCCGGTCAGTCGCGGATGGTCTTGACCATGCGCTGGGCGGCGCCGGCGATCAGGCCGGCGTCGCTGCCCAGCACGATGAAGCGGTAGCCGCACCCCAGCATCGCGCGGGCCTCGTCGGCCGAGAACGCGATGCCCCCGAGCGCGACGCCCCCGTGGCCGAGGATCGCCCCCTCGGCCCTCGCGACGACCTCGCGCAGACGGGGATGGTCGAACTGGCCCGCCACGCCCAGGTTCTCCGAGAGATCGCCCCGCGCGACGGCAACCACGTCGATCCCGCTCACGGCCAGGATGTCGCCCAGCGCGTCCACCCCGGCGAGTGATTCGATCAGCACGATGTTCAGCACCGCGTCGTTGGCCGCCTCGAGGTACTCGAGGTTCGACAGCCCCCAGCGCAGCGCCGCGTAGGTGGGGCCGTAGCCGCGTCGACCCGCCGGAGCGTAGCGCACGGCCTGCACCGTGGCCTCGGCCTCCGCCCGCGTGGCGACCTGGGGAAACACCACGCCGAGCGCACCGCAGTCCAGCGCGGGCTTGACCGGCTCCGGCCGCACGCCGAGCACGCGCACGAGCGGGCTCAGGCGTCCCGCCGCAGCGGGATCGTGAACGCGAAGGTCGAGCCCTCGCCGACCTGGCTCGTGAGCCAGATCCGGCCGCCATGCAGCTCGACGAACTTGCGCGAGAGCGCGAGCCCGAGCCCGGTGCCCTCGACCCGCTTGGCCGATGCGCCGACCTGGCGAAACTCCTCGAAGACCGCCACCTGATCCTCGGCGGCGATGCCCACGCCGGTGTCGGTCACGGAGATCTCGGCCAGCCCGTCGCGCGCGTCGGCCCGGACGTCGATGCGCCCGCCCTCGGGCGTGAACTTCACCGCGTTGGAGAGCAGGTTCAGCAGCACCTGCTTCACCTTGCGCTCATCGGCGCAGACGATGGTCAGGCGCTCGTCGATGGCCCGCTCCACCTGGATGCCCTTGCGGCCCGCCCGCTCCCGCATCAGCACCAGCGTCGCCTCGATGGCGCTCGGCAGGTCGAACTCCGTCACCTCGAGCTCCATGCGTCCGGCCTCGACCTTGGACAGATCGAGGATGTCGTTGATGAGCGAGAGCAGGTGGCGGCCCGATTCGAGGATGTCGACGAGGTACTCGGCCTGCTTGTCGTTGAGCTCCCCGAACATGCCCTCGGACAGGACCTCCGAGAAGCCGATGATGGCGTTCAGCGGCGTGCGCAGCTCGTGGGACATGTTGGCCAGGAACTCGCTCTTGTGCCGGCTGGCCGCCTCGAGCTGCTGGCTCTTGTCGGCGATCTCCCGGAAGAGGCGGGCGTTCTGGATGGCGAGAACGGACTGGCTCGCCAGGGTCTGGAGCAGGTCGACGATGTCCTGAGCGAAGGGCTCGGGCTCACGCCCCCAGACCGCGAGCACGCCGACGATCTGGTGCTCGAAGAGCAAGGGCACCCCCAGCAACGAGCGATACCCGTGCCGCTCGAAGACCGCGCGGACGCGCGCCACGTCGTACGTCCCCTGCCGCACGTCGGCGACCTGCACCGGTGCCCGCAGGGCGGCGGCTCTCCCCGCCACACCCTCCCCGATGCGGATCGGCGACGCCCGGATGACCTCGCCGAGGTCCTCGTCGAGGCCGTGGGCCCCCCGGACGCGACTGAACAGCTGCGTGGCCTCGTCGAACTCGTAGATGACGCCGCCGTGGGCGCCGGCGAGCCGCACGGCCCGCGCCACGATCGTGGTCAGGACCGTCTCCAGATCCAGGGTCGAGCTGACGGCCTGGGCGACCTCCCCCAGCGTCTGCAGCTCCTCGACCGAGCGCGCCAGCTCACCCGTCCGCGCCTGCAGCTGCTCGATGAGGTGGGCGTTCTCGATGGCGATCCCGGCCTGGTCGGCGAACGTCGTGATCAGCTCGAGGTTCTTCGGCGTGAAGGGCTCGACCCGGGTCTTGAGGATCGTCACCACGGCGAGGAGGACATCTTCCCGCAGCACCGGCACCGCCAGCACGGTCCGGTAGTCCTGGAGCTGCTGCAGGTCGCGATACTGGTAGCCCGGCTCGGCCAGGACGTCGTGGACGTGCACCGTCCGCCGTGTCATCGCCGCGCGGCCGGCGGCGGAGCCCGGCCCCGGATGGATCGGGGTGTCTTCCAGGAAGCGCACGAATTCCGGGGTGGCCCCGTAGGCGGCGGCGAAGCGCAGGACCTCGCCGTCGAACTTGAAGATGTGCCCGCGAGTCGCGTCGCAGAGCAGGGTCGCGTTCTCGATCAGCGCCTGCAGGACGGTCGCCAGGTCGAACGTGGAGCGGCTGATGAGCTTGAGGACCTCGCTCGTCGCCGTCTGCTGTCCGAGCGCCTGCGTCAGCTCCGTGTTGGTCTCGGCCAGCTCGCGCGTCCGCTCCTCGACCTTGTGCTCGAGGGTGGCGCGGGCGGCCGCGAGCTCCGCGGCCGATCGGTTGAGCTCGTCGCCGAGCGCCTCCAGCTCGTCGCCGGTGCGGACGGTGACGCGGTGGTCGAGATCGCCGGCGCCGATCCGCGCCGCCCCTTGCTGCAGCACGCGGATGGGCGCCACCATGCGCCGGGCGAGGACCACGCTGGCCAGGACGGAGAGCCCGAGGCCCAGCACGAAGATGACGATGCTCCGGATGATCGGCTCCCGGAGGGGCGCATAGGCGTCGGCGGCCGGCCGCTCCACGAACACCAGCCAGCCGAGGGGCTCGATGACGGCGTGCGCGGAGAGGACGCGGCCACCCCCGAGGCCGTCGGGCGCGGCCCCCTCGGATCCCGTGTGGCCGGCGCGGGCGGACGTCACCTGGGCGAGGGCGGCGAGGTCCCGGCGCTCGCGCAGGACCCGGCTGTCGGGATGGGCGACCAGCTGGTCGCGGGAATCCACGACGTAGACGTAGCCCCCAGGGCCGGCCTCCACCTGGGAGATGACCTTCAGCACGGTCCGGAGGCTGATCTCCGCCGTCGTCACCTCGACGGCGTACTTGCCGACGGGTATCGCCAGCGTCACGTACGGCTCGGACTCGGTCCTCAGGTACACGGGACTCCAGTAGACCTTCCCCGTCCGCGCCGCCTGGAACGGCGAGGACTGGGACCGGTCCTCCCCGCTGTCGACGAGGTCCGGCTGCAGCCGTGACACTCGCAGCTGCTCCTTGCCAGACACATCGAGGTGACGCAGCTCGCTGATCGCGGGGACACTGCGAAGGATCCGGAGGAAGTCGAGCTCGCGCTGCTCGGCGATCGCGGCGGCCAGCCCCTCGCGAAACCCGAGCGTGCCGCGCCCGGCGCGGCCGGCGGCCGGATCGTCGGACGCGGTGCGGGTCGTCTCCCGGACCTGGTTCTCGACCTCGCGCAGGAACTGCTCGATGCGGGAGGCCGCCGCGGCCGCGTTGGCCCGCGCGACCCGGACGATGGCGCGCTGGGTCTCCCGGTACGAGAAATACAGCTCGACGAGGCTCGAGGCCATCAGCACGCCGCCGACCAGGATGAGCAGGACGATGACGTACTTGCGGAAGAGCCGGCCCCGGAACGACGCGATCATCGACGGAAGGCGTCGGCGCGCAGCAGGATCTTGCGAGGCACGGTGAGGCCGAGCAGCTCCGAGGTCTTGAGGTTCACGGCGAGATCGATCCGGTCGGCGCCCTGGACGGGCAGGTCCTGGGGCTTGATGCCTCTCAGGATCTTGGCGACCAGCGAGGCCGCCTGCACGCCCTCCGCGTAGGAGTCGGGGCCGTAGGACACCAGGCCGCCGTGGCCGACCCACAGCGCCGTCGTGAAGATCGCCGGCACCCGCGAGGCCAGGGAGTGCTCCAGGATCGCCAGGGGAATGTCCAGGCTCGAGCCCTCGGGCGCGAGCACCGCATCGCCACGGTGGACGTCGCGGAGCACCCGCTTCAGCTGATCGGTATCGAGCACGCCCCGGGGCAGCACCTCCACCTTCATGGTCGCGGCCGCCTCGAGCGCCTTGCCGATCATGGCGGTGGTGCTCAGGTCGGCGCCGTAGTAGATGAGCCACACCCGGCGGACGGTCGGGGCCAGCGTCTTCAGAAACTGCAGGCGCTTGGCCACGAGCTCGGCCTGGAGGCTGGAGATCCCCGTCACGTTGGCGCCGGGCTGCGCCAGGTTGGCGACGACGCCGGCCCCGACCGGGTCTCCGACCGACGTGAACACGATCGGCACGCTCTTCGTCGCGTCGCGGGCGGCCAGGGTGGCCGCCTCCTGGCTCGTGAAGAGCAGATCGACGCCGGCCTTGACCAGGCCCTCCGCGGCCGCGGGCATCGCCTCCGGCTTGCCCTCGGTGAAGCGGATGTCGAACGTCACGTCGCGGCCTTCGGCCAGGCCCAGCTCTTTGAGCCCGGCCTTGAGTCCCTCGACCGTCGGATGGCCCGCCGAGAACGCCTCGTTGAGGACCCCGATGCGGAACGGGCGGCGTGCCTCCTGCGCCTGGACCGGAGCTGCCAGGAGGCCCAGCAGAAGCACCAGGGCGAGCGCGACCATTCGGCGGACGGTCCCGTTACCCCTTGAAGACCTGGTGATACACACCTACGGCGACCTGGTCCCAGGGGCCGAGCACTCCCTGAAACCGGGTGAACGACGCGTAAACTTTCTTCGCCATGGGACTCTTCTCGGAATGGGCCCTGATCACCTCGGTCGCGATCTTCTTCAGGTCGCGCAGGACCGGCGCCGGGAACTGGATCAGCTCCACCTTGCCCTTGAACTCCGTCTTGATCCGCTCCAGCGCGAGGGCGTTCTTCGTGTGAAAGTCCATGAAGCCGACGACCTGAGTCGCGGCCACCGCCAGGTCGAGGATGCGGCGCAGGTCGGACGGGAGCGCCTCGTACGCCTTGCGATTGAATCCGAACTCACTCACCGTTCCCGGCTCGTGCCAGCCCGGGTAGTAGTAGTACCGGGCGGTGTTCTGGAGTCCGAGATTCAGGTCCTCGTGCGGCCCGACCCATTCGCTGGCGTCGATCACGCCCCGCTCGAGCGCCGCGTAGATCTCGGCGGCCGGCGTGAGAATCGTGGTGGCCCCGGCCCTGGCCATGACCTGCCCGCCGAGCCCCGCGATCCGCATCTTGAGGCCCTTGTAATCGGCCAGCGTGTTGATCTTCCTCCTGAACCAGCCGCCCATCTGGGGACTGAACCCCGGACCGAGGCGCGGCACGATGCCGAAGGGCCCGTATGTCTCCTCCCAGAGCTGGAGCCCGCCTCCCTCGTAGTACCAGGCTGCCATGCCCTGGGGGTCCATCCCGAACGGAACGGACATGAACCATTCGGCCGCCGGCTCCCGAGGGCCGTTGACGGCCCAGTAGCCTGCGGTGGACATGAAGGCCTCGATGGTGCCCTTGGAGGCGGCCTCGAAGCAGTCGAAGGGCTGCATGATCTGGCCGCCCGGGAAGACCTCGATCCGGAACCGCCCGCCGCTCATCTCCTCGACGACCTTGCCGAGGCGGTTGGCCGAGCCCTGCATGATGTCGAGCTGCTTCGTCCAGGCGGTGGACATGCGCCACTGCACCTTCGGCTGAGCGATGACGCTGGGGGCATCGACGACGGCGGTCGCGGCGACCGCCGCCACCATCCCACTTGCGGTGGCGAGGAACCTGCGTCGTTCGCTCATCACGTCGCCTCCTGGGCGATCACGAGCGGAGTATACAGAGTTTGCTGGACCGCATCACCCCTTGAGGAACTGGTGATACGCGCCCTGGGCGACGTGGTCCCACGGGCCGAGCTGCCGCTGAAACTTCGTGAAGGAGGCGTAGACCTTCCTGGCCATGGGGCTCTTGTCGGACTGCTCCCGGATGACCTCGGCCGCGAGCTTCTTGAGATCGCGCAGGGCGGGCGGCGGAAACTGGACGAACTCGACCTTGCCCTTGAATTCCGTCCGGAGCCGCTCGACGGCGACGACATTCTTCGCGTGATAGTCCATGAAGCCGTGGACCTGGACTGCCGCAGTGGCCAGGTCGAGGATGCGTCTCAGGTCGGCTGGCAGCGCCTCGTACGCCTTCTTGTTGAAGACGAACTCGCCCACGGTGCCCGGCTCGTGCCAGCCGGGATAGTAGTAGTACCGAGCGGCGTTCTGCAATCCCAGCTTGAGGTCGTCGTGCGGCCCGACCCACTCGGCGGCGTCGATCACGCCCCGCTCGAAGGCGGCGTAGATCTCGGCGGCCGGCGTCAGGACCGCGGTGCCGCCCGCCCGGGCGATCACCTTGCCGCCGAGCCCCGTGCCCATGCGCATCTTCAGGCCCTTGTAGTCCCCGATGGTGTTGATCTTCTTCCGGAACCATCCGCCCATCTGCGGCGCGAACCCGGGACCGAGGCGGGGCACGAGGTTGAAAGGGGCGTAGGTCTCCTCCCACAGCTTGAGCCCGTCGCCGTGGTAGTACCAGACGGCCATGCCCTGGGGCTCCATGCCGAACGGGACGGTCGTGAACCACTCGACGGCGGGCTCCTTCGCGGTCCAGTAGTACGCGGCAGCCATGAAGGCCTCGATGGTGCCCTTCGAGGCGGCGTCGAAGCACTCGAACGGCCCGATGATCTGGCCACCGGGGAAGACCTCGATGCGGAACCGTCCGCCGCTCGTCTCCTCGACGACCTGGGCCAGTCGGTGGGCGGCGCCCTGCAGCATGTCGAGCTGCGGCGGCCAGGCCGTGGACATGCGCCACTGGATCTTCGGCTGGGCGATGACGGTGGGCACGTCGGCGATGGCGGTCGCGGCGACAGCCGCCGCGCCACTCGTTCCGGCCAGGAATCTGCGTCGTCCGATTGATATCACGCGGCCTCCTCGGGTCGAGGGATTGTCCCACGAAACGAGGAGGCGGCGGTCACCCCTTGAGGAACTCGTGATAGGCGCCTTGCGCGACGTGGTCCCAGGGGCCGAGCTGTGCCTGGAGCT
>Ga0247825_10003019_pt1 | contig 11096 bp, 8 predicted proteins | sample 13C_Vanillin_Day_FD_194413 | JGI IMG/M metagenome (GOLD analysis project Ga0247825, IMG submission 194413) | Soil microbial communities from agricultural site in Penn Yan, New York, United States - 13C_Vanillin_Day48 | ecosystem: Environmental > Terrestrial > Soil > Agricultural land | place... | reverse complement strand
GTCCCCATCGATTCGGCAGCAACGAGGTCGCCCTTTCGATAGGCGAGGTCGCCGAGGTTGAGCAACAGGAAGCCTTCAAAGGCGAGGTCACCACGTTCCCGTGTCAAGTCGAGCGCTTCGGCAAAGACGGGCGCCGCTGATGCCAGATCGTCCTGCATCATCATCGTGTCGGCCACGTTATTGAGGGCGGTCGCAAGGTCGCGCAGATTCCCCACCGTACGCAACACCTTCTCCGCCTCTCGAAACACACGCTTGGCTTCGTCGTAGTCTCCCTGCTCGTACTCGATGTTGGCGATGCGATTCAGCGCGCGCGCTTCGCCGTTGCGATCGCCGCCTGCGACGAACAGTTGACGAGCCGAATCGACGAGCCGGCTCGCTTCGGCCGACCGCCCAAGGCGCAACTCTGCTTGCGCCTGCGCCAGGCGTCCCTGCGCGACGAGCAGCCGCGCACCTTGACGAAGTCCACGATCGGCGGCAGATCGCCCGGCCGTCAGCTCACGCTCGAAATCGGAGCTCTCGTGCGCGGCGTCGGCTTCGGCCAGATCGATCCGGACATCGTCGCTCGCTGGGGCCGGAAGATTGCGCAACAGAGCCACGGCCGCCAGCGCCTCCGCGGGCCGCCCGGCACGCGTGAGCGTTTCCGCAAGGCTGATGCCGTAGTCGACGTTGTCCGGGAAGAAGCCGAACAACGTGCGGTAGCGATCGATCGCTTCGGTCCAGTGCTGGGCCATCTCGTGATAGCGCCCCTCCACCAACAACCGGTCTTCGCGAGAGAGTCCCTTCGCCAACTCCACTGCCCGTGCAGCGTGTTCCTGCGCTTGCCGGTCGTACCCGAGTGAGGACCACGTCTCGGCCATCGCGGCGCGGATCTGCGCATTTCTCGGATCGGCCGCCACAGCCTTCGTCAAGGCATCACGCGCGAGCACGAACTCCTGACTGTGCAAGTAGCTGACGCCCTGCGAGTACAGTCGCAAGGCTTCCGGGCTCGTGGCCAAACGCGCCCGCGCGGTTTCAAGGGCAGCGGCCTCAGGTTCATCGATCCCAAGGCGCTGGCGAAGCTGATCACCGAGATTCGACACGAGCTGCAGGACACCGTCGCGAGTGCCCGTTGCCGAGACCGTGGTCACGGTTTCTCCCGCGGCGGCGTCCTGCACGTTCAGCACGACTCGCAGTTGTCCGTCACGACCCGGCACGGCGAGATACGAGCCAAGAACGACCAGGTCCGCACCCAGCATCGCGCGAAGTCGGACCAGCGTCTGACCATCGAGCGTCGTTCCCTCCACCAGCATCAGCTCCCGTTTGACGCGCGCGATGTTCTGCGCGGCGACCACGCGCAGCGTTTCATGGATGCCAAGCTCTCCGGTCAGCATCTCTTCAAGTGCCGTCGCCAACCAGACGTCGTCGCCACGGCCGGAGAGATTTTGCAGGCCGAGTACCGCGACGGCTCGCCGGGCGCGAACGGCCGACACGCCAACTGTCTCGCGAGGGGCGCTCGCTGGCGCACCATCCGAAGATGCCGCAGGTGCTCTCACCCACCACACGAGAGCAGCGCTTGCCGACAAGACCACCACGGCGACGAGCAGCGCAAGTGCAGGAGCGGGCAGCCCCCAGATTCGGCGTCGCGCTTGGGGGGCTACTTGCGCGAGGTCGATCTGGCCCGAAAGGCTGGCCCGCTCGAGCGCACGCAAATCCTTCAGGAGCTCCGATGCTGAGGCATATCGCGCCGCCGCATCCTTCTCGAGGCACCGACTGACGATGCGGTCGACGGCGACCCATGATCCTGACCCTTTGGCAATCGGCGCCGGCGGGCGGTTGGCGATGCGGTCGAGGGTTTCGATGAAGTCGGCGCCACGGAACGGATGGCGCAGCGTGGCCATCTCGTAGAGCACGGTTCCGAACGAGAACAGATCGCTGCGCAGGTCGAGCTCGCGTCCACGCGCCTGTTCGGGCGACATGTAGTCAAGGGTTCCCGCGAACACATTGGTCGCGGCGAAGGTGGCAACCAGCGATGACTGCGACGCCGGCAGAAGCCGCTTGGCCAGTCCGAAATCGAGGACCTTGGCCAGGCCGCGGCTGGTGACGATGATGTTGCCCGGCTTGATATCGCGATGAAGGACGTGCTGGTCGTGGGCCGCTTCGAGAGCGGTCGCGACTTGAATCGCCAGGCGGAGCCATTCCTCGATGAAGAGCGGGCGGTTGGCCAGCAGCTCGCCGAGCGTCTGACCATCGAGGTACTCCATGACGATGTAGTCCACGTCCCCTTCGCGGCCAACGTCGAACAGCGTGCAGATATGAGGATGCGTGAGAGCCGCGACCGCGCGGGCTTCGCGGTCGAACCGGTTGCGAAACTCCTCGTCGCCCTTGAGCGCCGCCGAGAGCACTTTGATGGCAACAATGCGATCGAGGCGCACGTCGCGCGCCCGATAGACGTCACCCATTCCGCCCTGGCCGATCTTCGCGACGATCTCATACGGACCGAGATGCGTGCCGATCATCACGGGCACTGGATGGCTGCGACGAGATCGCGCCGGGGCGCAACCGCAGGACTGCCGCGCCGAACGGCTGCGGCATCGACGGCCGTAGGGCGATCACTCGCACGGCACGGACCGTGGCGACGACCTCGAAGCAGCATGGGGTGCGATTTGGAATTATAGGTCAGCGCGTTCACGCACGGAGTGGGTCGCCACACGATCGCTGATGGAATCGCGGCTCGATCGCACCATCAAGCGAGTTGCCGATCCATCGCATCCTCAACCAGTTGAAGATCCAACCGCAGGACCTCACCGCGATACGCGTCGCCAAGCGCGCGCATCTGCACAGTCTGGCCCAAAAAAGAGCTAGTTCCGTCAGCTATCATCGTCCGGCGCTGGGGCGCCCGGTCGAAGGGTTGGGTGACCGCGCCGACAACTCTTCTTCGACAATGTACTCGACACTCATGGCGGCTCGCGTTTCGAAGCAGGTGCTGAGTCCGCAGCCGAACCCGATAGCGAGCCGCTTGAAAAAACGCTCCAGACTCTCCGGATCGCGCACTTCCCGCGCGTGTGCGACTTCGACGGCGTGCTGGAGTTCGTGGGCGAGCAGAGGGACGAGGCGACGTTCTGAACCCGCGATCTCAACGGCGATACGCAGATAGCGATATTGTCCCCGCGCGATGATGTTGTGCGACAGGTAACCGCGCAAGGGCCGGCGAGTGCGAATCGGCTCGACATAAACAATTACATCGGAATCGTTCAGTGTCACGATCAAGCGACGGAACGTCGCGGAGCCTGAGATGCCCGCATCGATGAGCGCAAGAAACTTCGGTTCAGTTGAGCGGACGTGCGGCGAGGATGCGTCCTGTGCCATGAGCGCCAGTGCGAGAATCATGAGCGTCGACATCCCCCGCCTCCTGATGCGTTCGGGTCGAACGACAGGCGATGGTGCGATTCAGCGGCGCCTCAGGTCGGGAGGAGTTCGGGAGAGATTCAGGAGAACTTCGAGGGATTCGTGACGGTGCGATTTGGCGCCTTTGCGCTCGACTCAGACCGCCGCCAAGTCACGCGCGGCGATATCGAGATTCATCTCACGCCCAAAGCGTTCGATCTACTGGCCCTGCTGATTGACGAAGCGCCTCGAGTGGTGAGAAAGAGCGAGCTGCACGAACGACTCTGGCCGGGAACGTTCGTGTCGGACGCGGCACTCGTGGCACTCGTGAAGGAACTTCGGCGGGCACTGGAGGATCACGCCCCCCGCGCACCGATCATTCGAACGGCGCACGGCGTGGGCTACGCGTGTGCCGCGCCTATCGATCGCCAGCCGGCGCGGCCAACACCCGTGAACCGCTGGATCGTAACCGGCGGCCGTCGCATCGCGTTGGCCGATGGTGAGAACGTCATCGGCCGCGAGCCGACCGCCGCGATCCTTCTCGACGTAGCCGGCGTGTCACGGCGTCATGCGCGGATCGTCGTGAGTGAACGCGGCGCCGTCCTGGAGGATCTCGGCAGTAAGAACGGCACGAGAATCGGGGAGACGTTGGTGACGGGGATGGTGGCACTCCACGACGGTGACGCGATTCACGTGGGCCCAGTGCTCGTCATCTATCACGCGGCGACGTCTGGCATCTCGACGGATACCATCCCAGGACCTGTACCCACATAGCATCCTCAACCCTCACCCGCCGGAATGTGCCTCGCTTGTTGGCGCTACCGCATATACTTCAGGCGCTCCCCGCAATGGCGCTCACCACCGGCACCCGCCTCGGCGCCTACGAAGTGCTTGCGTTGCTTGGCAGCGGCGGGATGGGCGAGGTCTACCGCGCCCGCGATACTCGGCTGGATCGCATCGTCGCGATCAAAGTACTTCCCGCCAACGTCGCGAGCGATCCCGATCGTCGTCAGCGTTTGGACCGCGAAGCCCGCGCGATCTCGAGCCTGAACCACCCGCACATCTGTACGCTCTACGACGTCGGCCACCAGGACGGCATCGACTACCTGGTGATGGAGTTGTTGGAGGGACAGACGCTGGCCGAGCGGCTCATCAAGGGCGCGCTTCCGCTCGATCAGGCGATGCAATACGCGATTCAGCTGGCCGACGCGCTCGATGTCGCGCATCGACGCGGGATCGTCCACCGGGATCTCAAGCCCGCCAACGTCTTCATCTCCCGCAGTGGGTCCTCAGGCACGCCGATCGCGAAGCTGCTCGATTTCGGGATTGCGAAAGCCATCGCTCTCAGCCCGGCAGCGGCGACCGTGTCCGCAACATTGACGAATGAAGGCACGCTGCTCGGTACGGTGCAGTACATGGCGCCCGAGCAGCTCGAGGGACGCGAGGCCGACACGCGCAGTGATCTCTTTGCATTCGGCGCGGTGCTCTACGAGATGCTCACTGGGCACCGCGCGTTTCCGGGTGAGAACCAGGCGAGCGTCATTGCGGCCGTTCTCGACTCCGATCCGCCTCCAGTCTCCGCCAGTCAGTCTCTGACGCCGCCCGCACTCGAGCACCTCGTGAAGACCTGTCTGGCGAAGAACCCGGACGAGCGCTGGCAAACGGCGGGTGACGTCAAGCGCCAGCTCGAATGGATCGCCACGAGTAGCCTACCGACAGGGCAGGCGACAACGGTTGCGCAACGGGCGAGCAGTGGCGTGCATGTGCCGTGGACCGCCGCGCTGGTCACGGCGATCGTGGCGATCATCGTCGTTGGCACGCTCGCACGGTACGTGTGGACGGGGCCGCCGGAACAAACCGCGCCGCCGCGCGTCACGCGCACGACCATTGTGACATCCGGCGGATCGGCGGTTTTCATCGCTGCCGGCCGCAGTCTGGCGATCACGCCCGACGGTACACGCGTCGTTTACATCGGCAATAGCGGGACGCAGCTTTTCGTCCGCGCGATCGATCAATTCGACTCGATACCGATCTTCACGAGCTTGAGTCCTTTGAATCAGGTCTCCGTCTCGCCCGACGGTCAATCGGTAGTGTTCGCGGAGGGCAACACGCTCAGGACGATAGCCCTCACGGGCGGGCCGGCCAAGACGATCATCCCGGGTATCGCCGGGTACGGCGCGGCCTGGGCGGCGGATGGCACCATTGTCCTTCCCGTGAGGGATCGGGGCGGTTTACATCGAGTGCCAGATGGCGGCGGCGACGTCACAACGCTGACGCGGCCGGACGCGGAGCATGGCGAGCTCGCGCATGTCTGGCCCGCGATGCTGCCAGGTGGGCGCGCGGTGCTCTTTACCATCACCGCCACCACAGGCGGCCTCGATGCAGCGCAGATAGCCGTCCTCGACTTAGTGAGCCTCACATCGCGTGTACTGGTGCGGGGTGGCAGCGATGCTCACTATGTCCCGGGCGGACTCAGCTCGCCGGAAAGCCCCGATCGCGAAGGGGGGCACCTCGTCTATGTGAAGGGAAGCACGCTGGTGGCTGTGCCGTTCGACCTTGCACGGATGGAGGTCCGTGGAACGCCGGTACCAGTGCTGACACGTCTGGCGACTATGTCCATAGGGAGCGGACATTTCGACGTCGCCGCCAACGGGACTCTCCTATACCTGGACGCCGACTCGCGAGCTGCGCCAGCTCGCACGCTGGTGTGGGTGGATCGGCAGGGCCTGGAGACGCCGCTGTCGGCGTCGTTGCCCGCGCGCCCCTACGGCCAACCGCGCGTGTCGCCAGACGAGACGCAAGTAGCGGTGGCAATCAACGACGAGGAGAACGACATCTGGGTGTGGGATATCGCAGGCAAGACGCCACTCAGAAAGCTGACGTCCGGTCCCGAGACTGATTTCTTTCCGGTGTGGACGACGAACTCCCGTCGTCTGCTCTTCGGCAGGCCAGGCGGCGGTTTTTTTTGGCAGGCGGCAGATGGCACCGGCAAGGAAGAGGCACTCACCAGCGAGTCGGACAGGGGAATGCTGCCATCTGGCGTGACGCCGGACGGCACGCGAGTGCTGTTCTCGCTAGGTGCCCGGGACGTTATGGCGATGGCACTCGACGCTCGGCGCGTGGAACCCCTGGTTCAGACGCAGTTCAACGAGCGCAACGGCGACGTGGCTCCGGACGGCCGCTGGCTGGCCTACGAATCCGACGCCTCAGGGAAGTTCGAGATCTACGTCACGCCGTTTCCTAAAGTAGCCAGCGCAGGAGAATGGCCGATCTCAACGGCCGGAGGTACGCGGCCGCTCTGGGCGCCGAATGGTCAGGAACTGTTCTTCGTGGCGCCCGACGGCGCGATGATGGCCGTGCGCGTCGCTCCCCAAGCGAACGTGTGGAGGTCGGGCAGCCCGGTCAAACTCTTCGGCGGCCCCTACGCCACCGGGGCCCCGGCCAGCGGCCGCAACTATGACGTGTCCAAAGACGGCAAGCGATTTCTCATGGTCAAGTCGCCGCCCAGCGATCAGTCCGCCGCGCCGCAAATCGAACTCGTGCAGCACTGGGCCGAGGAACTGAAGCGGCTCGTGCCCGCAGCACGCTGAGGGCATTGGCACCTGGCACGCAACGCAAGTGAGGACGCAGACCCGTCGGCCACCAGGGCGGCTCGTCGACATCGGGACACACCGTCTGCACGTCCACTGCGTCGGCGAAGGCTCCCCCACCGTCATCTTCGACGCCGCTCTGGGCGCCTCGTCTTTGAGCTGGAGTCTCGTTCATCCGGCAGTCGCCCGCGTGACGCGAGCATGCACATACGATCGCGCCGGATTCGGGTGGAGCGAGGCTGGTCCGCTGCCACGCACGGCCGGACGCATCGCTGACGAGCTCCATCAACTGCTGCAACGAGGTGCCGTTCCGGCACCGTACATCTTGGTTGGGCACTCCTACGGCGGCCTCGTCATGCGGCTCTTCGCGTCGCGCCATGCCGGAGACGTTGCCGGTCTCGTGTTGATCGAACCCGCAATTCCTGAAGAGTGGGCGGAACCGACCGCCGAGCAGCAATCGTCGATTCGACGCGGCACTCGATTGTGCCGATACGGCGTTGGCGCGGCGCGGAGTGGCATTGCCACGGTTATATCGCTGCTCGTGAACCTCGGTGCGATCCCGATCGCGCGCGCACTGGTGGCCCTTGTCAGCCGCGGAACGCTTCGTCGCGACGATGAAGTGATTCTGGCGCCAATCTGGAAGCTGCCGTCAGAGGCGCGTGGCGTGCTGCGAAAGATGTGGACGCGTCCACAATTCTTCCAGGCGCTCGGAAGTCAAATCGAGCATATCTGCCAGAGTGCAACAGAGGTGCTCAACGAAGCGGACGCGGATCTCGCCAACCTGCCGGTGATTGTGATCTCATCGACAGCGGCGCACGAGCGTCGCCTTGCTGCGGACCTGGCGCTGGCGCAGCGCTCGAAACAGGGGCGTCACATCGTCGCATCCGGAAGCGGGCATTGGGTCCCACTGGATGCCCCGCAGGCCGTCACCGATGCCATTGTCGAGATCGTGCAGCACATCCGCGGCCGGCAAGCGTGAACGACCCGTAGCTCCGAATGGTGATCGGGGAGTACTGGCGCCGCACGAGCTCGTCGTGCAGCAGATGAAGCAGCTTGGTCACGGGAGGTACCTCCTGGGACCGACCCTATCCTGCTGCCACTACTGAATCACCAGTTGAACGCTGGCTTCTGTCGCGCCTGAGCGTGCGGTCAGCGTGAGCTCCGCGGGTGGAGTGCCCTGCTGAATTGGAAACGACAACTGGCCGCTCGTCGCGCCGACTGGAATCGTCATGTTGGCAAACGACTGACCGTCGGCGAGCAACTCGACAGTGGACAATTCCTGTGCGGGTGCCGCCAGATTGACCGTGATGACCAGCGTCTGACCCCCAGTGACGGGATTCGGTTCAGCGACAATCGAGGCAACGTCAACGATGCCGGTTGCGGCTTGAATATCGAGCGTCGTGGTGACCTCTGATGTTCCGAGCCGGGCCGTCACGTCGACTGTTCCGCCCGGCTGTTCAACAGGGATCTGCAGGTCGATCGCGCCGCTCGATGCTCCCGCCGCGATGGCCAACATCGCCATCTCATCGCCGTTGAAGAGGAGCGCGATGTCTACCTCGGTCGGCGCCGGACCCGAGAGCGTGACGACAACCGTCACTGTACTACCAGCGGCGGCCGGATTGGGCTCGACGTTAACTGCGGCGATGCCGATCGTGCCTGGACCAGTGCCGCCCGACGTTCCTTCTTCGAACTGCTCCCACGTGTCGCCCCGGAGTCCCGCGGCCGCGTTTTCGCCACCTATCGGAGCGGCCGATCCGCCGAACAGCACGATGCGCGACCGGCTCTCATCGAATGCCATGGCGTGGAACACGCGATTGCCAGGCCCCATATCCTGCCGTGCGGTCCAGTGCCGGCCGTCCCATTCCCAACTGCGATCGAAGAGCGCAGGCGCCGGCTGCGGTGGTGGTACTGCGATCGACGCCATTCCGCCAAAGAGCGCAGCGCGAGATCCTTTGAAGACCATCGCGCCACCTGCGCACGGGTCGGGGCCGAAATCTGATTCTTCGGTCCACGCCGTGCCATCCCATTCCCAGGTGTCGCCGAGTCCGAGATCCTGCGCAGCACCACCGAAGAGTACGAGTCGACTGCGCCCGGTGTCATACGCCATGGCGGGATGAATTCGCGCAGACGGCCCGGAGTCGCCCTGTTGCACCCATTCGTTTCCATCCCATTCCCAGGTGTCGTTCAGACGGCCGTCCGCGTCTCCTCCGAACAGCACGATGCGCTGTCGATTCGGATCGAAAGCCATCGCGTGACCATGTCGCCTTGCTGGCCCAGAATCAGCGACCTGCGTCCAGTTCTCTCCATCCCACTCCCACGTGTCACTGAGGAATCCGGTGTGGTTTCGTCCGCCGAAAAGCACGGTTCGTCGTCGAGTGCCGTCGAAGGCCATGGCATGAAACGCGCGAGCAGCAGGGCCGATGTCCTGGACCTGAGTCCAGCTGTCGCCATCCCATTCCCACGTGTCACCGAACGAGGCGTTCGCAAGCGAGTCTCCGCCGAAGAGCACGACGCGTCGCCGCGGTGCGTCGTAGGTCATCGCATGACCAATACGGGGCCGGGGACCCATGTCTTGCTTCTGCGTCCAAAGCACCTTCGCCATATCGCGTCTCCTCGGGAAGCGGACGAGCGTTCGGGGGCGATCGATTATGCTGAACTGCCTCGCGCAAATCCATTGCGGTGTCGATGTCGGAGGGCGGACATGTCGAACCCACGAAGTCCCCAACAAGCGTTTGCTGATTTGCTTCACCAGAAAGCGGCGCGGCGCGCGTTTCGGCTCTCGGCCGATTCGGAACCGGCTCGCGAGACTCGACGTGCGATCGCACTCTCGGCACTTCAGCAGACGAGCATGAAGGAACGCTTCTCTGCCCGGCTCGCGGCGATTGCCAGGGAGAAAGCCACCGCGCAGTCCAGGACGTCGCGCGCTTCTCGCAAATCTCGCAACGGCGGCTGATTCGTCTCGCGTCTCTCCTTGGCTCGAAGGCGACCCGGTTCCAACCGGGAAACAACGCGAATCCCGGCGGGCGGCCTTTTAGTCGTCTTCGTCTTCTCGGTGGTAGCGAATCAGGGCGAGCACTCGATAAAGTCCGTGCACGAACTTGCCGTAGGGCAGCGTCAGGAGAAGCACCAGCACCACGGCAAGATGCACGACGAGCAGGATTCCCATCGCCTGACTGTGACGAAGGACGAGCAACGCGAGACCCGTCAGGCTCGTGAGGAAGAGCAGCGCGAGGAACAGGTTGTCGAGGCCGCGCGTGTCTTCCTCGCCAAGCGCCGGGTCGCGCGTCTGTCGCAGTGCAGCCAGCCCCAGTGGCCCGACGAGCAGCCCGAATCCACCCGCCGCACCGAGCAGCACTGGAAGGCTCGAGTACGCGTACGGAGCGTGCCAGCCCAACACGCTGTGATAGATCGCCGCGACCGTCGTGGACGCGAAGCACAACCCGAAGCCGTAGAACGTGCAGTGATGAAACCATCGCCGCCACGGCATGCGCACTTCCAGGTTCGACGTGCAGTCGCTGCCGCTGCCGTGCAGGTGACGAAGCGTCAGCGCGTCGCGCACGGCTGGGCCAACGCCGGTGCTGGGACCGAGACCGCCCGGGTCAGCGTCGCGCCAGAATCGCACGCCTGAGATCGCGAGTGCGGCCAGCACAAAGATCGACACCGCACCGAATGTCGTCACCATCACGCCGTGCGGGATGACGCCGTAGAAGTCAGCCGAGCCGTCGGACGACACGATGGCCTGACCGTTGGCGAGCGTGGCCAGTAGGAGGGCGGAGAACACGAGTGCCAGCGCAGCCAGACCTGTGCGAAACCCGTTGCGTCGAAACGCGCGGCCGAGCACCGTCGGCCAGGCATGGGCCTCGTAGGAGCGCGTGCGAACCTCCGCGAGCAACGAGGGCACGTTGATGCCGAACTCGTGCGGCGGCGCAAACTGACAGGCGTAGAGACATTCGCCGCAGTTGTGGCACAGGTTCGCGAGATACGTCAGGTCGGCCGCACCGAACGTCCGTCGCTTTTCGAGTGCCGGAAACACAGGGCAGTACTGCTCGCAGTAGCGGCATGCGTTACAGACAGTCAGCACATGCTGACCGTGCTGAACCAGGTCATCGGACAGCATGCCGTGCCGCCTCCTCACCGGCGATG
>Ga0247825_10003017_pt1 | contig 11100 bp, 11 predicted proteins | sample 13C_Vanillin_Day_FD_194413 | JGI IMG/M metagenome (GOLD analysis project Ga0247825, IMG submission 194413) | Soil microbial communities from agricultural site in Penn Yan, New York, United States - 13C_Vanillin_Day48 | ecosystem: Environmental > Terrestrial > Soil > Agricultural land | place... | reverse complement strand
GCGGAATTCAGGGTCAGGGTCGAAATTCTGTTTGCACGTACGTGCAACACGAATTGCGACCCTGACCCCGAATTCCTAGGATGAGGTTTCTTCGAAGGCCAGGCGAAGGCGCGAGAGCGCCTTGTGTACTTTTTGCAAATCCGTCTCCGGGATGCCGTTGCCGCGGCGTCGTCGTAGGCGTCGAGCAGGGCGGGGCGGGCGGAGCGGGCGCGGACCAGCGCCGCGGCGGAGGCGAGCAGCAGCTCGAATCCATCCAAGGCCCTTAGCAGCTTGTTATTGGCGTCGGCGATGTTGGCCTCTCTTCGACGCCGAGGCTAAACAACCGCTCGCGCAGCAACAACTGGGGCAAACCCTAGTTTGGCCGGACGGCGGGCGAAAACGGTATTCTCGCCCGCATGCTGGCGATCGACGCGAACGGGATGGCGTTGCTCAGCGCCCTGGTCGAGGCGCTGCCGCACCCGGTCTATGTGCAGGAGATCGGCAGCGGCGCTTTCCTGTATGGCAACACGCGCTTCCGCCAGCTGTTCGACATCACGCCGCCGCCGATCGTCAACGGCGAATACCACGACGCCGGGAAGGACCGCTGGTACGTGCTGCACTCGCATGCGCTGTGCTGGATCGACGGCCGCCGGGCGGCGCTTTGCGTGCTGACCGACGTGACCGAGGAGCGCCGGGCGCGCGCGCTGATCGCCAAGCACCGCGACGCCGCGCACCGCACGGCGCGCCTGATCGCGCTCGGCGAGTTCGCCTCGGCGGTGGCGCACGAGCTCAACCAGCCGCTGGCGGCGATCGCGACCTACAACCACAGCTGCATGCGCATGCTGCAGGCGGGCAAGGCGGACTCCGACGAGCTGCTGCAGGCGATGCACATCTGCCGCGACCAGGCGAAGCGCGCCGGCCGCATCATCCAGCGCCTGCGCGGCCTGCTGCGCCATCCCGGGCCGGCGCTCGCCGAGCAGAACCTGAACGAGCTGGTGGCCGCGGTGCTCGAGCTTTCCGAGCCGGGCGCGCGCGAGGCCGGGGTGTCGTTCGAGCGCGCGTTGTCGGCGCAGCCGCCGCTGGTGCGCGCCGACCGGCTGCTGATCGAGCAGGCGGCGCTGAACCTGGTGCGCAACGCGGTCGAGGCGGTGCAGGACCTGCCGCCGGAGCGCCGCCGCGTCACCGTCGCGACGCGCGTCGAGGCCGACGGCAGCGGTACCCTCGCCATCTCGGACCTGGGCGAGGGCGTGCCCAACGACGTGCACGAGCGCCTGTTCGCTCCGTTCGTTACCACCAAGCGCGGCGGGCTGGGCCTGGGCCTGTCCATCTGCCGCTCGGTGGTCGAGGCGCACGGCGGCGTGATCCATCATGAGAAGAACGCCGCCTGCGGCGCTTCTTTCGCGTTTACCCTGCCGCGATGAGCCCGGCCCGGGTGGTCTACGTGGTGGACGATGACGACGCGGTGCGCAATGCGGTGCGCCTGCTCTTCCGCACCGCCGACCTCGAGGTCGAAACCTTTCCGTCCGCGGCCGCATTCCTGGAACGCGCCGACCTCGAGCGGCGCTGCTGCGTGCTGCTCGACATCCGCATGCCCGGCATGACCGGCGCCGACCTGCACGACGAGCTGCTCGGCCGCGGCGTGCGGGCGCCGGTGATCTTCATCACCGGCCACGGCGACATCGCCATGGCGGTCGAAGCGATGAAGAAAGGCGCCTACGACTTCATCGAGAAGCCATTCGACGACGAGCACCTGCTCAGCCAGGTGCTGCGCGCGCTCGAAGGCTGCCGGCAGGAGTTCGACGAGCTGCCCAAGCCGGCGCTGCCGGCGCTCAGCGCGCGCCAGCGCTCGGTGCTCGACCGCGTGCTCGAGGGCAAGCCCAATCGCCAGATCGCCGAGGAGCTGGCCATCAGCCTGAAGACGGTGGAGTTCCACCGCGCGCGAATCATGCAAAAATTCGGAGTACGGACCGCGGCCGAGCTGTTCCGGCGCTGTCTGGGGTCGAACTAAGGAGGGGGAATGGAGCAGTTCGACGTGCGCGGGCAGCGCCTGGCGGCGCTCTGCCTGCTCGGCCTGGTGCTGTTCAGCTACCCGGTGCTCGCGGCGTTCAACGTGCCGGCCACGATCGGCGGCATCCCGGTGCTGTACGCCTACTTCTTCGTCGCCTGGGGCGCGCTGATCGGGCTGATGGCCCTGGTCATCGAGCGGCCCGACTAGCGGGGCGCGCCGGTGCTCGACACCTGGGTCGTCATCGTCATCCCGTTCGCGTACCTGGGGCTGCTGTTCGCCATCGCCTACTACGCCGACCAGCGCGCCGACGCCGGGCGCTCGGTGATCAACAACCCGTACATCTACAGCCTGTCGCTCGCGGTGTACGCCACGGCCTGGACCTTCTACGGCAGCGTCGGCCGTGCGGCGGAGAACGGCGTCGGCTTCCTGCCGATCTACATCGGCCCGACGCTGATGATCGCGCTGTGGTGGGTGGTGATGCGCAAGATCCTGCGCATCAGCAAGCAGAACCGGATTACCTCGCTCGCCGACTTCATCGCTTCGCGCTACGGCAAGAGCGCGCTGCTCGGCGGCGTGGTGACGGTGATTGCGGTGATCGGCATCGTGCCCTACATCTCGTTGCAGCTGAAGGCGGTGTCGGCCAGCTTCACCACGGTCGCAGGGGCGGTCCCGGGGCTCGGCGATACCGCGCTGTGGGTGGCGCTGATCCTCGCCGCGTTCACCATCCTGTTCGGCACGCGCCACATCGACACCGCCGAGCACCACGAGGGCATGGTCGCGGCCATCGCCTTCGAGTCGCTGGTGAAGCTGGTGGCGTTCCTCGCCGTCGGTGCCTGGGTGACCTGGGGCCTGTACCAAGGCTTCGGCGACATTTTCGCGCGCGCCGCGGCCGAGCCGGGGCTGGAGCCGATGCTCGCGCCGTTCGGCGGCGTCGGCGGCGACTACTCAAGCTGGATCTGGCTCACCATCCTGTCGATGTTCGCCATCATGTTCCTGCCGCGCCAGTTCCAGGTCACGGTGATCGAGAACAAGGACGAGCGCCACCTGAAGAAGGCGATCTGGCTGTTCCCGCTCTACATGCTGGCGATCAACGTGTTCGTGCTGCCGATCGCCTTCGGCGGCCTGCTGCATTTCCCGAGCGGCAGCGTGGACGCCGACTCGTTCGTGCTCACCCTGCCGATGTCGCAGAAGCAGGAGCTGCTCGCGCTGGTGGTGTTCATCGGCGGCCTGTCGGCGGCCACCGGCATGGTGATCGTCGAGACCATCGCGCTTTCCACCATGGTGTGCAACGACCTGGTGATGCCGGTTCTGCTGCGCATGCGCGCGCTGCGCCTGAACCAGCGCAGCGATCTCACCGGCCTGCTGCTCGGCATCCGGCGCGGCGCGATCGTGCTGATCCTGCTGCTCGGCTACCTGTACTTCAAGATCGCGGGCGAGGCCTACGCGCTGGTGTCGATCGGCCTGATCTCGTTCGCCGCGGTGGCGCAGTTCGCGCCCGCGGCGCTCGGCGGCATCTTCTGGAAGGGCGGCACGCGGCGCGGCGCGCTGGCGGGGCTCGCGGCCGGCTTCGCGGTCTGGTTCTACACGCTGCTGCTGCCGGCGTTCGCGCGCTCCGAGTGGCTGCCGATCGGCTTCCTCGAGCATGGGCCGTTCGGCATCGAGCTGCTCAAGCCGCTCGCCCTGTTCGGCGTCTCCGGGCTGGACCAGATCACCCACGCCATGATCTGGAGCATGGTGGCCAACATCGGCGCCTATGTCGGGCTGTCGCTGACGCACGCGCCCAGCGCCGAGGAACACCGGCAGGCGACGCTGTTCGTCGACGTCTTCAAGCGGCCGGCGGCGGCGGGCGACGCCCGTTTCTGGCGCGGCACCGCTTCGGCGCCGGAGCTGTTCAACCTGCTCGCGCGCTTCATCGGCCTGCGCGCGGCGAGCGATGCGTTCGCCGAGCATTCGAAGAACCCGGTGGCGCACGCGGACCTGGTGCACTTCGTCGAGAAGCAGCTCGCCGGCGTGATCGGCGCCGCCTCGGCGCACATCATGCTCGCCTCGGTGGTGAAGGAGGAGGCACTCACCCTGGACGAAGTGCGCGCGGTGCTGGATGAAGCGTCGCAGGTCGTGGTCTACAGCCACCGCCTCGAGCAGAAGTCGCAGGAGCTCGAGCGCGCCACGCAGGAGCTGCGCGCGGCGAACGAGCGCCTCACCGAGCTCGACCGCATGAAGGACGAGTTCGTCTCCACCGTGTCGCACGAGCTGCGCACGCCGCTCACCTCGATCCGCTCCTTTACCTAGATCCTGCACGACAACCCGCAGCTGCCGGCCGCGGAGCGCGCGCGCTTCCTCGGCATCGTCATCAAGGAGACCGCGCGCTTGAGCCGGCTGATCGGCCAGGTGCTCGACGTCTCGCGCCTCGAATCCGGGCGTGTCGAGTGGCACGAGTCGCTGCTCGACATGCGCGAGGTGATCGAGGACACCGCGGCCTCGACGAGCCAGCTGTTCCGCGAGCGCAACGTGCGCCTCGATCGCGCTCTGCCGACGCGCGTGCCCAAGGTGCGCGCCGACCTCGACCGCATCGTCCAGGTGGTGGTGAACCTGCTGTCCAACGCGGTCAAGTTCATCGAGCCGGGCCGCGGGCGGGTGGAGATCGCGCTCGCCGAGGAGGGCGGCTTCCTTAGGGTCGACGTGCGCGACAACGGCCCCGGCGTCAGCTCCGAGCACCAGGAGATGATCTTCGAGAAGTTCCGCCAGGCCGGCGACCCGCTCACCGGCAAGGCGGAGGGCACGGGCCTGGGCCTGTACATCAGCCGCCGCATCATCGAGCACTCGGGCGGCCGCCTGTGGGTGAGCAGCCGGCCGGGGGAGGGCGCGTGCTTCTCTTTCACCCTGCCGCTGGTGAGCGAAGCTACCCTGGATAAGGCCGCATGACCACGCCCACCGCTTACGTAGTCGACGACGACGAGTCGATCCGCTCGCTCTGGCAGTGGCTGATGGCGTCGAACGGCATCGCGGTGCAGGCCTTCGCCTCCGCGTCGGCGTTCATCAAGACCTATCGGCGCGCCGACCCGGGCTGCCTGGTGCTCGACGTGCGGCTGCCGGGCATGAGCGGGCCGGAGCTGCAGGCCTACCTGCGGCGCGAGGCGATCGAGATCCCGATCGTCTTCGTCAGCGCGCACGGCGACGTGCCCACCGCGGTGAATGCGATGAAGGGCGGCGCGGTGGATTTCATCCAGAAGCCGTTCGACTACCGGCAGGCGGTCGCGGTGGTGCGCGGCGCCCTGGAAGTCGACGCGCAGCAGCGCGAGTGGCGCGCGCGGCGCGCGCAGCTCGCCGAGCGCTTGGCCGCGCTCACCGAGCGGGAGCGCGGCGTCCTGCAGCGCATCATCGAGGGCAAGGCGAACAAGGTGATCGCCGCCGAGCTCGACATCAGCGTCAAGACGGTCGAGGCGCACCGCGCGAAGGTGATGGAAAAGATGGCGGCCGACTCGGTGGCGGAATTGGTGCAGCGCATCATAGGGTTTTCCCTAATGGAGGCACCGGGAGGGGGCGGCTAGCATGCGATGATCCCAACTGGGATTAAGTCCGATCCCGCGCCAAGAATCGCGGGAAATCAGCGATTGCGATTAAGGGGAGGCTCGATTGCAGCTCACTGAAAAGCACAGAGAGTACTGGCACAGGAACCTCGTGATCACGACGATCCTGATGGTCGTCTGGTTCATCGCCACTTTCGTCGTCGGCTGGTACGCGAGGGAGCTGAACGGCACCACCATCCTCGGCTTCCCGCTCGGCTTCTACATGGCCGCGCAGGGCTCGCTCATCATCTACGTGGTGATCATCTTCATCTACGCGCGCTACATGAACAACCTGGACCGCGCTTTCGGTGTGCAAGAGGGAGACGACGAATGAGCGCAGTGATCTCCGATAACCGGGCTTTCTTCAACCAGCTGCGCAAGTACTACACCGTCTACACCGGCGGCTTCCTCGCGTTCGTGATCGCGCTGGCGATCGCCGAACAGATGGGGATGTCGCGGCAGTGGATCGGCTACTGGTTCCTGTTCGCCACCATCGGGCTCTACGCGATGATCGGCATCATGAGCCGCACGGTCGACGCGGCCGAGTACTACGTCGCCGGCCGGCGCGTGCCGGCGTTCTTCAACGGCATGGCGACCGGCGCGGACTGGATGAGCGCCGCCTCGTTCATCGGCATGGCCGGCACGCTGTACCTGTCGGGCTTCGACGGGCTCGCGTTCGTGATGGGCTGGACCGGGGGCTACGTGCTGGTGGCGCTGTTCCTCGCGCCCTACCTGCGCAAGTTCGGCCAGTTCACCATCCCGGACTTCCTCGGCGCGCGCTACGGCGGCAACATCGTGCGCAGCATCGGCATCTTCGCCGCCATCCTGTGCTCGTTCACCTACGTGGTGGCGCAGATCTACGGCGTGGGCATCATTACCAGCCGCTTCACCGGCCTCGAGTTCGGCATCGGCGTGTTCGTCGGCCTGGCCGGCATCCTGGTGTGCTCGTTCCTCGGCGGCATGCGCGCGGTCACCTGGACGCAGGTCGCGCAGTACATCATCCTGATCATCGCCTACCTCACCCCGGTGGTCTGGCTCGGCGTCAAGCACACCGGCGTTCCGATCCCGCAGTTCGCCTACGGCTACACCCTGCAAAAGGTCGGCGACCTGGAGAAGAAGATCACCGCCGATCCGAAGGAGGTGGAGGCGCGCGGGCTCGCGAAGGCGGCCGCCGCCGAAGCCACCTCGGCGCTGAAGGACCCTGTCAAGGCGGCCTCCGACCGGCGTGCTGCGCTGGAGCAGCGCCTCGCCAAGTCCAAGGCGGACAACGCCCCCGACCATGTGCAGAAGTCGATCCAGCAGGCCCTGAGCAACACGCCCACCGACCCGGAAAAGGCGAGGGAGTACTGGACGGCACGTCGCAACCTAGGCGCGAACGCCAGTCCACCCCGCCAGCATGCGGACCCGTTCCCGGGCGCGAACGAGCAGGCGCGCGACATCGCACGGCGCAACTTCCTCGGCATCGTGTTCTGCATGATGTTCGGCACCGCTGCCCTGCCGCACATCCTGATGCGCTATTACACGACGCCGAGCGTGCGCCAGGCGCGCATCTCGGTGTTCTGGTCGCTGTTCTTCATCTTCCTGCTGTACTTCACCGCGCCTTGCCTCGCGGTGCTCGCCAAGTACGACGTGTACTCGAACCTGGTGGGCAGCCGGTTCGCGGAGCTGCCAGCATGGGCGGCGGCCTGGCGGCTGGTGGACCCGGCGCTATTGACGATCACCGACCTCAACTTCGACGGCATCGTGCAGCTGGCGGAGATCGCGATCGGCGGCGACATCATCGTGCTCGCCACGCCGGAGATCGCCGGGCTGCCGTACGTGGTCTCAGGCCTGGTGGCGGCGGGCGGACTGGCGGCGGCGCTCTCCACCGCCGACGGCCTGCTGCTGACGATCGCGAACGCGCTCGGCCACGACCTGTACTACAAGATGATCGCGCCCGGTGCGCCGACCGCGCGGCGGGTGGCGGTGTCGAAAGGGCTGCTGCTGATCGTCGCCGTGATCGCCGCCTGGGTGACGTCGTACAAGCCGGGCAACATCCTGTTCCTGGTGGGCGCGGCGTTCTCGCTCGCCGCCTCGGGCTTCTTCCCGGCGCTGGTGCTCGGGGTGTTCTGGAAACGCGCCAACAAGTGGGGCGCGATCACCGGCATGGTGGCGGGCCTGGGCGTGTGCATGTACTACATGTCGGTCACCTACCCCTTCCTGAGGGACCTGTTCGGGATCACTGCGCCGATCGCCTCGTACCAGTGGTTCGGCATGAACCCGATCTCGGCCGGCGTGTTCGGCGTGCCGATCGGCCTCGTCACCATCTGGATCGTCAGCCTGCTGACGCCGGCGCCGGACCGGCAGGTGCAGGAACTGGTCGACCATGTGCGCTACCCTGTGCTCGCGGGCGACATCGAGACCCGAGCCACCTGAGCGCGCTCTGCAAGCTCGATAAAGCCCGCTGACCGCGGGCTTTATTTTTTATGCAGACCGAACTGCTGCTGCTGGTGATCGTGAAGGCGCTGGCCGAGCTCGCCTTCATGTTCCTGCTCGGGCGCGGCGCGCTCTACGTGCTGGCGGGCAGCAAGCGCGAGGGCAATATCTTCTACAGCGTGCTGCGTGTGGTCACCGACCCGGTGATCCGCGCCGCGCGCTGGCTCACGCCGCGCCTCGTGCTCGACGCCCACATCCCGTTCGTCGCGGTGGTGCTCGTCGCCTGGATCTGGCTGGTGATCGTGTTCTGGGCCCTGCCGGCGATGTGCGCGTCGGGCTACGACTGCACGGCCCTTTTGGAGAACAAGCGGTGAGAGAGCCGCTGCTCCACCTGTGGGCGCAGACGCTGCTCTTCTTTGGGCTCAGCGCCCCGGCGCTGCGGGCTTTCCGCCAGGTGGTGCGCGAGAACCCGGCGCGCGAAGAGGCCTGGAGCACGCTCGCCTACCTTCTGGCGCAGAGAGGCGAATTCAGCGAGGCGATTCCCGCCTTCGAGCGGGCGTTGGCGCTCAAGCCGGACGATGCCGCCCTGTCGTTCAATGCGGCGTTCGCCTTGCAGCGTGCCGGCGACCACGCGCGCGCCATGGAGCTCATGCAACGCGCGATCACGCTCGATGCGAAGCTCGACCGCGCCTGGTACGGCCTGGGCCTGTCGCTCGCGCATGTCGGCCGCTATGAGGAGGCGGTGGCGAAGTTCAAGCAAGCGGCGCGGCTGCAGCCCTTCAACCCTTATGCGGCGTACCAGCTCGGCGCGGTTTTCGCCAAGCTCGGTCGGCGCGAGGAGCTGCTCGCCGAGTACCACCGCGTGAAGGACTTCGACCCGAAAATCTCCGCCCTGATGCGGCGCGAGTTCGGCATCGACGACCCCGATGCCCGGTGATTGCAAGTGGTCGTTCCCGCGAAGGCGGGAACCCATGATTTTTTCAGAGACAGATTGGGCCCCCGCCTTCGCGGGGGAGACTACATCCTTTTATTGGATCAGCTGCCACTCGTGGCTGCACTTGCGGCAGCGCACCGACGACGCGGAGATCAGGTTGAAGCGGGCATAGACCCCGCACGCGGGGCAGGTCGCCCGCTCGCCGATGCGTTCGGCTTCCACCAGGATCTTCTGGTAGCGGAACATCCCGTAGACGGCGATCATCGCGGCGGCCACGACCAGGGCGACGTAGGCGAGCAGCCGCGCCGCCGAGCCGCGGAACGTCAGCTCCTCCATGCAGGCCGCGATCACGATGATGCACACGAACGCGGAGACGAACCAGGCGTGGCCCTCGATCAGGCGGCGTTCGTACCAGCGGATGAATCCGAGGCGGCCTATGCTGTCGGCGGGCTCCATCGCTCCATCAGGTGTCGGCGGGCTCCATGCCGGCCATTATCCGCCGCGCTTCTCCGCCGCGAGCGCGAATCGGACCAGCTCGCCGATATTGCGCACCTGCAGCTTCTCCATGATGCGGGTCTTGTGCACCTCGACGGTGCGCGCGCTGATCCCCAGCGCTTTGCCGATTTCCTTGGCATGCAGGCCTTTCGCCGCATGGTCCAGCACTTCGCGCTCGCGAGCGGTGAGCAAGGCAAGCTTGCTGAACACGTCCCGCTGGTTCTGGACCGAATCGGCTCGTTTTCGCTCGAGAGCGAAGGCGGTGTCGATGGCGGCTCTGAGCTGGTGCTCCTCGAAGGGCTTCTCGATGAAGTCCACGGCGTTCGCCCGGAAAGCGGCGCGCGCGGCCGGCACGTCGCCATGCGCGGTAATGATGACGAACGGAAGGGCGCTGTGGCGCTGGCGCACGCGCTCCTGCAGCTGGACGCCACTCAACCCGGGCAGCCGCAGATCGGCGACCACGCACCCGCTCCAGGCGTCGTCGAAGGCACCGAGGAAACTCTCGGCATCGGCGAACACGCGCGTCGAATATCCCGCCAGGCCGAGCATCAGGGACAGTGAATCGCGAATCGACGCGTCGTCGTCGACGATGTAGACGATCAAGGCGGAGGCTTGCGGCTCAGGCACGGGTGTCGAAAGGAAGCACGAGGTGAAATTCGCCATGCCGGCCCGACTTGTTCTCCAGCACGCCACCATGCGCCTCGGCGATCGCGCGGCTGACCGCGAGGCCCAGCCCCATCCCCTTTGGCTTGCCCGAAACGAACGGCTCGAATACCCGCTCAGGGTTCTTGTGCCGGATCCCGGGACCGCTGTCGGCGACTACGACCCGCAGGTGATGCGGGTCATGGCGTAGCGCGCGGACTTCTATGCGACCCGGCGCGCCTGGATCGGCCATCATCGCCTCCAAGGCGTTCGCCAGCAGATTTCTAAGCACCAGCTCGATTTGCAGCTTGTCGACGAAGACATTCGGCAGTCCCGGGTCGCATGCCGCCGACAGCGCGACGCTCGGCGGCACGCCCAGTTTCGAGCCAAGCTGCTGCACCGACTGGCACAGGGCGTCCACGGACACTGACTCGAGCCGGGTCGTCCCCTCGCGGAAGAAGTCCCGGAGACGGCGCACGACTTCGGACGCTCTTTGCGCCTCGCCGAGCATCTTGTCGATCACCGCGGACAGCTCGGCAACCCGGCCCGCCTGCAGAAGCAGCTGACCTGAGCGTCCGTAGTTCGTGAGGGCAGTCAGCGGCTGGTTGACCTCGTGCGCGATGGCCCCGGCCATTTCGCCGGCGGCCGCGAGGCGCAGGGTCTCCTTCAGGCTTTCGTTGGCGCGCTGGCGCTCGTCCACCATGACGCCCAGATAGAGGGCGGTCAGCGTAAGGGCAGCGACCAGGGCCTGCAGCTCCGTGATCGGCAGGCCCTGCAGCGAGTGATGGTGGACGCCCAAGACCACCCCGATCTGCACCAGTCCGACGGCCACAATAGCGCCGGTCAGGCCGTTGCGAAGGGCGACCCAGATCAGCGGCAGGAACAGCAGGTAGACGTGGTGCGACGGGTCGCCACCGAGGCCCTTGAAGATGAGCCAGATCGCCGCGGCCACCACGGCTAGCTGCACATAGGTTTCGCCGCGGGCGGCGAGCGCGCGAAAAGCCTTGCGTTGCGCGACGTCTGCGACTACGAGCAGCAAGGGCGCGGTCACCAGCACGCCG
>Ga0247825_10003016_pt1 | contig 11101 bp, 10 predicted proteins | sample 13C_Vanillin_Day_FD_194413 | JGI IMG/M metagenome (GOLD analysis project Ga0247825, IMG submission 194413) | Soil microbial communities from agricultural site in Penn Yan, New York, United States - 13C_Vanillin_Day48 | ecosystem: Environmental > Terrestrial > Soil > Agricultural land | place... | reverse complement strand
GCAATCTGCAGTCGTCGCCGGTTCCGAGCCCCCGATCGTCGGCCCACGGCCTCCACAATGATGTCCCTGAACGCGATCGTGCCGATGCTGTGCGTGACCGCGGCGGCGATTGCCGCCATGGTCGCCGAAGCATTCCGGTCGCCCGGCGAACGGATGCCGATCGGCCCGCTGGGCGCGATTGGGCTGCTCGGCGCCGCGCTGGCGTCCGCGCTTCTCTGGGACCACAACGCGTCCAGCTTCGACGTCGTACAGGCCGACAACTTCGGCCTGTTCATAACGTGGGTGTTGATCATCGTCGGCCTGCTGTCGCTGGCTTTCTCCGCGCCCACGATTGAGCGCGAGCATCTGCCGGGCGGCGAATATTACGCGCTGATGCTGTTTGCCCTCGCCGGCATGATGCTGATGGCGACCGCGGTCGATCTGCTGGTGATTTTTCTCGCGCTCGAGGTGCTGTCGATTGCCGTCTACGTGCTCACCGGGATTCGTCGCGAGTCACCGATCGCGACCGAGGCGGCGTTCAAGTACTTCCTGCTCGGCGCATTTTCGAGCGCGTTTTTTCTTTACGGCATCGCGTTTACGTACGGGTTGACGGGCAGTACCCGGCTCGATCGGGTCGGAAGCCTGATGGCCGCGCAGGCGCTGACCCCCGCACCGATGCAGTTGCTTGCACTCGGGCTGCTGCTGGTCGGGTTCGCTTTCAAGGTCTCCGCGGTTCCCTTTCACATGTGGACCCCGGATGCTTACGAAGGCGCTCCGCCCGCAGTCACCGGGTTCATGTCGACCGGCGTCAAGGCTGCCGCCTTCGCCGCGTTCGCCCGCGTATTCCTCTCCGCCTTCGAGCCGCTCAAGGCCGAATGGGGCCCGGCGGTGTGGGCGATTGCCGCGGCAACGATGATTGTGGGCACGATGGCTGGCGTGACGCAGTCGAGTGTAAAGCGGATGCTCGCCTACTCGAGCATCGCGCATGGCGGGTATCTGTTGGTGGCGCTGCTGGCCGGAAACGATGTCGGCAAAGGTGCGCTGCTGTTCTACCTTCTCGCCTACGCCGTCAGCAACCTCGGCGCGTTCGGCGTGATCGTGCTGCTCGACAACGCCGATCGCCCGAATGATCGAGTGCGCGACTACGCCGGGCTGTGGCAGGACCACCCGGTGCTCGCCGCGCTGATGACCGTCTTTCTGCTGTCGCTCGGCGGCTTTCCGCCGCTGGCCGGGTTCATCGGCAAGTGGTACGTCTTCAGCGCCGCCGTGAAAGCCGGCTATGTCTGGCTGGCGGTCATCGGCGTGCTGACGAGCGTGGTAGCGGTCTTCTTCTATCTGCGCATTGTCGTCATGATGTACATGACGCCTGAGAATCAACCGGCGCGCTTTCCGCCGGTGCCCCGTATTGCCGGACTCGCCCTCGCGATATCCGCCGTTCTGGTGTTTTATCTGGGCATTCTGCCGACGCGAGTCCTCGACTGGGCTGCCGCCTCAATCTCGACGATTTTCTGATGCGACACGCGACCGCGGCGAGTGCTCTTGGTGGTCAGGCGTTACTCCGCTTCGAGTGCATCAACGTACGCGGCGGCGGCTTCGATCTGGTCTTCGCTGAAGATGACGATTCGGCGATCGGCCAGGCGGGCTGCCGTGAACCCCTGGCCGCTGACGCGGCCGCCGCTGAAGGTGCCGTCGTGGATCGTGCGGCTGCCGCAGGACGGGCTGCCGTCTTTCAGGATCGCGATCCGGATACCCTGGGCGGCACACACCGCGGCAGCCGAGGCCGCGCCGCGTTCGAACGCGGTGGTCACGTCGTGACCCTCCTGCGTCAGCACCCGCCCGCCGCCGGGCGAGCTCACGATCTCTGCCGCGGGCCGTGGCGTCATGAGCCCGCCAGCCACCTCGGGACACACCGGGACGAGACGGCCCTCTTCGAGCCAACGCCGCAGAACCGGATGCTCAATCCGCGCATCACCGCCGTGATAGCGAACGCGCTCACCCAGCAGGCACGCACTGATCAGGATCTTTTCCATTGCAGAATTGCAGACGTGCCGGATTGCAGAAGTGATCGTTGACAGTATTCGACCAGGATCGCTACCGCCTTCCTTTCTGCGATCCGGTAATCCTGCAATTCTGCAATATCATGGATCAGTGAAACACCGTCCACTGGAACGGTTCTGGCCGTATGCGGATCTGCCGGAGCAGCCGACCGACGAAGAGCTGGCGTCGCTCGATCCCGAGCTGCACGAAGCGCTGTTCGGCCCGACGCCGCATCCGTTCTCGATTACGCTGGTTTTTCCTCCTCTGGACGTGCCGGACTTCGCGCGCGCCCTGGATCTCGGCCGGGGGGCGGCGGAATTCCGCGAAACTGGAAGCGGTGCCGCGCATCGGTACCGCGTGCGGTTTCTGCCGGCCGACGCCGAGCGGCTGCGCCAGGTCTTCGAAATCGTCGGGCGCTCCGAATCCACCGACGTGTTGATTGACGATCGCCCGCTGCCGTACGCGCGACAGCTCTGGCTGCCGCTCGTCTGGTTCTTCATCAACCGGTAAGTCGTGGCCCCGAGCGAGGTAGAACGCGACCTGATGCGGCTGGAGTCCGAGCTCAAACGGCTCGAGGCCGAATACAACATGTTCTTTTCGGGCCGGCTGCCGAAACCGCCATGGGAGACCCGCGCCCGCGTCGCGTCGCTCGTCAAGCAGTACGATCGCGCCCACATTCCCAACTACAGTGACCGGTTCCGCTTCACCACGCTGCAGTCGCGCTACGCCACCTTCATCGACCTGTGGGACCGTGGTATGCGCGCCCGCGAAGAGGGACGGTCGGGGCCGTTCGTGCAGAAACGGCAGGAAAAGGAGCACCCGAAGAAGATTGCGGGGGATCGCATCCTGCATGTGGCGGCCTTCAAGGATCCGGTCCGGGAGATCGACAAGCTCACGGAGCTGTACGAGTCGCTCGCCGAAGCGCGGCGTGAGGTTGGCGAAGACCTGGTGCCGTTTCACAAGTTCGCCGATCTCGTCAAAGGTCAGGTGACCAAGCTGCGAGAGAAGGGTAGTCCTGAAGTGGCGTTTCGGGTGGCGGTGAAGGACGGGAAGGTGGTCTTTACCGCGCGGGCGCTGACGGGAGCGAAGGAATAGAGGGGACGAGGGCGGCGGGAACAGGGCAGAGGGCGTGGCCCCCTGCCCCGACTGGCGTTAGATCTTCGTGACGTTGCCGGCCTGCGGGCCCTTCGGGCCGTCAACGATTTCGAACTCCACGGCCTGGCCTTCCTCGAGCGAGCGGAACCCGTCGCCCTGGATAGCCGAGTAGTGCACGAAGACGTCACTGCCTCCATCGCGTTCGATGAAACCGTAACCTTTGGCGTTATTGAACCACTTGACCTTGCCTGTGATGCGCATCGTTCTTCTTCCTAATTGCTAGTGACGCAACCTGAAGCCGCGTCCGTAAACCAACCCCGGTCGTACTGCCTGTACTATTCACCGGAGCAAAAAAAAAGGCCGCGTATGCGGCCTTTCCCTTAACGGCGCCAGGCCCGCCCGGCGTCGCAACAGATGATACTGGAACTCGTTATATATGCCAAGAGCCCTGCTTAGTGTTTCCGATAAAACCGGCATCGTGGACGTTGGTCGCGGCCTGGCGGCGCGCGGCTTCGAGCTGGTCTCGACCGGAGGCACCGCTCGTGCGCTGACCGACGCCGGACTCCCGGTGACCAGCGTATCGTCGGTCACCGGTTTTCCCGAGATGATGGACGGGCGGGTCAAGACGCTGCACCCCGCGCTCCACGGCGGGATCCTCGCCCGGCGCGATCGCCCGGACGACCTGGCGGCCCTCGAACGTCATGGGCTGGCGCTCGTCGACGTCGTCATCGTCAATCTCTATCCGTTCGTCAAGGCGGCGGCGAATCCGGAGACGCCGTTCGACGCGCTCGTCGAGGAGATCGACATCGGCGGCCCGTCGCTGGTGCGCGCGGCCGCGAAGAACTTCCGCGGCGTGCTGGTGGTGGTCGATCCCGCCGACTATCCGACGCTGCTCGACGCGTTGGACCGGACCCCGAGCCTGGCCTTCCGCTACGGGCTGATGCGCAAGGCGCTCGCCCATACGGGTGCCTACGACACTGCGATCAGCGCGACGCTGGCGACCATCGATCTGAACGGCGACAGGTTCGAGCGCAGGGCCGCCCGGGTCGACGATCGTCTGGAAGTCTCGCTGGAGAAGATCCGGGATCTCAGATACGGTGAGAATCCGCATCAGCGCGCGGCGTGGTACAGGTCGAGTCTCGGGAAGGATTCCAGTCCTGCATCCGGCCTCGGGGAGGCGGCCGTCCTCCAGGGCAAGGAGCTGTCGTACACGAACCTGCTCGATCTCGACGCAGCCGCGCGGATCGTGATGGAATTCGACCAGCCGGCGGCCGCCGTGATCAAGCACACCAATCCGTGCGGCGCCGCCATCGGCGCGTCGGCAGCCGAGGCCTACCAGCGTGCCCGCGACGCGGACGCCATGGCCGCATTCGGTGGCATCGTCGCGCTCAACCGGCCGCTCGATCGCGCGGCCGCCGAAGCGGTCGTGACCACCTTCATCGAGGCGGTGATCGCGCCGGCAGTCGAGCCGGACGCGCGGGCGATCCTTGCCGGAAAACCGAACATGCGGGTGGTCAGCGCCAACTTCGATCGCTTGCGAAGCGGCGGGATTGAAGTTCGCTCGATCCTCGGCGGCGCACTCGTGCAGGACCGCGACCTGGTGGTCGAAGCACGTCAGGACTGGAGGAACGCGGGTTCGGAGGGACCGCGGGTTGTGACCAGACGGCAGCCGTCGGCAGAGGAGTGGGAAGCGCTGCGGTTCGCGTGGCGAATCTGCGCGCATGTGAAGTCGAATGCGGTGATTTTCACCGACGCGGCACGAACCCTCGCCATCGGCGCGGGTCAGATGAGCCGCGTGGATGCGGTGAACGTGGCGCTGATGAAGGGCGGTAGCCTGGGCGCCCACGCGCTGCAGAAATCGGTCGCGGCGTCCGATGCGTTCTTTCCGTTCCGCGACGGTCTGGACGCGGTGGCCGCGGCCGGCGCGACCGCAGTGGTGCAGCCCGGCGGTTCCGTTCGGGACTCGGAAGTCATCGCCGCTGCCGACGAGCATGGGATCGCGATGGTCTTCACCGGACGGCGGCACTTCAGACACTGACGGCTACGGCGGGACTAGAGTCCTGCGCGGCGCCCCGGACGGAGGAGACGCGAGGACTACGGTCGTGCAGCTCTTTAGACCCGCTTTTTCCGCGCCACCGCGAACGGCAGCGTGATCAGCACCAGGAAGACGATCTGAAACTCGGAGTCGCCGAAGTTGTGCTCGGTCATTCCCGCCGCAAGCATCGCGGCGGAGCCGGCGATCGCGGCGGCCGACAGGAACCGCAGCGGACCCTCGCGCGGCGCCGATCGGTAGAGGGTGACCGCGCCGACGATAACCGCACCCACGAACCAGATCCACAGCACCAGCGCCGGCAACCCTCGCTCGGCGGCAATCTGCAGCGGCACGTTATGAAGATGCGAGGTCGCCAGCTCGACGGCGCCGGCATCACGGAACTGCGGATAGATCCGTTCGATCATGTTCGGCCCGGCGCCGAAAACCGGGTGGGCTTCGACGATCTCCCGTCCTGCCCTCATCATCGCGAACCGGTCGCTGACGGTGGGATCCTGCCGGTTGAAGATCGAGTAGAGACGCTCGAGCACCGGCGCCGGTGCCACCGCGAAAAACACCACCGCGGCTATCGGCAGCACGGCGGTGAGCCGGACGTCTTTCATGATCAGCAGCAGCGCGACGCCGACGCATGCCCCCACCCAGGCGTTTCGCGAAAGAGTCAGCGCAATCACGACGCTCAACGCCGGGATCACCAGCGCCGGCCACAGCCGCGAGCGGGTCATGAACAGCACCCGCGACAGCGCCAGGATGAGCGCGAGCATCATCAGCCCTGAGAACGTCATGTACAGACCGAGCGTGCTGCGTGGACGCTGCCCGAGGTTGTCGTAGTGAAGGATCGAGTACTGCCCGATGCCGAGCACGGCGCTGACGGCGGCGGCCGCCAGGACGATCGTCGTCAGCATCACCGCCGAGTCTTCGTCGACGATGTCGTAGGTCAGCGGCACCAGCAGGAGCAGGACGAGCTGCTTGCAGTCGGCAAAGCTGGTTGCGGGATCCGGCGAGAAGGCGGCGGATATCAGCGTCCATCCGGCGTAGAGCAGCAGCGGCAGCATCCACGGCGGCGCCCCTGGACGACGCCGTTCGAACGCCAGCGTCACGAGCCACGCGGCGGCGGAGACGCCGAGAAAGATCTCGCCGATGGCGATCGAGAACTGAACCGAGACGAGTGACAGCACCAGGGCGGCGAGCGCAACCCGCCGCGGCACGAGGGTCGGCTTCGACAGCGTGCCGGCGTCAGCGATCATGGAATTCAGCGATGTCGTCGTCATTCGGTACAGCTGGCGAGATGATCCTGCGCAACCGCGCGAGCCACCACGGCGCGCGACCGTCGAGCGGGCCGACGAGCGGCCGTTCCTTGAGCCGATTTCGTGCGTCGACCGGCGTCAGTCCCTCCAGCAGCGCCCGGCTCAGAAACCGTTCGGTGGCGCGATTGAACCATGGGCGGTTGGCCCAGTAGTGATCGAACCACGGCGCCGCCTCCTCGATCGGCGCATACGCGGCCAACACGATACTGCACGCGAGCTGGTCCACGGCGAAATATCGCGTGGCGGGCCGGATCTGGTCGAACACGGCAAGGGTGCGGTCGAAGATGCCGCCGTGGCGCCGCGAGCTGGCCACCACACCCGCATTCCACATCGCCGAGGTCGCATCCGGCGTAATTCCCTGCCACGTGCGTCCGACAATCTCGTGCGCGAGCGAGCGGTCGCCTTTCCGGGGCGGCGCCGCCAGCAAGTACTCCCGGTGATGCATGAACACGGCACCGTCTGCCAGCCGATCGGCGAAAGGCCCGAGATCGCGCCGGACCATAGTGTCCGAGTCGGCGAGCACGACATCGGCGGCCGCATCGGCCGCGAGTCGTCGAAGCGCCTCGAGGCTCGGACGGAACTGATCGTCAAGCGGACCGCGCCACTCGCGAACGATCGCCGGAGTCAGCCGATCGATCGTAATCGAGTTGCCAAACCATCGATAGAGCCGCGGCTGATCAGTCAGCAGGACCATCTCGGCAGTCGGCGGGGCGTGGGCCTGGAGGGTGAGGAGCGCGACCGCCGCCTCGCGGTGAAGTCGCCCGCTCGCTCCGTAGGCCAGCACACCAAATCGGGTTCGCGCGGCGATCGTCACTGGGAGACAGGTAGGCGGCGGCGCGCGGCGAGCAGCCGTTCGGCGGCTGCGATGACCCGGGGCGCCTCTATGTAAGTGAGACAGCGGAAATCGCCGGGGACGCAGACGCGCTGATCGCACGGCCGGCACGGCAGCCCGTCGATCTCGAGCGCGGTGAAGAGGAGCACGGAATCACGCCATGGGGCCGACCGCTCCGACGGCGTGGGTCCGAAAATCGCCACGATCGGCACCTGCGTCGTTGCCGCGATGTGCAGCGGCCCGCTGTCGCCGCCGATGTACACGGCGCTCCGGTCCAGCAGTGCGCGCAGCTCCGGCAGCGAGAAGTCGCCGCAATCGAGCACCCGGTGCCGCTCGTTCTCCGGAAGTCGCGCCCGCGCATTGTCGATGATGCCGGCCGCCGTCTGACGCTCCGACGGACCCGACGTCACGATGACGCGGCGGCCGGTCCGCGACGCGAGCGCAACGACCGTCTCGACGAATGACGGAATCGGCCAGCGGCGGAAAGGCGAGCTGGCGCTGACGTGAAGGACGGCGACATCGTCATCGGAGCTGACGCCGGCGGCCGCCAGCCGGGCGCGTACCGCGCTGGCCGCGCCCATGTCGATCGGCATCTCTACGGGGTTGCCGCCCGGCGTCGGGGGAGCCACGTCCAGTGCCCTCAGCAGATCCCACTGGTTCTCCACCGAATGGCGGCGACGGAGCTCGCGCGGCCGATTCACGACGTCCGTATACATCCAGCGCCGCGCGACGACGTTGTAGCCCACGCGACGCCGCGCGCCGCTCAAAAGGGTCAGCAGCGACGCCCGCGGGCCGCCGTGGAAGTCGATCGCGAGGTCGTAGCCTTCACGTCTCAGACGGCGTCCGAGTGTGATATCGGCAAGTAATCCCGTGATACCGCCACGCCTCGGGACCACCACGACCTGGTCGAGGTGCGGGCTGTTGGCGACGATCGCGGCGGCCGCGGGTTCGACGAGGTAGGTGAGGTGCGCGTCCGGAAAGCGCCGGCGCAGCGCGGCCACAGCCGGCGTCGTCAAGACCACGTCGCCGATCTGACGCAGACGCACAAGGAGGATTCGCTTGAATTTCAGGGTTCGATCGTCGCCTCGTCGATGAGCATGACCGGGATATCGTCCTTGATCGGATAAACCCGCTTGCACGTGTCGCACTTGAGAGCCGTGCCGTTTTTCACCAAGGTAACCGGCGTCTTGCAGTGCGGACAGGCCAGAATTTCAAGCAGTTCCGGGTCGATGGGCATGTCGGGAATATATGACACCTTCCCGCTTTTGTGGAACAATTCAGGTGTATGAAGATTGCCGTCTTCGCGACCGCCGTGTGTCTGCTGGTTCCGCCGGTGACCGCCGCACAGGGGGCGCGTCCGCGGGCAACGCAACCGCCCACTGCCCCGCCCGCGCAGGTGGCTCAGGCGTACGAGCAATTCCTCATCGGCCATCATCTCGAGGAGAGAGACGATGTCGCCGGCGCGATCGCCGCGTACAAGAAAGCCATGACGCTCGATCCGCTGGCGGCCGACATCCCCGCTGAACTCGCGGCGCTGTATCTGCGGCACGAGCGGCCGGAAGAAGCGGTCACCGCGGCGGAGCAGGCGCTCAAGATTGCGCCGGCCAATCCGGAAGCGCATCGCGTGCTCGGGCTGATCGCCGCGTCGAAGGTCGACCTTCGCCCGCGCCAGCAGGGGGCACCCGATGCGAACCTGACCAGCGCCATCCAGCATCTCGAGCAGGCAATCGCCAACCCGGTCGGCGAAGCGGATCCGAACGCGCGCGGGACGCTGGCGCGCCTGTACCTGCGGGCCACCACGTACGACAAGGCGATTCCGCTGCTGATCGATCTGGTACGCCAGCAGCCCGGCTGGCTCGAAGGGCCGCGGCTGCTTGCCCAGGCCTACGCGGGTGCCGGACGAACCGCGGAAGCGATCGACCTGCTCGATCAGCAGGCCTCAGAGGACCCGAGCCTGCTGCCGACGCTGGCGGAATTCTACGAGCGCCAGCGGCGCTGGAAGGATGCGGCGAACGCCTACGAGCGCGCGCTCACCGTCGCGCCCCGCAACGCCGAGCTGAGGACCCGCTATGCGCAGGCGCTGCTCAACGCCGGTGGCCGTGACGACCTGATCAAGGCGCGCGAGGCGCTGACCGAGCTGACCGCGACGCGTAACGACGCGCGGGCGCTCTACCTGTTGTCGCAGGCCAGCCGACGCTCGGGCGATCTTGCCGGCGCGGAGACCGCGGCGCGGCGCCTGATCGCCGCGCAGGACGCGAGCCCCTGGGGCTACTTCGCCCTTGCCGAGGCGCTCGAGCAAAACCGCCAGTATGCGCGCGTCGCGGAGGCCTTGGTGCCCGCCGTCGCAAAGTTCCGGGCCCTGCCAGGCGATCACTCGCTGGAGCTCAGCATGCTGCTGCCGCACCTGGGCTTCGCGCACCAGGAGCTGGGCGAACACGAGAAGGCGCTCGCGATCTTTGAAGAGGCCTACCGGCTGTCGCCAAAGGATCCGATCGTCGCCGGTTATCTGATCGATGCGCATACCGCCGGGAAGAAGTACGCCGCCGCCGTGGAGCTCGCGAGAAGAGCCCGTGCGATCAGCCCCAACGACCTCAATCTGGCGCGGCTCGAGGCCCAGGCGCTTCGGCACGACGGAAAGGCCGATCAGGGCGTCCTCGTGCTCGAAGAGGCGCTCACGAAGCACGTCAACGAACCTGGCGCGTACGTGGCGCTCGCACAGCTCTACGCCGACGTCTCGCGCGGTCCGCAAGCCGTCAAGCTGCTCCAGGACGCCCAGGCGAAATTTCCGGCCTCGACGGCGATTGTCTTCGAGCTGGGCGCGACCTTCGAGAAGCAGAAGGACTTTCTCAGCGCCGAAACCGCATTTCGCCAGGTGCTGGCCCGCGAGCCGGAGCACGCCGGAGCGCTCAATTATCTGGGCTACATGCTGGCGGAGCGTGGTGAACGGCTGGACGAATCGGTCGAGTATCTCAAGAAGGCACTGGCGATTGAGCCCAACAATGGGTCGTTCCTCGACAGCCTCGGCTGGGCGTACTTCAAGGCCGGCAAGCTCGATCTGGCCGAGGAAAATCTGCGACGCGCCGCCGAGCAGCTTCGCGACAACTCGGTGATCCAGGAGCATTACGGCCAGCTGCTCTTCAGGATCGGCCGTTTCGAAGAGGCCATCTCAGCGTGGAACCGTGCGCTCGCCGGCGATGGCTCGTCGATCGATCGCGCTGAGATCGATCAGAAGATCCGCGAAGCCAAGCAAAGACTCAACAAGCGCTGAACATGGTCCGGCGGACAGCTTGGCCACGCGCGTTCGCCGCTGCGACCGCGCTGTCAACCGCGGCCTGTGCCGCGTCGCTGATGAAATTGCCGGCCGGGCCGGGCGTGCCGGCGTCGGACGCGCTCGACGCACTCGCGCAGGCAACCGCCACGTGCCGTAGCATCAACACATTGACGGCAGAAATCGCCATCAGCGGGTCGGCCGGCGGTCGCCGCGTGCGCGGCCGGCTGCTGGCCGGCGTCGCCGCGCCTGCGTCGATACGTCTCGAAGCGCTCGCACCATTCGGCGCCCCGGTGTTCATCTTCGTCGCCGTCGGCGACGCGGCAACGCTGCTGTTGCCGCGAGACGATCGCGTGCTCGAGAAGGGCCGCCCCGCAGCGGTACTTGATGCAGTCGCCGGTGTGCCCCTGAACGCCGCCGATCTGCGCACCACGTTGACCGGGTGCGCTCCGGTGCTTGCCCCGCCGGACGGCCGATCGTTCGGCGATGACTGGCGGGTCGTGAGCGGCTCCGATGGTCCTCCGGGCCCGGAAACC
>Ga0247825_10003015_pt1 | contig 11102 bp, 11 predicted proteins | sample 13C_Vanillin_Day_FD_194413 | JGI IMG/M metagenome (GOLD analysis project Ga0247825, IMG submission 194413) | Soil microbial communities from agricultural site in Penn Yan, New York, United States - 13C_Vanillin_Day48 | ecosystem: Environmental > Terrestrial > Soil > Agricultural land | place... | reverse complement strand
ACCAGCGCATGACCAGCGCTCAGCAGGCCGGTGTATCCGAAGACGACATCGAAAGATATGGCGACACCAGCGAATACCAGGCCAATCGACAAGATGAGCAGCGAGCCTGAACTCGACAACTGTCCGGGGAGAAGGACCGGAACCGGGATATGCAACATCGGTAGCGCAGCCAGAACGAGAATGACGGCGAGACTCGCTCGTGCCCCGACGGAGATCCGGTGTGGCTGAATTCTTCTCGAGCGCCGGTCGAGGGGCATCTGTGTTTGGGTACTGGACAACGAATTCATGCTGATGCAACCCTTCCGAGCAAGCCCTGTGGGCGCAGTAAGAGCACCGCCGCAAGCAGACCGACGACCGCGATATCGCCAAGTCCGGTGCTTACGTAGAAGTTCACGATCTGCTGGGTGAAGGCGACGAGAGCGGCAGCGATGGCGGTGCCGCCGATTGATCCGAGTCCGCCGATAATGACCACGATGAAGGCGAAGATCAACAAGTTCGGACCGAGCGCGGGAGTAATGCCTGTGAAGTAGACCGCGCCCAGTGCCCCTCCCAGGCAGGCCAACGCTGCACCCAGCACGAACACGAAGGTGAAGCTTCGCGCCACATCGATCCCCAGCGCTTGAACCATCTGCCTGTTCTCGACACCTGCTCGGATGATCAACCCGTACTTGCTCTTCTTCATGAAGAACAGCAAGCTCACAAGCACCAGCGCTGATATGCCGAAGATGAGGATTCGACTGTTGGGAATGCGTCCACCGAGGATCATTGTGATGTCGGCGAACCATGCCGGCTGGGCAATCGTTCGAGGCGAGTACGAGAAGATGCCGCCGATGAGCCCCTCGATGACGAACGCGAGCCCCAAGGTGATGAGGATTTGCGTGAGGTGATCACCGTAGTTGCGTGCTATCAGTGTCCGCTCTACGACGTATCCCAGAGCGCATCCGAAGATGACCGCGACGACTAGGGCGACCGCGAAACGTGCAGGGAGGGCTTCTATCAGGGTGAGCCGGTCCATGACGATCCAGGCGGCATAACCGCCCACCCCGAAGATGGCGGCGTGCGCGACATTCAGGACGTCCATCAAGCCGAATATCAGGGAAAGTCCGGAAGAGAGCAGGAAATACAGGCCCGCAAGTCCGAGGCTTGTAGCGGTGAGGACGATAAGAGTTGTCATTGTGCAGACCCCTTTACGGTCCCGTTCGTGCTGTCGCGGGAAGACGGTGCGACACCGAGGTAGCGCTGCGTGAGGTCGGCATCTGCGGCCAAATCCTCCATCGAGCCGGTGAAGACCACTGCGCCATGGTCCAGCACGATCGCATCGGTGGCCAGGCGTTGCGCGACTCGGATGTTCTGGTCGACCAGCAAGATAGTGGTGGCACTGGCGGCCTTTGCCAGGGCCTCGACTACCTGGCCGACCACGATGGGCGCCAGTCCTTTGCTCGGCTCGTCGATGAGGAGCAGGCGGTTCGGGTTCAGGATGGCGCGCGCGATTGCCACCATCTGCTGCTGACCTCCGGACAACGCTCCTGCCCGCTGAGCGCTCCTGCGCAGCAGGTCCGGAAACAATTCATGTACGAGATCCAGTCGTTGGGTCGCCTCCGGTGTCCGAGCGGCCAACCGAAGATTCTCGGCTACAGTCAACGTGCTGAAGACCTCGCGGTCCTCGGGCACGTATCCGATACCTCGGCGGACCAGGTGGTGGGTGGCCACGCCCAGGATTTCTTCACCGAAGAGTCTGATGCTGCCGCTGCCCTCGAGTAAACCGAGAATTGTCATCAGAGTGGTTGTCTTTCCTGCACCGTTGCGACCGAGCAGTGCGGTGACACGACGTGGACGTACCTCGAATGACACAGCTTCTAGAACGTGTGCTTCACCGCGGTGCACCTGAAGGTCTTGCACCGACAGAGCCGCATCGCCGCCGGGCATCAGAACTCCGGCCCGAGGTAGGCGGCTTGGACCCGCGGATCGGACATCACTGCATTCGGTTCATCGCACAGGAGAAGGCCACCGTCTTGCATGACGGCAATACGATCTGAGGCATCGAGGACCAGATCCATCCGGTGCTCGACCATCACCACCGAACGGCCCGAGTCGTGGACTGCCCGTACGACATCGATCAGCGCGTGGACATCCTCGGCGGAGACGCCGGCCGTCGGTTCGTCCAAGAGCAAGACGCGCGGGCGCGCGCACAACGCGAGTGCGATCTCGAGCTTCCGTTTGTCTCCGTACGGTAGGTCGGAAACGATGTTCCCGCCCATGTCGTGCAGGCCGACTTCTTCGAGGTGCTCGCGAGCACGCTCTGTGGCTTGATCGTGGGCAGATGGCCTGCCCCAGAGATTCATGCTGCCGCCCAGCGCCGCCTGGGCCGCCAGCCGTGCGTTCTCGAGTACCGTCAGTCCAGAGAAGAGGCTCGATGTCTGGAACGTTCGTCCCAAACCCCGCCGGACACGGTGTGCGGCTCCCATTTTGGTGATGTCTTGACCATCGAAGTGGACTGAACCCGACGAGGGGCGGTATACCCCTGACAGGAGATTCATCAACGTGCTCTTGCCTGCCCCGTTCGGCCCGATAACGGTGAGGAACTCGCCTCGCCGGACACGGAGTCCGACATCACTGACGATGGTGAATCCGCCCACGCTCCAGGAGAGATCAACGGTCTCGAGCACAGACTCAATCGGCGGATCCAATGCCTGTGATGCCGACCCTGTTCGGAGGGGCGCCGCGGTATTGTTCATGGCTTCGCTGCCTCGCTACCGACGTTTCCGACGGTGTGGGCGACCAGATCGCCCCCACTGTTGCTGAGTGAGACGATGTACATATCCTGAAGTAGGGCATGGTCACCTGGGCGGATAGTCATAGGTCCTTTCGGTGCCTCGAATGACCATCCGTCGAGGGCCCCGATCATGCCTTCGACGTCGTCGGGGCCCGCAGCGGAGATTGCGTGCACGATCTGCTGAGCTGCCACGAAGCCGTCGTGGGTGGACAGGTCGGCACCGGGTACTCGCTCGGTCAGGCATTCGTTCATTTCGCCGCCTGGTGCGCCAGGGTAGTAGTGCGTCACGAAGTTGATCTTCTCGGCGGCATCACCGTAGATGGACCAGTGCGACTTCTCGACGAGCACACTCGCCACCGTCGTCGTGTCCAAGATCCCCTGCTGTGACATCGCTTGCCACATGGACGGGGCCCCATCGCCGTAGTACACAACGATCAGTAGATCGGGCTTCAACTCGCTGATTTGCCGCGCGTAGGGGGTGAACTCATTCGTGTCCAAGGGCACCAGCACTTTTTCTACCTCGGATCCGCTCGATTCGAGGATGCCGGTGATCGTAGAGGCATACTGCTGACCGAACGCGTAGTCCTGTGCAAGCACTACCGTCTTGCTATTTTTGCCCTCGAGCACGCTGCTCAGGGCAGCGGCTTCCTGATACGCCTGTCGCGAGGCACGGAAAGTGTTGGCATTCAGGCCGGTGACGGCATCGATGCCCGCGGCGCCGGAGATGTACAGGAGATCCTGTTGCTCGGCGAAGTGTCCAAGTTGGATCGCGGCGGCAGACGATGTCGTGCCCGTGAGGATGTTTATCCCGTCACCGACCATCCTGGTGGCCGCAGCGAGGGTCTGCTCCGGATCACCGCCGTCATCGGCGTAGACGAATTCGATCGGCTTGCCGTCGACTTCGTTGGTTCCGCCGGTACTGCAGTACAGTCCGGCCTCCAGCCCGTCTTTGATCATGTTTCCGTAGGTACCAAACGATCCGGTAAGTGACGTGGTCACGCCAACTTGGATCGCATCCCCTGATGTACCGGAACCATCTGAACTGCACGCGACCAATCCGACCGACGCCAGCAACGCTGCTGAAAGTACACACGCGCCTCTCCGTGCACTCCGTAAAATCACCACAATTTGCCCCTTCAGGAAAGATTCTCGTCGCACGTTTGTCGGCATCTTCGGAATGCGACTTGACCGAAGCACTCGGCGCTGCGTCAGAAGTTGTCAATCGCGTGGGCGTCGGCCAGGATTCCGGTTTTGGTCCACCCGGCTACGTGACCTTCGAATATCGCAGATTCGAAACGCATTCCGAGTATCAGAATGTCGCTCTGGCTGACTGAAGTCAAGGATTTTCACAAGAGTTTCGGGGATCCGGTTCCATCCCGTACTGGCGTGCGACAGCCGAGCTTTGGCCTCGCCGAAAAGTCGCGATGGCACAGCTGAGGAAGGCTCGACCCGAACTCGGGGGCGTTCCGGTAAATCGCTGACGCAGAACACTATTGGAGCCATTGAGGTATGCCGCCGCGCTCGTTTCCCGCTCGCTATGCCGACGGCACGCATTGCCCACGCGAACGCCCGCCCTGTGCTCGGAGGTGAATACAGGGTGGGGCGCATCGGTGGGCTATTCAGACGAGCAGGTTCCAGCCCTTCCTGCCCGACATGCACACTTCATAGGCAACCGGGTCGATGGTCTGGTATATCCCGAGAGCGGTCTGGCCGTCATCACGCGTGACACGGCAGAGATGCTCATTGAGGCCGCGGATGCCGATACGGGTCGCCGGTCGGCTCAGGTCATAGGTTTCTCCCTCGGTCAGGTCGGGTCCGCCGTATCCGCCCTGGTGGATGTCGCGATCGGGTGTGCCGCCGTACATCCCGCATCGCAGATACAGCGTCTGCTGACCTATCCGCTCATAGTGAAGTTGGACTTGCTTGCCGTTGTCGAACTCGTAGTCAACGACGGCTTCGACGAAGATGTCTGTTTCCGGCTCGAACCGGAGCCGGCGGCTGGGTTTGAGTACGCGTGTCGAGCCCGATGTCGAGTCACCGAACGGGTAGAACAGTCGGTCTCCCCACAGGGCCCAGTCCGGAAATGCCACGAAGGCGTTGCCGTTGGTCCCTACATGCAGGCGTCCGCCCAGGGACAGCTCCGGTCCCCCGACACCGCGGCCGGTGCCCCAGTGGCGATCCCTCGTGCCTGAAGCTTTCGGACCCAGAGTGGTCCGCTCACCCTCGACCTCAACCCAGCCGGTCACCGAGCCAAAGCACTCGAATCCGCTCGTCACATCGTTGCGGCGACCAGTCGGAAAACCGTGGGCAGAGTCCGATAGCGGCTCGCGAAAGACCTGCCGGGTGGTGTCGTGGAACGTCAGGTCGTAGCTGATCCCCCACTCGTTCGGCTCGAGGACATAACGCCACTCCCGCAGGCCGCGAACAATCGTGGGCGCGATCGGTCCCACTCGCAGGTCGGTTCGATCCGCGCCGATCGACCGGAAACTCCGGACGGTGGTATGTCGACCCTTCGAGTTGACGATCGCATAGGCCTCGGCCCGATCGAGATTTGGATAGAGGCTGCCGCCCGTCGCGATCAGTAGTTCGCCGGTGTCGTCGTGGATTACCACCCAGTGGCGCTCGTACGCCCGTGGATCGCCTGTCCACATGACCCGCACAGGGTCCGGGGTTTGGTGGACGAAGTAGTCATCTATCGGTGACAGCGGAAACTGTTCGGCCAGGTGCCTGTCGCCGGAGATCGATTCTGCTGATGGTGCGTTCACGTTCGCTCGCCTTTCTGGACTGTCAGCTGGGATCGGCGGCGATCCGCCACTGCAGGTAACGGCCAACCTCTGCCCGACGCTCTCGAAACTCGGGGTCTCTGGGGATGGTGGTGATGAGCTGAGCCAACGCTCCTCGTAGCTCCTCGTTCTTCGCGGCGACAGCTCTGAGGTCGGTCGGGAGGGGGGTTTGCGCCTCGACGCCGTTGTCGAGGAGTTCGGTGAGCCGAGCGTTGTCGTCCAGGAGGAAGGGCAAGGCTGTGTCCCATGATGCGGCGACGCGCTTGATTAGTCGGCGCGCGTTGCTCAGCAGTTCGGATGTCTCGGCCGGGAGCGGATGGGATTCCTGAGCGAGATCGAGAAGCCGACCTACTCCGGACAGCTGTTCGTGAATGGTCGGTCTCATCGGAGGTCCTCCTGGACTACGAAATCGAGCAATGTTGCCAGCACCCGGCGAGTGGGGCGATATGGCTCGTCACTACGGCCATCGAGAAACGATCGCAGACCGCTGACCTGCATCACTGCGGTCTTGAAGGTCGAAAAGGCTTGCCACCACTGAAGGCTGTTGTGGTCGACCTCGAATCCTGTGGCTCGCTCGTAACGCGCGATCAGGTCAGCGGCGTCCCACGCTCCGTCGATCAGGTGCTCCCCCTGGCGCAGCGGCTGCGTTACCCAGCCGAGGTCCTCGAGCGGATCACCGAGATGAGCCAGTTCCCAATCGAGCAGTGCGGTGATCCGGTCACCGTCCAACAGAATGTTTCCGGGTTTGAAATCAGCGTGGACCAGAACGGTGCGGGCCGGTTCGGGTGCTGACGCTCGTAGTCCCGCGATGGCAAAATCCAGCTCGGGCAATGGCTCCAGCTGGTTCTGCCGCAGTACCTTCTCCCAGGCGTCGAGTTCGGCTGGCGCACCGAGCTGGCCGGACCCGTCGAGCACGGCGGACAATCCGAGTGTCTGCCAATCGGTGCTGTGGACTTGCGCCAGCAGGTCACAGAAGCTTTCGGCGAGAGCCCGTCGCTCAGTGATCGAGCGCTGCGTGTCCGACAGCACCCGGTAGTCGCAGTCCCCTGGACACCGCTCCATGATGAGCGAGGGCCGGCCGAGCCATCGCCCATCGGCGTCGAGCCAGCGGGCACCCGGGGTTGGCAGGTCGCTACTTTCGAGTAGGCCGAGCAACGCGAACTCGACGTTGCGGTCTGTGTCGACCAAGCCTCCGTCCGGGTCGCTGCGCAGGATCAAGGGCTCGGAATGCTCGGTGCCATTGTGGTCGGTCACCAGGTCGAACACCCAGTTGTCCCGCGACCTACCGACACCGATGCGGTTCAGGCCCACTACTCGAGCATCGACCCCCTTGAGTTGGTCGGACAGGAATCTGGTGAGACGGTCGTCGATTTCGGATGGTGGTGTCATCGTTGTTGTCCGTTCTGTTCGTGAAGACTCGATCGGTGCTGAGGCGCCGCTATCGCGATCATGGCCTCGGCGCGTTCGCGCAGAGTCCGTCCTCTGAGATCGGCGACGCCGAACTCGGTGACCACAAAGTCGATGCTCGTTCGCGGCGTCGTGACGGTTGGGGGCTGCAGCTGTCGGACGATTCGGGAGGTTCGTCCGCGGTTTGCCGTCGCGGCGAGGGCGACGATCGATGCCCCTCCGGGCGAGCGCTGGGCGGCTCTCAGGAATTCTGCTTGCCCACCGGTGGCTCCCATATATCTGCTGTCGATCTCTTCTGCATTGACTTGGCCGGTGAGGTCTATCTGCAACGCCGAGTTGACTGCGAACAGTCGCGGGATCAACGCGGCGGCTGCCGGCCCGATAACCTCGGCGACTGGCCGTACCAACGCTCCCGACGCGGCGACGTGCTCGTACAGGTCCTGTGAGCCTGCGGCTTCGCTGATGATGACTGAACCGGGCTCTTCGCAGAGCGATCCAGCGCGATGCAGGTCCAGCAGCCAGTCGCCGGCAAGGGTCGATCGAACACGTAATCCACGTCGTGTGGTCAGCGCCCTCCCGATGGCGGAGGGAACCGCGCCGATGCCGAGTTGGATGGTTCCGCCGTCAGGGATTAGCGGCAGGATATGTCTGGCGATTTGGTGGTGGATTTCATCCAATGCCGGTGTGGGCACGATGGGAAGAGGCCGGGACGTGTGGATGATGGCATCGAAGGTCGATGCCGGGAGGGTTGGCGCGGAGGTGGTCGGCATCGCGGCATTGACCTCGGCCACCACGGTCCGTGCTTGCGCGATCAGTTCGTAGGTGTAATCCATCGCCATTCCCAAGCCGTAGCATCCCTGTGAATCAGCGGGGGACACCTGCATCAGGAGCACGAGGTTGCTCCGGGCTCGCAATGGCAAGAGGCGTGGCAGGTCGTCGAAATTGCAGGGGATTACCTCGGCATGGCCGGTGGCTGCGAGCTTGCCGAGGGGTCCCAGTGCGCCGAAGGACACCAGCGGATGCTGTGGCGCGGATCCTTTGAGCGCATCACTGTGGCTGAGGCCGACGAAGACCTCGACATCGCGCGGGCAGGCCGCGAGAAGCTGAGCGAGCAGTGAGGTCGGCTCGCCGACGCCTTGCGCAACGACAACCAAGTCGCCGGGCCGCACGAAATCGGCAGGCCAGTTACTGTTCACAGGACCGCCACGGGCGTCACCGGAGTTCCGGTCGAGCCGACGAGGGGGATCGGGGCGAACAGTAGGAAGAACGTCGAACGGCTCAGGGCGGAGAGCGCCTCCGCGAGTTCCGCGAGATCGAGGTTCTCGATCAGCGGTACGCCGAACTGGTGGAGTAGCACCAGATGCGCTGGAAATCCAGGTTCAGCCGATTGCTGTTCGACCGCGTAGTTGTCCGCGCCCACCAGTGCCACGTCCCGGCTGGCGAGCCAGCGGGCGGTCTCTTCGGTGATGCCGGGTTCGTCCGTGAAGTAGGAGTCGCTCGATCCCTTCGATTCCCACCACCCGGTCCGGACCAAGACAGCGTCGCCCGGCTCAACCGACACACCGGTTTCCTGAATGCCACGCTCGAGGTCTTCCGGGCCGACCGCGGTTTGCGGGGCGAGCGGCGCACCGGACGCGCGTACCAGGTCGACGAGAATGCCGCGGGTGGCGACAGGTGCGAGCTTCTCGGCGCCGCACCGCTGTGCGCCCTGGGTACTTCTGGTGAGGGCGGACGAGTGCCCATTGTAGAGTTTGTCTCCCGACCATGCATGGGACAGTGCGTCGACGTGGGTGCCACTGTGTGTGGCGAATTGGACTGTGTCCTCAGCGAATTTGAATCCTCCTGGCGCGCGTGCACCGAGTGCGTAGTCGCCGGCGTCGCGGTCCATGAACCGCGACGGCTGATGCCGGTGGCCGGGAGTGCGTGTCTTGGGGCCGAGAGGTTGGGCCAGTGACAGCGTCTGTCCGGTGGCGACCAAGCCCGCGGCTCTGCGCGTTACGCCGGTGGTGACAAGATTGAGTGCACCGGCCTCGTCGTCGGCGCCCCATCTTCCCCAGTTGTTTCTCATGCGCAATTCCGATCCTGTGTCAGTTGTATGTCCACCAGTGCCGCCGCCTGGTCGCGTAGACCTCGGCGCACCAATTTTCCGGTGACGGTCCGCGGGAGGCCGGCGACGATGGACACGATGTGCGGCACCTTGTAACCAGCAATACGTGCCTTGCAGTGACGTATGAGGTCCTCCGGGGTGACGGAGGAGGATCGCACCACCACGAAGGCCACCGCGACTTCGTCGAGAGACGGATGCGGCGCGCCCACCACGAGAGCTTCGCTCACCTCAGGGTGCGCCACGAGGAAGTTCTCGATCTCGGCTGGAGAGACGTTGATGCCCGAGGTCTTGATCATGTCACTCATACGATCGATGAACGAGAATGTTCCGTCCGAATTCTGGACGAGTCGGTCGCCGGTACGGAACCAGCCATCGACTGTGAACGCGTCGGTGTTGGAGCACAAGGGGGAGCCGAACCAGACGCGGTCATCGCCGCCGAGACCCATCCGCTCACCGATGTGGAAGCCGTTTGCGATCAAATCCCGGTGGGACAGGGGTACCGCCTGTTCGGCGTACGTCTGACGGATCGATCCGACCACCAGCGCCTCCGCATCGGGCGGCTCGGTAGCGCACGCCGCGAGTAGCGCAGGCAGGCTCGCCGCTGCGGGTGGGTCAGCCATGGTTCTTCGAGTCGTGATGGCACATAGCGATCTGTCTCCTCATCGGGTTCTGCTCAGCGCTCAGCGAGATCGCGACGGAGAACCGGCAACCCACCATCTCTCGAAATCTCGAAATTGATTTCCTGCATTCGAATGCTAGCGATACGCGCGCAGCGCCGTCAAGGGTCCGGAGCGGTGAAGGTCGTCAGGCGGTCCCGGGGCCGGCGCCACGTGTTCGTGGATTGCCCCATACGGGGGCGACTTCGACGCGGCGATGCGACAAGCGAAGCGGGAGAGTGTGATTACACGCGAGCAGGCGGTGCGGGCCAATCGGTCGGACCGGTCCACCTCGCGACGGCAGGGCCACGAGGCGGACCGCCGTGTCGGTGTCAAGCCTGCCGACTTGCCTCATCGTGGCTCTCCGGCCATAACGGGATTTCTCTCTTGACAAGGCCGCGGCCCGGTGACACATTTCACAACTAGGAATATGGTTCCGAATTTAGGAAGTATGCGCAGGGGTCGTATTCCGCTCACCGAAGGCGACGCTCGAAGGGCGCCCCTATGCCGCCGGAACTGGAACGGACAAATCCTGTCCGGGTCTCGCCGCTGCGCTACACCAACCCTGGATTCTCGAGGCTGAGAAGGAGAAAAACGTGACGATCAAGCTTCGCAACGCACGGCTGATCGATGGTACGGGTGCAGAGCCGTATCTCGCCGAGATCGTGATCGAAGGGCAGCGAATCGCAAGTGTCGCTGCCGAGGGGGCCGGGAACGGTCAGGACTCCGACGCCACAGTCATCGACGTCGGCGGCGCGACGGTCATGCCGGGCCTGATCGATGCTCACTCGCATCCGAGCTTCCTCCCCGAGATCGACCTTGCCAAGATGGGCGATCTGCCGGTCGAGGAGCACACGTTGCTCACTGCTCGCAACGCACGTCTGATGCTGGATCAGGGGTTCACCAGCATTCTGTGTGCCGCATCGGCGAAACCGCGACTGGACCTGGTGGTCCGAAATGAAATCAACGCGGGCAACCTGATCGGTCCGCGCATGCTGGTCGCATCCCCCGAGCTGACCGTCACCGGAGGAGTCGGCGATGTCCGGCTGCCGCACATGCATCGGCAATCCGTCGAGCATGTCTGCGATGGTGTGGATCAATTCCGCCAGACGACTCGGTGGTACATGCGTGAAGGCGTGGACCATATGAAGCTCGACATCTCTGGTGACGAGTTCATTCCCTACGCCAAAGGTCGCATGACCACAATGACCGACGAGGAGGTCGCCGCCACGTGCCAGGTGGCCCACGCTCGCGGAAAACGCGTCGCGGCACACGCCCGAAGCGCGGAATCGGTGAAGATGTGCGTCCGCCACGGCATCGAGATCATCTTCCATGCCGATTTCACCGACGAGGAAGGTCTCGACCTGGTGGCCGAG
>Ga0247825_10003014_pt1 | contig 11102 bp, 8 predicted proteins | sample 13C_Vanillin_Day_FD_194413 | JGI IMG/M metagenome (GOLD analysis project Ga0247825, IMG submission 194413) | Soil microbial communities from agricultural site in Penn Yan, New York, United States - 13C_Vanillin_Day48 | ecosystem: Environmental > Terrestrial > Soil > Agricultural land | place... | reverse complement strand
CGAGCCGGTCGACGTGGCCAACGCCGCGCTGTTCCTGGCCTCGGACGAGGCGCGGTACATCACGGCGGTCGCCCTGCCGGTCGACGCGGGCAGCGTCAGCAGATGATTGTCGCGGGCAGCGTCAGCAGATGATTGTCGCGGGCAGCGTCAGCCGGTAACACTCAGTCGCGACGCCGGCCGAACCGGCGACCGGGATCGTCACCGACGAGGCTTTCGCCACGGCCGCCGGAACGGAGAACTCACATCCTTGTGGGGCGGAGCCGTGAATTCGGTCTGCACCGACGAGATGGCCTGCTGCGCCGGGCCCGACGGCGACCCGGTGCGGGGCAGGAACGTGGCCGCGACGAGCCCGACCAAGCCGACCGCCGCCAGGACGACCATGGCGAGCGCGTACGACCGCTCGGGGGTGGAGGTGATTCCGGCGACGAGGACAGTGCCGGCGATCGCGGCGCCGAGGGACGAGCCGAGATTCGACACGCTCCGTGACAGGCCGGAAATTTCGCCCTGCTGGTGCTCGCCGAAGGCCGACTGCACGATGTTGACCGACGGGGTGAGCATGACACCGAGACCCAGTCCGATCAGCAGCAGTCCCGGCGCGAACGCCCAGACGTTCGGGGTGCGACTCACCAGGGCCAGCAGCACGGTTGTCCCGCCGATCACGACGAGGAAGCCGGCGAGGATCAGGGTGCGCTGCGCGTGCCGCTTCGCGAACCGTTCGGCAGCGAGGGAGGCCGCCAGCAGACCGGCCGTTTCCGCGGTGAAGATGACGCCGGTCTCGACCGCGTCGTAGTCGCGCACGACCTGGAGGTAGGCCGCGACCACGAATGACACCCCGGTGAGCAGCAGCCACTGAGTGTTCTGGGTGACCAGGCCCAGATTGGAAGTGCGGTTGCGGAACAGCGCCGTCGACAGCATCGGTTCCGTGCCGGCGCGTTCCTTGGCCCGCACCGAGCGTAAGAACCACACCAGCACCAGGGCGCCCGCAATGATGAGGGTGATCATCAACCAGGCGTTGTTGTCCGCGGCGAGGATTCCGGTGACGATCAGGACGAGGCCGACCGCCGAGAGGATCGCCCCGCCGGTGTCGAACGGACGTGTGCGGTCCGGCGGTAGCGGATCGGTGATGTTCCGCGCCAGCACCACGATGATCGCGATGACCAGGGCCTGGAACACGAATGCCGCCCGCCAGCTGATCGCCGAGGTGATGAGGCCGCCGATCAGCGGCCCGGCGGCCGCGCCGATGCCTCCCATCGCGCTGATCGCACCGAAGGCGCGGGCTCGCGAGGTGACCTCGGTGAACAACAGCGTGGTGAGGATGTAGACGGGTGGGATCAGCAGGGCCGTGCCCACTCCTTCGAGGATCGAATTGCCGAGGATGAGAATGCCCAGGCCGGGGGCTGCTGCGCTCATCACGGCACCGACTCCGTAGATGACCAGGCCGACGGTGAAACAACGCTTCCGCCCGTACTTGTCGGTCAGCTTGCCGCCGGGGATCATCAGTGCCGCCATCACCAACAGGAAGATGGTGATCGCAACCTGCACACCTTGCACGCTGGTGTCCAGGTCTTCGCTGATGTCGTTGATCATCACGTTCATGTTGGAGCCGGCGAAGCTGCAGATGAACTGGGCCAGCGCCAGCGGGATCAGAACCCGGCGGAGAGCGGCCGAGCGGTGACCTGCCTCGTTTCGTGGAGCCATCTCGCACCTGTTCCGGGTTGGCGGCCGTGACTTCGTCTCCCGGCGCACAGCCTCATGCAGTGTGCGCCTACGCGTGAATACGCGCCGTGCTCAGGGAATCAGACGTTGAGTGATGGAGTGATGTTACCGCCGGACGAGTTGGTCGGCCAGTGAAAGCGACGCCGGCGGCCCAGCGACCGTTGTTCCCGGGTTCGGCCCCGCAACAATGTTGCGGGGTGGTGAATTCACCTCCATTGCCTACTCGTTCGGAGGACACTTGCCCCGAAGGCCATTTCTCGCTCGTCCTGGGAAGGGAACTCCATGTCCGAGGAGTTGTCGGTCAAACAAGTTGTGGCACAAGGGACCGCGATGGCTCTGGGCCGCGTCGAGGTCGAATCCGGCGGACCTTTCATGAGTGTCGCGACCGTGTCGATGAACACCAAGTAAACAGTACGGCAACTCTTTTCGACCATGCAGGAAACATCTGAGGATGGGGAGATCGGTTATGCGTATCGAGGATTACGGACTCATCGGAGATCTACAGACAGCCGCTCTGGTGGGCCGCGATGGCGCCATCGACTGGCTGTGTCTGCCTCGCTTCGATTCCGCGTCGTGCTTCGCCGCCCTGGTCGGGGACGAACGGCACGGCCGCTGGAGCCTGTCCCCGGTCGGCGAGGCGCGGGTCAGTGCTCGCCGCTACCGTCCGGGGACGCTGGTGCTCGAATCGGATTTCGAGACCGCCGACGGCATGGTGCGCATCATCGACTTCATGCCGCGGCGCGGCGACGGTCCACCCCGGGTGATGCGAATCGTCCAAGGTGTGCGCGGCCGGGTGCCGATGAAGATGGAACTGGTGATTCGCCCCGACTACGGGACCATTGCCCCGTGGGTGGAGCCGGAACCGGACGGAATCCGCGCCACCGCAGGACCGGACGCCTTCCGCCTCTGCACACCCGTGCCCCTGCAGATCAACAAGGGGACGGTCGGCGCCAGGTTCGTCGTCACCGAGGGTGGCCGTGCCCGGTTCGCTCTGTGCTGGCACTCCTCCTTCGAAGACGCGCCGACGATGGAGGACGCCGACTCGGCGCTGGCCCGCACCGAGGCGTGGTGGCGAGAGTGGAGTGGGCGCTGCGTGTACTCGGGCCCCTACCGCGATCAGGTGCTGACCTCCCTGATCGCGCTCAAGGCCATGACCTACGAAAAAACCGGCGGTATGGTCGCCGCGCCCACGACCTCCCTGCCCGAGGACGTCGGCGGAGTGCGCAACTGGGACTACCGCTACTGCTGGCTGCGTGACTCCGCGCTCGCCCTCGAGGCGTTGCTTGCCGCCGGGTATACCGACGAGGCGCTCGCCTTCCGGGATTTCCTCACGCGCGTCGGCACCGGCGATCCGACGAAGATTCAGATCATGTACGGAATCAGCGGGGAGCGGCGCCTCACCGAATTCGAACTCGTCGGCTTCCCCGGCTATGAAGACTCCCGGCCGGTCCGAGTCGGCAATGCGGCATCCGAGCAGTTCCAGCTCGACGTCTACGGCGAGGTCGTCGGCATGCTCTTCGCCGGTGCGGAGATCCTCGGCCGGATCGACCCCCGGCGGTGGCCGCGCTGGCAAAAGCTCATCGAGCACATCGAAACCATTTGGCGCGAACCCGACGACGGCATCTGGGAGACCCGCGGGCCTCGCCGGCATTTCACCCACTCCAAAGTGATGGCCTGGGTGGTCTTCGACCGAGCCGTGCGCCTGGCCGAACGGTTCGAACTCCCTGCCCCCATCGAGCGTTGGAGGCAGGTACGCGACGAAATTCACCGCGACGTCTGCGCCCATGGGTTCGACAGGCAGCGAAACACTTTCACGCAGTATTACGGGTCCGAGGAGCTCGACGCGAGCGTGCTCACCATTCCGCTGGTCGGCTTCCTGCCCGGTTCGGATGCCCGCGTGAGCGGAACGATCGACGCGATCACCCGTGGGCTCGGCCGCGACGGGTTCGTCTCGCGCTACTCGACGGCGCAGACCGACGACGGATTGGCCGGCGACGAAGGGCAGTTCCTGGCATGCTCGTTCTGGTTGGTCAGCGCGCTGGCCTTGAACGGGCGGACCGAACACGCCCGGGCCCTGTTCGAGCGGCTCATTGCCCTGTGCAACGACCTGGGCCTGCTTGCGGAGGAGTACGACGTCCGCCGGCGCCGGCAGGTCGGCAACTTTCCCCAGGCGTTCAGCCATCTCACGCTCATCGGCGCGGCGTATGCCATTGCCGGTGCCGAAGGCGGCGCACAAGTGGCCGATTCCGATCCACTAGGTGTTTCGACGCGCAGGATGACACCGGCATGATCGTGAATGTCACACACGAGGAAGGCGGGCCCGCGGCTTCGCGCTGGCGATCGGCGACTCATCCCTTCCTGTACGAGATCAACACCTGGCCGTGGTTGAACCGGTTGAGCACCGACACCGGTCGTCGCATCGACCTCGGGAGCGTGCCCGACGAGCACTGGGACGCCATCGCGGACCTCGGTTTCGACGCGGTGTGGCTGATGGGCGTATGGGAGCGCAGCCCGGCGGGTGTGACCATCGCGTTGGCCGACGGCGAACTCGTTTCCGCATTCGAGGCGACGCTCGACGACTACACACCGTCCGACGTCGTCGGATCGCCGTACTGCATCCGTGACTACGAGGTCGACTCGAATCTGGGCGGTCGGGCGGGTCTCGCGGCGGCGCGGGCAGCCCTCGCGAGGCGGGGACTCGGCCTGATCCTGGACTTCGTCCCGAACCATGTGGCACCCGACCACCCCTGGACGACAACTCATCCCGAGCGTTTCGTCCAGGGCACCGCGGCGGATCTCCGACACGACGCCACGTCGTTCGTCGATGTCGCCGGCCGGGTGCTGGCCAACGGGCGGGATCCCTACTTCCCGGCGTGGCCCGATGTCGTGCAGCTCAACGCCTTCTCCCCGGACCTGCGGTCGGCGGTGGTGGACACGCTCCGCCGGATCGCAGAGCAGTGCGACGGCGTCCGATGCGACATGGCGATGCTCATGATGAACGACACGTTCGGCCGAACGTGGGGCGCCCGGGCAGGCGACGCTCCCGCCGACGACTACTGGCCGACTGTGATTCCCGCGGTGCGCGAGAGCCATCCGACGTTCCATTTCATCGCCGAAGCGTACTGGGACCTGGAGTGGGCGCTGCAACAGCAGGGCTTCGACTTCTGCTACGACAAGCGCCTCTACGACCGCCTGGTCCAGGGGGATGCCGAGCAGGTGGGCGGCCATCTCCTCGCCGACCGCGACTACCAGGAGAAGCTGGTGCGGTTCATCGAAAATCATGACGAGCCAAGGGCAGCGACGGTATTCGACCCGGCACGGGAGAACGCTGCAGCGGTGGCGACACTCACCCAGACCGGGGCGCGTCTCGTGCACGACGGCCAGATGGAGGGCCGACGCGCACGGCTGCCGGTCTTCCTCGGGCGCTTCCCCACGGAGCCCGTCGACACCGACCGGTCCCTGTTCTACCGCTCGCTGCTGACGGCACTCGGCGACAACACGTTCCGCACCGGCGTGTGGCAGCTGTGCGACCGCTCGGGCAGCCCTGGCAACGACCGCACCGAGGATCTGGTCGCGTGGTGCTGGGACGGCGACCGTCGATGGCTGGTCGTGGTGAACCTGGGCCCCGACACCGCGATCGGCTACGTGCGCGTGCCGTGGCACGACCTGCGCGGCGTGCCTTGCCGGCTCGTCGACCCCACCCACGACGCGGTCTTCGACCGTGCCGGCACCGACCTCTGCGACGGTCTGTACGTCGAGCTCGGTCCGTGGCAGTGGCACCTTTTCCGTATCGACTCCGCAGAGGAGCACACATGAGCAAGCATGCATCCGACGGACGCACCACAGCGGAACACGCCCGCCTCGCCGAGGCCACCGGCCGTGCCGAGGACGACCTGTTCGCGGCGAACCCGTGGTATGAGTGGGGTCCCTACCTGTCGGAGAGGGCGTGGGGCACCGTGCGCGAGGACTACAGCGACAGCGGCGACGCCTGGGAGTACTTCCCCCACGACCACGCCCGTTCACGCGCCTACCGATGGAACGAGGACGGCATGGCCGGGCTGTCCGACATCCACCACGACCTGTGCCTGGCGCTCACGCTGTGGAACGGCGCCGATCCGATCCTCAAGGAACGGATGTTCGGTCTCACGGGCCCGCAGGGCAACCACGGTGAGGACGCCAAGGAGTACTGGTGGTACCTCGAGGGCCTTCCGAGTCACGCACTCCTGCAGTGGCGATACCACTATCCGCAGGCCGAGTTCCCCTATCAGCAGCTGGTCGACGAGAACGCACGCCGCGGCCGCGGCGACTTCGAGTTCGAACTGCTCGACACCGGGGTGTTCGACGACGGTCGCTTCTGGGTCGTCGACGTCACGTACGCGAAGGCCGGTCCCACCGAAGTGCTGGCCCGCATCACTGTCCGGAACCACGGACCCGAAGAGGCCGACATCGACGTCCTCCCCACGGCATGGTTCCGCAACACGTGGCGTTCGTCCGGGAGCGCCGAGATCCCCGGCCTGTCCCTCGACGGGGACGCCGTCGTCGTCGATCACCCGCGCCTGCGCGGCTATCGGCTCGAGGCGGCCCCCGCGAGCGACGGGACGCGGCCCGAACCCTTGTTCTGCGACAACGAAACCAACACCGCCCGGCTGTTCGGTGCGGCACCGATCAGCCCGTTCCCGAAGGACGGCATCAACGACCACATCGTCGCCGGCGCAGACACCGTCAACCCCGACCTACGGGGAACGAAGGCGGCGTGGCGCTATCACCTGACGGTTGCCGCCGGGGAAACCGTGGAGCTGCGACTGCGCCTGTGGCGGCCCGAGCCGACCGGCTCTGCACCACAATCGACGATATGGTCGACGACTGCGTTCGACAACGTCCTCGCCCGCCGGCACGCGGACGCCGACGAGTTCTACCGCACCCTCGCCCCGAGCGACATCGATCCCGAACGCATGCGGATCCTCCGGCAGTCGTGCGCCGGTCTGATCTGGAGCAAGCAGATGTACCCGTATCGGATGACGACCTGGCTCGACGGCGATCCCGCCGAACCGGCTCCACCGCCGGGACACCGCAGCGGTCGCAACACCGGGTGGCGGCACCTCGACTCGTTCGACCTCCTGGCGATGCCCGACCCGTGGGAATACCCCTGGTTCGCCGCGTGGGACCTCGCATTCCACACGGTCCCCTGGGCACATCTCGATCCCGCCTTCGCCAAGTACCAGCTCATCGTGCTGCTCAAAGAGTGGTTCCTCCACCCCAACGGCGCCCTCCCCGCCTACGAATGGAGCTTCGACGACGTGAACCCGCCGGTGCACGCCCTGGCCGCACTGCGGGTATTCCTCATCGACGGCGGTGAGGACGTCGAGTTCCTCGAACGTGTCTTCCAGAAACTCCTGCTCAACTTCACGTGGTGGCTCAACCGCCAGGACCCCGACGGGAACAACCTCATCGGCGGCGGCTTCCTCGGGCTCGACAACATCAGTCCCCTGGACCGCTCCCACCTCCCTCCGGGGGTACGGCTGGAACAGGCCGACGGGACGGGGTGGCTGGCCTATTACTCCGCCGCCATGCTCGTTCTCGCCCTGACCCTGGCCGACGACAACGACGTCTACGAGGACATGGTCGTCAAGTTCCTGGAGCAGTTCGCGTTGATCACGGCGGCGCTCGACGAGTCGGGGCTGTACGACCCGAACGATGGATTCTTCTACGATCGGCTCGTCGACGCCGGTGGTAACGCCACGCCGATCCGGGTGCAGACTCTGGTCGGCGTGATACCGGTCCTGGTGGCTGTGTCTGTTCCCGAGCGCAATTCGGAACGGGCGCAACGGCTGAGCAAGCGCTTCGCTCGTATGGTGCGCGCGAAGGGAACGGGCTCGGATCAGTCGTGGCGGGTGCGGACCGCCGACACCGAGCGCCGACTGCTGCTGTCGCTGCTGACGGAGCAGCAGCTTCGAACCGTGCTCGCGACACTCTTCGACGAGGACGCCTTCCTCTCACCGCACGGGCTGCGCTCGCTGTCCAAGCAGTTCGAGTCGCCATACACCCTGCCGGGCACACCGGACGCGGTGATCGACTACCAGCCGGCCGAGTCCCGCACTTCGATGTACGGCGGCAACTCGAACTGGCGGGGCCCCGTCTGGTTCCCCGTCAACTACCTCGTGATCCGGGCGTTGCTGCAGTACGCACAGTTCTTCGGTGACGACTTCACCATCGACTACCCCACCGGTTCGGGGCGACGCCTCACCCTCCGGCAGGTCGCCGACGACCTAGCCGACCGCCTCGTCGGCATCTGGCTGCCGGACGCCGAAGGGAACCGGCCGGTGAACGGCGGCGAGAAACTACTCCAGACCGACCCCGCATGGAAGTACAACCATCTGTTCTACGAGTACTTCCACGGCGACAACGGTGCCGGTCTCGGCGCGTCCCACCAAACCGGCTGGACTGCGCTTGTGGCCGATCTGATCCTCGACCCGCCCGGTCGTAGCGCATGGATCGTCGGATCCGACGCCAATCCTGCCGATCCGTGGTAGAACAGGTGTCAGTTTTGGGGGTGGACGAAGGGTGAATACCGTGGATCTCGAGGCCGTCGCCGCGATCAGCAGGCTCAAGTACACGTATCTGCGGGCCCTGGACACGAAGTGCTGGGACGAGTTCGCCGACACGCTCCTTCCCGACGCGACCGCGAACTACGGCGAGCATCTCGCGTTCGAGTCGCGGGACGCCCTGGTCGAGTTCATGAAGTCGAATCTGGGGCCGCAGACCATCACCGAGCATCACTGCGGTCACCCGGAGATCGACGTCGACGGCGACACGGCGACGGGGCGGTGGTTCCTCTCCGACACCGTGCTGATCCCGGAGCACGACATGGTGCTGCGGGGGGCGGCGTTCTACTCCGACCGCTACGTCCGCGGGCCGGACGGTCGATGGCGGATCGCCCACACCGGATACGAGCGGACGTACGAGGCGGTGATGTCGCTGTCCGACATTCCCAGCTTCCGGCTGACGGCCAACCGGTGGGCAGTCGACGCACAATCGGACCGAGGGGACTCGTGATGGGGACATTGGACGGCAAGGTCGCACTGATCACCGGCGCCGGGCAGGGCGTGGGCGCCGGGATGGCGTTCGCGCTGGCCAAGGAGGGTGCGCGGATCGCGGTGGTCGGGCGCACGGAGGCGAAACTCGTCGACACGTGCGCCGCCATCGCCGACTTCGGCGGCGTGGCCGAGCCGATCGTCTGCGACGTCAGCAAACGCGATCAGCTGGCACCGATGGTCGACCGCGTCGTGGAGGTGTTCGGCGGGATCGACATCCTCGTCAACAACGCCAACGCGAGCGCGCTCGGACCGCTCCTGGAGATCACGCCGAAGCTTCTCGACCGCGCGATGGCCGTCGGCCCGGTGGCCACCCTGTTCCTGATGCAGCTGTGTTACCCGCACCTGAAGGCGCGCGGCGGCGGCTCGATCATCAATCTCGTCAGCTCGTCGGCGGTGCGCTGGGACACGAGCGGTTACGGGCTGTACGCGGCCACCAAGGAGGCGATGCGCTCGCTCACCCGGACCGCGGCCAGCGAATGGGGCCCGGACGGCATCCGCGTCAACGCCATTGCGCCGCACGCGCTGTCTCCGGGGCTGAAGTGGTGGACGGAGACCAATCCGGAGGAGGCCGCCGAGTTCGTGAAGTCGATTCCGCTCGGCCGGATCGGTGATTGTGAACGCGACATCGGGCGCGCCGTCGTCTTCCTCGTGGGTCCCGACGCCGGTTACCTGTCGGGGGCCACCATCCCGCTGGACGGCGGTCAGGCGCGCTGGAGCTGATCGCACGCGATTGCCGCGAGCTTGCTCATTTCCCTCCCATCCGGTAGGAATTGCTTCGTGCATACGACTCACCTGGTGCGACGCCTGACCGTCGACCTGTGCCGTACGTGCGCCAACATCTGTTGTTGCTGATGGCCCCGGCGCGCGTACCGCGTGCTGTCCATTCCTCGGTAGGCTCCGGCATCCGGTAATTCCTCACGCATCCTCCGCGTTCGCAGGTCCGGGCCGGTGCTCCCGTACCCAGGCACGATCCACCTTGGCGGAAAGACATCATGAGCACTGCATTCGAAACCAGGACAGCGTCGCTGACGCTCGACAAGTTCGGCCCGTCGTTCGGGGCCGAGATCATCGGACTGGACGTCGCGTCCGCCACCGACGCCGAGGTGGCCGCGATCCGTTCGGCGCTGACCGAGCACAAGGTGCTGGTCCTGCGGGGCCAGTCGCTCGACGACTCGGGCCACATCGAGTTCGGTCGCCGGCTCGGTCGGCTTACCGCGGGCCACCCCGTCCACGACAGCGGCAACGTGGCCCGGGAGGTGTACGCGCTCGACAGCCAGGACAACGGTTTCGCCGACGTGTGGCACACCGACGTCACGTTCATGAAGCGGCCGCCGCTGGGGTCGATCCTCCGCCCCGTCGTCCTCCCACCGCACGGCGGCGACACCAACTGGGCCGACAGCCAACTGGCGTACGAGTCGCTGTCGCTGCCGATCCGGCAGATGATCGACCAGCTGACCGCGGTCCACGACGGCAACCGCGAATTCGGGTACTACCTCGCGCAGAAGCGCGGCGGCAAGGGAAACGTCTGGGACGGTGAGGAAGTCACGGCACTCGTGCCCGTCGAGCATCCCGTCGTGCGGGTTCACCCGGAAACGGGCCGCAAGGGCATCTTCGTGAACCCGGGCTTCACGTCCCACATCGCCGGAGTCTCCGAGGCGGAGAGCCGGGGGATCCTCGACTTCCTGTACGCCCACCTCACCAAACCGGAGCACGTCGTGCGGCACCGCTGGCGCCTCGGCGACCTCGTGCTGTGGGATAACCGCAGTACCGCGCACTACGCGAACCGCGACTACGGAACCCAGCACCGCGTCATGCACCGCATCACGCTGGAAGGCGATGTGCCGGTGGGCCCGCAGTAGGGCAACGTGCGCATTCACCGGGCGGGCGGCGTCCGCAGCGACTAGCGTCACGATCCGTGACCCCGGCATCGGACATCTCACGACGCAAGTTCCTCGCCTCCGCCGCAGCGGCAGGCGGCGCCGCATTCCTCAGTTCGTGGGCGGGCCCGGTGATCGACCGGGCGTACGCGCAGGATCCGGGTGGCAGCGGGTCGCTGAACGACATCGAGCACTTCGTCTACCTCATGCAGGAGAACCGCTCGTTCGACCACTATTACGGCACGCTGTCGGGGGTGCGCGGCTTCGACGACCCGTCGCCGGCGTGGCAGCAGTACGGCTGGACGCCGGGCGTCGGGCCGACGCCGACCGGGTTTCTCAACCCGTTCCGGCTCGACACCACGCAGGGCACGCACCTCGACGGCGAATGCATCAACGACCCCACCCATTCGTGGGG
>Ga0247825_10003012_pt1 | contig 11104 bp, 18 predicted proteins | sample 13C_Vanillin_Day_FD_194413 | JGI IMG/M metagenome (GOLD analysis project Ga0247825, IMG submission 194413) | Soil microbial communities from agricultural site in Penn Yan, New York, United States - 13C_Vanillin_Day48 | ecosystem: Environmental > Terrestrial > Soil > Agricultural land | place... | reverse complement strand
CCCAGATCGCCCTCATCGTCGTGATGACCAAGATCTGCCTCGACTTCAGCCGCGGGCGCGGATTCTTCTTCCATGAGAGACGGTTCTTCGCCACGGCGTGGCTCTGGTTCGGCTACGTCTATCTCGCCGCGATGATCGCGCGCGCCCTCTTCCTCTGGGACCACCCGATTCCGATCGTCTTCCACTGGGTGCTCGCGGCGTTCGTCATCACCGTGGGGCTGTCGCATCGACGCAGGCTCGCCCGGTGAACGAACCCACCACGGTCCTGACCGACTATGTGCTCGGCGCGGTCGCCGCGTGGGCTTCGGTACGGCTTTTCAGCCACCCGCAGAGATCGCGGCGCTACTGGGCGCTCGCCTTCGCGGCGCTCGCCGCCGGCGCATTCCTCGGCGGCACCTGGCACGGCTTCGTGCGCAGCGATTTGCTGTGGAAGGCCACGGTGCTGAGCGTCGGCGTCGCGAGCTTCGGCATGGTCGCCGGGTCCGGGCTCGCGGTGACGCGGGGCAGGTGGCTGCTCATCCTGGCGACGCTCAAGCTCGCGGCTTACACCGCCTGGATGCTGTTGCACGACGAGTTCATCTACGTGGTGCTCGATACCGGCATCGCGCTGCTCGTGGTGGCGGCGCTGCATCTCTGGAGGTGGAACGGCCCGATCCTCGCCGGCGTCGGACTGTCGGTGCTCGCCGGGCTGGCGCAGGCGAGCGGCTTCGCGCTGCACCCGCATTTCAACCACAACGACCTCTATCACGTCATCCAGACGCTGGCGGTGGTGCTGCTCTACCAGGGCGCGAAGCGGCTCCAGAGCTCATAGGCCAGCACCGCGGGCATCGAGAGCGCGGCGATCAGCGCGACCCAGAACACGATCTTCGGCTCGGGCGCCCGGCCCTGCAGGTGGAGCAGGACGTGGCCGAGCGCCGCGCCCCAGACCGCGACCGGGACCGCGGCCACGGCGGCGACCAGCGGCACGAAGATGAAACCGAAGCCGGCGGCGGCGCTCGGGTCTGCCAAAATCATCACGCTCGAGACCACGAACATGGCGAGCGCGGCCGAAATGCCGCTCCACAGGGCCCAACGGGCTTCGGGTCGTTCCACCCAGCGTTGCATAATCCGGTTTTAGCAGAAGGGAGAATCCGATGCGTCTCGCCGCAAAGTACCTCGCGCCGTCGTTGCTCATCATCCTCGTCGTGGCCTGCGCCCAGCCGGTGACCAAGGACGAAACCGCCGGCCTCGACTACGGCCCGCGCCCGACGCGCTGGCAGGAGGAGGTCAAGAGCTACCTCGCCGTGCGCCTCACCGACCCCAAGAACGCGATCATCGAGTTCCGCACCGAGCCGGCGCAGATGTACCAGCGCAAGGTGGCGTTCCGCGACATGCACTACGGCTGGGCGGTGTGCGTCTGGGTCAACGACAAGAACAGCTCGGGCGCCTTCAGCGGCTTCTACCCGATGACGTTCTTCTTCCGCCACGAGAAGATCGTGCAGGTGAACAGCGGCCCCGACGACTTCGGCGTCGGCGCGCAGTACGCGCGCAGCCAGTGCGAGCAGCTCGGCGCGCCGTTCAAGCAGAAGCCGTGAGCTACGACCCGGCCGTGGCGCTCGACTTCTTCAAGTCCGCGGGCAAGCCCACCGCGGTGAAGAAGACCCAGGTGATCTTCGCCGAGAACGAAAGCAACCGGCTGTTCCAGCGCAGCAAGATCTACCTGGTGCTCGACGGCGAGGTCAGCCTGGTCGCCGGCAAGAAGGTGCTGGGCAGCGTGAAGCAGGGCGAGATCTTCGGCGAGATGGCGGCGCTCACGCAAGCGCCGCGCAGCGCCACCGCGGTAGCCAAGGTCGACAGCACGCTGATCGCGCTCGACGACGAGGAGCTCGAGCGCGCGCTGGAGAAGACGCCCGGCTTCGCGCTCATGCTGATGAGCATGCTCATCGCCCGGCTGCGCGACACCATCGCGAAGCTGATCGCGGCCGGCAAGCTGTCGCAGGACGCCGAGGTGAAGGAATCGGCCGCGTTCGACCGCCGGCAGATGCAGGACCTGGTGCGCGGGCTGGCGAACGACCCGCCGATCTACTACCAGAAGGGGCGCGAGATCATCAGCGCCGGGTCGAAAGCCGTGCTGATGTACGCCGTGGTGCAGGGCCGGGTGGCGGTCTCGATCAGCGGGCGCGTGGTGGAGCGCCTCGGCCCGGGCGGCGCGTTCGGCGAGGCCGCGCTGGTGGACCCCTCGCCGCGCCTCGCCACCGCGGTGGCCGAGACCGACTGCGAGCTGCAGCCGATTCCGCGCCCGGCGTTCCTCACGCTGGTGAAGGTGAGCCCGCAGTTCGCCCGGCAGGTGCTGGCGTCGCTCGCGAAGCGGCTCGGCGTCCTGACCGAACGCCTGAAATAGCTACGGGGTGCCGATAAAGTCGCGCTTGCCCAGCTCGACGCCGTTGGCGCGCAGGATGTTGTAGGCCGTCGCGCAGTGGAAGTAGAAGTTGGGGTAGGCGTGCCCCATCAGGTACTGCAGGCCGCTGAACTTGACCTCGCCCGAGCGCATTTTCAGCACCACCTCGCGCTCCTCCGAGCCGTCGACCTTCGCCGCCGGCACCGACTCGATGAAGTCGAGCGTGCGCGCGATGCGCGCCTTCAGCTCCGGGATGGTCTTCTCGGTGTCTTCGTGCTTGGGGATTTCGACGCCCGCGAGGCGCGCGACCGCGCCCTTCGCCGTGTCGCACGCGATCTGCACCTGGCGCGCGAGCGGAAACATGTCGGCGATCAGGCGCAGGCCGCCCGGCACCGCCGGATCGATCTTCTTCGCGTCGGACCAGGCCTGCGCCTTGTCCAGAATCGCCGACAGGTTGCGGAGCGCGCTCGCGAAGCGCGGCGCGCTCGCCTGATACATCGAGATTTTCATTCGCCTTCCCCGAAATGAATGGGAAGGCGAATTTTACGGTTACTCGATGAAGCTGCGCCTCGAGGAGGCGGCGAGGGTCACCAGCGCGCCCACCAGGATGCCGACGCCGAAACCGACGCCGATCGAGGTCCAGGGATTGGAACGCACGACCTGGTCGGTGTATTCGCACGCTTCGCCCGCGCGCTGTTTGACGGTGGCGAAGGTTTCGTTGAAGCGCTCGCGCGCGTTCTGGAAGGTCTCTTCCTGCTGTCCCGGCATTTCCTGCACGTTGCTCGGGATTTTTTCGGTCTGCATCGGCTCCATGGTTGCCCCTTTCGGCTGTGGTCGGCTGCGAAATGAGCCGAAAGGAGCAATCCGCGTGCCGGGCTAGTGGAACACCCTCGCGAGCGTGCGGCCGCGCAGCACGTCGGCGGCTTCGGGCCGCTCTTCCAGCAGCTCACACAGCGCGTCCGAGATTTCATCGAGCAGCTCGGTCGCTTCCAGACCGTGCAGCGCGGGGTGGCAGGAGACGTTGGAGAACGACAGGTCTTCCCGCACCGAGAAGCCGCACAGCGCCGGATGGCGCCGGAACAGCCCTTCCACCACATTGCTGACTTCAACGTAGAGAGCATTCATTTGTGCACCCCCGTCTTCGTGTTGTTAACCGACTACAACGCAAAGATGCACCCCGCGTTGACCCTCGGGGAGGGAGGAATGCCTGCCTTGACAGGGGATTACGACCACGCCCGGCACAGGTCACGCCGGCGCAGTGCGAAAGGTCACGACATAGCGTATAACCGAAGCACCCCCCATGCAGCGCCCCAAGCAGGTCTTCCGCGGAAGCCAGAGCTATGAATGGACGCGCGAGCGCGTCGAGCGCCTGCGCAAGCCCGAGATCGAGCAGCTGCGCGACAACGCCGGCAAGCTTGGCGCGAACGACGTGGTGGTGCTGTGCGAAGAAGCCCTGCGCACGCTGCCGAAAGGCGGCGCGCGCGGCGGCAAGGGCACGCGCCAGCCGAAGCGGCCGAGGCGGCTGATCTCGCGCCTGCGCGCATTCGAAGCGCGCGGCGTGTTCCTGCAGGACGGGCGCTCGAGCTGGGGCGGCGTGCGTAAGTCCGACGGCGCGGTGGTGCTCGGCCTGTGGGCCGACGCGATCGACTCGGGCGACGGCGCCTGCAGCTACCTGCTGTGGGCGCCGAATATCGGCGGCTCGCGCCCGTGGTCGGACAAGGCCGGCGGCCAGGAACGCCTCGAGCATTGCAAGCTCGCGCTCACCGCCGGCATGGTCGAGGCGCTGCTGGTGTACGGCGAGAGCCTCGAAGGCTACATCCCCGAGGACCGCACGCGCAGCGTGCACGGCGTCGACCCGGAAACCGTGGTCACGCTGAAGGTCGAGCGCCGCGGCGAGGAGTACTGGGGCGTGTGGGGCAGAAAGCGCGCCTGAAGCAATTCAAGCTCGGGAAGTACGACATCCGCGCGCAACCCGCCGCGGGCTCGGCGCATATGCTGCGCTACACCGTGATGCTCGACGGCAAGCGCCTCGGCGCGCTGCTCAGCATGCCGACCGAATCCGATTGCCGGTTCCTCGAGTCCCCGCCCAAGGTGCCGCCGCTCAAGATCTTCCAGGTCACCTTCCGGCCGGGCCGGCCGAAGAAGGGCACGCGCCGGCCGGATGAAAACGGCGAGGACGGCCCGCGCATTCCCTGGACGATCAAGAACCAGCGCTACTAGCAGTTCTATACTGGGGAGATGAAATCCTCCCCGGTGGATCCTGAAGGCAAGCGCCTTCCCATCAAGCTGGACCCTACGTCGAACGGCGAGTACCAGCCGGTACCGCTTGCGCCCGCGAACATCGCGGCGAACCGGCTGGCGCATGAGATGGCGTCGACCAACGCGCAAAAGCTTGGCATCTCGCGCCGAAGCTTCCTGGTTTCGTCCTGCGGCGCGGCGAGCACCCTGCTCGCCTTCAACCATGCCCACGGAACCGCGGGCGGCTTCTACGACCTTCATCCCGAAGCCGCGCTCGACGAGCAGCTCGCGCGCGTGCAGACCGGACCGGCGAAGAACGAGCTGATCTTCGACGTGCAGGGACACTTCGTCGACACGCCGAAGGGAAACGCGAAGGGCCCGGAGGTCTTCATCAAGGACGTGTTCATGGACAGCGACACCGATCTCATGGTGCTGTCCTTCGTACCTTCTACGCGCGAAGCCGAGCCGGTGACGATCCAGGCCGCCGACGCGGTGCGGCGCATCGTCGACAAGCTGGAAGGCACGCACCGCCTGTTGCTGCACGGCCGGGTAAATCCCAACCAGGCCGGCGACCTCGAGGGCATGGACGAGCTGGCGCAGAAGTGGGGCGTGAGCGCGTGGAAGACGTATACCCAGTACGGGCCCGGCGGCAAAGGCTACTTCCTGTCCGACGACGTCGGCGTGCGCTTCATCGAGAAAGCGCGCGCGCTCGGCGTGAAGGTGATCTGCGTGCACAAGGGGCTGCCGTTCGGCCGCCAGTCGTACGAGCACAGCCAGTGCAGCGACATCGGCGTGGTGGCGAAGCGCTTCCCGGACGTGAAGTTCCTCGTCTACCACTCGGGCTACGTCACCAGCGTGAAAGAGGGCCCTTACGGGAAGGACGACGGCATCGATACGCTGATTTCGTCATTGCGAAAAAACCAGGTGCCGCCGAACAGCAACGTGTACGCGGAGCTCGGCTCGACCTGGCGCCACCTGATGCGCGATCCCGAGCAGGCGGCGCATGCGCTGGGCAAGCTGCTGGTGCACGTCGGCGAGGACAACGTGCTCTGGGGCACCGATTCGATCTGGTACGGCTCGCCGCAGGACCAGATCGTCGCGTTCCGCGCCTTCCAGATCGCGCCCGCGTTGCGCGAGCGCTTCGGCTACCCGGAAATCACCCCGCCATTGCGCGCCAAGGTGCTCGGCATGAACGCGACCAGGGTCTACGGCATCAGCGCGGCGGAGATCAAGAAGGTGCTGGCGAAGGACACCATCGCCCGGGAGCGAGTGGCTTACGCGGAAAACCCCGAGCCGCACTTCCTCACCTACGGTCCGAAGACGCGGCGCGAGTTCCTCAGGCTGCCGCAGGGCTAGGCGTCGCGCCCGCCCCAGGGCACGATGAAGCCGCTGTAGACCGCGACCGGCAGGTAGAAGATCGCCCACCAGAGCGCGAGCCCGGCCACCGGATGAAAGGCGCCGCCGAAGCTCGCGAACGACGCGAGCGATACGCCGGCGAGCAAGCCCAGCGCGGCGAGCAGGCCCGCGACGGGCACGTACAGCATGGTGGTCACGATGGCAGCCATCCCCAGGACTTCCAGGAGATAGGCGCGCAGGGCATTGCGGATAGCCGATGCTACCGCAGTTCGACCTAGCTCGCCGGCTGCATTTTCTTCGCCGCGCGCTTCTTGAGCTCGGCCATCGACAGATCCTCGGTATGCGTGGCGAGGTGCCAGACGTGACCGAACGGATCCTCAACGGTGCCGAGCCGGTCACCATAGAAGTGGTCTTCCACCTTGCGCAGCAGCTTGGCGCCCGCCTTCACCGCGCGCGCGGTGAGCGCATCGCTATCCTTTACGTAGAGATGGAGATGCACCGTAGTGCCGCCACGCGAGGCGGGGCTGAGGAAATCCATCGCCGCGTACTCGCTGGTGAGCATGATGCGCGAGTCGCCGATCGCGATCTCGGCGTGGCCGACCTTGCCGTCGGGCCCGGGCATGCGCATCTTCTCCTGCGCGCCGAACGCCTTCCGGTAGAACTCGATCGCCGCCGCGCCGTCGCCGCACGCGAGGTACGGCGTGACGGTGTGGTATCCGGCCGGGATCGGCTTGACGGCCTTTTTCCTGCTCCTGGCTTTCTTCATGCGAGCTCCTTTCGTCGCGCTATGCTAGCCCCATGCCCGTGACAACACGTCGCGCCCTCGCCTGCGTGCTGCTCGCGCTCCTGTCGAGCTGCACGTTATATTGGGATCCGGAGCAGGCGGAAGCGAACATCGTCTCCGCAGGCAATTTCAAGGCCGGCTCCGGCGAGATTTACCAGGTGGGCGTGCTGCCCCAAAAGGGTTGCCGTCTCTACCTGCGCATGGATGTAACCGGCACCCAGTCCGTCGACATCGACAAGTGCAACTTCATGCAGGGCGAGTTCGTCGACCTGACCAACGACGGCCGCGTGGTGCGCCTGAGCGGGACCAGCCTGAACGAGGCGATGACCCGGGGACGGTAATTGCGCTCCCCGGTTTACTGTTTCATGCACACCGCTTCGATGTTGTTGCCGTCCGCGTCGAGCAGGAACGCGGCGTAGTAGGTCGGCGCGTAGTCGGTACGCACGCCCGGCCGGCCGTTGTCGCGCGCGCCCGCCTTCAGACCCTCGGCGTAGAAGCGCTCGACCGCTTCGCGGCTGTCGGCGCGCAGCGCGACGTGGCAACCGCCGCCTTTCGCATCCTTGTGCAGCCATAGCGCGGGCTTGCCCTTCGGCCCGAAGCCCGCGTAGCCCGCATCCGCCGAGCCCGGCACGTGGCCGAGCGGCGCGAGCATCGCCTTGTAGAGACGCACCGCGCCTTCCAGATCCTTCACCCGCACTCCGACGTGATCGAACATGGTTGCCTCCGTTGAGAGGCTTCCAAGGTAGGCGGTTACTGCAGAACGTTCTTGGAAAATCTTGCGGGCGGCACGCCCGCAGCACGCTTGAAGGTGCGCACGAAGTTCGACAGGTCGGCGAAGCCCACCTCGAGCGCCACCTCGGTGACGGGAAGCTCGCCCTCCGCCAGCAGCCGCGCCGCGCGCCGCAGGCGCGTGCGCACGAGGTACTGGTGCGGAGTCACGCCGAGCACGCGGCCGAAGGTACGCAGGAAATGGAAGGGCGACAGGCCCGCCTGCCGCGCAGTGCTCTCCAGGTCGAGCGGCTCGGCGGCGTTGGCTTCGATCCACCGCGCCGCCTCCACCGCGATGCGGCGCTGCCTGGCGCTCACCGGTGAAGCGTCGGCTTGCGTCGAGACCATGCCGGCGGCCCTGGCGGCGAACAGCATCGCGGCCTCGTCCACGCCGACGTCGCTGCGTCCTTCCGCCGCGGCACAGGCGAGCTCGGCCAGCACCATGAGCTCCGACATCGGCGGCAGGCTGGCGACGTTGCCAAAAAATTTCCGTGATGCGCACGCTTCAGCCAGTGCCGGTGACAGCTTCACCGAAAGGCACTCATCCCCGCAGCCGTGGTGCTCGTGCGTCGCCGTGTACTCCTGGCCCGGGCTGCCGACGAGCACCGCGCCCGCGACCAGCTCGTGCAGGCGACCGAGCGTGTGATAGCCGAAGCTGCCGTGGCGCACGTAGGAGATCGAGTGGCGGGCGTGGGCCTCGGCGAACGGACGCTCGTGCGGCCCGGCGCTGCAACGGTAGTAGTACACCGAGAGCGAGTCGCCCTCGAAGAGCGTGGTGGCGTGCATCCGCCACCAAATTTACGCCGCTTTTTCCTATGCCGCGGCGGAATGCCCGTCGAGCGTTTTCCGCATGGCAGCGACGCCCTGCTCCATCATCGCCCCGATCGGCTGCGCCATCGCGTCGGGCAGCAGGTCGGCGACCCACACTACGCGCGAGCCATTGCCGTGCGCGCTCACCGTGAACGACGCGTTGTGGTGCTGCAGGCGCTCGCTGCGCGCCGAGTACACGAGGCGCCGCGCGCGATCGTCGAGCTCCACGATCACCTCGCGCGCCACCAGGCCGTTGACGAAGGTGACGACGCGATCCTTCCCGTCCATGCGGCAGTCGGTAACGAAGCCGCGTGCAAGCCGCGTATGCACCGCGCCCACATCCTTGAACGCCGCCCATACGGTGTCGGGGGCGGCGGCCAGATCGAACTCTTTGCGGATGGAAGCCATGACCCGAGCGTAGCGCGGCCCGGGCCCCGGCACTTGGAGGATCTTGCGGCGGCCCAGGACAAGGGCGCGCACGGGGAGTTTGCTGCGCGTGAAGCGTCGTGCGCCCCTTGGCCCGGAGCCTGCAAGTTAGCCGGCGACCATGGCGGCCGCAGGGCGCAGTTCTGACTTTGTGGTGACGGCGCTATCCTTGCCGCCATGACCATCAAGCTGAACCACACCATCGTCCACTCGAAGGATCCGCGCGCCGCGGCCGAGTGGTTCGCCGCCGTGTTCGGGCTGCCGCAGCCGAAGCCGTTCGGTCCGTTTCTCGACGTCGAGGTGGGCAACGAGGTGACGCTCGCCTTCCTGAGCGCCGGCGACATGGAGATCCAGATCCAGCACTACGCGTTCCTGGTGAGCGAGCAGGAGTTCGACCAGATCTTCGGTCGGGTAAAGGCGCGCAGGGCGAAGTACTGGGCCGATCCGATGATGAGCCAGGAAGGCAGGATCAACCACCACTTCGGCGGCCGCGGCGTCTACTTCCAGGACCCGAGTGGCCACCTCCTGGAGATCATCACCAAGCCTTACGGCAACTGGCCCGGCTAGGCGGCGGCAAGCTCCGGGTCGCGCGCGGCGAGGTACTCCTCGTAGCCGCCGCGATAGTCGGTGAAATGCGCGGCTCCGGTCCCGTCTCGCCTGAGCTCGATCACGCGCGTGGCGAGCGAGGACACGAACTCGCGGTCGTGCGAGACGAAGATCAGCGTGCCGCTGTACTTGTCGAGCGCGGTGTTGAGCGACTCGATCGATTCCATGTCGAGGTGGTTGGTCGGCTCGTCGAGCAGCATGGCGTTCGGCATGCCGAGCACCAGGCGCCCGATCATCATGCGCTGTCCCTCGCCGCCCGAGATGACCTTGAGCGATTTCTTCTGGTCGTCGCCCGAGAACAGGAGCTGCCCCAGCGTGGCGCGCACGATCTGGTCGTCCTGCTTCAGCTCCGGGCGGCGCCAGCGCCCCAGCCACTCCGCCAGCGTTTCGTCGAAACCGAGCTCGCTCGAAGCATCCTGCGGCCAGTAACCGACGTTGGCTTTCTCGGCCCACTTGGCCTTGCGCAGGTTCTGCAGCAGCGTGGTCTTGCCCACGCCGTTCGGCCCGATGATCGCGACCTTCTCGCCCGCCTCGATGGTGAGGTCGAGCTTGCCGTAGAACAGGCCCTTCGCCTCCACCGCGAGGCGGTGCAGCTTCTCCTTCGCGTCGACCTGGAACCGGATGAACGGGTACTGCCGGCTGGAGGGCTTCACGTCCTCCACCTTGAGCTTCTCGATCTGCTTCATGCGCGAAGTCGCCTGGCGCGCCTTGGCCTTGTGCGCGCGGAAGCGGCGCACGAACTCCTCGAGATCCGCGATGCGGTCCTTCGCCTTCGCGTTGTCCTTCTGCAGCTGCTGCTTGGCGAGCGTGGACGCTTCCATGTAGTCGTCGTAGTTGCCGGCGTAGACGCGGATCTCGCCGTAGTCCACGTCCGCCATGTGCGTGCACACGCTGCTCAGGAAATGCCGGTCGTGGGAGATGATCACCATGGTGCTCGTGCGGCGGTTGAGCACGTCCTCGAGCCAGCGGATGCTGTTGATGTCGAGGTTGTTGGTCGGCTCGTCCAGCAGCAGGATGTCCGGATCGCCGAACAGCGCTTGCGCCAGCAGCACGCGCAGCTTCCAGCCCGGCGCCACCGCGCTCATCGGGCCGCCATGTTGTTCGATGGGAACGCCGAGGCCGAGCAGCAGCTCGCCCGCGCGCGCCTCCGACGTGTAGCCGCCGTATTCGGCGTACTTCGCCTCGAGCTCCGCGGCGCGCAGGAAGTCGTCCTCGCCCGCCTCGGGATTGGCGTAGATCGCGTCGCGCTCGCGCATCGCCGCCCACATCTCGGCGTGGCCCATCAGCACCACGTCGAGCACGCGCTCGTTCTCGTACGCGAACTGGTCCTGGCGGAGGCGCCCGACGCGCTCGTGCGCGTCGATCGCCACCGACCCGGCGCTCGGCTCGAGCTCGCCGGCGAGGATCTTCATGAAGGTCGACTTGCCGCAGCCGTTGGCGCCGATCAAGCCGTAGCGGTTGCCGCCGCCGAACTTGACGGAGACGTTCTGAAACAGGGGCTTGGCCCCGAACTGCATGGCGATGCCGGAGGCGACGATCAAGACAGGCTTTCCAGAAAAAGAAAAAGCCGGCCGAAGCCGGCTTTAACGTCGCGCCCGCGTTTCCGCGGGCGCTTCGTGGCTCTTCAGAGCGGCTTGATGTTCGCCGCGGCCGGACCCTTCTGGCCCTGCGTCACGTCGAAGGAGACCTTCTGGCCGTCCTTCAGCGACTTGAAGCCGGTGCCCTGGATCGAGCTGTGA
>Ga0247825_10003011_pt1 | contig 11105 bp, 12 predicted proteins | sample 13C_Vanillin_Day_FD_194413 | JGI IMG/M metagenome (GOLD analysis project Ga0247825, IMG submission 194413) | Soil microbial communities from agricultural site in Penn Yan, New York, United States - 13C_Vanillin_Day48 | ecosystem: Environmental > Terrestrial > Soil > Agricultural land | place... | reverse complement strand
TGCGAATGCGCCGCCAGTCGGCGAACGGGGCCGGCCCGGCCAATCGCATCGATCCCGGCAGCCTCAACGAGGTGGACCGGCGCACGCTCAAGGAAGCCCTGCGGCAGGCGCGCATGCTGCAGAGCCGGCTCGCGCTCGACTACCAGTTGTGAGCTGGCTCGACGTCCTGCTGGGCCGCCGCTTCTTGGAGGGACCGCTCGCGGCGGCGCTCGCGGCGCACCGGGCGCTGCCGCGGCCGGATCCCCGCGCGCCGCTCGCGGCCGCGCGCTTGATCGTCGTTGACGTCGAGGCGAGCGGACTCGATCCCGCGCGGGACCGCCTGCTCTCGATCGGGGCGGTCGCAGTGCGAGGCGGGCTGGTGAGGCTCAACGAGACTTTCGAAGTCGTGCTGCGGCAGGATCGGCCCAGCGCGCCCGACAACATCGTCGTGCATCGGATCGGCGGCGAGGCGCAGATCGGCGGCTGCGAGCCGGCCGCCGCGTTGATGGATTTCCTGGCGTTTTGCGGCAAGGATCCGCTGGTAGCCTTCCATGCCCCTTTCGATCGCCTGCTGATCGAGCGGGCGACCCGGGCACTGCTGGGTTACCGGCCGGACAACGCGTGGCTCGACCTGGCGCTGCTGGCGCCGGCGCTCTTCCCCGGGCGCGTGGCCGGCCGCACGCTCGACGACTGGCTGCACGAGTTCGGCATCGAAAACCACGATCGTCACAATGCGCTGGCGGACGCCGTCGCCACCGCCCATCTTCTGCTGGCGACGCTGTCGTCTGCCCGCCGGCAAGGCATCGACAACCGGAAAGCGCTACTCGGCCTGGAGCGCGATTACCGCTGGCTGCGCCGGCAGTGACTGCGGCTAAGGTGTAATGGCGACCTTCAATACGCCGTCGCGCTGGTGTGCGAACAGGTCGTACGCCCGCTCGATGTCGTCGAGCTTGAAGCGATGGGTGACGAGCGGCTTGAGATCGGCGCGTCCGCTCCCGATCACGTCCATCAGCCGGCGCATGCGCTCCTTCCCGCCGGGGCACAAGGTGGTGATGATCTTGTGATCGCCGAGGCCCGCGGCGAAGGCGTCCAGCGGCAGGGTGAGCGGCCCGGAATATACGCCCAGGCTCGACAGGGTGCCGCCCGGCCGCAGGACGCGCAGCGCGGACTCGAACGTCGATTGCGTGCCCAGCGCTTCGATCGCCACATCAACGCCGCGCCCTCCGGTAATGCGCCGAATCTCATCCACGGGGTTGGCTTTGCGGAAATCCACGACGTGATCGGCTCCCAGCCGCTTCGCCATCGCGACTCGCTCGGGGACGGTCTCGACCGCGATGATCGTGGTTGCGCCCATGAGCTTCGCGCCGACGGTGGCGCACAGCCCGATGGGCCCTTGCGCGAAGATCGCCACCGCATCGCCGATCCGGATTCCGCCGCTCTCCGCGCCGCTGAAGCCGGTCGACATGATGTCGGGACACATCAGCACTTCCTCGTCCGTCAGGCCGTCCGGCACGGGACTCAAGTTGGCCATGGCGTCCGGGACGAGAACGTAGTCGGCCTGGCAGCCGTCGATGGTGTTGCCGAACTTCCATCCGCCGAGCGGCTTCCAGCCGTGCGCCGTCCCGGCGCCGTCCTGCGCGTGGTAGCCGCATAGCGAGGCGTGGCTGTAGCCGGATGGCGTAATCGCGCCGGCAATCACCCGCTGGCCCTCCCGGTAGCCGGCAACCGCCGACCCGAGCTTTTCGATCACTCCGACCGGCTCGTGGCCGATGGTGAGGCCCTTGCGCACCGGGTACTCGCCCTTGAGGATATGGACGTCGGTGCCGCAGATGGTGGTCGTGGTGATCCGGACGAGCGCATCGAGCGGACCGACGTCCGGGACCGGCTTGTCCTCGAGCACAATGCGCCCGGCCTCCACGAACACCGCGGCTTTCATTTCAGGCATGGCGTGTCCTGCGAGAGTGGCATGTCGGCCATTTTTACCGGCCGGAAGCGTTGGACTGGCGTCCGTCAGATAGATTCACGCGCGCCTCCCGTCCGTCCCTGGCGCGGACATTCGCGCTACCAAAAAAAACGCCGCGCCGGTCGCCCGGCGCGGCGCATGGCCGTTCTCGTTCTTACGCTTTCGGGTCCTGCCGGTGCATGGGACACCCCTCGGCGTTATTGCCGCCGCGATGGCCGTCCTGCGCGCCGTGCTGGTGACCGTGCTGCCGCGTGGCCATGTGCTCGTGACGCTCCTGCATGCGCTCCTGCATCTCCGCGTGGCGCCCCGCGTGCTGCGCGCCGTGCTTATGGTCCGCGCCTGCTTGCGCCCCGGTCGAGGCACCGTGGCGATGCTCCGCCTGGTCCGCCAGCAGGGGTGTCGTTGCGAGCGCGGCTGCGCCCAGCGTTGCAACCATCAACAGCTTTCTCATCATGCTCTCCTTGAAAGTATCCATCCGAGCCGCCGCTTGCTGCCGACGGCAATCCCATTTGGTTCGACAGCGGCGGCTCAGACGGGTGCCGCGTGAATGAGCCGTGCTTGATCTGGATCAAGCCAGGGCAGCGCCCTGCGCATGTCGCACCCGGGATATGACGGGTAGATGACCGGAAAAATCCGTAACCGGATGTAACAGATCTGGGGGAATGAGAAGCGATCTCACAGCACGACCGCCCGATCGGGCAGCTCGTTGCGGTTGGGTCCGCTGGCCGGAAAATGCCGGGCGAGATGGCGCGTCACGGCGTCGATGCCTGCGAGCACGCCTTTCTCGTATTCCGAGCGGAGGAACGCGGCCTCCATGGCATGGCAGATCGCTTCCCACTCCTGCGGGCCGACGCTGGCGTTGAGACCCCGATCGGCGACGATCTCGACGTCGCGGTCCGCGAGCAGCAGGTAGATCAGCACGCCGTTGTTGCCGGCGGTATCCCAGATCCTCAGGAGCGAAAAGACATCGATCGCGCGCTCGCGCGCGGACAGCCCTCTGAAAAGCGGCCTGCCATCAAGCGCGCCCTCGACCGCGAAGCGGATCTCGCCGCCGTGAGTCGCCTCGCTTTTCCGGATCGCCTGCTCGATGGATTTCAGCGCGCTCGCGGGAAAAGCAAGTCCGACGCGCCAGGGCGCGTAGAAGAGGTGGCGGGCGATGCGCTGGAGGTCCATGCGGAAGTCAGGGTCGAGGATTCAGGAGTCAGGATAGAGGATTCAGGATTGAGCATTCAGGAGTCAGATGTGTGCCTTGCTTCGCCTTATGCGACGTGGGTCTTTCGAATCCTGATTCCTGATTCCTGACCATTACCAGCGGCCGGACGCGCCGCCGCCGCCGAAGCCGCCGCTGCTCCATCCGCCGCGGTGGCTGCGACCCCCGAGGGCACCCATGCCGCCGCCGAGCAGGGTGAAGAAAAAGGCGATCGCACCGGCGATGACGGCGGCGATCATGCCGGCGAGCGCCCACGCGAGGAGTCCGACCGCGCCGCCGGTGGCGACGGCGCCAAAAAAACGGCCGAGCACGGCCCGCAGCAGCCCGCCCAGCACCAGAGCGGCAATGAGCAGCGCCGGGAAGAAATCCCCGACGTCACCCCGGCCGTCCGCGCCCCGGGCGGCGGGTTCGGGCAGCGGCTCGCCGTCGATCACGCGCATCATGCGGTCCATGCCCGCCGTGATGCCGCCGTAGAAATCGCCCTGCTTGAAGCGCGGGACGATGATTTCCTCGATGATGCGATTGGCGGTCGCGTCGGTTAGCGCGCCTTCCAGCCCGTAGCCCACTTCGACGCGCAGCTCGCGGTCCTTGAGCGCAACGACGAGTATCGCGCCGTCGTCCACGCCCTTGCGGCCGATCTTCCATTGCTCCGCGACGCGGATGGAAAACTGCTCGATGGCTTCCGGCCGGGTCGTGGGCACCATCAGCACCGCGAGCTGGCTGCCCTTGCGCTGCTCGAAGGTCTGCAGCATCTTTTCCAGCGCGGCCTTCTGCTCGACGGTGAGCGTGCCGGTCAGGTCGGTGACCCGGGCGGTCAGCGGCGGGACCGCGACCTGCGCCGAGGCGGAAACCGTAAAGCACCAGCACGCGATCAGCGCGAGGAAAAACCGGCCGGCAAGGGTCATGGCTCGATAGTATCCCGGTTTTGCGCCGGTTGGCGACGCCCGATGCTCAGGCGGCCATGCCGGCCGCCGCCCGCGCGATCGCATCCGTGGCGTCGATGGCATTGGAGGCGTGGGGGATGGTGTTCACGGTGACCACGCGGCTCGCGCCCGCTGCCAGCAACTCCGCGTGGGCATCGCCCGCGAATACCGCGTGCACGCCGATGCATACCGGGCCCGTCCCGCCGTCTGCAGCGAGCCGGCGGGCAGCCGCCATCATGGTGCGGGCGGTCGAAATGATGTCGTCGACGAGCACGGGCGTGTGGCCGCGCAACGCGGCTGCGTCGGGGACGCTGACGGACACGTCGCGATCGCCGCGACGGGTCTTCTCGAGGACCAGCCACGGCACGCCGGCATGGCGCGCCACCACGGAGACCCACTGCTCGCTTTCGCTGTCGGGGCCCACCACCACCGGAGCGGGCACATGGGCCCGCACCCACTGCGCGATCAGCGGGGCGGCGCGAACGATCGCGCCGGGAATGGAGAATATTTCGTCGAGCGAGGCGCGGCGATGAAGGTGCGGGTCGACTGTCGCCAGCCAGTCCACGTGGCTCGATATGAGCCGGGCGAAATGGACGGACGTGATGCACTCGCCGTCCTGAAAGCGCTTGTCCTGGCGCATGTAGCCGAGGTAGGGGGTCACCAGGCCCACGCGCGCGGCGCCGAGTTCTCTCGCGGTGGCGGCGGCAAAGAGCAGGGGAGCCAGCTTTGTATCGGGGTCGTGCAGCGTACAGGCAAGCACGACGTGGCGCCCGGCGACCGGCGTATCGATCCGCACGTAGGATTCGCCGTCCGGGAAGCGGTGCACCGTCAGGCGGCCGGCTTCGGCCGGCATTGCCGCCACGAGGCCGGCGGCGAGACGCTCGTTGCCCGGCAAGGCCAGGATGACGGCCGGCGTCATGAATGCGGCTCGACGACGATGATATCGGGCCGCGCGGCGAAATAGTCGAGCGCGTAAGCGAGCTCGCCGGGCGCCTCGGCATGGACCGTGAAAAGCGGCTCGCCCCGGTCGACGGTGCTTCCGACCGGCGCGTGCAGTTCGAGCCCCGCTGCGGGCGCGCTCGGAGCGCCTGCCAGTTTCGCGATCCGGGCGAGCCTTCGATTATCGATGGACACGATGCGGCCCGCCTGTCCGGCGGGAACGGCCCGCGCATGCGGCGCGCGGGGCGGTGTGCGCATGCCGCCTTGCGCTTCGCAAATGGCCTGAAACTTGCGCCAGGCGCGCCCGTCGTCGAGGATCGTTTGGGCCAGCGTCGTGCCGGCGCCCGGCGCGGCTGCGCCGCCCAGCTCGAGGATCTCCGCGGCGAGGCGCAGCGACCGTTGGCGGAGATCGGCCGGCGCGCCGGGAGCGCCCTGCAGCACCGCCAGCACGTCGTGCGCCTCCAGCGCCGGGCCGATCCGGCGGCCGACCGGCTGCGCGCCATCGGTCCAGACCACCCGGATCTGCAGCCCGACCGCGGCGCCCACGTCCGAGAGCAGGCGGGTCAGGGAGACAGCGGAATCGCGGTCACGCACCTTGGCGGTGGCGCCGACCGGCATGTCGATGACCACGTGCGTGGAGCCCGCCGCCGATTTCTTGGAGAGGATCGACGCCACCATCTGGCCCTCGCTGTCCAGGTCGAGCGGACGCTCGACGCGGATGAGGATGTCGTCGGCAGGGCTGAGATGCATGGCGCCGCCCCACACGATGCAGCCGCCCTCGCGCTCGACCACCTTGCGCATGGCCGGAATATCGAGATCGATGGGGGCGAGCGTTTCCATCGTGTCGGCCGTGCCGGCCGGCGAAGTGATCGCCCGGGAGGATGTCTTGGGCATCGTCAGTCCGGCGGCGGCCGCGATCGAGACGACGATCGGCGTGGTCCGGTTTCCGGGTAATCCCCCCACCGAGTGCTTGTCCACGATGGGCGCGCGATTCCACGCGAGCCGCTCACCCACGACGACCATGGCGCGGGTCAGCGCGATGGTTTCGGCCGCATCCAGCCGGTCCCCTGCGCACGCGGTGATGAAGGCGGAGAGGTGGATGTCGGAGTAGCGCTTGCCGGCAACGTCCCGGACGATCGCATGGATGGCATCATCGTCGAGCCGGCGGCCGTAGACTTTCGCGCGCACGTCGCTCAGCGACTCCACGGGCTCGGGATGCGAAACCGCGATCTCGTCCCCTTCGCGCGCTCCCAAAAGCGTCCAGGCGGAATCCGACAGGCTCGCCTCGTTCCGGCGCAGCAGGTCCGACGTCACGACGTGCAACGTCGCGATGACCGTGGTGCCATTCACCCGGATCGCCACTCGCGAGTGCGCGTCGAACCCCTCGGACCGGCAGACGTGGCAATCAGCCCGCATGTAGACGACGGGCTCGTCGTAGGTGTCGATGCCAAGGCGCCGCAGGCGCAGCGTGCTGAATTTATCTTTCGTGGCGTGTTGCATCGTGTCGGCCCCCGGGATTCTACCGGGCGGCGCGTTCCCCGGCCGGCACTACAGCCGGACTTTGTTGAGCCGCAGCGCGTTGGTCACGACGGATACCGAGCTCATCGCCATCGCGGCACCGGCGACCATGGGAGAGAGCAGGATGCCGAGCGCCGGATAGAGCACGCCGGCCGCGAGCGGTATGCCCAGCGCGTTGTAGCCGAACGCGAAGAGGAGGTTCTGCTTGATGTTGCGCATCGTCGCGCGGGACAGCGCGGCGGCGCGCGCGATGCCGACCAGATCGCCCTTCACGAGCGTCACGCCCGCGCTTTCCATCGCGACGTCGGTCCCGGTGCCCATCGCGATGCCGACGTCGGCCTGCGCCAGCGCGGGCGCATCGTTGATGCCGTCGCCCGCCATCGCCACCTTGCGGCCTTCCGCCTGGAAGCGCTTCACGTGATTGGCCTTGTCGGCGGGCAGCACTTCTGCGAGCACCTCGTCGATCCCGAGTTGGCGTCCCACCGCTTCCCCCGTGCGCCGGGAGTCCCCGGTCAGCATCACGATGCGGATGCCGGCGTGCTTGAGGGCCGTCAGCGCCGCCGGCGTGCTTTCCTTCACGGGATCGGCGACCGCGGCCAGCCCGGCCATCGCGCCGTCCACCGCGAGGAAGACGACGGTTTTCGCCTCGGCGCGCCACGCTTCCGCGCGCTCATGCCAGCGCTGCGTGTCGATGCCGTTTTGCGCCAGGAATCCGCGGCTTCCCACCAGCACGCGCCGGCCGTCAATCTCCGCGCGCACCCCGAGGCCGTTGACGGCGTCGAACGAATTCGCCGCGCGCGGCATCGCACCGCGCGCCTTCGCCCCTTCGACAATCGCGTGGGCGATCGGGTGCTCGGATGGCTGCTCGGCGCTTGCCGCGAGCGCCAGCGCTTCGCTTTCCACCATGCCGTCAGCGACGAAGTCCGTGAGTGCCGGGCGCCCGAGCGTGAGCGTGCCGGTCTTGTCCACGACCACGGTGTCGATGTCGCGCATGCGCTCGATCGCCTCGGCGTTGCGGAACAGGATGCCGGCGCGCGCGCCGAGGCCCATGGCCACCGTCATGGATATCGGCGTCGCGAGCCCGACCGCGCACGGACACGCGATGATGAGCACCGCGACGGCATTGACCAGCGCGTAGGTGAGCTTCGGCTCCGGGCCGACGAGCCACCACGCCGCTGCCGTCGCCAGCGCGATCACGACGACGGTCTGAACGAAGTACGCCGCGATGACGTCAGCGAGCTTCTGGATCGGGGCGCGCGTGCGCTGGGCCTGGCCGACCAGGCGCACGATCTGCGCGAGCAGCGTCTCGGAGCCCACGCGCTCGGCGCGGAAGATGAGAGAGCCGCTGCCATTGACGGTCGCGCCCGTCACCTTCGCGCCCGGCTGCTTGGCGACCGGCACCGGCTCGCCGGTGATCATGGACTCGTCCACCCGGCTCGTGCCTTCCTGCACCGTGCCGTCCACGGGGATTTTTTCGCCCGGCTTCACGCGCAGGCGGTCGCCGACCTTGACGGTGTCGAGCGGCACCTGTTCCTCGGTGCCGTCCTCGCGCACCCGCCAGGCGAGATTGGGCGCCAGCTCGAGCAACTGCTGTATCGCCTGGCTCGTCCGGCCCATGGCGCGCAGCTGCAGCACGTCTCCGAGCATCACGAGCGTGACGATCACGGCGGCGGCTTCGAAATAGGTACCGACCGCGCCGTCGTGCTCGCGGAACTCCGCCGGAAAAAGGCCCGGCGCAAGGACCGCGGCGAGGCTGAACAGATACGCCAGCAAGACGCCCAACCCGATCAGCGTATACATATTGAGGGCACGGTGGGTTAGGGACAGCCAGAACTTGTGCAGGATCGGCCAGCCCACCCACAGCACCACCGGCGTTCCGAGCGCGAACTCGACCCAGCCCCGCGCCCGGGGCGCCAGGCCGAACGGCTCGTGGAAGCCGGCCATCGGCGCCATCGCGAGGATCACCAGCGGGATGGACAGGGCGGCGCCGATCCAGAACCGCCGCGTCAGGTCGCGCAGCTCGGAGTCGTCCGCCTCGCCGGTGCCCGCGATCGGCACCAGCGGCATGCCGCAAATCGGGCACGAGCCCGGTCCGTCACGGATGATTTCGGGGTGCATCGGGCAGGTGTACTGCGCGCCCGCGGGCGCGGGCTCTGCAGCGGGCTGCGGCGATGGGTGAAGATACTTTGCGGGGTCTTCCCTGAATTTCGCCAGGCAATGCTGGCTGCAGAAAAAATACGTCGTGCCGCCGTGCTCGAACGAGCCGGCCGCCGACCGCGGATCCACCGTCATGCCGCAAACCGGGTCGGTCGACTGCGCCGCTGCGGCAGGAGCGGGCGCAGCGGTGCCGACGTACTTCGCCGGGTCGGCCTTGAATCGCTCGACGCAATGCTTGCCGCAGAAGTAATAAGTCGTTCCGGCGTGTTCCACCGAGCCCGCCGCGGACTTCGGGTCGACCTTCATGCCGCAGACAGGATCGACTGCCAGGGCGGCGGGACTCGGGTGGCTCAGTTGCCCATCCTGCGCGCAGCACGCGTGGGCGCCATGAGAATGTTCGCCGTGATGGTGGGTGGTCATGACCTGCTCCTGATTGAAGGGGTGCTGGGGACAGTGTAAAGTCCGTACTTCAGTACGGAGTCAAGGAGCGATCATGCTGGACGCGAATCTCACGATCGGGGACGTGGCGGATGCCGCCGGCGTCGGCGTCGAAACCGTGCGCTACTACGAGCGGCGCAAGCTGGTCCCGCAACCGGGGCGCGGACCGGGGGCTTACCGCCGCTATGGCAGCAGTCATGTGAACCGGGTCCGCTTCATCAAGCGCGCCCAGGCGCTCGGTTTCAGCTTGGAGGAGATCGGCACGCTGCTCGTCCTCGAGGACGGCGCGGACCGCAAGAGCATACGGCGCATTGCCGCCCTCCGGTTGGAGGAGACACGCCGCAGAATCGCCGATCTGCGGCGCATCGAGCACGCGCTCGCGCATCTGCTTCACGATTGTGAGGCGCATGCCAGAGCGCCCCGGTGCCCGATCATTGCCGCGATTGAGGACGGAAGCGGGGAACCGGGCGAAGGCCATAAGCATGCTTAGGCAGGTCTCATCGCGCTGCAATGGTTTGCTCCAACCATGCTAGAGGGAGCGGTGATGCGCGACTTGATACAGATCATGCCGGGAAAGGCTACTTGGCCGGCTCGATGCGCGTCACGGTGAACTGGCCGTTCACCTTCTCGGCCTGGAACTTGACCTTGTCGCCGGCCTTGACCTGGTCCAGCATCGCCGGGTCCTTCACCTGGAACACCATGCTCATGGCCGGCATGTCGAGGTTCGGTATCGGGCCGTGGCGAAGCGTGATTTTCTTCGTCTCCTTGTCCACCTTCCGCACTTCGCCCTCCGCGAGCGGCGCGGAAGCCTGGGCGACTTTCGCCCCGCCCTTGTGATGCGCATCATCGCTCAGCGCGGGCAGCGGGAGGCCGAGAGCGAGTATGGCTGCGACGATGAAGGTGCCTGGTTTCATTTCTGTTCCTTTCAGTTAATTAACGGTAGCTTTGGTAAACGGTCGTTGTCCCGTCCGGCTTGACCAGGAGGACGTCGTAAGGTTGCGGTCGATCGCTCGGCATGCCGGGCGACCCGGCCGGCATGCCTGGTACCGCGATGCCCCTCGCTTTCGGCTTCTCTGCGAGTAGGCGCTTGATCTCCCGCGCCGGCACATGGCCCTCGATCGCATAGCCCTGTACGACCGCGGTGTGGCAGCCCGCCAGCTTGTCCGGAAGGCCGTGTCGGCGGCGCATCGGCGCATTGTCTTCGACGTGTATTGGCTTCACCCGGAAGCCATTGGCGCGCAGGTGGTCCATCCACCCGCCGCAGCAGCCTCACCCCGGGTTGAGATAGACGCTTACCTCGGGAGGCTCGGCGGCTGGAACGGGCGCTGCCATCCACCCGAAGACCAGTGTGATCATGGCGATTGGCAGCGCAAAAAAAGTACGTCGTCTCATGGATCCCTCCTTGTGTCATGCGTCATGGGTGCCGGTGTGATTCTCACTTGACGGTGATCTTCGCGATCATCCCCGCTTCCATGTGGCCCGGAATCAGACAGGCGTAGTGAAACTCCCCGGGTCTGGTGAACTGCCACACGATCTCCCCTTCCTTGCCCGGCGCGACGTGAGCCATGTAGGGCTCGTCGTGCTCCATGTTGGGGAACCGGCGCATCAGCTCGGCGTGCTCCTTCAGCTCCTTCATCGTGCCGATCACCATCTCGTGCATAACCTTGCCTTCGTTGCGGACGAGAAAACGGACCGTCTCGCCGTGTTTGACGACGATGTCCGCCGGCATGGCGTGCGGAGGCGTACCCGCGCGCGCGTCAGTTGCGCGGCCGCCGTGAGGGGCGGCGATAGCGACAAAGCGCATGCTGTCGTTCATGTCGATCCGGATAGTGCGTTTCGCCGACTTCGCGTTGCCGGCGCGACCGAAGGGCGTCTCCTCGGCTTTCGTATGATCGACTGTCTTGGGCTTGCCGTGGCCACTTTCGCCGTGTCCGAACACCGCCGGGGCCAAGGCCATCAAGGAAGCGGCCAGCAGGGC
>Ga0247825_10003010_pt1 | contig 11108 bp, 10 predicted proteins | sample 13C_Vanillin_Day_FD_194413 | JGI IMG/M metagenome (GOLD analysis project Ga0247825, IMG submission 194413) | Soil microbial communities from agricultural site in Penn Yan, New York, United States - 13C_Vanillin_Day48 | ecosystem: Environmental > Terrestrial > Soil > Agricultural land | place... | reverse complement strand
CCCCCGCACCGGCCCCCGCGCCCGCCGCCAAGGCACCGGAGACGGCGAAGCCGGCGCCGACGCCGGCTCCCGTTGCCGAGGCGCCGAAACCGGCGCCAGCGCCGGCCCCAGCCCCGGCCGCAAAGGCCCCGGAGAAGCCCGGCGCCCAGGCGCAGAAGCCCAAACCCAAGCCGAAAGCCGTCGCGGCGCCGACGCCGGAGCCCAGCCTCCTCGACGAGATTCTCGCCAATTTCGAGGATCCGCTGCTCCTGGGCGGCCTCGTGGTCGTCCTGCTGGGGCTGGTCGGGTACAGCGCCTTCCTGTGGCGGCGGAAGAAGGCCGCACAGGCGAAGTTCCAGGACAGCGTGCTCGGCGCGGCCGCAGCCGGGGCGGTGGCGGGCTCCGCAGGCGAACCGGGCGCGCCGACGGTGCAGCCGGCGGTGTCGCAGGCCTCGGTCAGCCAGGCGCCGGCCGGCATGGAGGCGGAGGAGGTCGACCCGATCGCCGAGGCCGACGTGTACATCGCCTATGGGCGCGATGCGCAGGCCGAGCAGATCCTCAGGGAAGCGCTGGCCAAGGACGCGAACCGCGTCGCGGTGCACGCGAAGCTGCTCGAGATCTATGCCAACCGCAAGGACACCAAGGCCTTCGAGCAGACCGCGCTCAAGCTGAAGAACCTGACCAACGGCGCCGGGCCGGAGTGGGACAAGGCCTGTGCGCTGGGCCGCGGCATCGACCCGCAGAACGGCCTCTACGGCAGGGGCGGCGACGCGGCTCCGGCAGCGGCCGCTGCGCCGGCGGCTGCGGGCGCCGCAGCCGCGCCGACGCTCGACTTCGATCTGGGCGGCGCATCGCAGAATCCCACGGCGGTGCCGGATATCTCGCTCGACGAGACCGGCAAGCAGCTCTCGGCCCCCTCAGGCGTCGACATCGACCTGGGCACGACGGCCCAGACCATGGCCCCGGCCGAGCAGGAAAAGACGGTCAGCAGCATGGACTTCAACCTCGACCTGGGGACGACGGCGAGCGAAGCGCCGGCGGCGCCCGCCGAGCCGCCCCCGGCGGAGCCGAGCAGCGGTCTCGACTTCGACCTGAAGCTGGACGACATGCCCTCGGCGGCGCCCGCGGAGAAGTCCGCCCCGCCGGTCGACCTGGGCTCGATCAGCCTGGACCTCGGTACGCCATCGGACGCCACCGAGGTCGCGCCGCAAGGCAGCGCCGACCCGAAGTGGCAGGAAGTCGCGACCAAGCTCGACCTGGCGAAGGCCTACGAAGAGATGGGCGACAAGAACGGCGCCCGCGAGCTGCTGAACGAGGTCATGAAGGACGGCGACGCGGCGCAAAAGGGCCAGGCCGAGCAGCTGCTCGCCAAGCTCGGCTAGACCGCCAATCAGGATCGCCCTAGGCCTCGAGTACGACGGTAGCGGCTTTCTCGGCTGGCAGACCCAGCCCGGGGGCGGCACGGTGCAGGATGCCCTCGAGCAGGCCCTCGCGGCGATTGCCGGTGCGCCGGTTTCCGTGACCTGCGCAGGAAGGACCGATCGAGGCGTGCATGCGCGCGGCCAGGTCGCCCATTTCGACACCGAGGCTTCGCGCCCGGACGCCGCGTGGGTGCGGGGCACGAACGCCCTGCTGCCGGACTCGGTGGCCGTGCGCTGGTCGGCCGCCGTGGCCGACGACTTCCACGCCCGCTACAGCGCGCTGTCGCGCACCTACCGGTACGAGCTCATCAACCGGCCGGTGCGCCCGGCGATCGCGGCGCGGTACGCGGGCTGGTTCCATGGCGCGCTGGACCTGCCGGCGATGCGCGACGCGGCGGCCGTGCTGGTCGGCGAGCACGATTTCTCGGCGTTCCGCTCCGCCGAGTGCCAGGCGAAGTCGCCGGTGCGCACCGTGCACTCGTTGGAAGTCGGGCGCAACGGCGAGAAAATCGACTTCGTGATCCGGGCGAACGCTTTCCTCCACCACATGGTGCGCAACATCGTCGGCACGCTGGTGTACGTCGGCAAGGACCGGCGTCCGGCGCAGTGGGTGAAGCAGATCCTCGACTCGCGCGATCGCTCGCGCGCGGCGCCGACCTTCGCGCCGGAGGGCCTCTATCTCGAAGCAGTCGAATACGACCGCAAGTGGAACCTGCCGGCATGAGAACGCGCGTGAAAATCTGCGGCATCACCCGGCCGGGCGATGCGCTGGCTGCGGCGCGGGCCGGCGCGGATGCGATCGGCCTGGTGTTCTACCCGACGAGCCCGCGCTATCTCGGCACCGAGCGCGCCGTCGAGATCCGCGATGCGCTGCCGCCCTTCGTGCAGACGGTGGCGCTGTTCGTCAACCCCGACGCGGCGCAGGTCGCGCAGGTGCTGGGACGCGTGCGCCCCTCGATGCTGCAGTTCCACGGCGAGGAAACGCCCGAGTTCTGCGCGCAGTTCGGCATGCCGTTCGTCAAGGCAGTCAGGATGGGAAGCGGGGTGAAGTCAGGGGTCGATGCGCTAGAATACCTGCGCCCGTTTTCGCGCGCCGCGGCGTGGCTCTTCGACAGCCACGTGCCGGAGTACGGCGGCGTGGGCGAGAGCTTCGACTGGGCCTTGGTTCCCGTGACTGAAAGATCTGTAATCCTGTCCGGGGGGCTCTCGCAAGCGAACGTCGCCGAGGCCATTCGCCGCGTACGGCCCTGGGGCGTGGACGTGTCGAGCGGCGTGGAATCGGCGAAGGGCATCAAGGACGCCGCGAAGATCGCCGCTTTCATCGCAGAGGTCAGAAATGCAGATGTATGACTTGCCCGACGCGCGCGGCCACTTCGGCCCGTACGGCGGCATCTTCGTCGCCGAGACGCTGACGCAGGCGCTCGCCGAGCTGCTCGCGGCTTACGGGCAGGCGCGCCAGGACCCGCAGTTCGAGGCGGAGTTCCGCTACGAGCTCAAGCATTACGTTGGGCGCCCTAGTCCGATTTATTTTGCCAAAAGACTTACCGAGAAATGCGGCGGCGCCCGCATCTACATCAAGCGCGAGGACCTGAACCACACCGGCGCGCACAAGATCAACAACACCATCGGCCAGGCGCTGCTCGCGCGGCGGATGGGCAAGCGCCGCATCATCGCCGAGACCGGGGCCGGGATGCACGGCGTCGCTTCGGCGACCGTCGCCGCGCGCTACGGCATGGAGTGCGTGGTGTACATGGGCACCGAGGACGTGCGGCGGCAGGCGCAGAACGTCTATCGCATGAAGCTGCTCGGCGCCTCGGTCGTGCCGGTGGAATCGGGATCGCGGACCCTGAAGGACGCGCTCAACGAGGCGATGCGCGACTGGGTCACCAACGTCGACAGCACCTTCTACATCATCGGCACCGTCGCCGGCCCGCATCCGTATCCCATGATGGTGCGGGACTTCCAGACGGTCATCGGCGAGGAGTGCCTGGTGCAGATGCCCGAGCTCTGCGGCCGCCAGCCCGACGCGGTCATCGCCTGCGTCGGCGGCGGCTCGAACGCGATGGGGATTTTTTACCCCTATATCCCGAACGCCGACGTGAAGCTGATTGGTGTTGAAGCGGCAGGGGAAGGCCTATCCACGGGCAAGCATGCGGCTTCGCTGTGCGCGGGCCGGCCGGGCGTGCTGCACGGTAATCGCACCTATCTGCTGCAGGACGTCAACGGCCAGATCACCGAGACGCACTCGGTTTCCGCGGGGCTCGATTATCCCGGCGTCGGCCCGGAGCACGCCTGGCTCAAGGACAGCGGGCGCGCGCAGTACGTGGCGGTCACCGACGCGGACGCGCTCGCCGCTTTCCGGGACCTGTGCCGCCACGAGGGCATCATTCCGGCGCTCGAGTCTGCCCACGCCGTGGCGCACGCGATGAAAATGGCCGCCGGGATGCCGAAGGACGCGGTCCTGCTGGTCAATCTTTCCGGGCGCGGCGACAAGGACATGCACACCGTGGCCGAGCGCATGGGCCTCAGCCTCTGAGATGTCGCGCATCCAGGGCTGCTTCGAGTCGCTGCGGGCGCGCCGGCGCAAGGCCCTGATCCCCTATATCGCCGCGGGCGATCCGCATCCTTCCCTCACGGTGCCCCTGATGCGCGGGCTGGTGGAGGCGGGCGCCGACATCCTCGAGCTCGGCGTGCCGTTCTCGGACCCGATGGCCGACGGGCCGGTGGTCCAGCGCGCCAGCGACCGCGCCCTCAAGCACGGCGTCGGCCTGGCCGACGTGCTTCGATATGTATCTCATTTCAGAGAAGCGGATAGGACCACGCCCGTCGTGCTCATGGGCTATGCCAATCCCATCGAGGCGATGGGGGTCGAGAACTTCATCGGCGCGGCGAAGACGGCCGGCGTCGACGGCGTCATCGTGGTCGACTACCCGCCCGAGGAATGCGCCGAGTTCTCGGCCCTGGCGAAGAAGAACGAGATCGACCCGATCTTCCTGCTGGCGCCGACCTCGACCGACGAAAGAATCGACCAGGTGGCCCGGATCGGCAGCGGGTTTCTCTACTACGTGTCCCTGCGCGGGATCACCGGCGCCACGCACATCGACCTGGGCGACGTGGCGGCGCGCATTCCGAGGATCCGGGCCGCCACGCGGCTGCCGATCGGCGTCGGCTTCGGCATCCGCGACGCCGACTCGGCGCGCCGCGTCGCCGCCGATGCGGACGCGGTGGTCATCGGCAGTCGCATCATCCAGGAGATCGAGGCCGGCGCCGCCGACCAGGCCGTCTCGAGAGTAAAGGCCTTCCTGAAGCCGATTCGCGAGGCGCTCGACGCCTCGTTTTCCCGATGAGCTGGCTGCAGAAGCTGCTGCCGCCGAAGATCCAGCGCACCGGAGGCGCCGGGCGCAAGACCGTGCCCGAGGGCCTGTGGACCAAGTGCGCTTCCTGCGACGCCGTGCTCTACAGCACCGATCTCGAGAAGAACCTCAACGTCTGTCCCAAGTGCGGCCACCACGAGCGCCTCGCCGCGCGGCCGCGCCTCGACGGGCTGCTCGACCCCGACGGCCGCTTTGAGATCGGCGCCGAGGTGCTGCCGGTGGACCCGCTCAAGTTCCGCGACTCGCGCCGCTATACCGAGCGCCTCGCCGAGGCGCAGGAGCAGACCGCCGAAGGCGATGCGCTGGTCGTGATGCAGGGCTCGATCAAGGCGCTCGGCGTGGTGTGCGCCGCCTTCGAGTTCGACTACATGGGCGGCTCGATGGGCTCGGTGGTGGGCGAGCGCTTCGTGCGCGGCGTGCGCGTCGCCATCGAGCAGAAGCTGCCGTTCGTCTGCGTCACCGCCTCGGGCGGTGCGCGCATGCAGGAGGGCGCGCTGTCGCTGATGCAGATGGCGAAGACCACCGCGGCGCTCACCGACCTCGCCGAGCGGCACCTGCCTTTCGTCACCGTGCTCACCGACCCGACCATGGGCGGCGTCTCGGCGAGCTTCGCCATGATCGGCGACGTGGTGATCGCCGAGCCGAAGGCGCTGATCGGCTTCGCCGGCCCGCGCGTGATCGAGCAGACCGTGCGCCAGAAGCTCCCCGAAGGGTTCCAGCGCGCCGAGTTCCTGCTGGAAAAAGGCGCCATCGACATGATCGTCGACCGCCGCCAGCTGCGCGACAAGCTGCACTCGCTCCTGTCGCTGATGCAGGGACAGCCCGCCGACGCAGCCGTGTGACGCTGCTCGCCGAGCTCGCGGCTGCGTCGGCGCGGGTCGCCGAAACGCCGGGCCGCCTCGCCAAGCTGCGCATCCTCGCCGATTGCCTGCGCGCCCTCGCCCCGGAGGAAGTCGAGATCGCCATCGCGTACCTCAGCGGGGAAGTCCCGCAGGGGAAGCTCTCGCTGGGACATGCGGCGCTCCAGGCGGCGGCCCGGGCCCCGCTGCCGACGCCTGAGTTGAAGCTGCTCGAGGTCGACGCCGCCTTCCGCGCCATCAAGGCGGCGAAAGGGAAGGGCGCGGCCGCCGCCCGGTCCGCGCTGCTCGGCGGGCTGCTCGCGCGCGCCACCGCGGCGGAACAGGACTTCCTCGTGCGCTTGATCGTCGGAGAGCTGCGGCAGGGGGCGCTGGAAGGCGTGATGCTCGAGGCGCTCGCCGCGGCGGCCGAGGTTCCGGCGCAGGACATCCGCCGCGCCGCCGCTTTCGCCGGCGGCCTGGCGCCGGTCGCGCGCGCCGCGCTTTCAGGCGGCGCGGCGGCGCTCGCCCCTTTCGCGATCCGCCTCATGCAGCCGCTGCTGCCGATGCTGGCGCAGCCCGCCGAGAGCGTGGCCGAGGCCCTCGGCGCGCTCGGCGGCAGGGCATTGCTCGAGTGGAAGCTCGATGGCGCCCGCGTCCAGGTGCACAAGGCAGGAGACGCAGTGCGCGTCTATACGCGCAGCCTGAACGACGTCACGGCCGCCGTACCGGAAATTCTTGAAGTGATGAAGACTGCAAAAGCAGATTCGCTCATCCTCGACGGCGAGGCGATCGCGCTTCGCCCCGACGGCAGGCCGCATCCGTTCCAGGTGACGATGCGCCGCTTCGGCCGCAAGCTCGACGTCGATGCCTCGCGCCGCGAGCTGCCGCTTTCGGTGCTCTTCTTCGACTGCCTCCTGCACGACGCCGGGCCGCTCGTCGACCGCGGCGCCGGCGAGCGGCACGACATCCTGCGCGAGGTTCTGAAAGAGAATTTTTGTGCGCCCTCGCTGGTGACCGGCGAGCTGGAAAAGGCGGAGGCCTTCTACGCCGAGGCGCTGGCACGCGGCCACGAAGGCGTGATGGCGAAGGCGCTCGGCGCGCCGTACAGCGCCGGGCGCCGGGGCGCCGACTGGCTCAAGGTGAAGCGCGCGCGCACGCTCGACCTCGTGGTCCTCGCCGCCGAATGGGGACACGGGCGCCGCCGCGGCCGGCTGTCGAACCTGCACCTCGGCGCCCGCGACCCGGCCTCCGGCGGCTTCGTCATGCTCGGCAAGACCTTCAAGGGGCTCACCGACCGGCTGCTCGAGTGGCAGACGCGCGAGCTGCTCGCGCGCGAGACGGCGCGCGACGAGTGGACGGTACGCGTGCGCCACGAGCTGGTGGTGGAGATCGCCTTCAACGATATCCAGGAAAGCCCGCAGTATCCGGGCGGGCTCGCGCTGCGCTTCGCCCGCGTCAAGGGCTACCGGCCCGACAAGCGGCCCGAGGAGGCCGATACCATCGACGCGGTGCGCGCCATCTACCAGGAGAGCCTGTCGTGAGATCGCTGCAGGAATGGCTCGCGTTCATCGAGCGCCAGCATCCCGCCAGCATCGCGCTGGGGCTGGAGCGGGTTGCCGAGGTCTGCTCCAGCCTCGATTGCGCAATGGCAGTCCCGGTCGTTACCGTCGGCGGCACGAACGGCAAGGGCTCCACGTGCGCGATGCTCGAGGCGATGCTGCGCGCCGCCGGGTACCGCACCGCGCTCTACAGCTCGCCGCACCTCGTGCGCTACAACGAGCGCGTGCGCATCGCCGGCGTGGAAGCGGGCGATGCAGAGCTGGCCGAGGCATTCGCCGCCGTGGAGGCGAGCCGCAAGGGGACGCCGCTGACCTACTTCGAGTTCGGCACGCTCGCCGCGCTCTGGCTGTTCAGCCGCGCGAAGATCGATGCCGCCATCCTGGAGGTCGGCCTGGGCGGCCGGCTCGACGCGGTCAACATCGTCGACCCCGACTGCGCCGTGCTCACCAGCGTCGCCATCGATCATGTCGACTACCTCGGCGCGGACCGGGAGGCGATCGGCCGCGAGAAGGCCGGCATCTTCCGCCGCGGCCGGCCGGCCGTCGTCGCCGACCCCGATCCGCCGCAGTCGGTGCTGCAGGCGCCGGGGCGGCTGCTGCTCATCAACCGGGATTTCGGCTATGCGCAGCAGGAGCGGCAGTGGAGCTACTGGGGACCGGGCGGGCGCCGCGGCGGGCTCGAGTATCCGGCGCTGCGCGGCAGGGTGCAGCTGCGCAACGCCGCCGCCGCTCTTTGCGCGCTCGAGACGCTGCGCGATCGCCTGCCGCTCGCCATGCAGGAGGCGCGCCGCGGCCTCGCCGAAGTCTCCCTGCCCGGGCGCTTCCAGGTGCTTCCCGGCCGGCCGCAGATCATCCTCGACGTCGCGCACAACGTCGAAGCCGCGAGGACGCTCGCCGACAACCTCGCGGCTTCGGCATTCGCGCCGGAAACCATCGCCGTCTGCGGCATGCTGCGCGACAAGGACATCGCCGGCGTCCTGCGCGCGATGGCGCCGCGCATCACGCGCTGGCACTTCGCTTCCCTGCCGGGGCAGCGCGGGGCGACGGCAGAAATCCTCGAGAGCAATTTCGGAGACGGCAACATCAGGAAATTCGATTCCGTAAGCGAAGCCTTCGCCGCCGCACTCGAGAGCGCGGGCGAGAATGATAAGATCGTCGTGTTCGGTTCCTTTCTTACGGTCGGCGAAGTGACGCAATGGCTGAAGCGCAGGACGTCGAAGCACTGAAGCGCCGCGGCCGGCGCCGCCTGGTCGGCGCCGTCGCCCTTGTGCTTGCGGCGGTGATCGTCCTGCCAATGGTGTTCGATCCCGAGCCGCGGCCGACTTCCTCCGGCGTAAGCGTGCGAATTCCCGGCGAGGGCGAGACGTCGTTCACGCCGAAGCCGGCGCCGCAAGTGCAGCCAGCGCCCCCGGCGGCGGCGCCGGTTGCGCCGAAGCCGGCGCCAAAACCGCCGGCGATCCAGTACGTGTTCCAGGTCGGCGTTTTTGCGAACCCGGAAAACGTCGCCGCCAAGCTGAAGACCGCGAAAGTTCCGTACTACACCGAGGCGGTGAAGGACAAGCTGACGCGGGTGCGCGCCGGCCCGTTCGCCACCAAGGAGGCGGCGGAGAAGGCGCACGCGCAGATGAAGAAGCTCGGCCTCGAGCCGGGCGCGGTGACGACCAAGTCGGGATGAGCTGGCTCGACTACGCCATCCTGGGCGTGCTCGCGGTCTCGGTGGTGTGGGGAATCTGGCGCGGCTTCGTCCGCGAAGTGATCTCGCTGGCGGGCTGGGTGCTCGCATTCCTCGCCGCCAACGCCGTCGCCGGCCCGCTCGGCGACGCGCTGCCGACCTCGATCTCGAGTCCCGAAGTGCGCGTCCTGGTGGCGTTCCTCATCGTCTTCATCTTCACGCTGTCGATCGCCACGGTGGCCGGGATGCTGCTCTCCAGGCTGCTCAAGGCCGCCGGCCTCGGCGGCCTGGACCGCACGCTCGGCGGGCTGTTCGGCCTGGCGCGCGGCGTGGTGATCCTGCTGGCGCTCGCCGTCGCCGCCGGCCTGACGATGGCGCCGCGGCACCCGCTGTGGAAGGAATCGGTCGGCGCGGGCATGCTGACGCGCACCGTGCTGCAGCTCAAGCCGTGGCTGCCGCCGCGCCTCGCCGACCGCTTGCGCTATGATTGATACTTAACCACACCGGGAAGCCTTATCCGATGTGCGGGATCCTAGGCATCATCGCCCGCTCGCCCGTCAACCAGCTGCTCTACGACGGCTTGCTGCTGCTGCAGCACCGCGGCCAGGACGCCGCGGGCATCGTCACGAGCGAGCGCAACTCGTTCCACATGCACAAGGCGCCGGGCATGGTGCGCGACGTGTTCCGCACGCGCAACATGCGCTCGCTGCCCGGCAACATGGGCATCGCGCACTGCCGCTACCCGACGGCCGGCTCGGCCTTCAGCTCGGCCGAGGCGCAGCCCTTCTACGTCAACTCCCCCTTCGGCATCGTGCTCGGGCACAACGGCAACCTGACCAATTCCGAGCAGCTGAAAGAGGAGATGTTCCGCACCGACCGGCGGCACATCAACACCGGCTCGGACTCCGAAGTGCTGGTGAACGTCCTCGCCTACGAGCTGGAGAAGGCATCGGTGAAGCTGCGCCTCGAGCCGCAGACCATCTTCGCCGCCGTGGCCAACGTGCACCGCCGCGTGCGCGGCGCGTACGCCGTGGTGGCCATGATCGCCGGCTATGGCGTGCTCGCGTTCCGCGACCCGTACGGCATCCGCCCGGCGGTGATCGGGTACAACGAGACCGAGGCCGGCACCGAGTACATGGTGGCCTCGGAGTCCGTGGCGGTCGATGCGCTGGGCTTCCGCGTGCTGCGCGACATCGGCCCCGGCGAGGCGATCTTCATCGACGAGGAAGGCAGCTTCCACAGCCAGCAGTGCGCCGCCCGCGCGAGCCTCAATCCGTGCATCTTTGAATACGTGTATCTCGCGCGCCCGGACTCGCTGATCGACGGCGCGTCGGTGTACGAGACGCGCCTCAACATGGGCGAGAAGCTGGCCGAGAAGATCCGCCGCCAGTACCGCCATCTCGACGTCGACGTGGTGATCCCGATCCCCGACTCGAGCCGCCCCTCGGCGCTGCAGCTCGCCGCGGGGCTCGGCGTGCCCTACCGCGAGGGCTTCGTCAAGAACCGCTACATCGGCCGCACCTTCATCATGCCCGGGCAGGCGGTGCGCCGCCGCTCGGTGCGCCAGAAGCTCAACCCGATGTCGATGGAGTTCGCCGGCAAGAACGTGCTGCTCGTCGACGACTCGATCGTGCGCGGCACCACCAGCCGCGAGATCGTGCAGATGGCGCGCGAGTCCGGCGCGCGCAAGGTGTTCTTCGCCTCGGCCGCGCCGCCGGTGCGCTTCCCCAACGTCTATGGCATCGACATGCCGACGCGCGCCGAGCTGATCGCCGCGCATCGCAGCGAGGACGAGGTGGCGGGCGAGATCGGCGCCGACGCGCTCATCTACCAGGACCTCGAGGCGCTCAAGGACGCGGTGCGCCGCGCCAACCCGAAGCTGACCAGCTTCGAGACTTCCTGCTTCGACGGTATCTACGTCACCGGGGACGTCACCCCGGATTACCTGCGCACCATCGAGACCCAGCGCGACGCCAGGCGCGACTCGAGCGACGAGGAGGTCGCCCAGCTCGATTTAAATCTGGCCGCCTGATATACTTTTTCCGTCGCGCCGATTTGAGCCACAGCTTGCGGGCGCGTTACAAATTCCGCTAAAGCGTGCCGAGGAAACCCGGTTCGCTTGCCAGAGAGGACCGGGTTTTTTTATGGACGAGAAGTACCAGCTTTCCACCCTGGGCGTGCGCGCCGGCCAGGCGCGCACCGAGTTCCAGGAGCACGCCGAGGCGCTGTTCCTCACCTCGAGCTTCGTGTTCGAGAACGCCGCC
>Ga0247825_10003009_pt1 | contig 11109 bp, 14 predicted proteins | sample 13C_Vanillin_Day_FD_194413 | JGI IMG/M metagenome (GOLD analysis project Ga0247825, IMG submission 194413) | Soil microbial communities from agricultural site in Penn Yan, New York, United States - 13C_Vanillin_Day48 | ecosystem: Environmental > Terrestrial > Soil > Agricultural land | place... | reverse complement strand
AACTCAGAGTGGCGGTCCCGGCTCAGTGCTGTCGGTGGGGTCTATCTGATTCTCGCTTCAACGACGGGTGCACAGTACGTCGGTTCCGCCTACGGCCCTGAGGGCTTTTGGGGAAGATGGTCGGCCTACGCGCAGAATGGGCACGGCAGCAACGTTCTGCTCCGGAACCTGATCACTGGTGACTCAGCGTATCCAGATGCCTTCACGTACTCAATCCTTCAGATTCTCTCTTCGACCGCGACCAGGAGTGATGTCCTGAATTGGGAGATCCTTTACAAGGCCAAGCTCGGAAGCCGGGCCTTGGGGTTGAACGCGAATTGACCTGGGGTGCGGAGAGGCACTACGTGTTCCATGAGAGGCCCTCCCCTCGTCAAGGCCAACGTGGTGGCCCTTAGCCGTTCCGCTTGCCGTACCTGGTTTCCATCCGCACTCTTGGTGGCCACATGGCCTGGTGCACGCTGGGATACTTTCTAGGCTGAGCGCTGCCATTTAAATCACGGGGTTGTTTCGCCCCAACACATCGTTCGCAGTCGCTCTGTATGCGGCATGGCTTAACGTGAGCGGGCCCTAAGCTGCTGCCTCCCCACCCCTCAAGGGAATATAGACCTCCCCTGTGACCCAGAGACGATGGAGAAGGACGGCAAGCTTCCGAGCGACTGCTACGACTGCTCTCTTCTTTGCGGCATTGCCACCGCCCGCGTGCGCTAGCCCCCAGCGTCGCAGATCCGTGTCCGGCCCTCGATAGCCGAGAATGTAGTGCGCACCATTCACCAGCAATTTGCGAAGGTACTTGTCACCGGCCTTCGAGATTTTCAGCTGAGGTGACCTGTCACCGGAGTCTCGTTGCTTTGGCACCAGGCCAAGGTAGGGTCCAACCGTACGACTGTCCCTAAACCGCAAAGGATTGTCGAGGGTGAGCATATAGGTCAGGGAGATCAGCGGACCAACGCCCTGGACCTGCTGAAGAACTCTCGTTTGGGGATAGCGGTCCCGGCACAGCTCATCGATTCGCCGGTCCGCCTCGCGGATTTCCGGTCGCCTGAGCGATGACAGCGATCAGCGGCTCAAGCGCCGGCCGCAACTCCGGCGGTATCGAGTCCGGTACCTTCCTGTGAAACGCGTCGGCATCGCAACTGGGCAGACGAGCTCCAAACGGTTTCACCGCCCCTCGAACGTGATTGATCAGAAGCCGGCGACTGGCGATTAACGATTCTCGAGCATGAACTATCGCAAGGTCGGCTTGCGCTGCCGCCCCGCGATGAATCACTGGACTTAGAAGCTTGGGATCGATGCGGCCCAGGCGCGCGAGAGTCTCGGCGTCAGAGCGGTCGGTCTTCTTGATCGAGTTCGCTATGAGCCGGACCTTCCACGGGTTGGCGACAATCACTTCATGGCCAATGTCCGCCAGAAGCTTGCTTGCCCAGCGCGAGTGAGTTCCGACCTCCATGACCACCCGACACGACTCGATCGCCTCAAACCGTCGAGCAAATCCCTCAGGCGTGGTCCGTACCCGACCCTCTTCAAGGATTTCCCCCTCCCTGTCGAGCACACAGAAGCTTGTCAGTCGATCAGAAACATCGATGCCCACCGTCATAGCCGGTGTCTCGGGGAATGAGTTGGTCATCTCGGCTACCCTCCTGACGCTCTCGCGTCTCTTTTGGCGTCACTCTACGTGAGCCAGGTACCGGGCCTCTCATTCCATTTAAATCGTGTGCCGCGCATGGTCCGTGCCTGCGACGTCTCGCTATCAGTGGTAGGCAGGTCCTTTAAGGATGACGCGATACGGGCCAAATCGGTCGATGTTCTCCTCCGGCGGCCCCGCACAGACAATTGACTTCCACACAATGCGCCCTTACCGCACCGCCAGAAGATGACCGAGATGGATGCCTTCCTTCTGCTGGAGCAGTATGACATGGTCGATGGTCGGGTAATCAGGCGCGTCTCGGTAAAGCGGGACGGGAGGATCAAGCCGGATGACGGCGAACAAATCCAGGTCTGCAGCTACGATCTGCCGAGCCACAGCCCTCAAGTCAAAGACCCAAAAGCCCTCGCACTGTGCCTCAGGAAAAGCGCTAACGACTGTACCTTCGGCTGGCCTGCCGGGGGCCTCATTGCAAGATGGCGGGTCTCCGATCCGGGGATTGGCTACGCAAGCAATGTGCATTGGTGAGATGAAGGTTGACAGTAGTGTAGCGTCGTTGGCCAACAAGGCCGTAAGGATCGCGTCGATAGCAGCATCGCCCGAAGTCGTCCCGCTTGGGGCCGTATCGGCGCCGGGGCGGTCCGTAGGTGCTGGCGTCGTTGTCTTGCTTGGCTGCGGGCTTTGGACAAACGCTGGCGGGGTGGCACTTGGCTGCCTTGAGTCGGAATCGCCGTCGCACGCAATGAGGGCGGTCGCTACCAGGAGTAGGAAGAGAAGGGAGACCACACATCCAAGTTACCCGGCGCTGAGCAGAGGCGGCAACGAACAGCATGGGCTTAAGAATTTGGGAGGTTAGTCCCCGAGCATCTCTCGGAACTTCCGGGCGTTCACCTGCGCTTTGTCCTCGTAGCAGTTGTTGAACATGGCATGGACCTGCTTCGTTCTGCTCGCGAGTTCCTGAATCGGCTCGACAAACTCCTCAAGCTCTTGCTCGGAGTACAAGTAGTTGAAACGCAGGGCCGACGTGGGCAGACCTTTCTTGGTCCACATCTCGTCGTTGTGACCGTGGAACCGGACCACCGCGAGATCGGTAGAGGTGGCTTCCCACAAAAGCGGCATGCTGCTCGAAAAGCCTTGGGGCTCATCGACGATGACCATCGGCACGTTCATCTCGCGGAGCATGGCAACCGTACTGGCCCGACTCCGTTCCCCTAGCCACGACGCATGACGGAACTCCACCGCCACTTCATACCCGTCCAGTCTCTGCAGTGCTCTCTGCAGGTGGGCGACATTCTCGCGGTTCTTCACTCCCCAGGGAGGCAACTGGAACAGCAGATAACCGAGTCTTCCGGCGGATCGCAATGGCTCCAAGCCTTCTAGAAAGATCCGCCACAACTCCTCGCGAACTTCCTCGGGTAGGTCCGCGTAGTAGACGTTGCCAGCCTTGTTAGCTAGTGGCTCCGCGTCCCTACGGACCTTTGCAGGCAGTGCCTTCAGCGGCGTCTGGTGAAGGGTCAACGTCCGGAACAGCTTGATGTCGAAGGTGAAGTGACTCGGCGTGCGGTTCACCCACAAGACGGAATTGTTGAACGAGGGCATGCCGTAGAAGGAGCTATCTAATTCGACGATGGGGAACTGGCTTGAGTAGAACCGCAGCCGGTCTTCGGGCGACTTGGCATCGGCTGGGTAAAAGCGTCCCGACTTGATGAGCGTCGGTTCAGTCCACGAAGCCGTGCCGACGAGGATGTTTCCGGTCATGTAAATCTAGCGAGCCAATAGCGTCTTCCTGGCCCTTGATTCGAAGGAACGGGCGACCGATTGTTTAACCATCACATCCCAGAGGTTCCTGAGTGCTCGATGTACCGCAGGTCGTTATCCCAGCAATGCTCTTCAACGCCGCCGTCTGTGGGCTGGCATGCGCTTTGGCGTGGCACTTGGTCACAGTTGCCGGCCAGATCCGCCAGCATCTAAAACGAAGTAGAAGGGCCTAGCCCGGCCAGCCCCTTCTCACTCACGTGTACCGATTGCCTGCCACGAGGCGATAGCCAAACAGAAGTAGCATCGATCCGAGGACGGCAAGGACCAGCGTGCCTACGTCGAAGTCGTCAATGCCGTTGCTGATGTTCAAGGCGACCGCTAAGAAGCCGCCAACCACGGCGCCAGCAATACCAAGAAGAATCGTGACGATGATGCCGCCCGGGTCATTTCCAGGCATAAGCATCTTTGCGATCGCACCCGCGATAAGCCCGACCACAATCCAAGCAATAATGGATATCTGAGCCTCCTTTTCCGGAAGTCTCACACCATTGCCCATTCGGTTTCGATAACGTCATGAACGAAAACGTTAAGCGCTCGGAGCAAAACGGGAATTATCCGTTGACACGCCACTCCGGTGAAACTATATCTAAGTGCGCAATGTCTCTGATGTGTCGCAAGAGGGAGTGTGCACAATGGAGCCTACTGCGCCTTCATGCATCGTGGCGGGCTGCGATGAACTGTCAGCGCTCAGCGTGAGAGCCGAGGGGAAATTCTGGACGTTCATCTCTTACTACTGTTCCGAGTGCTACGAGAAGCTTCTGAAGGGCGAGCGCCCGCCTATCGATACGTCTCGGCTTTGGGTAGAGGCCAAGGCCGACGGTGCCACCTTTTCACGCAAGCGACCGTGAAGTTACCGTGACAGGGTGGTCCAGACGAATATGGCCCCGACGTCTTACCTCTTTCTTTGCGGCGTTCCTACCACTGATGACAATCTTCCTGTATCGCTTCACTTATGAGGGCTGAACATCAACCTGTGCCGGGAATGGACACGCTCTACTCCCCGCGGTGGAGCTTTCTCCATAGATACGTGCGTTGACTTAACCGCCACACGATGGCTGTATCGTGACACCTTTCCTGAAGGAGTCACGACTTGACCGCCAACGTTGCCCATCTCGATGAATCAGCAGCCGCTGGATGGGAGCGCACACTCTACGCCTTCCTCGCCGAAAAGGAGCGCCGTTCCGGTTCTCTGCGCACCGTCCAGAGCTACCAGCGCATGCTCCACGACTTCTTCGGCCGTTCCGGCAAGACTCCGGACGACGTGCAGACGCAGGACGTGTTCGCCTGGGCCTACGGAGTCGGCCTGTCGGGTCGCCAACCATCTTCGATCACCATCGGTGCCCGTCTCGCCTGCGTTAGCTCCTTCTACCGGTTCCTCATTCGCATGAAGGTGGTCAGTAGCAATCCGTGCGATCCACTCGAGCGCCCCAAAGCGCTACCAGGCGCGCCACGAGGGCTCACAGCCGACCAGATCAAGCGACTGCTGGATGTTGTGCCAGCTACGCCTGTTGGCCTGCGTGACCGGGCGATCATCCTCACGCTGGTGATGACCGGACGCCGGCGCGCCGAGGTGATCGGCTTGAAGGCTAGCAGCCTTTCGATCGAGGACCGCGTCTACTACAGCTACCGCGGCAAGGGCGGCAAGACCGGGAAACGCGAGCTACCACCACCGGCGGTCGAGGCAATCAACTCATGGCTGGCCTGCAGCGGTCGGAGCCTCGAGGCGATGGCGCCGGAGGACTCGTTGTGGCCGGACCTTAAGACTGGGCGAGGAATCACGAGCGGGACCTTCTACACGAACCTGCGCAAGTACCTACGAGCGGCAGGGCTCCCGCTCGGCGGTGTCCATATCTTCCGTCACAGTGCGGCAAAGCTCAGGCGGGACGCAGGCGAGTCGGTTGAGGCTGTTTCGAGCTTCCTCGATCACAGCAGCCTTGCGGTGACGACGACGTATCTACGGCGCCTCGAAGGCCAGGAGGACAAAAGTTGGGACAAGGTGGCAGAGGCCATCGGCCTCGGTAATGGATGATGCCTAGGAAGTGAACCGACGACTATGGTCGAATAATTTCGCTTCTCCAAAATCGTTCCTTGTCACTCAGGCCCACCGCATTGAAGCTACTCTCTAAGAGACTCAAAAGCTCTCGGTTATTCCACCCAACATAGACAAAATAGGTCCAAGCCGCACGGGCGAACCACGTTGTTGGCTTCACCAGCAGATATAGAGCCATCCTCGCATCCAGCGCCTTCACAACGAATCCGCGTCGTTCAGACCGACGAAAACTGCTGGCGAGCAGAAACGCACCTTGGCTGTGGGTAACGGCGGATAAGAGCCTATAGTCTGATTCCGCTGCAAAGTAGTCTCGCGCGAGCACTGTCTCGGACGGGATGGCCTGGCCTATGCCGATTGTCTGCCCTTCTCGGTTAGTTCGCAGCTTTATGCCGCGAGACGAGGCGGCTTCGATGATGCTGGCAGCGCGTCGCTCTGCATGGGCTTTTTGTGCAGCGCTGCCCCAAGCATCTGAGAACTTGGCCTGCTCCACCTGACCCCTGAAGCGTAGCGCGAGACTTCTAGCAACTCTTGATTCTGAGTCTGCCGCAGCATCCAATAGCCAGCGTACCTCGGCGCTAGCTTCGAGCACGCCTCTTGCACATGCGAACGGAGCGATGCTCATCGCCGGTTCAGTGAGAAGCCTCGGTACCGCGAATAGATAATCACCTGCCGCTTCTATCTGCTGCCAAGCCTGAAAACAAATCGTATCGAAAGTTTCATCGTTGGGCGATCTTTTGACTCGCGTTATCTCTCGGGCCCCAAGAGAGCCCTCTTTTGGAGGAACCTCCAAGCCTCGCTCATTGACGAAGGAGCCTATGGCCTGCACGAACTCATCGACAGCGTGGCACATAGACGACAGCTTTGATTCAGCCATTCAGACTCCTCCCACCCATTTCGTTGTCACAGAAGATGGCTTTCCAGACCGATCACCGGTCTTTGATTAGCAGGCCCTCCGCGTTACTGCACGCCCCTTCGGCACATTGCGGCGAAGCTCAGGCGCGACGCGGTGCAGACCGTCGAGGAGGTCTCGCAGTTCCTCGACCATAGCATCCTGACGGTGGCGACCACCTACCTGCGGCGCCTCGAGGGTCAGGAGGACAAGAATTGGAAGAAAGTTGCGATCAGCATCGGCCTGTAAGCGGAAGTGAGGCGGGACAATTGGGGACAAGTTGACCACACTCAGAGTCATCAGAAATTCGGAAACCGTCTCGAATATAATCCGGATGATGTGAATGCTGCATTCCCGCCGCAGCCTGATGCATCACGAGTCGCTGAGGGATCGAGCGTCGCTCATGCGAATCTCGTGGTGGAGGAGACTTCTCCCAGAAGTCAGATGTGCCCCACTCCTGGGTGCATCCACCGTCTATCACCATTTGGGAACTGCAATATTCACGGTAACGTGGCGCCTCCGATTAATTCGTCAGTTCCGGAGGTGCGAAGCGTCGTTTCCTCTGAAGACCTCGTTACCATTCCGCGGAGGGCAGGACGGCCGAGAGGCAGTCGGAAAACCAACATTGACATTGACGCTTGGCAAGCCTTCCTCGTCGAGGCGGCTGAGAAAATTAGGCCCTATTCCGCGATCATGTGCGACGCCGCTCGATACAGTCTCGGGCTCACCGAAGAGAGTACCCCGGCATGGATGCTCAACGAGACGCCTCTTCCTCGTGGAATCCTCAGGGTTGATCTTCCAGAGGACCAAGCAGCCGTCCACTTCTGCATGATTATCGCACTGACCTCTTCCTCGTTCCGTCACGCAGATTTCGATCAGCCTACCTCAGCGGCTTGGGAGACGACGTGGATCAAGCTCTTAGGCGACGCCCATTGCATCGCTGGAGGATTGGCGGAGGCCTATGGCTTTGATCCGATCTGTGGAACCGCCCTCGTTCTGGGTTATTTGATCATTCCGCAGACCGACGTCATCCAGGCGGCGAAGTCTCATGATTCCGTGGGCTTCTTCCATTCCTTTCCGACTCTACGTAATAGAGTTCAGCGGGACGCCTTCCGTGCGAAGCGAGAAGTCGACGAAATGATCAGGCGACACTCCGCTAAGGTGGGCCCGAAACTCTACTTTGCAGGATTGATGGAAGGCCTTGGCTGGCACGGCAGCAGAGATTGGGAAAGCCGTTTTCATGTCTACATGGACGTCCTACGAGAACGCGAAGGCTGTGAGTACCATTTGCCCCGGCCCACCGACCATCGCCATCTCCGTTTGATTTGGGAGCGGACAGGAACGTACCTCAAGAAACACCTACCTGACGAACCACAGTATTGGGTATCTTGGCAAGACTGAGACAAGAATTGCCTTTCCGCCCGCCCAGAAATAGCTGATTTGTCGCGACACTTCGCTCGCTTTCGCCGCGCAATAAATGCTTTCTTCCTGTCTCGCTTTCGCTCTGATTGAATGAAGGCAATGAAAGCCCAGTTGGTTCTTCAGGTGCCCCTCCAAACCGCCCAAGGCGAAGCATTGGTGGTCACTGCTTGCGATGACGACCGCGTAATCGCCGAGTTTGCGGATCGCATGCTTCAAGCCAGTGAGGCTTCCCTGGAGAACCTCAGCGACGTCTTCGAGCGTGAGTACGCTCGCATCCGTCACGAACAATTGCAGGCGCGGCTTGCTTACGTGTTGGGCAAGGGAGACCAAGACACCCCTGCGGGCTTTGGAAGGAGTAACCAATGAACGAGAGCGATGTTCCAGAGGTCGCTGAATTAATCAAAGCAATCCTGTCCAAGCTAGAGGCCAACAAAGACGTTCTGCGACGTTCCATCGATGGCGGCGCCATCGAGTGGGATTGGACCACAAATCGTGTCTTCAAGGTGCGACTGAAGCCGCGCCTCTGACTACAACCCGAATAGTAGCCCGGAGCGGCAGAGAGGCTTCCATCGGACCTGGAAAGGGCCCGCTGGAGATTCGATGGCCAAGAAGCCGCGACGACTTGAATCTATACCGGTGATAGAGCGTCAATACGTCCCTGACGAACAAGCAGCACTCCGGGCACTACGGCTCGTCCTCGGGTTGCCGAAGCTCGGACTGCGACAGTCAGAAGGGTGACCGCGATGGAAACAGCTCAAACAATGGTTGCTGTCTACCTAAGGGTGTCGAGTGACGACCAGCGAGAACGCGAGACGATAAAGACTCAGCGCGAGGCCGCGGAGCGGTTTCTGGCCAGCCACGCCGAATTTCGGGTCTATCGCTGGTATACGGATGACGGAGTCTCTGGAACCATCCCAATGGCCAAACGTCCGGATGGCCGTCATATGGTTGAGGACGCAAGGGCTGGTAAGTTTGCCAAGATCGTGGTTTACAGATCCAGCCGGCTTGGGCGTGAAGAAGAGGATAAGTTCGCCGTATACAACCTCTTCGTGGAGGACCTAGGCATCGAGTTCGAAGGCATTATGGAGGACCTGAAAGACCGTATGGTCTTCGGCTTCCACACAGTCATTGACGCCTATGCGCGGAGGCAGCTTCTCGTTGATTCGGCTAGGGGCATGGATCGAGCTGCGCGAGAAGGCCGATACACCGGCGGCATCACCGCTCTTGGATACCGAGTTGAGGGCTACAAGCACACCTCTCACCTCGTCCCAGACGACAGTAGGTTCTGGGGTGACTGGACAGCGGTCCGCCTCGTCGAACGAATTTACGAATGGCTGGGCCTAGAAGGTCGAAGCTGCCGGTGGGTAGCCCACGAGTTGAACCGCCTCGGTGTGCCGACTGCCTACCAGCGTGCGGGGCGCGGCGTTCGCGGCCAGAAGACGCAAGCCTTGTGGCGGCCCGGCCGCATACGCAACCTCGTCGTTAATCCGATCTACAAGGGGGTGCTGGCGTACGGCCGGCGAAGAAACGCCAAGTCCAAGCGCACCGAGGTCATCGAAGCAGGCATCGAGCCCCTTGTTTCCGCTGCACTATGGGATGCAGCACAGCAGGCGCTCCTCGACAACCGAATCGCCCCGAAGAACACCAGGCGCAGCTACCTCCTCCGCGGTGTAATCAAGTGCGGCCTCTGTGGTCTGGCATTCTGCGGCGCCCAGGGACGTAAAGGTGTGTGGTGGTATCGATGCAACGGCTATCTCGCGGAGCGCGGCGGCAAAGACATGCGATGCCTCGCCCGCTCGATTCGGAATACCGACATCGAAGACGAGGTCTGGTCCGACATCGAGGCGCTCCTGCGCAACCCCGGCGACCTTATCGCCCGCCTGGAGGCCGAAGCGGCCCACCGAGAAGACTCCGCAGCAGCACTGCAGGAGGCCGGGCGGGTCACTCTAGAAGCAGCACTGGCTGAAGTCCAAGGTCAGCGTGACCGGACGCTGGAACTCTTCAAGCGCGGCCACATCAGCTCAGAAGAGCTGGATGCTGACATGCTCGAAATGACTCAAAGGCGAAAGGACCTCGAACAGCGCTTGGACGCGCTCTCACACACTTCGCTGGCAGAGGAAGTTCCTCTGAGCCCCGACATCTTGGAGGAGTTAAACCGGCGCTTGGACGAAGGTCTCAGCGATGAGATGCGAGGCGAGGTCGTTCGCGTCCTCGTCAGGCAGATCACCGTCTACACGACAGTCAACGAGAAAGGGCGCAAAGACCTTCGGATTGTGGTTGAGTACCGCTTCCCTTGGTGTAATCCCGACCTCACGGGCATGGATTCATGGCTGCCACAAGCATGAAGTTGGCGGGGAAGGTCACGGAACCCTGGGCACGTGAGATCGTGACGATGTGGTCCTCGAGGGGCTGGCGCAGGACTTCCAACGTCTGCTGGCCGAACTCCGGCAGTTCGTCCAGGAAGAGGACGCCTCGATGCGACAACGAGACTTCGCCCGGGCGGGGCTGACGGCCGCCGCCCACGAGTCCGGCCTGCGACACAGTGTGGTGGGGCGAGCGGAAGGGCCGTTGAGAGATCAGGGGCATGTCCCGCGGCAGGAGGCCGGCGACGCTGTAGATGCGCGTGACCATGAGGGCTTCTTCGGGCGTCATCGAGGGCAGGATCGAAGGCAGGGCGCGGGCGAGGAGGGTCTTGCCGGCGCCGGCGGGCCCGAGCATCAGCACGTTGTGGCCACCGGCAGCGGCGACCTCCAACGCGCGCTTCACGTGCTCCTGGCCGCGCACTTCGGCGAAGTCCGTGCCGGTATAGGGTGTCGCTTCGCTCAAGGGATGGCATGTGCGCTCGAAGGGGTGGATGGGAGCGCTGCCTTCAAGGTGCCGGACGAGCTGAGTCAGGGTTTCGACGGGGTAGACGTCGATGCCATCCACGAGGGCCGCTTCGGCGGCGTCCACCGCGGGCACGTACACGGCGCGCATGCCGCGGTCGCGGGCGAGGGAGACCATCGGCAGGACACCGTGCGTCGGGCGCAGGCGGCCATCGAGCGCGAGCTCGCCGAGGAAGATCGATTCGGAAAGGTCGGCGACAAGCTGCTCTGAGGCCACGATGATGCCGACCGCAATCGGCAGGTCGAAGCTGGGGCCCTCCTTCTTGATGTCGGCGGGCGCAAGACCGATACAGGTGCGCCGTCCCGGAAAACTGCAGCCGGAGTTCTTGATCGCCGACCGGACGCGCTCCTTCGCCTCCGTGACGGATGCATCCGGCAAACCGACCACTGTGTATGCGTACTG
>Ga0247825_10003008_pt1 | contig 11112 bp, 5 predicted proteins | sample 13C_Vanillin_Day_FD_194413 | JGI IMG/M metagenome (GOLD analysis project Ga0247825, IMG submission 194413) | Soil microbial communities from agricultural site in Penn Yan, New York, United States - 13C_Vanillin_Day48 | ecosystem: Environmental > Terrestrial > Soil > Agricultural land | place... | reverse complement strand
CTCTCCGACGGTTACGCGCCGGTGCCGAACATCCGTGTTGCGAACCGGCGCGTAACCGTCGGAGAGAGCGTGCTCCTCGACGTGACAAGAGCCTTCGATCCGGATGGCTCGTCGTCATCGCTGCAGGTTGAGTGGGACGTGAACGGTGATGGCGATTTCGATACGTTGCCGTCGACGACTCGAACGTTCACCACGGCGTTCTCTCGACCTGGGACCTATCAGATGAGCGCACGGATCTCTGACGGATCGGGCGACAGTTCGGTTTCCGTACCCATCGGAATCAGGGTCATTCCATCGCTGGTAAATCCTCTCGTCACCTTCGAGATTCGAACGCCGCCGACGTTCAGCCTCGATGCAGCGCGTTGCCCGGCGCAATACGCGGGAACGTTCTCGTTCGACGCGATACTGAGCAATGTTGGAACGCAGACCCTCATCGAGCCCGCCGTCGAAATCGCTCGACTGACGGCAGGGAATCTGTTGCGAGCCGGTGACGAACTGCTCGAGGAGTCGCAACTGTTCGCTATCGTCAATCCTGACGGAACGTCGAAACTCAGCATGCCACCGGGCGACTCGCTGACGGTTCCGTTCACAGTCTGCCTGGAACAGAGGAAGCCGTTCGATCTGCTCGTCAACGTACGGGCGACGCCGACCGATTGACGAATCCTTCGGCCTATCGCGCGTCGCCGCCGAGGGAGGCCCGGCACCGTGCAGTTGGCGCCGCGTCATACCGGTGGGCATGTACGAGACCTGCACATTGACCCGACCGGCGGATTCGAACAGTGGCGATGGACGCAGGCCGGGGCTTCAGCCCCGCCACCCCGCGGCGCGCGCCGGCAGCAACGCGCTACTGGGCTGCGTACGAGTCGGCGGGATCGGCCGAATCGCCGCCCTTCTTGCTCATCATGGCCGCCATCTTCGCCGCGCAGTCCTTCTGCTTCTGAACCAGCGCCGTCAGCACTTCAGCCACCGCGTCGACCTTCGCGGCTCCCGACGCCGCGTTCATCTTCAGAACCAGCGCGTCGATGTCCGGCTTCGACGCCGGCGACTGCGCTTTGCCGTGCTCGAGCGCCTGCGTGGACCCTGCCGCAACTGGCTGCTGGGCGGCATGGCCGGCATGTTCAGAAGGCGTCTGTGCGTAGACGCGTGCAGGTGACGCCAACAAGGCGGCGATGGCGATCGTCGTAACGAGAATGGTGCGTGTCATGGCCAACTCCAATTGCGCATGACAGCGCAATCGTGGTGCCAGGCGGGCGCGTGAAATTTCCGAGTCGATCGCCTCGTATTCGAACCGGGAACTTCGCCGTTGGGTGATTTTTCGAGTGGCGGACCGAAAGTTCGCGCGGCGGCTGACGCCGGTGCCCGCCGAGTGCCGGAAATCGCCTTCGATATCCGCCATCTGCGTGTGGATCGAGACATGTAATACACGCCATCCGAAGAGACATCAAACAGCGCACGGTGGAGCTTCGGCCTCCCGCAAATGCCTCGGTGGCCGGATGCAGCGAATGCGGAGGTCATCATGGCAGAACTCCGGTTGCGCTCGTGGCGGTCCCACAGTGCGGTTGCAGCCGTCGCTTTGAGCTGCCTTCTCCTTCGACCCACAGCCGCGATCGCTGCAGTCACGTTCGCGTGGATGCCAAGCGACGGCAGTAATTCGTCCGGCACCCTGACGATCGACGTGCCGGACTCGGGTCACTTCTCAGTGTCAAGCACCACGATCACGGCGCTAGAGTTCACGTTCGGGCCCGGCGTCTCCGTACGTCTCGTCGCGCCGGCGAGCGATGGCGGGACTCCCGTCATGTCGTTCGATGGAAGCGGCCTGGACTACGGCGGGGTTGGCGTCAACTGGCCGACCGATGCGATATTCAGTTTCAGTCCGGAACAGCTGGGTGCGGATGTGGCGATGTATGTGCGCGATCGGACATACCCCATCGATCCGCCGCGCATCCGCCTCACGGGACAATGGGTGCGAACTGACATCGTTTCCCCGCCGAAGCCGCCGCACCGGATCGGCCTGCTCGGCATTCTCGACGTCCGTTCGATCCTCGCTCGCCACCACAACGTCGGAAACGTAAGTGGCGTCGCCTACAACGCGGCGGCCGACGTCATCTACCTGTCGCACGGATCCGATCCCAGCGGGGCCTTCATCTACACTCTTGATTCGAGCGGCAATTTCCTGGGAGAACTCAACCTGCAGGCGGTGTATCGCCCCGGGGTGTGGCCGAATTCGTTGAGTTACGACGACGCAACAGGGCACCTGTTCGTCGAAGTACGCGAATTCGTGGGAAACGTCGCTCAGACGACCATCGTCGAGATGGACGCGGACGGGTCGACGATCTTCCGGGAGGTCCCGCTCCCGGGCCCTGCCGGCTATTCGATGGTTCGCACGGATGGCATCTGGCAGCCCGCAGTCGACACGATCCGTCACTACACCATGGACGGCGAGTTGGTGGAGCAGCTCTCCGTGAAGGCGAGCTTTCCCCCGGGAGCGGGACCGTTAGCCCTCACGTCAGCAATCGACGACCCGACAGGGGGCTTCGTGCTCGTCGGTCATTCGCGTCAACGGCTGGTCCAGGTTGCCGGCGACGGCCGGGAGGTTTCCGCTGTCCCGACGGTCACGCTTGCCGACCCGGTGAGCGGAGACGGGCGCGGCAGTGCGATCGCCAGCGATCCTGCCACGCGACGCATTTTCCTGGTCGGCGATAGCGAGCGCATCTTCATCCTGTCGGCTGGCTTCATGCAGACGCGGTTGGTGAACGACCTTCTCCGCCTGGGAAGCGAGCCAGTCGTCAGGTGGGACCGGACGCCCGTTCCCCGCGGAAGCTGGGGAACGTTCCGACTGACGGCCACGTTCGAGAACACGAGTGACCAAGACGTCTGCGGCCTGTTCTTCCTGGCGGACGTGTCATCGAACGGACAGCGCATCCACCAGTTCGACAGTGTAGCAATCGAGCCCGGTGGCGAGTGGCTCGAGGCCTACGACCAGATGACGACAGGACACCGTCAATTCGATCTGCGGGCGCACCAATCGGTCACGCTCACGTTCACGATCGACTTGCAGGGACCGCACTGGTTCGACTTCTTCGTCAACGCCTGGGGAGTGCCTCGTCCGCCCGCATCGACGTGCGGACAGTGAGGGTAGTTTGGGATTGCGAGGCAGGCCGGCGGCAGCATGGGGGCGACGGAATCTTCGTCACCGGACGGGCTAGGGCACCGGCGTCTTGTCGGGCACATGCAGTTCCATCCGTTCGCAGTACATCTGCGCCGTTACAGCCGCGATCTTGTCGGAACCTGCATCGGCTTTCTCGGGACCAAGCGCGAAGATGCCCAGACCGAACAGCTCGATTCGGAGCAATTCGTCCTTCATATCAGGCGAGAGCAGCGCAATCGAGCCTTTCTTTTCCTTCGACTGGTCGTTGTTGCCTTTGACGACGAAGTCCTCGAACCAGGCGAACCATGTCTCAGCGCCGGCCTGGGACAACGTGATCGTCAAATTCGGAAAGTCCAGCGGGCCTGGCTGGGGACCAGCCCGGAAGTCGCCAGTCTGGACGATCGCTTGAGTGACCGTCAGCGCATCCACGCGCATGACCCGCGTGCCGTCCAGTCCGTCGATGGAGACGCGGAAGTTCGATGCGACCCAGAGCTTCTGTTTGACCGGTTCGCCGGTCACCTTTCCGGACGCCTTGCTGTCTCGCGTGAATTCCGGAGCCAGCGTGACGGTGACATACGCCGGATTCTTGGCAGAGCCGTCGAGTGCGGGAATGGTGGTCTCGGTTATGAGCGCGTGAACGAAGTCCCGTTGGCTGACGGCCGTCAGATTGACGTCCGCGGTCACGATTGAGCCGTCCTTCCGTTGCGCCTTCCCCGTCCACGAGGCGTTGATCCAGTCGAACAGCGCCGAGCCCGTCCCAGGACCGCATTGCATTACCAGGGGACTGTACGAAATGGAGCCGAGATGCTTTTTGGGGATCAACGACGAATCCGCTTTCACGGATACGACAGACCCGACGGGGGATCCACCGTCGACCGACTTCAGGGACCCGAGCCTGACGCCGTCGAGCACCAGTTGGAAGTGTGCGGCGGCGGTGCTGATGCGATCCGGCATGAGGGATGTCTCCTTCGGATGTCGATGCCTGGTCGGACATCGCGTCGCGCGACACGATACCGCGGGAGCCGCTCAGTAGGATATCGATCGAACAGAGACGAGCGTGGGGCGGACCTTGTCAGGTCCGCCGGATCGTCCGTCGCTGGTCCGTCCGCCCCACCCTCGAGAAGCCAAATATTCCCTGATGAATGCATCATCGGCAGGATCAGTCGATCCGCCGAGAGACCCACGACTCATCACCCAACCAATGCGCTCAGGCACAGGCCAGGCCCCGATCTCCCGGCGCCTGGCCCGCACCAGCGACGCTATCGAACTACCCAGCCACTAAAAATCGATCTGTGCGCTCAGCTTGTAGAAGCGTGGCGTCAGAACCGACTGCGGCGCCAGCCAGGCGCCACCCGGGGTGAACGTCTGGTTGTAGGTCAGGATGGCGTCTTGATTGAGCACGTTGAAGATGTCCAGCCCGATGTGCGTCCGTGTGCCGCCGAAGCGGAAGATCTTCGCGAAGCGCAAGTCGATCTCGTTGACGCGGTCGCCCCACTTCTCGCCGGGTGCGATGAGGTCGATGGGGATCGTGTTGCCGACGCCGACGGCCGGACGGCCAAGGGCCGCCGTGACCGAGGCGGTCGGCGCATTCCAGGTCGCGCGCAGCGGGGCGCCCTGGTCGCTGCGGAACGTCAGGCCCAGCAGGACGTCAACCTTCGGCACCGTATATGAACCAAGGCCGGTGACCTTGGTGACGAAGCCCGGGTCGTTCTTGCAGTACGGCGCGTTGACGCTGGCACCGAAGACGTTGGTCTCGGGCAGTTGGGCTCGCAGATCGCAGCCGTCCTGGACTGTCTTTCCGCTGTTGACGCCAGCCTGGAAGTTGAGCCCGTGGGCGCCGCGCGCGCTGACGTTCAGCAGCACGCCGTTGTACACCTGCGACAATCCGCCGAAGTTGTCGGCGAACGTGACGTTGTTGCTGGTGCCGGCGTTGAAGCCCTCCTGCGTGATGTTCTGCAGGCCGTTGATGGTGTAGCCCCCGCCGTCCGGCAGCCGTGAGTCGGACGGCGCAACCAGGCTGTAGGTGGTGTAATTGGCCGACGTCACCAGTGTGTTGTCGGTGGTGGTGTAGTGCGTCAGCCAGCGGTGAAAGTAGCCGAACTCAGCTGACACGCGGGGCAGCACCTGATGCTGCACCGACGCGCCGATCTGCCAGTCGCCCGGCCGCACGTTCCAGCCGTTGAGGATGGTCGGATCGATGGCCGCCGTCGTCCGCGTGGCGGTGCCAAAGGTCGGCGAGTTCATGCGACCGCACTCGCCATTGATATCGACCACGCTCAGATCGCACTGCACGATGAAATCGTGGTAGCCGGGCGTCCCCGGGCCGCCCGTGCCGTTGTCCGTCCACGTCCGGGACGTCGTGGTGGCAATGCGGGCGATGGGGTTGGAGATCGAGTAGTTGCCGTTCAGGTTGCTCGCCGGCTCGAGGTACTTGCCGAAGTTCACCTTCACCGACGTCCTGCCGTCGCCGAAGATGTCATAGGCCAGGCCGCCGCGGGGCGAGATGTCGTTGTACGAGTTGACCCCGGGCGTCTCCTCGAATCTCAGCGGCGTCGGCAGGAACGTCGTGGGACCGATCTGCTGTTCTGGCGAGTAGCTCCACGCGCGGTCGAAGCGAATCGCACCCTGCAGCGTCAGTCGGCGCATGGTCCACTGGTCCTGCGCGTACAACGCGGTATACCGGACGCGGTCCTTCTGCTTGTAGACGCGCAGGCTCTGCGTGAGCGACGACGGAACGCCACCGTTGAGGGTGTACGCCAGGTTCAGGTTGTTGCCGTGGTTCTCGATGTCCTCGACCAGGTAGCCGCCGATGTAGCCGAACTTGAGGCTCTGCGCACCGGTGACATACGAGGCCGACGCGCGCCAGGTGTTCGGGTTGTCCCAGTTCTCCGCCCAGTTGGCCGAGCGGTAGGTGAGACCGGCCACGGCGCCGTTGCGGGCGGTCTGCTCAGTGACCCGAACCAGATCACGCGTCGGGTTGCCCGGTGCCTCGAACGGTCCCCAGCGGGCGATATACGAACCGAGTCCCGCCTCGAGCAGGAGCCTGTTCGTCATCGTTGATGTCCAGGTGAACTGCCGGTTCTGCACCAGCGTCCGCAGGTAGCCGGTGGTCTCGGGCGACGTGGTCGCACCGAGGCCGCCGAGACCGATGGCGCCAATCACGGCTTCGTCCGGCTGGTTGCGGCACCCGTCGCCGTCGCTGCCGATCGAGGCGCCGTTACAGGGCACCTGCCACTCCCAGTGCACGTTGAACTTGTGGCGCTGGGAGGCCTGCACGGTGAAGCGGGTGGTGAAGATCTGGAAGCTTTCGGCTCCACGGGCTTCCCGGCTGGTGTCGGGTTGGTACTCCCACTGGTCTGCTTTGCCGGCGTTGAGGTTGGGGAAGATGCCGGGAATCGTCCGGTGCTGCCCCTCGTCGCGCGCCGTCGCGTAGTACCAGATGCGATCGCGGACGATCGGGCCGCCAATGCCGCCGGTGAAGTCCCACTGCTTGATGAGCGCGCCCGGCGTCGAGAGACCGGCCGCCTTCAGCTCGTCGCTGTAATTGCTGGCCACGAAGCCGTCCGGCACACCGGAAAGGTAGATCGACCCCGACGTCTTGTTCCCGCCACTGCGCGGCACGATGCTCAGCGACGGGCCGCCGACCTCGGCCTCGCCGAGACCGCCCGACGTGGTCGTCACCACTTCCGACGCGTTCGAGATATCGGCCACGTAGGTCGAGACACCGCCACCGTTGAGCGCGGCACCGGTGTTGAGGCCGTCCACCTGCATTCGCCCTTCGTTGGCGCGGCCGCCCATGCCGCCGAAGACGGTCATCTGCGGTGTCACCTGGATGTCGGCGCTGGTGCCGGCCTGCGTGACGATGCCGGGTACGAGCACGGCCATCGCCGCCCACGAACGGGCGGTTGGCGCGGTCGTGAGAATCTCGCTATCCAGCGTGACCTGGCGTCGCACGCTCTGCGTGTCGACAAGCGGCGTGTCGCCCGAGACCGTAATCGTTTCCGCGACTCCACCCACGCGGAGGTCGACGCTTACCGTGGCCGTCAGCGCGCCGGTGAGTTCGATGCCCTCGCGGCGAACCGTACTGAAGCCGGGCAACTGGAACGATACATCGTAGGTGCCCGGACGGAGATCGATGATGCGGTACTGACCCGACCCATCGGTCGTGGCCGTCCGCATTTTCTCAATGAGGACCGGGCTGGCCGCTTCAACCGTCACACCGGGCAGCACCGCACCGGAGGCATCCCGCACGACACCAGTGATGGTCGCCTGCGCGAATGCGAGGGATGGAGCGAGGACGAGACACGCGAAGCCTGTGACAACGCGAGTAGATCGGAGCATGGATTCTCCTTGAAGCGGAACATGGCTTCTCACACCCACGAACGTCAGGTCGGCAATTGCGCGGATGATAGGGGGGTGTCACATGCGAGTCAAGGATTCGTGCACCTCCACTTGCATGCAATGCGTCCGGCTTGCATACAACTCGTTCGCCGGCGCCTCGACGCAGCGGGACGAGGCACCCCGCCAGCACATCGCGCTGCAGTCAAAGTGCTGATAGAACCATCGCGTCGGTGACGCGGAGTTGAGCGCAACCGGACGACCGGCCCCACCGGACAACCAGACTTCCGGACTCCCGGAGTCCTGGACCAAAATACGCGGCGCGAATCGGGAGGAGCGATGGCCCTGCTGGAAACTCTTGGCGACCTGATCGGCACGAACTGGAAGCAGCGCGAGGTGGCCCGACGGCACTCGCGTACGTTCACGTGCCGCTGCGGCACCCACATTTTCTTCCGCAACAGCGCGTGTCTCTCCTGCCAGACGCCACTTGGCTACCTGCCTGGCGAAGCGAAGCTGGTGCCGCTCGATCCGGGCCCGCAACCCGGAACATGGATCGCGGAAGGGGTGAACCAGCTGCAGAAGTGCTGCGGCAATCGCGAACTGGCAGCGGGCTGTAACTGGATGCTGGCGGCCGACGATCCGAATCCGCGCTGCATCGCGTGCCGCCTCAACCGGACGATTCCCAACCTCGATGACGCGGACAACGCGCGCTACTGGGGGCTGATCGAAATCGCCAAGCGGCGGCTCGTATCGGAGCTGCTGGCGCTCGGCCTCCCGGTGAAGTCGAAGGTCGACGAGGACACGGAACGCGGGCTGATGTTCGATTTCCTCCGGTCTCCGTCCGAAGGACCGCGCGTCATGACCGGGCACGCGCTGGGGTTGATTACCCTCAACGCCGAGGAAGCCGACGACGCCAACCGGGAGAAGATCCGGTTCGAGATGCACGAGCCGTATCGCACGCTGCTGGGACATTTTCGCCACGAGGTCGGTCACTACTACTGGGACCGGTTGATCCCGGGTACTCCGTGGCTGGAGCGGTTTCGCGAACTGTTCGGCGACGAGCGTGCCGACTACGCGGCGGCCCTGAAGGCGAACTACGAGAACGGTCCACCCGCCGACTGGCCGAATCGATACATCAGTTCCTACGCGTCGACGCACCCGTGGGAGGACTGGGCCGAAACCTGGGCGCACTACCTGCACGTGATCGACAGCCTCGGCACGGCGCTCGGGTTCGGTCTCGATGCCTCCGACCTCGAGGGCACGATCGAGCCGTTCGCGCCGGACGCGCTGTACGCGCCCGACGCCCCCGATGCCAAGCGTTTCCTCTCACTGCTGAACTCGTGGATCGAGATGACGATGGTGCTCAACGAGCTGGCGCGCAGCATGGGACAACACGACTTCTACCCGTTCGTGATGTCCAAGCCCGTCGTCGCCAAGCTGCAGTTCGTCCACATGGTCGTGGAGGAGACGCGCGGCGCGCGGGTGAAAGCGTGAGTGCCTTCGCCTATGGCAGCGGCGACTCCTTCGCTCCCGACGGGCTCGGGGCGGCGGCGTCGTTGTTGCGATTGCCTTGAGCGTGGTAATTGGGGTTGCGCTCCCATTTCACCAGATCGCCCGCCGGAATCGTCGGGTCCCAGAAGTCCGGATTCAGGAATTCGAGGCTCAGCACGAACTCCGGTTCATGCGAGATGTCGTTGTGCTGCGCGGCGCCGAGGAGGCCAATCCCGAGACCGGTCGCCAGCCCCGTCAGCGTCGTCCGCAACGTCCCTCCCACGACCCCTTGGGCGACCGATTCGCCTGTTGTCGCCACTCCCTCCGGTACCAGCGTTGGCGTCCGGACGACTGCCGCCGGGGCCGCCTCGGGTACCAGTGTTGGAGTGCGAACGACCGCCGAGGCCGCGCTGGGGGCGCCACCCGTCGGTCCGGGCAGCGTCGGGGTACGCAGCGGCGCGGGCGTCAGCCGCGGCGGCGGCGTCAGCGTGTTGTTCATCACGGTGCGCATCGTCGGTCGCCGAATGACCGAGAACGGTCCACCAAGCTCACGCGAGACCAGGGGATCGCTCACCGTATAGAGCACGCGGTTCGACACTCCTGGCGGGATCCCGAAGCCACCTTCGGCGAGCGGCGCTTCCAGCGTCTGTCGCGCGAGATGCGTCACGGACTGCGACGAGAAGGGCGCGCCAGGCGTCACCAATCCTGTCTCGGCATCCAGCATCGCCGGATTCATGCCCTGCGCGAAGAACTCCTGGTAGAGCTCCAGGTAATTCAGCAGCGGACCCTCCGGTCCTGGCAGCACCACGGGCTGATAGCCGCTCGGGTCGGCGTGGCCGACCGGGCTGGCCTCACCGTAGACGAACGGCGCGGTGGCATGCTCGGGCGGCGTGAGCGGATCTCCCTGGAGAAACCGGCCACACACCGGGTCGTAGGTTCGCGGCCCGGTCACGCACAGGTGCGTGTCCTCATCGCGCTCGACCCCGACGAAGCGGTAACGGTTACGCGCGTCCCGTCGATCGCTGGCTCGCCCGTACGGGAAGTACTCCTCCTGCGACAGGAAGCTGCCGTCACCGGCGGTGATCACGTGCCCGGAGTCGAGGTGATCCGCGTGATGGAAGAACAGAGGCACGCTCGTCGGATCGACGCCGGCCAGCAGCCGTTCTGCCTGCGCGTGCCGGCCAGCACCTCGCAGTTGCAGCGTCAGCTTCGTATATCCCGTGTCGCCGCGGCGCAGGTGATACTCGAAGGGACCAACGTAGACGCTCAGCGCGTTTCCACCACTTCGGTTGACCAGCCTCAGCACGCGCTGATCGCCGTGCCGGAGGTCGCGCACTTGTTCCCCTCCGCCAAGTGCGACGTAGCGCACCTGGTTGTCGTGCGAATACGCCAGCTCCGCGTGCCGCGGCGTGCGTGTCGTGTTGCCGTTGGCGTCGTACCGGTAGCTGCCGGCTTCCGGATCCGTTGACTCCGCGGCCTCCGTTTCGTCGCCGTTGAACAGATCCACGCGGCCGGCCTTGTAGGAGAGACTGCCGGCGGCGTACTCCTCGTTCCTCGTGCAGTTGCCCACCGCGTCGTAGCCGTAGGAGGCGGTGTACGGCTCGTAGTCGCCGGGATCGGGGGTGGGCACCAGCACGTCGATATCCCGGTTGGCCGCGGTGCGATGCCTCCTGCCCGTTGCCCTGATCAGCCGGTAGCGCGGGTCGTAGCCGAACGTACGCGTGTTCGGGGCGATCTGGCCTGGGAGGGATGCCTCCGAGAGGTTGTCCGTGATCACCAGGAGGTTGCCCGCCGGATCGTAGGCATAGGAGAGATCCTGAAAGATCGTGGATGGCAGACTCAGGCGGCGGGTGACGATTCGGGTCAGGCGCTCCACCGCGGCGTCGTACTCCCGGATCGTTTCGACGCCGTTTCCGTGCGTGAGGCGCGTCATCTGGCCGCGAGCGCTGTACGCAATCGCCGCCAGGACCGGCTCGTAACCGGCTGCCGTGCCGCGATCGACGTCGACGCCGCCGAGCAGACCCGCCGGGTTGTAGCGGCGCCGGATCCGCATGCCCTCCGGATAGCTCGATTCCGTCGGCCGGCCTGCGGCGTCATACGCTGTCTCGATCGTCACCGTCGTCGAATCGGTGAGG
>Ga0247825_10003006_pt1 | contig 11113 bp, 11 predicted proteins | sample 13C_Vanillin_Day_FD_194413 | JGI IMG/M metagenome (GOLD analysis project Ga0247825, IMG submission 194413) | Soil microbial communities from agricultural site in Penn Yan, New York, United States - 13C_Vanillin_Day48 | ecosystem: Environmental > Terrestrial > Soil > Agricultural land | place... | reverse complement strand
TTTTATCTCTGGTGCTCAGCGGTAAAATTTTGCTTTTGGTTTCCCCCGCGTCCTCTGCGTCCCCCGCGTTGAGAGGTTTATAACGGTGTTCGCCGCCGCCCGCCAGTAACGCTCTTCAACTGCGCGAGCGCGAGGTCGAGGCTCTCGCGGTAATGGCGCCGCGCCGCTTCGGCATTGCCCAACTGCTCCTGCAGCCGCGCCGCGGCGAGATGGGCGGTATGGGTCGGCTCGATCGCGAGGCTCGCCTCGAGATAGCTCTGCGCCTTGCCCCAGAGCGCGCGCTCCGCGCACAGGCGGCCCAGTGTCAGCAGCAGCGCGGCGTCGCCCGGGTGGAGCTTCAGCCAGGCTTCGGCGCACTCGATGCGCCTGACGGCGTCGCCGCCCTCGCACTCGGCGTAGAGCGCGACGAGATCGCTGTCCCAGCCCGCCTCGAGCGCATCCTCGATGATGCGATGCGCCTTGTCGCAGCCGCCCAGCGCGATGAAGCATTGCGCGGCCGCCATCGCGATGCGCCGCTCGGTGCGGTCGGCCGCGGGCACTTTCGCCCAGGCTTCTTCCAGCGCGCCGGTATCGAGCGCCTTGCGCTTGAGATGCTCCGACAGCGCGTAGCGCCGCACCTGATCCGCCTGGGTGGCGTCGAACACGTTGCGCCGGCGCAGCGCCTCGGTCAGCTCGACAACCTGCTCCCAGTTACGCGCCTGTTGCTGGGCCTTCAATTCGAGCCGCAGCGCCGCGGTGTGCTTGCGCGGCAGCTGCTTCAACAGATTCAACGCGTCCTGGTGGCGGCGCTCGTCGAGCAGCAGGTCCGCCGCAGTGACGATGCGCGCCAGCTCATCCCCGTCGGCCGAGCCCTGCGCGAGCGCGAGAAATCCGTCACGCCTCTCGTACGCGCGCAGCTCGTGCGCGGCGCGCGCAGCCAGCAGCGCGGAGAGGCCGGGATGCTCGCCCGCGTCGAGCGCTGCGCCGGCTGCCTGTTCCGCCCGGCTGTAGCGGCCGGCGAGGTATTCGTGCAGGGCCTCGATCAGGCTCGCGCGAGCAGCGTCCCGGCGGCGCGCCAAGCGGTACTCGCTCACCTGCCGCGGCAGGTTCAATGTGGCGGAAACGAAGCGCACCGCCGCGTAGCCGGCGATGAAGCCCGCAATGAGCAGCACGATCAGCAGGTTGAGCGAGATCTCGACGCGATAGGACGGCAGCGCCAGCAGCACGTAGCCGGTGTTGTAGCGGGCGCCGACGGTGAGCGCCACCGCGAGCACGGTGATGCCAACGACCCAGATCAGCGCTTTCATTTAGCGCTGCGCTCGCGCGCCAGGCGCAGACCCCGCATCGCCTCCAGCGTGCCGGCGATGTCCGGCGTCTCGATGCTGACCTCGGCCTCGTGCAGGCTCTTCAGCACCGCCTGCGCGTGAGCGACGTTGTTGTTGCCGATATCGTAATAGCGGGTGAGCCAGTCTCGCGCGGCCTTGAGGTCCGCCTTGTAGCTCGGCGCATCGCGTGCAAGCAGCGCCAGCCGCGCCCCGATCAGCCGCAGCTTCAGATTCTCGCGCAGGAAATAGGACTGCGCCGGCGTGAGCAGCGGAACCTCGGGTCGATCCATCTGCTGCACTCGCACCAGTTGCTTCAACTCCACCCAGGCCTCGCGCCAGAAACGCGTCCACGCGTTGCCCGGGTCCGGATCCGGCGCGGCGGGCGCATCCTGGGGAGGGCGCATCTCCATCGCGAGCGGCAAGCGGTCCACCTGCGTGACGATGCCGTCGAGCCGCACGCTGATGGCGACCGTGTCCACGTGCGGCGCCGCCTTCAGCTGCTCGATGTCGCGGTTGATCGCCTTGCGCAACGCCGTCAGCTGCGGCCGGTTCATGCGCTGCAGCCGGGCATCCGCGCTCTGCAGCGCGATCAGCGCCGTCTTCACGTTGCCGGCGAGCTGGAGCTGCTGGCTCGCCATGAACAGCGACTGCTCGATCTCGGAGTAGCCCCACTCGTCGCGGTTGCGCGAGAGCTCCTGGTAGAGCGCCTCGAGCGCGATCTGCTGGTTCTGCGATTCCGCCAGCCGGCTTTCGAGCACGCCGAGCTTGACCTGGGCTTCCGTCACCGCCTCGCGCGCCTGCTCGGCCACGATGCGGCTCTCCTTGCTCTGGGTGTCGGCCTCGGCGAGCTTCTTCGCGAGTTCGTGGCGCAGCGCACCCATTTCACCGCGCCCTTCGTACCATTGCCATGCGGCGAGCGCGAACGCCACCAAGGCGACGACGAGCGCGAACGTAGAGCCGCGGCGTCCGGCGGCTGATGCGCTCGCGCCCTGGGCGACGGGTGTGGCCGGCGGTGTTTCCTGTTGCGGGGGGATTGAATCGTTCATACAGAAAGAGAAGCGCTGAGGAAACGATAGTATGCGGGGACGCACGTCCCCTAGCAATCAACGCGAAGCGGCCGCGCCGAAATAGGCGATGAGTCCCGCCAGCAGGCCCGCATCGCCGGGACCGGTCACGACGACGGTTCTTACCGCCAGCGCGCGCGCGGCCTCCGCGATGCGCGGATGCGGCGCGAACAGCGGGGTTTGCTGCAGCCGCTCGCGTCCGGCCGCGCCGACCATCTCGAACAGGTTGCGCAATCCCTCGCTGCTCGTCACCGTGACCGCGTGAAGCGCCTGGCGCGCCCAGGCGTCGCGTAGCGGCGCGGGATCAAGCTCGGGGCGGCGGCGCCGGTAGCATTCGGCGTACTCGACCCGCGCCCCGCGCGCCTTGAGGGTTTCGCCGAGCAGCTCGCGACCGCCCTCGCCGCGGAAAATCACCACCCGTTGCGCGCCCGCGACTTCCGGCACCTCGAGCAAGGCCTCGCTGTCGTAGCGTCCCTGGGGAGCGATCGCCCCGGTGATGCCGTGGGCGGCGAGCGCGCGCACGCCGCCGCCGCCGATCGTGGCCAGCCGCAGCCCGGGAGGAAGCGGACGGCGGGAGCGGATCAGGCCCACCGCGCGCTCGATCGCGTTGGGGCTGATGAAGATGGCGAGGTCGAACTCTTCGAGCCGATCCACGATCTGCATGAACGGGCCGAGGTCCTCGACGTCGCGAATCTCGATCGCCGGAAACAGGATGGCGCTACCGCCGGACTCCTCGATCAGGCGAGCGAGCGCCTGCGCCTGGTGCGCGGGCCGCGTGACGACGATGCCCTTGCCGGCGAGCGGCTTGCTATTCGTCGCTTCGCTCAATGCAATAACCTCTCAACGCAGGGGACGCTGAGGACGCGGGGAAAGACAAAGAAGCAAGATTTTCCATTTATCGGTTCCGCCTTCGCCGTCCCTCTGCGTCCCCTGCGTCCTCCGCGGTTAGAGTTTGTCTTGCAGCTTGGCCAGTATCTCGGCAGCGCCCTGTGTTTTCAACCGCTCGGCCAACGCCACGCCGAGCGCCTCCGCGTCCTGCGTCGCGCCCGCTTCCTCGCCGCTTACCACGCGCGAGCCGTCGGGTGCGCCGACGAGCCCGCGCAATCGGATGCGCTCGCCTTCCAGCTCGGCGTAAGCCCCGAGCGGGACGTTGCAGCTGCCGGACAGCGCTCGCGAGAACGCCCTTTCCGCGGCGACGCAGCGCGCGGTGGCCGCATGGTTGAGCGGCGCAAGCAGCTCGACCAGGTCGGCGCGCCGGCCGAGGCACTCGATGCCGAGCGCACCCTGTCCCGGCGCCGGCAGGCTCTCCGCCGGCGTCAGCAGCCGCGTGATCCGATCCTCCAGCCCCAGGCGCTTCAGGCCCGCGGCGGCGAGAATGACGGCGTCGTAGTGGCCGTCGTCGAGCTTCGCGAGCCGCGTCGGCACATTGCCGCGCAGCGGCTGGAACGAGAGCTTCGGATAGCGCGCGCGCAACTGGCATTCACGCCGCAGGCTCGATGTGCCTACCCGTGCCCCCGCGGGCAGCGCGGCGAGATCGTTGTAGCGGTTGGACACGAACGCATCGCGCGGATCGCCGCGCTCGCACACCGCGGCGAGCAGGAAGCCGTCCGGAAGGGTCATCGGCACGTCCTTCACCGAGTGCACGGCGATGTCGGCGCGCCCGGCCGCGAGCGCATCCTCCAGCTCCTTGACGAACAGGCCCTTGCCGCCGATTTTCGCCAGCGAGACCTCGAGGCGACGATCGCCTTCCGTGGTCATGCCAAGTATTTCTACGGAGAGCCTGCGGTGCAGCGCCGCCAGGCTCGACTGGATGTGCCGGGCCTGCCACAGCGCGAGGGCGGATTCGCGTGACGCGATCACGATTCGTTGCAGTCGTTCCGTGCTCATGCCTTTCCTACCTGCATTCCTGCGGCCGCGCGCCGGCGCTCTTGCGCTTCACCGCCGTGGCGTAGCCGGTCAGTTCGAAGGAAACGAACACCAGGTCCTTGCCGCCGTAGGTGGTAATGCTGGAATCGGTGCCACGCCAGGCAAAAGCGCGATAGCCGCCGGCAGGCACCGACTCGGCCTGCTGCGGCGCGCCGTGACGCTCGCGCAGCGCTTGTATCACCGCGTCGAAATGGCGAATCTCCGCGGTGATGGAGAACTGCTGCAGCAGCCCGTCCAGGAAGTGCAGGCGGATCTCGCGCGTCTCCGCGCCTCCCACCCGCTCATCGTGCGACACGCAAGTCACATCGGCGTAGGCGTCCTCCCGGCGCGCGCAGCCGTAGCCGCGTCGGCCCAGATCGGGCTTGGCCCCCTGCCTCTGCTGTTGCGCCGCGATCGCCGCATGGATGTCGCGGAAATCGAGCTCCTGCGCGAGATACGCGAACGAGGCGCCGAGCCGGATGTCGTCGTAGCGATGCGGCTCCGCGCCCGCAGCAGCGCAGGCAAGAAGCGGAACCGCCAGGACGCCAAGGCGCCAAGCCAGACGATGAACCAGCCCTTCCGCCATCCGCCATCCGCCATCCGCCCTCATCGGGAAAGCTCGCGCACCACGTACTGCTGCCGGCGGCTCACGGGAATGCGCTCGTCCACGCCATCGAGCAGGACCTCCCAGTGCGTCTCCCCGCTCTCTTCCACGCGCTCGAAACCGCGCACCGCCGCGCGCGCCACCAGGCAATTGCGGTGCACGCGCACGAAGCGATCCTCGAACTCCTGCTCGAGCCGGATGAGTGACTCCTCGATCAGGTGCTCGCGCGCGCGCGTGCGCACTGAAACGTACTTCAATTCGGCCTTGAGGTATATCACGTCCGCGACCGGGATCAGGTAGATACGGCCGCGCTCTTGGGCCGAAAGGTGCGTGCGCGCCGCGCGCGCGATCACGCGCAACGTCTCCGGGCGCGGCCGCCGCGCCCGCGTGAGCGCTTCCTTCAGCCGCGCGAGCCGGATCGGCTTCAACAGGTAGTCCACCGCGTGCACCTCGAACGCGCGGATCGCGTAGGCATCGTAGGCGGTGGCAAACACGACCGCCGGCGGGTGTTCCAGCAGCTGCAGGTGCTGCGCCACTTCGACGCCGTCCATCTCGGGCATGCGAATATCGAGCAGCACCACGTCCGCGGCCGTGTTGCTGAGCAGCTCGAGCGCCGCGTGTCCGCTCGCCGCCTCGCCCGCTATCGTGTGCGGCATCTCGGCCGCGCAGTCGGAAAGCAGATCGCGCAAGCGCTGGCGCGCCGGCGCCTCGTCGTCCACGATTACCACCCTGAGTGGCCGTTCTTCGCTCATGGCTCGCGGCTCTTGCGATACGGCATGGTGATGTGCACCTGGTAGTTCCCGTCCGTCGCCTTCGTCACCAGGCTCGCTTCCGCGTCGAAATGCAGCTGCAGGCGCTCGCGGATATTCGCGACCGCCATGCGGTTGCCCGCGTGGTGCTCGCCCGATTCACTGAACGGGTTCTTCAGCACCGCGTGCAGCCGCTTGCCGTCGCCGTGGATTTCGATGCTGATTACACCGGGCTCGACCCGCGGCTCGATGCCGTGATAGATCGCGTTCTCGATCAGCGGCTGCAGCACCAGCGGCGGGACCAGGGCATCGCGCGGCATGCGCTCCGTGCGCCATTCGACTTTCAGGCGCTCGCCCAGCCGCAGCTGCTCGAGGTCGAGGTACTGGCGGCACAGCTCGACTTCGCGCGCGAGCGGCGCAAGCTCCCGGTTGTCGGCCATCAACACGCGGAAGAGGTCCGCCATGTCCTCGAGCGCCTCCTCCGCGCGCTTGGGGTCCTGCCGGATCAGCGAGAGCACCGCGTTGATGCTGTTGAACAGGAAATGCGGGCGGATGCGAGCTTGCAGCGCCTGCAGCCGCGCCTCCGTCAACGCCGGCGACAGCGCGCGCCCGCGCAGGTCGAAGTAGACGAGGAGCGCCAGGGTACAGAACGCGACCAGCACCCAGTAGCGCCACAGCGGCGTGGGTTCCCCTTCGAGCAGCGTCTGGCCCACGTGGTAGAGCCCGGTGGCGAGCCCGAGCTCCAGCGCCAGCACGATGATCACGCCAAGCCAGTACGGCAGGCGGCGCAACCAGCCGGAAAAGAGAGCGAGCACCACCAGCGAGAGGATCAGCAGCGGCTCGACCAGCGCGCCGATTTCAGTGACGTTCTGCCAGTAGGCTTGCAGGTTACGGCTCTTCACGACCGCCGCCGCGAAGGCAAACAGGTTCACCGCCAGCAGCACGCGCAGCACGATGCCGAGGTTGCGAAAGTCCGGCAGGGCGCCGGAGTAGGCGTTTTGATTTATACTTGCCATAAGTAGTTGATTTTAACAGGCTGTTGAAAGCCCATTTGGCTATCGACAGCCCCAGATTCGGGGATAAAAAGGGGGCATCGCCCCCTTTTTCAACACCCTTCACAGACATATGGCAACGAACGAAAAACCGGGAAACCCGGGCAAGCCGTGGTCGGGGCGCTTCGCCGAGCCGGCTACGGAGCTGGTCCGGCGGTTCACCGCTTCGGTCTCGTTCGACCGGCGGCTCGCCGAGCACGACATCGAGGGCTCGGGCGCCCACGCGCGCATGCTGCACGCCGTCGGCATTATCGGCAGGAACGATCTCACCGCGATCGAGAAGGGACTCGCGCAGATCCGCACCGAGATCCGCGAGGGCCGCTTCCCGTGGTCGGAGCAGCACGAGGACGTGCATTTCAACATCGAGCGCCGGCTGACCGAGTTGGTAGGCGAGCCCGGCAAGCGCCTGCACACCGCGCGCTCGCGCAACGACCAGGTGGCGACCGACGTGCGGCTCTACCTGCGCACGGCGATCGACCAGGCGCTGTCGACGATCAAGTCCGTGCAGCGCGCGCTGCTCGATCTGGCCGACGAGCACGCCGAGACGCTGATGCCGGGCTACACCCACCTGCAGGTGGCGCAGCCGGTGTCTTACGGCCATCACCTGCTCGCGTATTTCGAGATGCTCGCGCGCGACGCGCAACGGCTCGCCGACTGCCGCAAGCGGCTGAACCGCCTGCCGCTCGGCGCGGCGGCGCTCGCCGGCACCTCCTTCCCGATCGACCGGCTCATGGTGGCGAAGGAACTCGGCTTCGACGGCGTGTGCGAGAACTCCATCGACGCCGTTTCCGACCGCGACTTCGCGATCGAGTTCTGCGCCTGCGCGACGCTGGTGATGATGCACCTCTCGCGTTTTTGCGAGGAGCTGATCATCTGGATGAACCCGTGTTTCGGTTTCGTGTCGCTGGCCGACCGCTTCTGCACCGGCTCCTCGATCATGCCGCAGAAGAAGAACCCGGACGTGGCCGAGCTGATCCGCGGCAAGACCGGGCGCGTGAACGGCCACCTGGTGGCCCTGCTCACCATCATGAAGGGACAGCCGCTTGCCTACAACCGCGACAACCAGGAGGACAAGGAGCCACTGTTCGACACGGTCGATACGCTGGCAATGTGTCTCGCCGTGTTCGCGGAGATGCTGCCCGGCATCAAGGTCAACCGCGAGGCGATGGAAGCCGCGGCACGGCAGGGTCATGCCACCGCTACCGACCTCGCCGAGTACCTGGTGAAGCAGGGCGTGCCGTTTCGCGAGGCGCACGAGGCGGTGGCGCAGGCCGTACGCTACGCCGAGTCGCGCGGCTGCGAGCTCGCCGACCTGAAGACCACGGAGCTGCAGCGTTTCTCGCCGGCGATCGGCAAGGACGCACACGCGGTGCTGACGCTCGAAGGTTCGCTGAAGAGCCGCACCCATCTCGGCGGCACGGCGCCGGTGCGCGTGAAAGCCGCGATCGCCAAGGCACGCAAGCTCATCGCCTAGCTCCCGGGACGCGTGACCGGCGGGTGGCGGATAGTCCTTTCGCCATTCGACATCCGCCATTCGCCATATGGAAGCTCCCTGGCCAGACATCGAGCGCTCCATCGGCGAGGCGCTCGCCACGCCCGTCTCCATCGAGTCGCGCGCGCCAGTCGACGGCGGCTGCATCAACGAATGCTTTCTCGTCCACGGCTCGAGACGGGCTTTCTTCGTCAAGCTGAATACGCCGGAACGCGCGCCAATGTTCGCCGCGGAGGCGGCCGGGCTGGAGGAGATCGGCCGCACCGGCACGATTCGCGTCCCGCGCCCACTCTGCCACGGCGCATCGGCGGCCGCTTCCTGGATCGTGCTGGAACACCTCGAGTTGGGGTCTGCCGACGGCAAGACCATGCGCGCGCTGGGCACCAACCTCGCGCGCCTGCACCGGGTAATCGCGCCGCGTTACGGCTGGACGCGCGACAACACCATCGGCTCGACGCCGCAGCCCAACGACTGGTCGGAGGATTGGATCGCGTTCTGGCGCGAGCGGCGGCTCGGTCACCAGTTGAGGATCGCGGTGGCAAGCGGCCAAGCCGGCCGCCTGCTCGATGACGGCGAGCGGTTGATGGAAAAACTGCCTGCTTTCTTCGCGGGCTACGTACCCGAGCCCTCGCTGCTGCACGGCGATTTGTGGTCGGGCAATGCCGCGATGACGAGCAACGGCGAACCTGTGGTGTTCGACCCCGCAACTTACTATGGTGACCGTGAAACCGATCTCGCGATGACCGAGCTCTTCGGCGGTTTCCCCCGCTCGTTCTACGACGCCTATCGCGCCGAGTACCCGCTCGATCCGGGCTACGATGTGCGCAAAACACTCTATAACCTCTACCACGTGCTCAATCACTTCAACCTGTTCGGCGGCGGCTACGGCGCGCAGGCCGGACGCATGATCGGGCAATTGCTCGCGCAGGTATAAACTCTGCCGGTCCCCTGCTCCCGTTGCGCATGGAGTCCGCTATGAGCCGACCGCCCCGCTTCGCCGAATGGCGTCCGCACCCCTGGCACGGTCTCGCAGTCGGGCGCGAGCCGCCGCTCTGTGTGAATGCCTACATCGAAATCACGCCGTTCGACCTCATCAAGTACGAAGTGGACAAGGAATCGGGCTACCTGCGCGTGGACCGGCCACAACGCACTTCATCGCAGGCGCCCGCGCTCTACGGGTTCATCCCGCGCACCTACTGCGGCGCTGGCGTCGCCGCGCTGTGCCCCGGGGCAAAACAGGGCGACGGTGATCCGCTCGACATCTGCGTGCTCTCCGAGCGCCCGATCGCGCGCAGCGAGATCATCGTGCCAGCGCGCGTTGTCGGGGGCCTGCAGCTGGTGGACCGCGGCGAGGCCGACGACAAGATCATCGCGATCCTGGAGAAGGATTTCATGTGGAGCGAGGTCGACGACATGGGTGGCCTGCCGCGAATACTGGTCGAGCGCCTGCAGCACTACTTCGAGACCTACAAGCTGGTGCCGGGCGAGCCGGCCCAGATTCGTGTCCAGCAGGTCTACGGCAAGGCCCACGCCATGAAGGTGATCGAGGCGGCGATCGCCGATTACGCCGCCCTGCTTTCCGGCAGCGCCGGCTAAGAACTAAACTCTAACCGCGGAGGACGCAGGGGACGCGGAGGAAAACAGGAACAATATTCGAACCGCCAGAACTGCCGCTGGCACGCCCCCCGATTTTCGTTCGTTCTTGGCTTATTGTTGTTCTGGCGGCTAATCAGTTTCGCTTTTGGTTTCCCCCGCGTCCTCCGCGTCCCCTGCGTTGAGAGGTTAAGCTCTAGCGGGCAACGGGCGCGACTGCGCCGCTCGCCAGCGTGAGCGGCGCCGCCGTGCTCGCGCGCACGATCAGCTCGACCGGCAACTCGGTGCGCAACTCGAACGGCTTGCCGGAGAGACGCGCGAGCAGGTGCTGCGCCGCGTAGCTGCCCAGCTCTGCGGTGGGGAAATGCACCGTCGTCAGCGCAGGCGCGACCACGGCAGACATCTCCAGGTCGTCGAACCCGGTCACCGAAAGCTCGCGCGGTACGACAACGCCGCGAGCCTGACATTCCGCCAGCGCGCCGATCGCCAGCACGTCGTTGCCGCAGATCACCGCCGTCGGGCGCGGCGTCGCGCGCAGTAACTCGCGCAGGCCCTCGCGCCCGGCAGAAAGCGTGTACGGCTTCTCCACAACGTGACCTGGAGACAGCGCAATGCCACGTCCGGCGAGCGCCTGCCTGACGCCCTCCAGCCGGTCGGCGGCGCGTTCGTTGCCGGCGGTCACGCCGGAGATCATCGCGAACTCGCGGTGACCGAGGTCGAGCAGATGCCGAGTGACGCTAATCGCAGCGTTCCGGCTGCTGAATCCAACGCACGGATGGCGCCCGGTGGCATCGAGCGCCCAGGTCAGCACGTAGGGAATCTCGTGCGTGTCGAGCATGCGCAGCACGCTGGGGTGGTGCGTGGTGCCGAGCAGCACCAGCCCATCCACGCCGCGCTCGACCAGCGCCTGCGTGACGCGCGCCTCGACCTCGGCGTCGAACTCGTGGCTCGCGATGAGAAGCGTGTAGCCGGCATCGTCCAACGTTTTCTGCAGCGCGTGAACGGTGTTCGCGAATATCGCGTTATCCAGCGTGGGAATAACGGCGCCGATGGTGTGCGTGCGCCGCGAGGCGAGCGCTCGCGCGGCGCCATGCGCGACATAGCCCAGCGCCTCGACCGCCTGCCGGATGCGCGCCGCGGTCGCCGGCTTGACCTTGCCGGGGCAGGTCAGCGCGCGCGAGACGGTCGCGGTGGAAACCCGCGCGAGGTTCGCGACATCGGAGAGCTTGGCAGACTTGCAGCGTCCATTCCGGTTCACGCGGAACTGCTCCCGGTAAGTGCCCATTGACCAAAAAAGCCGGCGCGAGGCCGGCTTTTTTTATTCATATAAATCAAATAACTATCAACGAT
>Ga0247825_10003005_pt1 | contig 11118 bp, 10 predicted proteins | sample 13C_Vanillin_Day_FD_194413 | JGI IMG/M metagenome (GOLD analysis project Ga0247825, IMG submission 194413) | Soil microbial communities from agricultural site in Penn Yan, New York, United States - 13C_Vanillin_Day48 | ecosystem: Environmental > Terrestrial > Soil > Agricultural land | place... | reverse complement strand
CGATGAAGATCAGCGTGAACAACAACGATACCGAAGAACACCAAACCGTGCTGTTCGGTTGTGAACACCGCCAAAAGGCTTTGAACCGTCCTCGTCTCTTGTGAATCTCCGTCTGAGCCACTCCGCTGACTGACAGACGCTGTCCATTAGTGAGCATCGCGGTGCCGCGAGGTCGCATACAGTGGAATCCCGCCGAGGAGGCGCGTCAGTGCCTGAACGATTCACCATTACTCCACGGTCGCCCGCCAGGCCGCGGGTCCGCGACGGATACCTGCCGCTCTACGCCTATCTCGAACATCGTTATGCGTCGAGCGTGGTCCTTACGTTCGAGCAGATCGAGTCGCTGCTGGGGTTTGCGCTGCCGGCGGCCGCGCGCCAGGAGCCGGGCTGGTGGACCAACGTAGCTCCGAACGGATCCCGCGACGGTGAGGCATGGACGGCGGCGAAGCGGACCGCAACGCCGAACCTGCTGGCTCGACACGTCACCTTCGAGCGCCTGCCATGAGTGCCCGGCTTCGGGCTGTTCGCACCTGAACAGCCAGCCCTCCTGTGCTGTTCGGCACAGCCGCACTGCCCTTCCTGCCATACCCTCGTGAGATGACAACTCTCCACGCGCGCTTCCTTGCCGTGTCTGTCTGCGCCCTGCTCTTCGGTGTGTCACACCTCGCAGCCGCGCAGGATCTGTCGCGCTATCGTGACGTTGCGTTCGGCAGCAGCGTGTCGGCAGTGGTCGCTATTACCGCAACCAACGCGGCTGACGTGAAACTCGTCCACCAGCGGCCCGCGCTCATTCGACAGCTCGCCTGGCGGCCGCAGTACGCGGCGGGCCGAACCATTGGACAAAGCGAGGCCGCCCGGGAGGTCACCTTCCGTTTTTTCAACGACGAGCTCTTCAGCATCATCGTGGTGTATGAGCCGCGCCTGGTGGAGGGCCTGACGAATGCGGACATCATCGACGCCGTGTCGGGCGTCTACGGACCAGCAACGCTGACCCTCCCGTCACCGCCTCCCGCCGCGGCTCCGTCCGGGTCTCTCAACAGCACCACGGCGATTGCGCGTTGGCAGAGCACTGACTATGAGTTCACGCTGATGCGCGAGGTGTATCCCACGACATTCAGGCTTATTGGCGTGTCGAAGCGGCTGGAGATGGCGGCGCGCGCCGCGGAAATCGAAGCGAAGCGGCTCGATCAACAGGACGCGCCGCGGCGCCTCGCCGAACAGGCCGTGGCGGACGCCGAACGTATGAAAGCCGCCGCCGAGAAGACGCGCACAACCAACAAGGGCGAGTTCCGCCCCTAAGGAGACACACGTGGCCATCGATCGCAACGACAACGACGAGCGGCAGGCGCGCCTCGACGCGATGATTGAGGAGTTTCGCGCGGCGCAACAGCGCCGGCTCGTCAAGGTGGGCATTGCTCTCTGGAATCGTACCGAGTCCGCAGAGCAGGCGATGGCGTGTGTCAAGCCAGTGCCCCGTGACAAGGTTCATTGAGGGGGTACTCGACCGTAGTCGGGGTAGGGTAATTCCGCACGCGCTCGGATAGCATTCCGGCGGTGTCCAGCAGCAAGCGCGGGCGTCCGCCGTCGACCGACATCCTCACGCCCACCGAGTGGTCCGTGGCGCACGGCCGCGGCATTGGGCCGGCATTCCTGCGGACAGTCCGCTATCGTCGCTATCGAAGGAGCAGTGTGGGATGCCTGATCTGCAGCTTGGTCAAATCGGACAGATTGCCCGGAGCGTCACGAACCTGGCGGAAGCCGAGCGCTTCTATCGCGACGTACTCGGATTGCGGCACCTCTTCACGGCAGGAAAGCTGGCGTTCTTCGATTGCGGCGGCGTCCGGTTGATGGTCGAGGATCGTTCGATCATCGACGTGCCCGACCTTCACAACGATTCGGTTCTCTACTTCAAGGTCCCGGACATACACGCCGCGCAGGAAGAGCTGACGCGCCGGGGCGTCGTGTTCAAGGGCGCACCTCACATGATCTACAAGCATCCGGACGGCACCGAAGAGTGGCTGACCTTCTTCGACGACCCCGGCGGCGGCATTCTGTCGCTGATCTCGCAAGTAAAACCGTAGAACGCCCCCTCCACCCAAAACGCGGCGAAAGAAGGCGCGGTGCCTGTCTCCCGCCGTCGTACTGCTTCAGGCTAGCGTGTTCTCCCGATGGCTTCGCCCGAGACGATCAGTTCCACGCGGCGATTCTGCTGTTTGCCGGCAGCTGTGTCGTTCGACGCCACGGGCTGCCTCTCGCCGAAGCCTGCCGTTCCCACGGTGTTGGGCGCAATGCCCCCTCGAACGAGGTAGTCGCGAACGGACGCCGCTCGACTTTCCGACAGCGTTTGGTTGAAGTCCGTGGCACCCACACTGTCCGCATGCCCCTCAACTTCGACGTGAAGCCCCGGGTGCGACAAGAGCACTCCGCTCAGCCTGGAGAGCTTCTCCCGGGCCCCCGGCTTGAGGTCCGCCTTGCCGGTGTCGAAGAGCACGTCAGAGAGGTTCACGACTAAGCCCCTGGCACTCTCGCGCGTTTCGAGAATGACGTTGAGCTGGTCGCGGAGTCGAGCGCGAAGCTCGTTCTTCTCGCGTTCAGACTGTGCCTGCGCGTCCTGCGCCTGACCTTGTGCCGCGGCGCGCGCCGCATCGGCGGCAAGCCTCGCCTGTTCCGCGGCGGTAGTGGCGCTTTCCGCTGAGATCCGCGCGGCATCCGCCGTGGCTTTGTCGCGTTCCGCCGACGAGCGGGCGGCATCGGCCGTGGCCCGGTCGCGTTCCGCTGACAACCGGGCAGCATCGGCCGCAGACGCGTCGCGCTCCGCCGACAGTCGGGCGGCATCAGCCGTGGCCCGGTCGCGTTCCGCGGTCAGCCGCGCGGCATCTGCGTTCTGACGTCCAATATCGGCCTGACGGCGCGCGGCTTCCTCGGCGCGGGCGCGATCGAGCGCCGCCGTCTCGCGCTGTGCACCGGCCAGGCGCTGCATCGCTTCGAACTCGTCGCTCTGGTTCTTCAGCGCGATCAGCCGCGCATCCTCCGCGGTCTGTGCGGCCTGTCGTGCGGGCATCATGATCGCGTTGGCGCCGCGCCTTCGTTCGCGCGCCAGCTCGGCATCGGCCAGCAGCCGTGCGGCCTTCGCGTAGGTGTCGCCCGCGTACCGTTCGGCCCCGGCGATTCTGGCAAGTGCCACCGCGTTGCGGGCCTCCGCGAGATCGAGCGGCGCCCCTGGCTCGAGCGGCTTTCGCCTCAATTGGCTCGCGTCCTGGCGCATCAGGTAGCTGCCGCGATTCAGCAGCTCGTACCTCGCCTGGATGATCTCGCTCGTCCCGACCGTCCCGGCGCGGACGCTGTTTTCCATGACGACGACATCGCTCGGCTGGGTGACTGCGTAGTACGGTTCTGCCGTAAGAATCAGGCCGAACGCCTGCAGCTCCGTGGTCACCTGGATGCGTGCGTCCTTGTCATCTACTTGCACCTCGCCGAGGTTGGTTGCGCGACCTTCTGGTGTGATTGCCCAGAGTACGTAGGTGAGATATTCCTGGCCGAAGACGGTTGCTGGTTCCAGCTTGTCGAATCGCGCATCGATGGCGATGTATCCCTTCTTGCCTTCCACCTGCGCCGTGCCCACGGCGTTCGGCAGCAACGGGGTCCCGACGAAATCGACTTTCGTCGCGCCTTTCCGTGGCCGATAGTTGATCGCGGGCGTCGTCCGCCCAACGACGGTGATCCGGAAGACCGGCACCTGCTCCTGGGACGCCGCAGCATTGGGCTGCTGTGTCGGATTCGGTGGGGGCTGGGCGAACGCGCTGGTCGAGATGAGTCCGGCGGCCGTCAACAGCGCGACCGTAGTTCGTGTGTACATTGATTGACCTCGCACACATCGTGGTGCATCGGCCGGAATGCCGCTGTCCCCGATTGCACGCCGGTTGCATCGAGTACCAGGGCAGGTCTAGGCGTGCGCAATGGCGGGAACCGCGGCCCGCGGCAAGTCGACCGTAAACACACAGCCACTGCCTGGGATGGTGCGCGCATAGATCCGTCCACGGTTCGCTTCGACGGCCCACAGGCTGTACGCGAGGCCCAACCCCAACCCACTTCGATCCGCGCCTCGTTGGTCGAACGGGCGGAACAGGTTGGCAGTGTCCGCGGGGAGGCCCCCGCATTCATCCTGGATCTCGATGTGTACGCGGTCGGTGCCGGCGCCAACCCGTAGCGTCACAACGGTACCGGGTCGAGTGAACTTGAACGCGTTCTGCAACAGGTTTCCGATTACCGAACCGAGGACCTGTCGGTCAGCCTCGATCGCGACTCCATCCTCGACGGGCACCACGGCGAGCGTGACCCCTCGTTCGTTCGCTTCAAAGACTGCCGCCTGAGCAACTTCGGCAATGAATCCAGTCAGCGTGAACTGCTCGGGATGCTGAATGCCCGCTGTGAGCCGGACCTCGGCGAGGGAGCGACTGATCAGATCCCGTGCGTCCAGGAGATTCCGGCGCAACACCTTGCCGGTGCTCCCTCCCACTCCGACATCCCCCCTCTGGAGCACATCAAATGCCAGGATCGAGGTGTTCAGCAGGTTCCGCAATTCATGCGCGAAGAACCCCAGGCGCTCGTTGCCACGTTCGTCCGCTCTGTCAAGAGTTGATTGATCTCGGCCTCGGCCGAACTCGGTGACAGCGCCGGCGATGGCGTCGTCAAGGCATCGATTCAGGGTGCGAAAGTCATCCGTGCTGATGGGAGCATCCTGTTCCAGCGCCAGTTCGGTAATGGACTGACAGATGTCCCCGTAATCGTGGACGACCTGCGACACCGTGAGTCCCTGACGAAGGAGGTCATGGCCGTGCAGGACTGCGGTCCTGGAAATCTCGGAATTGAGCTGGTCCTGGCCGCCACGAAGCGTGGTCACCAGCTGATCCAGGAACAGCGGCACCCCGTGGTTGATTTCCGCTTCGTTGAGTGGTGGAACCGACCTCGTGGCTACCTTCGCCCGGCACCGCAGAACAATCTCTGCCCGGTTGAGGGAAATGAACTCATGGAGCATTTCAGACCTCTTGCACGGACCATCCTAGCCCCCAGTCAAGAAGCGCACTGTTCCGAACTGAACAGCTCTCGCAAGAGGTAGAAGTCAACGCTTCTTCTTGAACAGGTCCTTGATCGCTCGGAGCGGATTGCCGCTCGATTCGTGCTGGCCAGACCCTGAGCCCGGAACCTTCAGGTTGCCCAACTCGTTCAGGAGCGTGGGGATCACCAACCCGCTGAGGTCGGGAACGAATCGGGGATCGGACGTCGTTCCCTCCACGAGAAATGGAATGCGCTGGCTCCTGCTTTTGCCGCTGCTTTTGCCACTGCCCTTCCCGCCGCCCGTGAGCGCGCCGATGACGTCACCGACGGCGCCGGCGGCGCCACCGATGACACCCGACGTTCCGACCATGGAACCCATCCCGCCGTGCAGTCGCGCCGTCACGGTCGCGACCATCTTGAAATCAAGATTGTTCCGCGCATCGATCGTTCCCGCACCAATGAGGTAGCCCACTGCAGGCACGACCGCACTGAACGTATCGAAGCGCAGTCCGTTCTGCGCCACGCGAAGGTTCGTGGTCAACCGTTCGATGTTGAGATCGTTGCCCGTTTCGAGTCCGCTGAACCCCGAGATCGCCTTCACCTGTGCGCCCAGATTGAAGCCAGCCAGCTTCGCGCCATACAGGCCGACGTGCCCCGCGGTGACGAGGTTGTTCGTTGGGCCAGATACAGTCAGGTTCGCATTGAGTGTGCCCGTCGCGAGAGTGGTGCCCTTGGGAAAGTGAATGCCGATACCGGGCATGAACGACCTGAGATCAGTGACCGGCATACGGTCGCCGACAACCTTGATGTTGACGACCGAGTACTCTCCCCGGCTGGAATCGTAGGTTCCGCTCAGGCGGGCGGTTGCGTTGCCGACTCTCAGCGTGGACGGCCCCAGCACCCCTGAATGCTTCCGGCGGTTGTATTTCGTATTGAAGTCCACCCTGACGGGCTGTGCAGACGGTGACCCCCCGGCCACGAGAAGCGCCTTCAAGATCCTTGCGGTACCTCTGACTTCTCTTTCGTCGTTCCTGGATGCAATCGTCGCGTCGACGTCGAGCAGGCCGCCAAGGCCGACTGAGGGATTGAGGAATCCCCTGGCGGCCAGGTTGAGCCCATTGATGGTGACCCTTCCGTCAAACGGCGTGAGCGAGGCATCCTCACGGTTCAGCCGTCCAACGTTGCCGGCGAGCGTGAAGTGACCGCCGCCGTCGAGATCGCCGGTCGCGACCACCGGAAATGTCGAGGTCAAGGATGCGTCTGACACGGTGACATCGACATGATCGTAGATGCTGCGCTTCTTCGAATTTGTCGAGCCGACGATGAACCGTCCGTTCTTCCACTCGAGCTTCTTGAACGCCACGTCGCCTGAAGGCATGGTTGACGAACCAAGTGATGAGTAGTTCCAGCGACCGGCTGCATTCCGAATCACGGTGACCTGGGGACTATCAATGGTGATCGTCGTGACCTTGAGCGATCGCGAGAAGATCAACGGCATCAGCTTGATGCCGACGGAGACGGATTTGGCCTCGAGAAATGGGGCGTTGCTGAACTCCGGGTCGTCAGCGATGACCAGCGTTTCAGTCGTGAGCGACGCCTTCGACAGTGAGAGCCTCAGATTGCCCAGGTCAACCCGGCGGCCCAGTGCTGCGGAGGCTTTTCCCTCAATATAGGGGCGGAATCGATTCACCTGAATCAGGAACGGCGTGATCGCCAGGAGCGCGACGATTGCTCCGACGATGGCGGAGGTCATCCGGAGAGCGCGGCGAGCCATGGGCCCCTCCGACGTGAGCCGGGCGGGGCGAGGTGAGTAGCCCCGCTACTATTCCTGGTGCAAGTACGAAGCCTCGATGCACGCGGGTGTTTGCGTGGCGGAAGGTGGGCGTCAATCAGACCGGGCCGCGTTCTTATTCCTGAGCGGGAGCGGCGCAGACCCGACAGGACGCAGCCGATTGGCGTTCGTCCGCTGTTCCTCTCGAGCTGTGTTCGAACGCGGCGCTCATCTCGCGCGCAACGCACCGTTCTGCCATTTCAGGATGCGGCGCCGCACTCCCAACCCATAGGCGAAGTAGTAGCCAATCACCGTCCCGCCTGCGGCCAGCGATTCCGGGATCCCGAACGCCAGCACCATCGGCGTGCCATAGATGCCGGCTTCGGCGACCGTCCACGATCGCCAAAGTCCGTAGAGCACGCGAGCGGAGACCAGGCAGGTCACGACCAGGACCGGCCACCGGTTCGGTGTGTAATGCAGGGTCGCCGCCGTGGGCTCCCATCGTGTCAGCATCAGGCCAACGAGGCCCAGGCCCGCGCCGACGGCGACGCCGGCCGCCGCACCCGTGAAGGCGTTCGGCACCCACACCGCCGTTACAGCGGCGCCGGCCAGGAAGCAGAGCGCCGAGAACGCCAACAGCACAACATTGAAGGTCGCCATCCAGGGGCGCGCCATTCGTCGCGCGGTGCCTACGCGATATCGCTGGATCAGGATCAGCGGCATCAGCGCAATCAGCACCAGCGGGAGGAGGACCACCAGGATCAGCAGCGGCATCCTTATAAGGCTAGCAACGAGCGTGGTCGCCACGGCGGCACGTTCTCCGCGCCCGATGGCGGTGAGTGGGCGCGGGTCAGTGCACGCTGGCTCGACTGGCAGCTCAAGGGCAACGCGGACGCGGGCCGGGATTTCGTGGAAAGGAGTGTCGCCTAAGCTACCGCCACTCCGCGCCTACGGGTGCCCCGGCGCGATGGGGCAACGTCGCAGCCTGCTCGGGTCGGAGCCGCATGCCGAGCGCGTTGTACACCGTCGTCACCATCAGGTAATCGCCGCTCAGCGCAGCCATCTCGACCGTGCCGCGAACGCCGAAAAGCTCCACGGCCTTCACGAACGTCTCTGAGCGGACCCTTTCCTCGCGAAAGATTTGGCGAGTGAATTCGATAGCGACCGCGTCGCGCTCGTCGAGCGCTGTGACCGGTCCGTCGTTACGGATCGCGTCGAGCACGCCCTGCCCCGCGCCGGCTGCGGCTGCGGCCGCGCCGTGTACGGTCCACTGATACTGGCTGTTCATCTCGCGACCCGTCGCCGCGATGACGATCTCGGCGAGACGCGTGCCGAGCACGCCGTTCGTCCGCAGTGCGTCATTGATGCCTTGAACAGGCTCGACGAGTTCCGCGCTCAAGAATGTCATGCCGACCGGGCCGCGCGGCGTCGTCTCTCGATCCGGACCCACTACACGGTCGAACAGTTCTTTTCTCCGTGCATCGAGATCCTGTCGCGCCAGCAGCGGGAAACGATAGTACGAGTCCTCGTGAACGTCGCTCGGCAGCGGCGGCCGCTCTGGGAGCGCGACGAACTCTCCGGGCCGTCCTGTCGGCGTGCCGACGCCAACGATGCGCGGCAGCCGAGCCGCGCTCCAGCCTGGCGGAGGTTGCTGATCGACGGCGCGCTCGAGGACACCTGCCATCGCGGGATACGCGAGCAGCATGATCGCGTCGAAGGCACCCTGCCGACCCAGCCGGTCGACGAGCGCCGCGAACGTCGCGCTCTGCACATGGCGGTTGCGGAAGAGCTGACGGCCGAAATCGATCAGCAAGGCATCGGCGCGTGACAGTCCCTCGACAGGCCCATTGGATCGGATCACCTCAATGACCGCAGCCTCGAGGCCCGACGGGCGCGCCGCGCCCTCGCGCACGCTCCATTCGTACGCCAGGTTCATCTCGCGAGCCGTGACCAATGTCAAAAGCGCTGCGAGGCGCCCGCGCAACGCGCTCTCGGTCAGGAGGTATCGTTCGATACGGCCGAAGCCCGCCGCGGTCGCGGGGCTATAGAGCGCAATGCCAACAGCGCCTTGCGGCGGCTCGCCGTTAGACCCCGACACTGCCTCGTAGATTCGCGCGCTCCCGTCGTCGCGCATGTCCTCGCGCGTAAGCAGCGGTAACCGCGCGGCGGATTTGGAATCGATCGAGACGCCACCAACCACAGGCAATTCGCCGGGCTGAGGAGCATTCTGTCCCCAGGCGGCGCCGATTCCTGCAGCGATGAGCGTCACTACAGCCATGATTCGCATGCGTGGAAAGGCTACAAGGCGAGTGGCCATTAAGAACCCACCGCTGAGGGTTAACCTCGGCGTCACCCACCGTTGATAGGGCCATCCACGGGCAGCCGGCGCCGGTCTATTGCTTCTTGCTGAAGTAGACGACATTCGGAGCTCCGGAGCGGGCGTGGGCAATATCCGGAGCGCCGTCGCCATCGAGATCGCCCAGCGCGAAGCCGTAGGCCGACCCTTTCCCGTCGCCAAACTCGATCTGGGTGAATCCGGTTCCGGTTCCGTTGTTAAAGAAGACGGATGGCCGAGCGGAAATGTAGCCGATGACGATGTCCGGGCGAGCATCGAGGTTCAGATCACCGGTGGACAGCGCGTAAGGAACGCGGGTCCGGTCCTGAAATCTGAAGCCTTCACGAAGGTTGCCCTTTCCGTCATTGACGTACACGATCATTAACGCCGCGGCCTCGTCGCCGACGACCAGATCCAAATCGCCATCGCGATCGAAGTCGGCAGCCGACGCCACACGCGCCGCCGCGCTGCCAGGTCCGAACGGAATGGTTCGGGTGAAATTCGCCTTGCCGTCATTGAAGTAGATCCGGCTTTGGCCGCCGTCACGTTCGGGAACAGCAAGATCGGCGTTGCCATCGTTATCGAAATCGGCAGCGACGATGCTGGTCGCGGAACCCGCAGGAATCGGGATACATGGCGCCCGGAAGTTTCCCTTGCCGTCATTCAGACAGACGAAGCTCGGCCCCGGGCGATTGGCGGCAATGACGTCTGGCCTCCCATCGCCGTTGAGATCTGCGGCCGACGCGTTTCGCGTCGACCACTCCGGAGCTCCCCATGTTCCCGCGACTCGGAAGTGCGCGGCTCCGTCGTTGAGGTAGATCACTTTCCTGTCCGGCCTGTCGTTACTGGTCACGATGTCGATATCGCGATCGCCATCGAGATCCGCGAGCACGGCGGAGTAGGTTCGATCAGCCGCACCCAGATCGGAGGCAGTGAAGCGTCCTTTGCCGTCGTTCAGGAGAATCCGATCCACTAACGGTGTGTGCCGCCCCTTCGCCAGCGCGAGATCAAGATCGCCATCCCCATCGAGGTCGGCCATGCTGACATTCGCGGAATCCTCAGACGTCTGTTCGAGGTTGAGCACGCGCGTGTACTGGGGCACGCCTCCCTGGGCAGCAATCACGGCTGCAAAAAGAAGGACGGCGATGGCTTTGGTCATGGCTTTCCTCGCGCTTCCCCGCCTGGCTCGAACACGCGGGATCGAGACAGCATATCGATCTCGACGCCCGCTGACGAGACGCCGAGCTGCTCGAGAGCGGCCTTCAGCGCGGTCTCGCTCGCTACGGCGATGTCGGGCTTGACTCCCACGCCTTCCCAGTTCGTACCGGTGATCGGATTTCGGGCACGGCCGCCCGGCACGAACATCGTGAGCCCTGCCGCAAGCGGCACAGTTCCGCCCGGGTTCGCGCCGCCGCCGGTCGTCTCTCCGACGACCTTGCCGAGATTCATCACCTGCACGTCGTAGGCGAACTCTTCACCTCCCGAGAATGTGCCGCCGCTTGTCAGTACGAACACGGGTTTGCCGGCGTACGAGAACGGCGTGCTCTCGCTCCAGAAATCCTGTGAACGAAACGTCTCCGTTCCAGGAATTCGACTGATGAACGTGTTGATGTGCACTCGTTCGCCGCCCCGGAGAAAGTAGCTCACGAGATACGAGACGGTCATCGGACTGCCGCCCCCATTGCGACGGACATCGACGATCAGCGCTCGCGTCTTCTGCAGCGCGGCCATGGCCCGATTCACCGGCCCGTTGAAGGCGTTGGGCGGCGGAAAGCCAACGACCTCGATGTATCCGACGTTGCCGTCAAGGATGTCCGCCCGCGTGACACCGCCTTCGGCGCGCGGCGCCACCCGCGGGGGCGCTGCGGTCGCGGCTCCGGGAGCGCTGACGCGCAGATGCTTGTCCCTGGCGATGCTGCGCAGGTCCTCCGTCAGCCGCTGAGCGAATGCCACAGGC
>Ga0247825_10003004_pt1 | contig 11119 bp, 8 predicted proteins | sample 13C_Vanillin_Day_FD_194413 | JGI IMG/M metagenome (GOLD analysis project Ga0247825, IMG submission 194413) | Soil microbial communities from agricultural site in Penn Yan, New York, United States - 13C_Vanillin_Day48 | ecosystem: Environmental > Terrestrial > Soil > Agricultural land | place... | reverse complement strand
TACGACGGGTGCCGGATGCTGGCCTCGGTGGGCGGCGGCCGCGAGCCGGTGCTGTGGACCCGCAACATGAACGTGGTGACACCCTCATATCCCGAGATCGCCGAGGCATTGACAGCGGCGTTTGGCGGCCGCGGCCGCATCGTTCTCGACGGCGAACTGGTAGCTCTCGATCAGGGCAAGCCATCCTTCGGGCTGCTCCAGCGGCGCTTCACTGCCCGACAACGGTGTCGAAACTCGCAGCCCCACTCTAGCCGTCAAGTTGCTCTCGTCTGAGGTTTCTTTGTGTGCTGAAAGGCGCCGGCCGGTAGGCGGGGAGGCTGGTCGCGCCCCACCACTCGGGCTGCTAGACGACAACGCTGCCGGGATGTCGACAGGATGCCGTTTACTAAGTTGGACCACCAGTCGTGATCCCCAATTGATGGAGCTGGGATGTCGAAGACAGATGCCGTGTACGTCATAGATGGCCGCCTCGTTCATTCACTTGCGGACTTCTACACGATCGTGGGTGAAGCAGTATCGGGGCCCGGGGGGTACTTTGGTCGCAGTCTAGATGCGTTCTCCGACTGCTTAATCGGTGGATACGGCACACCCGCGGATGGAAGATTCCGCTTCGTTTGGCAATACAGCGGTGAGTCACGCTCCGCACTCGGGTACGCAGAAACTGTGCGCCAGCTGGAGGACCAGTTCGAACACTGCCATCCCGATCACAAGTCGAAGATGCACGAACAACTGGAACGTGCGATTGCGGCGGAGGGTCCGACGGTCTTCGACTGGCTCGTTGACATATTCCAAGTCCGCGAGGTCGAACTCGAACTTCAGTAGGGCACCTAACTCAGTGAACCAGGCTCTGACGGAGGAGATCTGTTCGAGAACTTGATCATCTTCTCCAGATAGTCGGGGTCGTTGTGACCGATGAGTTTGCCGCCAAGACTGTCGGCGAAGCAGCGGATCGCGTCCGCACGGTTCGCGGTGTTCTGTTCCCGCAGCTTCGGTTCGGACAGGTACCGCAGCAGGGTGCGCGTGACCAGACCGAGTGCGCGGAATGCCCGGTACGGGCGGTACTTGCGGGAATGACTGCCGAGGCGCGCCGAAAGCCCTGCTCTGCTTGGAATCTCTGAGCTGCATCGTCTCCAGTAGCCCATTCGGTGACGAATCCCGAAAAGGAACGAAACGCTTTCTGCATAGTCATGCGGCAAAGTCGGACTCATTTCATCTGTTGGGAGGTAGGACGACGAGATTGTCGACGTGTGCTTGGTGGGTGAGTTCGGTGATGACTGCACAAAGCGGCCTTGATTTGGTCCAGGCGTTCGGTCTCGCGGGTTTCGAGCTCGCGGATCCGGTCGCGTGCGTCATCTAGCTGCCGACGCATTGCCTCGATATCGGGCGTGAGGGGCCCAGTGCCCGCGCGCGTTTTGAAGGTGCTGACGAGGTCGGGGTGGTGCTCGTAGAGGCGTTGGCGCGACAGTCTGGCCTCGATTGCGAGGTTCGAGACGGTGAGCTTGCCGTTGCTGCGCTGGGGTGTGCCGGCAAGTAGCTTCTGCGTGGCGTCGTGGATGCGCTGGCGCTCGTCCGTGGAGTTGATGCTGGACATGTGGTTCTCCGTGGTCAGGGACGGGTGGCGTGATGGTTGTCGACGGCCCGTTGGTGCTCGCTGAGTCGTTCACTGAGCCGCTGATGCAGCGGTTTGGGTAGGGCCGCCATGTCGAGGTCCATGCGTAGCTGGTCGACGTGTCGACGGAGTGAGCTGACATCGCGGTCTGTATAGGCGATGTTTCCGCAGTTCAGTCGGCATTTAGACCAGGCAGGCCCCGCTGCGGGGTCGGTGTCCTTGTTTCGGCAGGCGGCGGTTTCCGGTCGCCAGACGCAGGTGAGCAGGGACCCGTGGTGAACCTGAAGGTCGGAATTGGCGAGGGTGATCCGGGCTTGCGCGGGTGTGCTGATCGTCAGCCCGTTGAACTGGGCGCCGGCGGTGACTCGGTGCCGGTAGAGGTCGGCGGCGGGTCCGGAGACATGCTCTCGACGGTCGAGCTGTTGTAGGTCGTCGTGGAGCTGTTCGGTGCGCAGTAGGAACTCCTCGAAGCTGATTTCGTCGAGGAAGCCGGAGTCGGCTTTACCGGCATAGCCGTGGGTGATCTGGGTGTAGAGGTGACCGTACTGGGTCGCTCCCGCGATCGTCCCTCCCGGGCGTCGGACGATATGCCAGGCAAGGGTGCGCCGCAGCCGGCGGCCGGTGATGCTTCCATGCTCGTCGGCACCGATCGCCGCGTGACCGATGGCCGGGGCGATGGCGGCGTTGAACCAGCCGATGAACTGCTTGATGTCGGTGTTGATGGAGCGAGCCTTCCGGCACTGCGACGGTTGCAGCCACAGCGGCGAGCCGAAGACTCCACCCGGAAACAGCACCGAACTCGGGGCAAGGTCTTCCAGGACCGAAATCGCCTTAGCTCCTTGTTCATTGATCACCCACGGGATTGTTGCTGGTGACCGTTCCGCACGGTCAGGTGAGGCTTTGAGCTGGCGACCGGAGAGGAAGTGCAATCCGAGTGTGGCGTCATGGCTGACACATCCTCGTTGCAGATTGAGGACTTCGCCCACCCGGATGCCCGACAGGTAGGCAATGACGATGTAGCACGCGGCCGTCACATGCCGGATCAGGTTCGGCAGTTCCGCTGCCTCGACGGGTTGGTCGCGCCAGGGGCGGCCATCGACCGTACTGACGTTCGGGACGCGGAGCAGATCGGCCTGAATCGGCAGGTCCGATCGGGCGAGGATGGCGATTCCGCTGCTTCGGCGCAGTGCGTCGTACTCGACGACACCGGCCAGTGCCAGTGCATGGAGGTCGACCACGGTGCCCTCACCGTCGTCGCGACCTGGCAGCGGATACTTCTGTGCTTCGAGGGCTGACAGGAGCCGCTCGAGGTGATCTCTGGCCACTCGGCCGCGTGGAGGTGCTCCGCGCCGGTGGTCCATGAGGGGAGCTCCGAGCCGGAGGGCCAGGACGCGCAGAGCGACCAGTTGTGTCGTGGCCGGACGAATATCGGTGGCGATCGTGTCGATGACCAGGAGCGCGGCCGACAGCAAGGGATGCATGACGTCGGGGTGGATGCGAGGTGTTCGGCATTCGCGGTGCCGGGCGCTTCCGCGTTGACCGATCAGGTCGTAGGCGTTCGAGCCGCCCCACAGGGTGCGGATCGGTAGTCGGCAAGAGTCGGGGACGGTCTCCTTGTAGATGTGCAGGCGTTGCACGGCCACCAGCATTCTGTTCCGTAGCTGGGCGGTGGCGGGTTGCTTGATCACGTGACCGAGGTAGTGGTCGAGATGGGCCGTGGTGACCTCGGGGAAGCCGCGGAGGCCCCGGTTGGCGAGGTAGCGGACAAACTGGCGGAGACCGGTCAGGTCGGCCACGATCGTCTTGATCGACGGAATGGACGCCGCTGCCGACGCAAGCCGCGGTGCGTGGTCAACGATGTTGATGAGGGCGAAGACATACAGTTTGCAGGCGTGCCGGAACGGCTTCGGAAAGCGCTCCCAGTGGATCGAGGTTCTGGAGGAGTGGCGATCGGGCACAGCCGCGTACAGGTCCCATACGGGATCGCTGAATTGCGGCAGGGTGCTCACATCGGGAGTGTGGAAGACCGGCCGCCGTTGGAGGACCGGGGTGTTCGGGGTCACCCACATATCGGCGATGCGGTCTCCGACGAGTTCGGGTGTGCTCATACGGGGTCGAGGTCTCCTCTGAGTAGGCGGGACGCCAGGTGGCGGTGCTGGTCGCCGATTTCGTTGCGGGCTTGGGCGAGCTGGCCGGGCTCGAACTCGGCGATGATCTGCTCGAGCTGGGCGACCCGACCCGCGGATTCGGTTGCCCACTGCTGGACCGGCACCTGGGCCTGCCGGACACGTAGAGCATCGAGTACTGCCAACTGATACGGCAGGTGGCGTGGAAACGCGCGTGAGTTGGCACAATCGAGGCAGGTCAGGAAGGTTTGGCGGCAGGTCGAGCCATGGTCGAAGGGTGAGTGATCGAAATCGGTGCAGTTGCCGATGACGGTGTCGTGATCCGCGGTTTCGTCGGTCGCGGTGGCGACGACGGTCATCCTGCGGCGGGCCAGTGCGCCGGCCACCTGTTCGTCGAGGGCTTCGCGCACGATCTGGAATCCTTCCTCGGTCACCGCATCCATCTTGCGGAGGTAGCGGGCGAATGTCGTCTGGGTATGGGCGACAGGACGACGGTGCCTGTGCAAGTAGGTTTTTCGCAGCCGGTCCAAACTGATGCCGGTGACTACCGCGTCACGCTCATGCTCCCCGGTCAGAATCTCGCGCAACCACGCTCGGCGTTGTGCTGGAGAGCTATTCGGTGGAGTGTCGGTCAGGCTGTTCGTTGTCAGTAGCTGTCCGTTATAGAACGCGAACGCGTTGCGGCTGCCGCTCAGCTGGCGGGCGAGTTCGGTGAGGTCGAGAAGCTCCATGAATACACCGAAGGGCGTCGTCAGCGAGGTTTCGCGTACCTGCGGTGAACGTCGGTCCGACTCGGAGGGTTGCAATTCGGTCGGCACGTCTGTCAACGGGATGGTCATCGCGGCCCACCGCCCTCTGCGGTGCTTGACCGCGTCGACCAGGGCAATGGCCTTCTCGGTTGGGGCGCTTGCCATCGCATGCGGTGCGGGGAGCGCGAAGACTGTCGACGGATTCAGTCCCGTCAACGCCACCAGCAGGGCACCGAAGAGCCATGCCTCCCCGGTGGACAGGTGTAGTAACGATTTCACTGCGCGGTCCACACCTTTGCCGGCACGTATGGTGGGCCCACCCAGTGTGCCGCCCGGAGACCGCGGGATGTCCCCGGTGCGCAGATAGAAGTCAAGGACTTCGCCCAAGCATCGCTGCTGGTCCCTCGGCCCCCTCTCATCGAGCTTCCCGGCTCGATAGTCCTCCACGAGCTGCCGGTGCCGGAGTATCCGAGTGCGGGCCCGGCGGACCGTGGAACGTAATGCAATGCCGATCCATCGCCACTCTTCCTCGGTGTATGGCTGCCGTGCGAGGGGAACACTCGTGGATCGGAAACGAGCCATCTCGCGTTGCACGTCGTCACTAACGGTGGCGCAGTGCAGGAACAGCGCCCGTACGTGGCCCATCATGACGGCACCGGTGGTAGGCGACCGAAGAGCATTGAGCAGCATCCGAGCATCGGCGACGCTGAGCTCGGCGAGGCAGCTCATGGTGGGGCGATTGTCGGCGAACCACCGCGCGCACTTTCGGACGATCGTAAACAGACCGTTTGCCGACCCGACCCGGCGCCAGGTTCCGAGCGGTCCGGTGGCCTCACCGAAGGCGTCGGCAAGTTCCTCTCGAATTTGTGGCAACCCCGGAAGCGCCGAGAAGTCGAATGTCCGGCACTGTCGGCCGTCGTCGCTGCGGAACTCCACGATCAGACCGCGCCGGCCAGGAGGGGGGGTCCAGGTGGCCGACGGCTGCGCGGCCGCGCGGCCCCGCGAGGTCATATGATCGTCCCGGTCAGGACCTGCGGGTTCGTCAGAGCGACGGTATTCACCATCCGTTCGAGCGCGAGTCGGTCATCGGCGTCCATCAGACCGATCAGCTGCTCGACCTCGAGTGCCTTGAACGGCTCGAGGTAAACCTCTCGAGTGACCACAGCACTGCTGTGTCCGAGCAAGGTGGCCATGAGATACCAGACATCGCCGAGCTGGTTACGAAAATCTCGCTGCTCCTGCTTTGTGAGCAAATCGGTGCGGTGCCAGGCTACGTACGTGGCGATGCAGTACCAGCGCAGCGCGAATGAATGCCGCAGCATGTGCGGCCGGCACCACAACGTCGATCGCCCACTCAAGCGGCGCTCGACTCGTGTGTTGGCTCGGTCGAACGTCTTGTACCAAGCCTTCTTTGGTCGGGCTGTGCCATCGTGGTTCAGCCACAACCACACCGGCTCCAATCCGTGTTCGCCTTCCCGGTACAACCGCATCCGAAGCTCGGGCGTCATCGCGTCGAGATGGATATCCCGCGTGAGGCCGTGGTCGTCGAGGACGCGCACCACACCGTCAGGCCGATTGTTCAGCAACAACCAGCGTCCCTCGACATGGTCGTACCGACCAGCCGCCTGCGCCCGGCGAATGGCGGTGGGCCGCCCTCCGTCGTCGACGTACAAGCGCACGTCCTGCGCTACCCGCCGACGCATCCAGAACCTTCTTCCCACCGACCCCTTCGCGCACGCGGCGGACAATTGACCGCGGAACAATCCCTCCTGATGTGACGCCGGCAGTTCGATCGTGAGTTGGCTGGACCATTCACCCATCCGAAGTCCCGTCCCGAACAGTCCTTCAGCGAACGCGACATCGCGGTCTTCGGTTCGACCGGACCAAGACTCCGCAGGGAGGCCCTCGGCGGTGAATCCCCGCAAACCGATGTTGCGCCACAAGCGGAATGCTTCCGGCGTCAGCCACTTCACGTCCGTGCGCCGGATCGCCGAAGGGGTCCCCTCGAGCACCTCCCGTGCGACGCCACCGTCGACGGCGCGACTGGTCACCCGCATGCGCACCGGGTTCGGAACCGAACTCACACGCGATGCCCATTCGTAGAATCGGCGGATCGCGGCCCGGTCGATGTGGAAAGAACCCGGTGAGATCACGTCGGGATTGTCCTCGGCTGACAGGCGCCACTGCTTGAACATCGACAACTCATCACGACCGGCTCGGTCCCAGGTTGAGCCCACCGCGTGTAGGAAATCCAGCCATACCTTCAACGAGTACGCATACCGGCGCACCGTCTCGCTTTTCAACCCCATCGCCCCCGGCTTCGGTGCCCGCCAGTATGCGTTGACCACCGGATCCGCCCGGAACCATGGATCGATGAAAAACGGCGTCCCCTCGAGAGCACCATTTCTCCTGGCCCGACCCAACACGTCGCCTACTCCAGGCACGAGATGTTCAACGTCCGCCCACCGCCGACGGAAGTCATAGAAATGCATCGTCCACCTCTGCTGCGGCAACACTCCCACGTTCAAGTTCGCTCCTACCTTCCATCGGTGACCGTCGACCCATGATCGGCGACAAGCTCGACAGATGTCGGATGGGAGAGTGAACGCCGACTGGGGGTCACCCATGCGACGAAGCCGTTGCAGCGGCGAATCCCTGTGACATTTTTACCCTTTGACGTCCTCGCGCTCGAAGGAGCCGATCTCACGAAAGCGTCATATCTGGAGCGGCGGGCGGAGCTGGCCGAGCTGGATTCGGTCATCCAGGACGTCGGTGGCCTGCCCATCACCGTCCCGCCGTACTGGGAAAATCAGAGCAGCAAAATCATGCTGAATGCCGCGAAAAGTGCTGGCATGGAGGGGATTTTAGCCAAAAGGTCGACTTCGATCTACCTTCCGGGCCAGCGTAGCCGATCGTGGGTCAAGCATGCAATCCGTACTCGCAGTTCAGTTTTGGTGATCGGCTTTGTCGGCTCGAGTCGATCTGTCGCGGCGCTGATCCTCGGAGCCTATGACGCCGAGAATCGACTGGTCCAGGTGGGTTCCGTTTCTTCCGGACTCACGGTGCCGATGCGTCGACAGCTCCGGGAGGACTTCCGGCCGCTGGAACGCCCTAGCAGCCCTCTCACGGACCCGTCAGCGGCCGCGGAGACCTTCCCTGGGGTTCAGTGGCTGAATCCTCGACTGGTCGTGGACGTCGCGTACAGGGCCCACACGGCGGGTGGGCTCCGGCACCCCTCGCTGAAGGGCCGGCGCTTCGACGTCGATTTTCAATCGGTTCGGGTGGAGGATCTGTAGCCCGGCCAGAGGAAAGCCGCCGACACCTTCCCCGGCGTCAGCGGCCTCCTCATCCCCTACGCCCGGGAACGCTACGCAATGTAGGTCTTACCCGGCTCGGGGGTGACAGTGACGCCATATCGCCTCTCGGCAAGTGGTCGCTCGCAGCGACTTTTCTGGTGTGGTACCCGGGGTATGAGCGCCACCGTCAGCTCTCTTCAACAGCGGCGGAGCGGGTGATATTCCGACGCGCCGGCCAACTCTCACCGGGGCGACCGGTCAGAAATTGATGACGCCATAAGCAAGGGTTCCCTCCGGGTCGGGACGGTGTTGCTGACTGTTGCTGTAGGTGACCCATTCCTTCGGTGGGCAACGGGTTCTCACCCCGTGTCGGTCAGGTGGCTGTCGTGTTCCGACAGTCATGATCGATGCAGGAGGTAGAGAGTTGCGATCATTTCCCGTGAAGCTTCCGTCAGGTATCCGGTACTGGACAGTGATCGACGACAATCTGCGGACGGTGCCGGTCGCAGATGCGTATCTGCGATACGTGCGGTTCGGACGCGACGATGCCGAGTCGACGACCAAGAGCTACGCCGGAGCGGTGGCGCTCTACTTGACGTGGTGCGGACTGGCACACCTGGACTGGCGAACAGCCGCCGACCGACTGGGAACATTCATCTTGTGGCTGCGGCACACTCCCTCTGAATGCGGCAGGCCGGGCGCGTCGGTGGTGTTGGCCGGTCCGGGGGCCGATGCGGCGCGTGGACCGCGTCGGATCAACGCCGTGCTGGCCGCGGTGCGGGGGTTCTTGACTTTCGCGGTCGACCAGGGCGAGGCCCCGCGGGATGCGCTGCGGCAGCTCTACGAACTGGCCGACAGCCGGAGCTTGCCGGCGGAGGCTCGCGGTGAGGACGGCGCGTGGCGGCTGCGGATGCGTGCCCGGCACCGGGTGCAGGTCGCCAAGAGCCGACCGGACCGGGCCAGCGATCAGGAGGCGGTGGCACTGCTGCGCGCCTGCCGTTCGGCACGCGACCGACTGCTGGTGCTGGTGCTGTGTCGGGCGGGGCTGCGGCGCAGCGAGGCGGTTGGGTTGCGGAGGGAGGACATCCACTTCCTGCCCGATTCGTCGGGGCTGGGCTGTGACTTCCCCGGTTCGCACCTGCACGTGGTCCGGCGTGACAATGTCAACGGGGCCTGGGCGAAGTCGCGGCATTCGCGGACGGTTCCTGTCGACCGGTTGGTTGTGCAGGCTCACGACCAGTATGTGCTCGAGCGCGCGGGCGTCCCGGACGCTGCCGGGAGTGACTTTGTGTTCGTCAACCTGTTCCGGCCGCCGGTCGGCGCTCCGATGAAACCGGGGGCGGTGAACGATCTGTTCGTCGCGCTGCGCGGCCGGGCGGGGGTCGACCGGCGGGTGCCGCCACATGCGCTCCGCCACGCGTTCGCCAGTAACGTGCTCGACGCGGGCGGGGCGCTGGACGAGGTGCAGGACCTCCTCGGTCACGCCTCTATCGGTTCGACGCAGGTCTATGCCCATCCCGCGCCCGAGCGGCTGCGGCAAGCGGTCGAGAGGGTGCCCTCGCCGCGTCTGCGGGCTGACGGTAAGGATGCGCAGTGACCGTCTCGGAAGCCGCACCGCACAGTCATGGGTTCACCGGCGATGACGATTCTCGCCTGAAAGCGTTGCTGGACAAGGAGTTCCTTGTCGGCGCAGGCTGGGACTGGGAGACGATGGTGCTGTCCCCGCCCGCGGACCATCCCACTCTCGGATCCGCCGTCTGCCGGGTGCCGGGCTGCGAGGGCCTGGTGGAACACATCAGCAAGGGCGTGTGCGGGGTCTGCGCCCTCCGAATGGCCCGCAGTGGCAGCAACGAGCTGCCCGATTTCTGCACGAAGACCTACACGGTCGGCGTCGGGCTCTGCGCCGTGGGCTGCGCGAGGCCCTGGGAGTCACGACGGCGGCCGTTGTGCGCTACCCACGGGCACCTGCAGGGCACCGTGCTCCAGATCCCCATCGATGAGTTCCTGGCTCGCCCAGACCTTCGGCCACTGCCCGGATTCGGGCCCTGCAGTGTGCTGGCCTGCACACGGCTGCGCAACAGCGGCACATCCCCGTTCTGCAAGGCCCATCACCGTCGATGGACTCTCGCGGCCGGGGCTGATGAGGGGCTGAGCCTGGACCGATGGTGCCGCACCGAATCGGCTGTCGTAGAAGCGGGCACGATCAGTTTGCGGGGCCTGGCCGAGCGGGTCGTCGCCGAGGTGCTCTACGGACTCCAGCAGCGCTGCGCCGAGAACATCAAGACACACCGGGCGGTACTGCGACCGTTGTGCGACGAACTGCGGCGAACTCAGGTCGGCTCAGTCACCGACCTCCCAGAGCAGACGCGCCGCCAACGTCGGTACCTGCAGCAGTCCCTGGTCGCGCACTGCCGGCGCGGCCTGTCCTCACCGGAGACCGAACAAGCCAAAGACATTTGGGATCTGCGGGTGTTCGGCCATCGGAGCAGCCTGGATTTCACCGTCATCGGGCTGCCGTGGTTGCGGACGGCCGCCAAGCGGTGGATGGCCGAGGACCTACCGAGGCGGCGGGGGAACAACGCCCCCAGTATCTGGCTATACACCCTGAACTCACTGGTCGAGCTGTCCACCAGCCTCCAGCTCCAGCGAGAAGACCACGGAGTCGACCTGCCGCTGCTGGGACGACCGGACATCGTCGCCTTCACCAACCGACTGGCCTTCCTCCAACAGTCCGGCACGCTCAGCCTCAACCGGCGGATTCACATCCTCCGGCATGTCCGGACCGTGCTGGCCTCGGCTCGATCGCAGGGCCTGACCCGCCCCGGCCAGCCACTGGCCGGACTGCCGGAGGACTTCTGCCTGGTCACGGAGGATATTCCGCGCAGGGACCGCAGCGAGGGGCCCGGCCGGGCGCTCCCGGCGGAGGTCATGCGGCAGCTCTGCGACGGGCTGCCCCTGATCGAGACGATGACCACCTGCCGCGAAGTTCGGGTGATCATCGAGTTGATGATGGACACCGGACGGCGTCCGGAGGAGACCTGCGAGCTGCCGTGGGACTGCCTGGAACGTGACAAGGACGGCAAATACGTGCTGGTCTACGACAACCTCAAGTGTCAACGGCGGCGGCGGGAACTGCCCATCGCCGACACCACCGCAGCCATGATCGTCGACCAGCAGCGGCGTGTCCGTGACCGCTTCCCCGAGGAGCCCTTGGCCGGTTTGAAGCTGCTGCCCGCAGCAAAGATGAACCCGTTGGGCAGCAAAGGATTCCGTCCACATTTGGTGACCGAGCACCACCGGAAATGGGTGGATGCCTTACCGCCACTGCTGATCCGACAC
>Ga0247825_10003003_pt1 | contig 11120 bp, 9 predicted proteins | sample 13C_Vanillin_Day_FD_194413 | JGI IMG/M metagenome (GOLD analysis project Ga0247825, IMG submission 194413) | Soil microbial communities from agricultural site in Penn Yan, New York, United States - 13C_Vanillin_Day48 | ecosystem: Environmental > Terrestrial > Soil > Agricultural land | place... | reverse complement strand
TGACGGGAAGCGGAACGACGAAGCGAGCTGAGGAGTCAGAAGGAAGAGGAAGACCTCGCACGCAGTACGAGATGGGCAGGGCTCGGTCAATGCGGAAACGTGAGCCCTGACCCCGTTTTTTCGGGGATGGAACCGTTCTTGCGAAATCGTCCATCCCGTATCGCAAAAGAGCGTGCGCGCCCGGAACCGGGTGCTAGCTCTGCGCGTTTTCGCAGCGGGTACGCCGCGCGCCCGGAGCGTGCTGTAAGCTCGGAAGTCGCTCGGCCGTTCGTCAGAGGCGACACGTCGAAGCCACCGCAGCTTTCTCCACCGTCGCGCAGATCCCGACCGGGGCCATGCGCGTCCGAACCGAGCCAGCGAATCGCGTCGCACCAAGAAAGGTCGATCGGATCATGCGCGCTCACGTCCTCGTCTCCGTCATTGCCCTCGCCGCGGCCTGTGCGCCTCGCGAGAAGATCGTCGTCGTCAAAGAGCCCGCCACGACCTCGGCCAAGGGCGTCCAGCCCGACGAAGGTGCGGGCGAGAGCAAGCCCATCGCCTCCGAGGGTGCCACATCCGACGAGCCGGACTGGGGAATCAAGGACCCGAGCGTCGGCCACGAGTACGCACGCGTGATCGACAAGGTGGCGAACATGGTGTCCGACGCCGATCTTCGTCAGCGCGTTGCGCGGCGGAAGCTGTCGATCGTGAACGTTGCCTGGGAGGACACCGGCCGCGCCCAGGGGTCCGCGCTCGGACCGAACATCTCCGACCTGAGCTTGCAGGTCCGGCGTCGCGACGAGCACGGACAGTTCGCGGCGTCCGTGATGCCGGTCATCCGCCAACCGAACTTCACGGATCGCACGGGGGACGTCCCGGCCGATCGCTTCTTCGTCCGGGTCGGCAACGAGCAGCGAAATGGAAGCCTCCGGAGCGTTCCGCTCACCGACGTGCTCAAGAACCTCAAGGCCTTCGCCACTCGCCCCGACTCGATCCTCGGCGACGGCAACATGCTCGCCCCGCGCGACTCGCATTTCCTCGTGAGCGCTCAGGCCGTATTCCTCCCGATCCCCAAGAGCGGCAAGGCGCAGTTCAACCCGGTCCTCTTCAACTACCAGTCGGCGCCCGGCTCGCCTGCGGTGCTCACGATCCTGGTCACCCGACAGGGCTCGAGCATGCAGGTGATCGAGAACCGAGGCGAAGACGTCACCGCGGCAGGATGGGGTCAAGAGCTCTACTTCGACGACAAGGGCAGCCGCGCCGCGTTCACCGCCGAGCGGAAGAGCGATGTCGAACAGCGCATCGCCGCGCAGGGCGGCCCGAAGACGGAGGACGACAAGAGCGCGATCCAGAAGGGCGCGGACATGCTGTTCCTCGTGCAGATTCCTCTGAAACACCACAACCTCGGCCGACTCGGTGGGGGCTTACCGAGCGGAATGGCGAAGGGCGCCGGCGGTGCTCCGACCCCGGCCCCGGCTGCACCAGCGGCCTTATCGGCGACGAGCTCGTCGGAGAAGAAGAGCGATGTCGAACAGGCCGTGCTCGGTCACGGCCCTCACGTGGGACCGTTCAACGAAGGCCGCGGCCTCCGCCTCGAGCGAGATCCCAAATTCCCGATCCGCATCACCGTGCAGTTCTACAAGGCGACGAGCAACGGAGTCGTGAGCGACATCGATCTCGACAGCATCTCGCGATCGATCGGCAGCGTGTACGAGCACGCCGAGTTCGTTGGCTCCCTCGTGCTGCCGGAAGATGATCCCCGTCGTCCCACGGCGTGGCAAAAGGTGCCGCGCGAATGGTTCCCCTGGTGACGTGAAGAGCGCAGCGGCGCGACGTCTTTCCAGCCTCATCTCGAACACCTTCGCGTGCTCGCGCTTCAGCGAGGCACCCCGGTTGCATCGAGGTCAGGTGGAGGAATTGGCATGAAGTCCGTAGCAGCCTGTTCCATGGCCGCGCTTGTCCTGGCGCTGGTGGGGTGCAACCGCGAGCGTTCGTCGAATCGCGATCACTCGGGCTTCATCTCCGAGAACGATCGACGGAACCCGAACGAACAAGACAAGTCGGGGGTGACGACGCTGACCGGGGCCTCGTGGCTCGCGAATGACGCCGCCATCGACCGCATCGTCGCGTCACGTTGCGCGCGCGAGGTCACGTGCAGCAACGTCGGGCCCGACAAACACTTCACGAGTGGCGAGATCTGCGTCCGCGAGGTGCGGAGCAAGATGTCCGACCAGCTCAGGGCGAGCGAGTGCCCTAGCGGCATCGACTCGAAAGAGCTCGAGGAGTGCCTCGACGCCATTCGCAGCGAGAGCTGCACCAACCCGCTCGACACCGTCAGTCGCTTGGCCGCGTGCAGGACGAGCGATCTATGTCTGAAGACGGAGATGCCTCACCGCTGAGCGAACTGCGGGCTCGTGTGATTGACACGACGTTGATCGAGGCCGCGCGACGCCTCTCGCACTCAACGACGACGGCGCCCGCGCAGCGCGATGACGCCGCCCATCGGCTGCGGCGGATCCGGATCGAGGGGCGGCAGCGCTAGCACGAGCCGTTCGATGCGCGGCAGCGCATCGGCCGCGGCCCGCTCGGCCCGCAGCTCGTCGAACTCGCCGTCGAAGACCATGCACAGGATGTAGATGCCCGAGAAGGAGAGGGCGAGGAGGTAGTTGTCCTCGCGTTCGACGTGGCGAAGATGGCGGCCCTTGTGGAGACCGTCCAGCGCGGGAAGACGACGCACCGCCGAGACCGCACGCCGAGTCGCCTCGCTTTCTTCGGGCAGGTCTTCGTCTTCGTCGTCCTCCGCGTGCTCGCTCACGACGGCGGCCGACTCGGCCGGCGGTCGTGCGATCTGAAGGGTAACGTCCTGGAGCGGACCGCTCTCGTCGTCATCGACCCGCGAAGCGAGCTCGTGGTCCGAGACCTCTCGAAGCAAGAGCTCGTTGCGCGCTCGCGGCCGAGCTGGAACGGATGCGCAGCCCCACAGCACCGGCGAGTCCGTATCGATGACGACGACGTCGATCGCGCGCGCCCTCACGGCAAGCGCCTTCAGCTCCTCGTGGAGCGATGTCGACACCGTTGGACGAGCCCGGGTCTTCTCGGAAGGCGGTGAGGCAAGAGCGTCCGAGAACGTGCTCGCCAGCATCGAGAGGCGGCGCTCGAGCGCATCTCGGTCCTTCGGGGCCTCCGCGAAGGTGGCGACGACGTGACGACCGTCCGTGAGGCGGCTGACCAGGACGTTGTCCGCCTCGGGCGTCGCCTCACCAAGCGCGAGCAGGCGAACGTCGTCCGCCTGAAGCTCTCGTTTGGCGAGTGTCACGAATCGCTCGAACACGGGTGAGTCGTCGGTCATGACAGAAGCCGAAGTTTCTAGCACATTCGATGGGATGCTGTCGCCGCGCGGCCGCGTTCGCGTCCGAGTCCCGCAAAACGAGGCTTTCGACCCCGGAGCGCGGTGCCTGTACAGAACAGCTGCACACGCCTGAGTCGGCCGCCGCGAAGGGGCCGCTGGCGCAGAGCAACGGCTTTCCTCTAACGTAAACCCGTGACGGGAGCTCTTCCCTTGGGCGGGACCGACGCCCGTACGCCCGCCCCCCGCGCACCCCGGGGCGATCGCCGAACGAGCGCCATGGCCGCCACATGGGTGCTCGTCTTTCTCTCGTTCGCCTTCCGTCTTCCGCCGCTGCTCAATGCGCGCTCGACGAACTCCGACGCCGCCGTCGTCGGACTCCAGGCGATGCACGTCTTGCGCGGCGAGCTCTCCCCCTTCCTCTGGGGAAGCGGCTACCAGACGTCGGCGGACGCGTTCGTCGCGGCCGCGTTCTTCGCCGTGCTCGGGCCGACACCGCTCGCGCTCATGGCGTCGGCGCTTTGTCTGCACGTCCTTGCGACGTGGCTCGTCTTCGCGACCTTACGACGTCGATTCGATCCATGGACGTCGCTCCTCGTGACGATGCCGCTGGTCCTGAGCCCGAGCTCGATTCACTCGTACGCGCTCTACCCACCACGCCAGCTCTCGATCACGTTGGCGGTCGCCGCGCTCTGGGCGATCGACGGAGCGGGCGCGCGAAACACGCGCCGAGCGAGCGCATGGCTCGCGCTTGGCGGCGCGCTCTACGGACTCGCTGTCTCGGCGGACCCGTACCCGATGGTCCTCGCACCGGTCATCCTCGGTTACGCGCTGCTCGTGAGCATCGATCGCCCGTGGGCGCGTCTGCCGTCGCTCGGCACCGCGATGCTCGCAGGCCTCGTCCCGTTCGGTCTGCTCCATCGAGCGGCCGGAGCGAAGAGCGGCCCGCTCGGCCTCACCACGAGCGTCCTGCGTCACAACTGGGACCTGCTCGTGCGGGAGTGCCTCCCTTGGGCGCTCAGCTACAAGGTGTATTACGCACGCAACGTGATGGATTACGTGCCGTGGGAGGCACCGCCCTTCGTCCGGATCGTGCAGCTCATGGGCGCATTCGTCGTCGCCACGATCGTGGTCGTGGGCATCGGTGGCGTCTTCGCGAAGCGTATCCCGTGGTCGTCACGGCGCCTCGGCTTCATCGGCGCGTCGAGCTATCCGGTCGTGATCGGCGCATTCCTCGTCTCGGTCATGGTCATGGACCATTTCTCGATGCGCTACCTCGCGCTGCTCACGGTGATGCTGCCGTTCGCTTCCGTCCCGGCCGTGTTCATCCTCGGCCGCAAGCCGTTCGCGCTCCTGATCACGCCGTACCTGGTCGCTTCGGCGCTTGGAGGATGGGTCGGCTACGGCCCGTTCGTGCGCGGGGTCCGCCCCGTGCGCGAGACGCCGGAGCTTCGCGACGACTACGCGCTCTTCGACCTCCTCCAGTCACGCGGGATCGAGCACGCGCAGGCCGACTACTGGGCCTCCTACCGGCTCACGTTCCTGTTTGGAGAACGAGTCGTCGTCGTGCCGACGAACCCCGCCGAGGACCGCTACGCGCCGTACCGGCGCGCGTTCGAGAGCGCGCCGACATTCGCGTATGTCTTCGACCGAGGCCGATCGCGCGAGGACCTCGCCCAAGTAGAGCGCGCGCTCGCTAAATCGAGCGCGCGCGTCGAAAAGGCCACCGCCGGCGCGCACACCGTTTTCATCGTGACACGGGCGGCAGCCCCGACACGCTGACGTCAGTCCGTGCAGGGCACGTCGGCGTAGGGATCCCGCGTGGCGTCAGGACGCGCGATCGCGGCCTGCAAGCGGGACTCTCCTCGCGTTGCACCTGCGCGTGCGCGGGCACCGACTTCCCTGGCATCTCGCGTTCCACGCTCGCGTCCGCGAGCGACGGGGAGATGACGCGTTGCAGCTTGGGGCTTGGCGGAAATTGGGCAGCTCATGACGGTCACCATGCAACGCAAAGCGTATGCCCCTGCACGAGGACCGGCCCAATTGCTGGAAACCTCGTGAGCGCCGCGAAAGCTCGTGCGCGGCCAGGTGCATAACGGGTCGATCCGTACACGGGTACGTGCACTTCCGAGGACGCACCTGACGTCAACTCTCGTCCTCATGACGCGCCAGGCCGCTCTCGCTTTCCCCGGCCCTGGATCGAACGACCACTCCACCCTACGCCGCCCCCCGCCCTCCAATCCAGGCGTCAGACTCCGTTCCAGGCTTCAGACTCCGTTCCGCGTCTCAATTCCCGCCTCCCCGCCGCGGCACGTACCAAAGCCGGCGCATCCCTCCGCCCTCCCCGCTTGACTCCCAAGACATCCCGCGTCAGTTAGCCGTGCCGTGGCAGCCAGCTATTTCGACGTCGACGGGACGCTCGTCCGAACGAACCTCGTCCATCCGACCCTCTTCTACTTGATGCATCAGCGCACGCCGATGCGCAGCCTCCAGAAGCTCGCCCTGGCCGCGCTGCGCAGTCCGTCCTTCGTCTGGGCCGAGCTCCAGGACCGCAGGATGTTCAACGAGGCGCTCTTCACGTCCTATGAGGGAATCTCGCAGGACCGCCTCCTCATCCTCGCGGACGACGCGTTCGACAGCGTCCTCAAGAAGGCAATCTATCCGCATGCGCGCGACCTCGTGGCGCGCAGCCGGGACGAGGGGCACGACGTCGTCCTCGTATCGGGCGCACTGGATTTCTTGATGAAGCGGCTAGCCGATCATCTCGGCGCGACCCACGTCATCGCCAACAAGCTCGAGATCAAGGACGGCTACGCGACCGGGCGCCTCCTTCGTCCGGTCGTCGCGGGTCCCGAAAAGGCCCGACTCATTCGCGATCACGCACGTGCTCACGGGCACGATCTCGACGAGTGCTTCGCCTACTCGGACAGCTATTCCGATGTTCCGATGCTCAGCGTCGTCGGGCACCCGGCCGCCGTGAATCCAGACGGAAAGCTCCAGCGCCTCGCCCGAACCTACGGGTGGCCCGTGCTCACGCTGGAGAAGACGTCGGTCAACTGATCCCATCACTCGGCGTCGCGTCTTCCCCCGATCGTCGCTTCGGACGGAGCACCGCTCTTCCTGACCATCCGATGAATCAGCGCGACGAGCGTCTCGCGATCGAACGGCTTCGATAGCCACGCGTCCGCGCGGACCTCGCGCGCGCGGGTGGCCGGGTCCGTCGCCGCGGTCACCACCACGACGGCAGGGCGTCGACCGCCGCGCCGATCCATCTCGCGACAGAACTGCCAGCCGTCCATGATCGGCATGCGCATGTCGAGCAAGATGACGCCCGGAGGACGTCTCGCCAAGACCTCGAGGGCTTCTTTGCCGTTGGCAGCGGTCTCGACCGAGAGTCCCTCGCCTTCGAGCATCATCGCGAGAAGCTCGCGAAGCGACGCATCGTCTTCGACGATCAAGACCGACGCCATCACGCTTCTCCTGCAAGAGGCAAGGTGAGACGAAACGTGCTCCCCTTCCCTTCCGCGCTTTCGAACTGCATGTCACCTCCGTGGCGACGCACGATCTCTCGCGCCAAGTACAGTCCGACACCGAGCCCGCCGCGATCGTGCTCCGTCCCCGCGTGCGCTTTGAAGAACGGCGTGAACACGTTCGACTGCAGCTTCTCCGGTATCCCGATCCCGTGATCACGGATCGAGAGCGTTGCCCTGCCCTGCTCGACCGAGAGCTCGATCTCGAGCACGCTCTGCTCCGGCGAATACGTGACGGAGTTGTCGACCACATGTCGAATCGCTTGTGCCATGCGCATGTGATCGACGATGACGGGGATCGGCCCGGTGTTCGCCTTGATCTCGAAACGCTTGCCCGGCGCTTCGCGTTCGGCTCGCTGGATCACCGACAGAGCAAGCTCCGCGAAGTCGACGTGCTCACGTGTTAGCCGCAGCCGCCCGAGGATCATGCTCGCCAGATCGAGCAGAGTCCCGCTCAGATGGTCCATGCGGTCACATGCACGAACGATGGCGTCCAGCATCCCGCGGGCGCGCTCGGGCAGGGCATGCGAGCTCTGGAGCTGCTGCGCGTACCCCTTCGCGATCGCGAGCGGCGTCTTGAGCTCGTGCGCGAGGCCCGAGAGGAGCTCTCGCTTGAGGCGTTCGACGAAGACCTCGTCGGTCACGTCGTCGACGACGAGCACGAAATAGGCGACCCGGCTCTTCTCGACGACGGGCGAACACGTAGCCCGCACATACCGGCGTTCTCCGGTGCGCTTGAAGATCACTCCGTAGATCTCGCCGCGAACGACCTCGTTCCGACGCGCGCGCACGAACGGCCAGTCCTCTGGAGGAATGCGCCGATCGACGGCATCGACGAGATCGATCTCGAGCGCAAGCTCGTCTCGCGCCTTCAGCATGTGGTGCTCGTCACGAAAAAGCCGATGCGCGGCATCGTTGCACTGCACCACCCTCCCGGTCGGATCGAGCACGACGACCCCCTCGGACAGAGCTTCGATCACCGTCGTCCATCGCCGGCTCACGAGGACCCGCTCCGAGGCCTCGAGGCACGACGAGGCGATGTCGGTCATGTTGATCGCGAAGTCTTCCTCGTCGGGACGCCACTTCCGGATCTTTCCCACATGCTCGAAGCACAGAACGCCGTAGACATGACCGCCTCTCCAGATCGGAACGTCCATCATCGACGTGATCCCGAGAGGCTTCAGATAGAACTCGGAGAAATCCGATGTCCGCGGATCACGCTGGGCATCGTCGGCAGTGATCGTCCGCCGCTCGCGGATGGCGCGGAGATACGCGGGAAAATCCCTCCCGTAGATCGGCATGAACGTGACGTGTTTTCGTTCGTTCGAAAGATATAGGTCCTTGCAGATCAGCTTGGCATCGAGCTCGGACCCCTGTGGAGACTCGTCGCCCTGAAGCTCCCAGATGCTCACTCGTGCGACGTCGAGCACGGCAGAAGCTGCCTCGGTGATCGCGGCAAACGTGTCTTGCGCGTCACTCTTCTCCCGGCGAGCGAGCTCGAGTAACACGCGTTCGCGCACCGTGACGGGCGCGCCCGCTGGCGTCTCCATTCCGCATCCCTCGCGCTCACGAGCTCCGTCGGCATCGACAAACGCTGGTCGAAACGTGGAACTCTCTTCCAGTCACGTCAATGCGGCTTCTTCGGCGCGACGATACCGCTCTAACGATCCGGCCACTCGTGCACCGGGCTACCGCGGTCACTGAGCTCTCGGTAGCGGTGAAGCATTGCTCGCGCCGCCGCTTGCCGGGACATGTGAGCTGCGAGCTCGTCGAAGACTCGGCGCTGCCAACGCGCCCCCGTGGTCCCTCGCTCGATACGAGCCGCGACGATCCCCAACCATTCGTCGGCTTCGCCTGGCTCGACCCCCGAGTCGATCAGCCCCGCTCGGGCGAGCGGCAGGAGATGCGCCGCGAGAACCGCCGGCGAGGCCACCCGAGGTGAGGGAGCACGATCGGTCGGCCAGAGGAGCTCCGCATCGAGACCGAGGCGCGCCGAACCGTAGAAGCTCCTGCGCGCCTGACCGAAGGTCATTCTCGTGACGAGCGTGTCCGCGTCTTCGGCGAGCGCCATCGTCAAGCCGATCGCGAGCGCCGCGTTCGCGACCATGTCGCGTATGGTTGGTCCGGCGGGCAGCGCCCTCATCTCGATCCTGAGATGGCCTCCGCACGCGTGGTCGTAGACCGCACGATTCCAGCGCCACACGGTCCCGTGATGGAGGCGAAGCTCGCGCATTGCCGGAATACCGCCAGTGAGCGCAAGCGCTTCGGGATCGCCATCGGCGCACTGCGGAATCAAGGGCGGGTGCAGGCTCACGGACTCCGCGAAGAGCTCGAGCGCGCTCGCACGCACCCAGCCGTGACCGAAGGAGACGCGGGAAGGCCGCCAGTCGTCGTCGCGCGCCGAGCAGCGGTCTTCCACGGCTCGGCGAAAGAGCGCTACACGCGTCTCGTCCCAGAGGCGGCGCCCGAGGAACAGCGGGGAGTTGCCGGACACGGCGAGCACGAACGCGGTCGCGATCTGCGCGGCGTTGTAGGTCTGCGCGAAACGCGCCGGATCGACCCGGAGATGAACCTGAAAGGACGTGTTCGCGCCTTCGAACGTCACGTCGTCGGTCATTACCTCCAGCGACTCCGCGCCTTCGATGCGTACCATGGCAGGCTCGCCGCGCACCCGACGGATCCCCGCCGACAGCGCGCGATAACGACAACGGTCGCTCAACGCCGAAGACTGAAGATCTTCCTCCGTCAGCGTCGGAAGAATGCCGATCATGACGACGTCGGCGCCGTGCTTGAGGGCAGCCTCGCGCGTGACCGCAAGCGCCTCTGCGACCTCGGTCTCCATGGCGTCGAATGGCCGCCCTGCAAGCGCACACGGCCGCGTGTTGATCTCCATGTTGTAGCGATTCATCTCGAGCGTCACCCGATCGTCGAGCGTCGCCGCAAGGACCGCGCGATTCACGTGGGCGGGATGGCCATCCTCCCCGACGAGATGAAGCTCGAGCTCGCTTCCGATCGTCGTGGGGCCGACACCGAAGCCGGGCCGACGGAGCACGATATCGAGCGCCCGGATCGAACGCCGGAGCTTCTCCGAGAAGGCCTCGTAGTCGGCTTCCGCGAAATGCTCCTGCTCGATGTCCAAGCCCAAGGCCGGCCTCCTGGACCATCACGAGACGTTGCGAGACAGCGCGATGACCTCGCGAGCTACGAAGAAGCCATCCTCGCCCTGCGCCTGATAGCGAGGCATGAGCATGAGTCCAGACTCCGGGGCGCGAACGGGACCACGACGATCACGCGCGACGATCTGCCCCGCCTCGATCGGATCGAAGCTTTCGAAACGGCCGAGCATCTCGAAGTCGTCCCCCGCTCGAACGACATGGCGATGCCGGACTTCGACCACGCGCGCCCTACCTCCGCTCGGCAGCAGAGCCGGACGATGAGTCTCGCGACCAGGCACGTTGGGCAGGTCGACGGCGCCGACGGCTACGAGCACCGTCCAGATGGCAGCGACATGTCGCCGACGCGCGACGGGATCTGCATGTTGCCCCGCCTCGAACGAAAGTGCGACATGACCTCGAGCAGCACACCAGCTCACCATCGCTCCGTCGATCTTCCTCTCGAGACCGACGACGGCAGCGACGGGAAGTGCGCTCGCGATCTCCCGGCTTCCGCTCGTATCGGCGACACAGACGAACGGCTCACTCGGCCCCGACGTCGTATGCAGATCGAGGACAACGACGCTCGAGGCCTCGCGCTCGAGCGCAAGGAAGGCGTCATGAAGCTCACGCTGCTCTCGGTCTTCGCCGCGAAGCTCGTGCAGCGAAGCAGCGCCGAGCCGCTCCAGGCTCTTCGCATGCCAGTTTCGATTGAGGTCTCGCGACACGAATCGAGCGCCCCGCTCGAGGCCTGCACGATTCCCACTGAGCGCGACGACATTGCCGCGGAGCGCGTGGCGGACCGAGTCGAGCTCCGCAAGGACCGCTGCCGCCGCCGAGACCCCCGCCGGCTCGTTGCCGTGGAGGCCGCCGGTGATGACGACGGTGGGTCCCTGCTCACGTCCGCGCACAGCGCCGATGCAGCGCGGGACTCTAGCTCTCCCTGCTGCGAGGCTCGGCAGACCGCGCGATGGACCTCCGCTCACGTCGAATGAAATGGAGCATGCACCGTGCCGGCGTCGTCCGAGCCCGACGCTCGCCCCCACGCGGCGCCCCGCCTCGTCAGTGACGCCGGTTGAGCATGTCTGATTCGGACGGCGGAGCGGGTGGCGC
>Ga0247825_10003002_pt1 | contig 11123 bp, 8 predicted proteins | sample 13C_Vanillin_Day_FD_194413 | JGI IMG/M metagenome (GOLD analysis project Ga0247825, IMG submission 194413) | Soil microbial communities from agricultural site in Penn Yan, New York, United States - 13C_Vanillin_Day48 | ecosystem: Environmental > Terrestrial > Soil > Agricultural land | place... | reverse complement strand
GTTCTGGACACTGAATCTCGAAGTTCGAACCGAACGTGAACACGAACCGAGAAGTGAGAATCCAGAAGCGTGAACGACGGATTCCAAGAGTGACCGACGGACTCTCGAATGCCTAAAGATGCTCTCGTCTCGGAGAATCTGGCGAAAAAATTTGCGAGCGAGAAAGACACGCCGTACACCCGTTGGGTGAAGGCGGAGGGCCTCGATATCGCGAGTTCCCTATACGTGCCAGACCTGCACACGGTAGATCTCAAGCCATGGGCCCGTCGCGGGGGACGCGGTCTCTTCCTGAACCACGATGCGTCCCGTACGTCGAACGACTGCTACGTCTGCGAGATTCCGGCGGGAAAGGAGCTGGCACCCCAGCATCAGCTCTACGAGGAGATGGTCTTCGTCCTCGACGGGCTTGGCTCCACCTCCGTGTGGAACGAGGCGGGACAGCGTACGTCGTTCGAGTGGAAAGCCGGGGCGCTGTTCGCGATTCCGCTCAACACATGGCACCAGCACTTCAATGGTTCGGGTATCACACCAGCTCGTTACGTCGCCGTCACCAACGCGCCGACCGTCATCAACGCATTCGGCGACCTCGAGTTCGTGTTCAACACGCGCTACGATTTCACGGATCGTTTCAGCGGCGAACCTTCGTACTTCGCGAACGGCGGCGAACAGCGCGGGCTCCTGCTCGAGACGAACTTCGTGGCCGACGCGGTGAACCTGCCTCTGATCACGGCGTCGGAGCGAGGCGCAGGGGGTGGGCACATACGGTTCAGCCTCGCGAAGGGTCACATGAACAGCCACATCTCGCAATTCCCGGTCGGGACGTATAAGAAGGCCCATGCGCACGGACCTGGCGCACATGTGATCATCCTCAACGGGGAAGGCTACAGTCTGATGTGGCCCGAGGGTGAGGAACCCCAGCGCTACGAGTGGAAGCCGGGGTCCATGATCGTGCCGCCGAATCTCTGGTTTCACCAGCACTTCAACACCGGTACGACGCCCGCGCGGTATCTGGCGTTCAAGGCCGAGGGCGTCTCGATCAGAAACGCGCAAGGGGTGCCAAAGGCGTGGATCTCTCGGCGGGTCGGCGGCGATCAGATCGACTATGCGGACGAGTCGCCGCGCGTGCGGCAACTGTTTGCCAATGCGCTCGCGGGGCGAGGTCTGACGCCCCGGATGGACGCAGCCTACGAGGCGGAGCTGGCAGAACTGCCCCCTGCGCCAGAAGGAGTCTCATGAAGAAGTGTCTCGCGCTTGCGAGTGGACTGCTGAGTAGCGTGCTCGCGGCCGCCGGCTGCGGGTCTCCGGCACCGGTTGCGGCCGTGATGGCTGCCGACCTGGCGCTCTACGAGGGCGCCGATCGTCTGCAGAAGCTGATCGACGGCGCCAAGCTGGAAGGGGAGCTGACCGTTTACACCTCCGCGCAGACGGACGACCTCGGCCCGGTCATCGCAGCGTACGAGAAGAAGTACGGCCTGAAGGCCAGCATCTGGCGCGCCGGGTCCGAACAGGTCCTCAATCGTGCGCTACAGGAGAGTCGCGCCGGCCGGCACACGGTCGACATCGTCGAGACTAACGGCCCGGAGCTCGAAGGCCTCTCGCGAGAGAAGATCCTGCAAGCCGTGAAGAGCCCCCATCACGCGGACCTGATTGGCCCCGCGATTCGGCCGCACGGCGAATGGGTGGGCACCAGGTTGAACGTGTTCGTTCAGGCCTACAACACCAAGCTCGTCAAGAAAGAGGAGCTGCCGAAGACCTGGGAGGATCTGACGAACCCGAGGTGGAAAGGAAAAATCGGCATCGAACAGGAAGACTCGGATTGGCTGTCGGGTATTTACGGAGAGATAGGGGAGGCCAGAGCACAGGAGGTCTTCAGAAAGATCGTCGCCGTGAATGGCGTCTCCGTGAGGAAAGGGCACACGCTTCTCACTCAGCTCGTGGCGTCCGGGGAGGTGCCGCTGGCGCTGACCGTCTACAACTACAAGGCCGAGCAGCTCAGAGCCGAAGGCGCGCCGATCGACTGGTTCACGATTGGCAATGCCATCGCCCGTCCCAACGGCGTAGCCGTGGCCCGAAACGCTCCGCATCCGCACGCGGCCCTGCTCTACTACGAGTTCGAGCTGAGTGAGGAAGGACAGCGGATCATCGCGGATCGCGAGTTCGTCCCGACGAGTACGAAGGTAGACACGCCGCTCAACAAAGTGCCCATGACGTTCGTCGATGCCCGGGTGACGCTCGACGAATACGACAAGTGGAAGAACTTGTACACGGAGCTATTCGGCGCCGGACGGTAGCCGTGTCCGGACCACGAAGGCCACGAAGAGCACGAAGGCCACGAAGAAATTCGGAGAAGCTTTCGCGTTTGTCGCGCCCTTTGTCGTTGATCCTCGCGGCGCTGCTCGCCTTCGGTGCGGGCTGCTCCGTTGCTCCTGAGCAATCATCGTCCGCGTCCACGGCGCCCGCCGCTGACACGGGCTCAGACCGCCTGGCGAAGCTTGCGTCCGCTGCTCGGCGGGAAGGCTCCCTGACCCTCTACACTACCATCGCCGAGAAAGACCTTGCCACGCTCGTCGGTCCGTTCGAGGCGAAATACGATGTCGAGGTCACGGTGTGGCGGGCGGGCACCGACAAGGTGCTGCAGCGCACGATCGCGGAGGCGGCTGCCGGGCGTCATGAGATGGACGTTGTGCATTTCGGTTCGCCGGAGATGGAGGCGCTGTCCCGCGAGCAGATCCTGCAGCCCGTGAACTCACCCGCACACGACGATCTCCTGCCGGGGTCTGTCCCCGCGCATCGCGAATGGGCCGCGACGCTCCTCTCTGTCTGGGTGCAGGCGTACAACACCACGTTGGTGAGCAAGGAGAGTCTGCCGAAGACCTATTCGGATCTGCTCGATCCCAAGTGGCACGGCAAACTTGGCATCGAGGCGAAAGATCAAGATTGGTTCGCGGCCGTCGTGGATGTCATGGGAGGTCGCGAAACGGGTCTCACCTTCTTTCAGCGGCTGGCAGCGGGTGGCATATCGGTTCGCCTTGGGCACACCCTTCTCACCAACATGGTGATCTCCGGCGAGGTTCCCGTGGCGCTCACGGTTTACAACTACATGCCGGAGCAGGCCAAGAAGAAGGGCGCGCCGATCGACTGGTTTGCCTTGGAGCCGGCGATCGCGCGGTCGAATGCCGTGGGTGTCGCGCGTCGGGCGCCGCACCCGAATGCGGCTCTCCTCTTCTATGAGTACCTGCTGGGCGAGGAGGCGCAGCAGTCCTTCGTGAGCATGGACTACGTGCCCAGCAATTCGAAGGTCGCCTCCCCACTCAACGGTGTGAGGATTCTGCAGACGGACCCGGTTCGCACGCTCGACGAGACCGAGGCGTGGACCAGGCTCTTCGACGACACCGTTCTCAGTCGAACTGGACGATAATCGGGCGCGTCGATGGCGCTGACGGCAGGTACCCGGCTCGGACCCTATTTGATTACCGCCCCCCTGGCTGCTGGGGGGATGGGAGAGGTCTATCGCGCCCGGGACACGAAGCTCGACCGCGACGTCGCCATCAAGGTGCTGCCCGATCTCGTCAGCCATGATCCCGAGCGGCTCGCTCGCTTCGAACGCGAGGCCAAGACCCTGGCCTCGCTCAACCATCCCAATATCGCTATCGTTCACGGCTTCGAGGAGACCGACGGCACCACGGCCCTCGTCATGGAGCTGGTCGAAGGGGTCACGTTGGCGGCGCGAATTGCCGGACCGGCGGACTCCCCCGGATCCGCCGGGTCCACGGCGGCAGGTCAACCGATCCCGCTCGATGAGGCGCTGTCGATCGCTCGACAGATCGCGGAAGCGCTCGAAGCTGCGCACGAGCACGGCGTTGTCCACCGGGACTTGAAGCCGGCGAACGTGATGGTGCGCGAGGACGGTACCGTGAAGGTGCTGGACTTCGGCCTCGCGAAACCCGCGTTGAGCGAGGTGAGTGAGGCTGCCGGCCTGGCGCTTTCTCAGGCGCCGACGCTCGCGGTGCCCACCATGACGCAGGCGGGCATGATTCTCGGGACCGCGGCGTACATGAGCCCGGAGCAGGCGAAGGGGCGCGACGCAGACAAACGGAGCGACATCTGGGCCTTTGGCTGCGTGCTCTACGAGATGCTCACCGGCTCGCGCGCGTTTCCGGGCGCCGACCTCGCGGAGACCCTTGCGGCGGTCATCAGAAGTGAGCCCAATTGGGCGGCGCTGCCGTCTGACACGCCCGCGTCGATTCGCCGTCTGTTGCGGCGTTGCCTGAACAAGGACCGCAAGGCACGGCTCGCGGATACATCCAGCCTCCGTATCGAGATCGATGATGCCAGGCGACCGGAGCAAGGTCCAACCGCGTCGCGAACATTTCGGCGGGAGCGGCTAGCGTGGGCGGCGGGTGTGCTGTTGCTGGGACTCGTGTCCGCGTTCGTACTCGCTGGTGTCGTTCGCCAGGCTCCTCGCGAGTCGGAGATCCGATTCGATATCGCCATGCCTGCCGACCTCGACATCCTCTCGCTCGCGATCTCGCCTGATGGACAACGGATTGCGTTCGTCGCCCGAGCGGATGGGCGGCCCAATGTCTGGATCCATACGCTAGATGGTCGCGCGCCGCGGCCGCTGGAGGGAACCGACGACGCTCAGGAGCGCGTGTTCTGGTCCCCAGACAGCGGGTCTCTTGGTGTCTTCGCAGGGGGCAAGCTCAAGCGCATCGACCTTCAGAGTGGCGCCGTGCAGACGCTGGCGGACGCACCTTTGGGAGCGGGCGGCGCCTGGAGCCGGGATGGCGTCATCCTCTTCGCACCCACTCGAGGGCCGCTCTACCGCGTGTCGCAGGGCGGAGGCACGGTGACGGAGGTCACGCGGGTCGAAGGGCCAAGCATCCGCCATGTCTCGCCGCAATTTCTTCCGGACGGGCGACACTTCCTGTTCTTTTCCGCGGGGGATCCAGAACTTCGCGGTGTCTACGTGGCCGATCTCGATGGCGCGGCCGAGCCACGACGTCTGCTGGCCGATGCCGACGCCGCGGCCGTGTACGCGGCATCGGGTTACCTGCTCTTCCCACGTCAGGGCGCGCTACTGGCGCAGCGATTCGATGTCGATCGACTGACCCTCAGCGGTGAGCCGTGGCAAGTCACTGAGAGCGTTGGTGTGGATCAAACGCAGGGTACAACCAGGCTGTCAGTGTCCGACACCGGTTCGCTGGTCTATCGCGGTACGGATATCGAGGCGCGCCAGCGGCGCCTGGTCTGGCACGATCGCTCCGGGAAGGAGCTTCAGCGCCTCGACGATCGGGACCCGGTGAACGCCAACCACATGGCCCTGTCGCCAGACGGCCGTCGGCTCGCCGTCAGTCGGGATTCGATCTGGATGTTCGACACCGCGCGGGGGCTGCTGACCAGGTTCACCAGCCAGCAGGACAGCATTCCGCTTTGGTCTCCGGATGGCGATCGCCTCATCTTTCAGTCCACGCGCGATGGGGTTCGCAACCTCTACCAACGGGAGCTGTCAGGAAGCGAGGACGAGCTCCTGCTGGCGACACCGGGCTCCAAAGGCGCCAACGACTGGTCGCCCGACGGACGCCTGTTGCTCTATAGAGAAGTCGATCCACGAACGGGTTTCGATCTGTGGGTGCTGCCCTTCGAACACGAAGGTGCGGGCACTGGTTCCGCGGCGAGCGTCGATGGCGAATCGGGGAACAGGCGTGGACGACTTCGGCCCGTCGAGGGGGAACGCTCGGTACCGATTGCACACACCTCGGCCACCGAAACGAACGGACAGTTCTCACCGGACGGACAGTGGATCGCCTACGAGTCGGATGAGTCGGGCCGCTTCGAGATTTATGTCCAACCGTTTGGCCGTCAAGGGACGCGTCAACGCGTGTCGCTCGACGGCGGCACGCAGGCCCGATGGAGGAGCGACGGCACCGAGCTGTACTTCGTCGCCCCGGGCGGCCTGCTGAACGCGGTGCCGCTTCGCCTGTCGCGCGACGAGAGGCCGAGCGATTTCGGCACACCGGTGCCGCTGTTTCCTCTCCGTGTGGATGCTGGAGATCCAGGCTATCCCCAGTACATCGTCTCGCGGGATGGCCAGCGATTCCTGGTGAACACGATTGTTGATGCCGGCCCCGGGGTGATCAGCGCCATCTTCCATTGGACGCCTCCCCGTTGAACCACGAAGGTCACGAAGATACGAAGGGTACGAGTCACTTATGCGTGTCGAAACCCGATGCCACGCTTCGTGGCCTTCGAGGTTCTGTTCACGCCTTAGCGAGGTCCACATGAAGAAGCTGCTTGTGATCGTGGTCGCCGTGGCGACTGTCCTGTCACTACGCCCCTTCGCGCAGGATGCTGCCCCAAACGCGCGCGGCGCGATCGACGCGGCGGTAGCCGCTATGGGCACGATGACCTTGCAGTCAGTTCAGTACTCGGGCACCGGGTCGGTAGATCCGACGGGCCAGGCGTTTACGACCGGCGGACCTTGGCCGCGGTTCACGGTGACGAAGTACACGATGTCGGTGAACTACGCCGTGCCAGCCATGCGGCAGGAGCTTGTTCGAGTCGACGACCAGCGGCCGACGCGCGGGGGAGGCGCTGGTGGTTTCAACCCGGCGACGGGACAAGGTGGCATCCGCCCCATCCCAGGCGACATCATCCAGAACCAGACCACTGACGGGCGCACCGAGGCGGGAGCGCTCAACATCTGGTTGACGCCGCACGGCTTCCTCAAAGGCGCCGCGGCCAACATCGCAACGGCCACCGTCTCGACCGTTCGCGGCAAGCGCGTGATTACCTTTACCGCCGGCAAGCACACCGTGAGCGGCACGCTCAGCGATCGAAATCTCGTGGAGCGGGTCGAGACGCGAATCGACATCAGCTTCACGGGCGACACGCTCATGGAGGGGATCTATTCGAACTATCGCGACATTGGTGGCGTGCAGTATCCGATGCACCTCGTCATGCAGCAGGGAGGATTTCCCATACTGGAGCTGACCTTGACCGACGTTAGGCCGAACAGCCCCGCGGCGCTCGAGGTGGCCGCGAATCCTCAGCGAGGTGGGGGACCGGCTGGGGCCGCACCCGCCCAGACCGAGGCACGCCCCGCGCCTGAGCGTATCGCCGATGGTGTCTGGTTCATGACGCCTGGTGAGGAAGGGAGCATCCTCGTCGAGTTCAACGACCACCTCGTCATGGTCGAAGGGCCGGGAAACGACGCACAAACGATGGCGGCTCTCACCAACGCCAAGATCGTGGCGCCGAACAAGCCGGTCAAGTGGGTGATCAACACCCACCATCATGCCGATCACGCGGGAGGGCTCAGGGCCTTTGTGGCTGAGGGCATCCCGATTGTCACGCACGACACCCACGAGCGGTACTACCAGCAACAGATCTTCAGAAGCCCGCACACGCTCAACCCCGACCGTCTCGCCCGCGCGCCGCGCGCGGCGATCATCGAGACCATCAAGGACCGGCGGGTATTCAGCGACGGGAAGATGATCCTGGAGATTCATCTCTTGAGGGATCAGCCGCACAGCGAAGGCCTCCTCGTGGCCTACATCCCGAGAGAACGCCTCCTGATACAGGCCGACGCGTTCCATCCGCGGCCTGGGGCGAAACCGCTGCCGGCCCCGAGCCCGTTCACGATCAATCTGGTGGAGAACGTCGAGCGCCTGACGCTGGACGTCGCCCGCGTCGTGCACGTCCACGGCGGCATCTCACCGTATGCCGATGTGCTCAGGGCCGCCGGCCGCTGAAGGTGGACGGTAGAGCGATTTGCGTTTCGCCGTAGAGCGCACGCTTCAGCGTGCGCGTGTCCGCGGAGGCTACAGCCTCCGCTCTACGTCGAATCAGGAAGCGTCCAGGCGATGTGCCCTCCGCTGCGGGTAGGACGCGGAGGAGACCTAGCTTACGACGATGCCTGGGGCGGACGGAGTACTCGCAGGGCGTCGGACCAGCGCAGCAGCTCGTCGAGCATCTTCGCGGCGTTCGTCGCATGAATCTCGTCTGGTGCGAAGACGCCGGTCGTGGCGTCGAGGAACTTCACGAACATCGGAATCGCCACGGCCTCGAAAAGCGGGACCATCTTGAGCGCCGTGACGACCGGCTTTGTCATCTGCACGCCTCGGAGGCCGGCAGACACGCCGCCGTAGCTGACGAAGCCGACGGGTTTGTAGGCCCACTCTTGCACCAGATAATCGAGTGCGTTGAGCAGCGACGGAGGCGTTCCGTGGTTGTATTCCGGCGTCACGAACACGAACGCGTGCGAGCGATCGATGCGGCTGCTCCAGGCCTTGGTGTGATCGTGCTGATACTTGCGCAGTCGCGGATGTTCGGGCTCATCCATCATCGGCAGGTTGATGACCCCAAGGTCGGCGATCTCCGCTCTGAACTTGCCGTGCTGGCGAACCTGCTCTGCGAACCATGCAGCGACGCTGGGTCCTTTTCGACCCTCACGCGTGCTGACGACGACCACCTGAAGCGTCGGGATCTCGGCGATCACTTGATGAATGTGCCGTTGCGCAGCTCGGCGTACGCCTGTTGCAGCTGCTCCGTCGTGTTCATCACGATCGGGCCCCGCCATGCGACGGGCTCCTGTATCGGGAGACCTGACACCAGGAGGAACCGGATTCCAGACGGACCTGCCTGCACGATCACTTCGTCACCCCGGTCGAAGACCACGAGCGATCGGTCGCTGATCGGGTCTGGCATGGGCGCCGCGTCGGATCCTACCTGTTCGGTCTGCACGGCTCGTGGTTCCGAGGCGTCGCGAAACGTCCCCGAGCCCTCGAACACGTACGCGAATGCATTCCTCTCGGTCTCCACCTGCAAGCGCTTGCGGACGTCTGGTGGCACCCATATGTCGAGATAGCGTGGCGCGGCAGCCACCCCGTCCACTGGACCGCTCTTGCCCCAGAAGTCGCCGCAGACGACCCGCACCTGCGTGCCGTCATCGTCGGTGACCTCAGGGATGCTGCTTGACGAGACATCCTGATAGCGGGGTGGAGTCATCTTCAGCGACGAAGGCAGGTTGGCCCAGAGCTGGAAGCCGTGCATGCGGCCCTTTGGATCACCCTTGGGCATTTCCTGGTGGAGGATGCCGCTGCCGGCGGTCATCCACTGCACGTCGCCCGACCCAAGACTGCCGCGATTGCCGAGGCTGTCACCGTGGTCGACCGTGCCTGCCAGCACGTACGTAATCGTTTCGATGCCGCGGTGAGGATGCCACGGAAACCCGGCGAGGTAGTCGTCCGGGTTGTCGTTCCTGAAATCGTCGAACAGCAGGAACGGATCGAACTCATTCGTGGTGCCAAAACCAAACGCGCGACGCAGGTGCACTCCCGCGCCCTCGAGCACCGGCGTCGACTGCGCAATGCGCTTCACTGGGCGGATTGACATACCCACGTTTACCGCGGACGGCGCGGTGGGTCAAGGGCGAACGCCGGCGCTCATTGACCACCCGTGGCAATTTGACTTTGCTCGACCGGCACGTGCGTGTTATTCATCATGGGCCTGCCGGATCCCGGCCGACCCTTGTGACGCCACCCCAGCTCTCCGTCATCATTCCGGTCTACAACGAGCGCTATACGGTTCGTGAGCTCGTCCGTCGTGTCGTTGCCGTCGGCGTGTCGAAGGAGATCGTCATGGTGGATGACGGCTCGACCGACGGCACGTCCGAGCTCCTCGTGTCCATTGCCGCCCGTTATCCGCACATGGTCCGGCTGTTCAAACAGCCACACAACCAGGGCAAAGGAGCGGCGATACGCCGCGGCATTCAGGAGGCCACCGGAGAGTTCCTGATCATCCAGGATGCCGACCTGGAGTACGACCCCAACGAATACCACGTGCTGCTCAAACCGCTTCTGGCCGGCGAGGCCGACGTCGTGTATGGGTCGAGGTTCGTCGCCGGGCATCGCCGTGTCCATCTCTTCTGGCATGCCGTGGCCAACAAGATATTGACCCTGGCCACCAACGTGCTGACGAACTTGAACCTCACGGACATGGAAACCTGTTACAAGGCATTCAGAACCGAACTCATCAAGCGCATTCCCCTGCGCTCGAACCGGTTTGGTTTCGAGCCGGAGGTGACGGTCAAGATTGCGAAGCTCGGTTGTCGCATCTTCGAGGTGCCCATCTCGTATCACGGCAGGGACTACGCCGAGGGCAAGAAGATCGGCCCCAAGGATGCCGTGTCCGCCGTGTGGACGCTCCTGAAGTACTGGGTCATCAGCGACATCGGACACGTCGGTCAGCACACCCTCGCGCGGATGCGCGAACTCGGTTCGTACAACCGCACGATGTTCGCCATCTTCTCCCGATACCTTGGCCAGCGGGTGCTCGAGATCGGCGCCGGCGCAGGGAACCTCTCCAGGTTCCTGCTCGATCGTGACGCGGTCATCCTCTCCGACTACGAAGACGAGTACCTGCACCTGTTGCGACGCCGGTTCGGCTCGTACGAGAACGTGCAGATTCGACCGCTGGATCTCAATACGTTCCGCGCCGAGGATGTAGAGGCCGACGGCATCGATTCGGTGGTGTGCCTCAATGTCCTGGAGCACGTCGAGAACGATCGCCGCGTGCTCTCAGAGTTGTATCGCGCGATCAGGCCTGGCGGTGTACTGGCGGTGCTGGTGCCTGCCCATCAGGCCCTCTATTGCGACCTGGACAAAAACCTCGGCCACTTCCGGCGCTACACCGAGACCTCATTGGTCGGCCTGTTCCGCGAGGCTGGATTTGTCGTGGAGACCAGCCGCTATTTCAATTGGGTCGGAGCGGTGGGATGGTACGTGTTCGGCCGCATCTTGAAACGCCCGCACATTACGAAGGTGGCGACCAAGGGATTCGGTCTGGTTTCGAGGCTGCGGACGCTCGAGGAGCGTTTTCACTTCAGCTTTGGCCTGTCCGTCATCGTGGTCGGCCGGCGGCCGGGCACGTGAGTGGGGTTCGTCGCCCTTGGCGTCGCGCGGGGTTACGCTGTAGCACATGACCTTTCACAGCCTCGTTGGTCACCGACGCCTGCTGTCGCTGCTGTCGCGCGCGATTGCCCGCCAGACGTTGCCCCCGTCCCTGCTCCTCGCCGGTCCGCCAGGTATCGGAAAGCGGCGGACCGGCGAGGAGCAGGGACG
>Ga0247825_10003001_pt1 | contig 11123 bp, 13 predicted proteins | sample 13C_Vanillin_Day_FD_194413 | JGI IMG/M metagenome (GOLD analysis project Ga0247825, IMG submission 194413) | Soil microbial communities from agricultural site in Penn Yan, New York, United States - 13C_Vanillin_Day48 | ecosystem: Environmental > Terrestrial > Soil > Agricultural land | place... | reverse complement strand
CCGACGCGCAACGGCATGGCCTATGCCGGCAAGATCATGGGGCGCGAGATCGTCTATGAGCGCAGCCGCGAGCAGGTGCAGGCCGACATCGACCGGCTCGATCCCCGTTTGAAGAAGTCCCGGTGAGGTGGAGTAAGATGAAGGGCGTCATGCTGACGCGCTTCGTGCTCGCACTCGCTCTCGCCGCGTACGCCGGCATCGCCGCCGCGCAGCAGATGTACCGCTGGACCGACGAGAACGGCCGCACCCACATCACCGACACCCCGCCGCCGCCGGGCGCGAAGAACGTGCGCAAGGTCAAGCCCTCGGCCAACGCCGCGGCCACGGACAAGCCCGTCAAGCCCGATGCGCAGACGCCGTTCGTGCTGGCGCGAGCGATGAAGGAATACCCGGTCAGTCTCTATACCTCGCCCAACTGCACCGATCCGTGCAAGGCCGCGCGCGACCTGCTGAACAAGCGCGGCGTGCCGTTCAACGAAGTGCAGGTGTGGGAAGAGGAAGGCAATGCCGAGCTGAAGAAGCTCTCGGGCAGCACGCAGGTGCCGACGATCAAGGTCGGCGCGAGCGTGCAGTCGGGCTACGATCCGACGATGTATGCCGCCCTGCTCGATACCGCGGGTTATCCCCGCGAGGGCGTGCTTCCCGCCGGCACGCAGGCCGCGCCCGGCCGCCCCGACGGCTACGTGCCGCCGGACGAGCGCGAGCTGCCCAAGGCGGCGCCGGTGAAGCCCGAGCCGCCGACCGCGTCGGGCCCGTACGCGCCGGGCGCCAAGCCGCAGCGCGCACAGCCGAAGTAGATGCTGGCGATCGCCGCGGACATCGCGGTGATCCTGGTCGCGGCCTTGCACCTCTGGTTCCTGGTGCTCGAGATGTTTCTCTGGGACAAGCCTTTCGGGCGGCGCACGTTCGGCATGACGCCCGAGCGCGCCGCGGCCACCCGGTCGCTGGCGATGAACCAGGGCCTCTACAACGGCTTTCTCGCCGCCGGCCTGCTCTGGGGCGTGCTCGCCGGCGATGACGTGAAGATTTTCTTCCTCGCGTGCGTCATCGTCGCCGGGGTGTTCGGTGCGCTCACTGCCAGCCGCAACATCCTCTGGGTGCAGGCGCTACCGGGACTGGTCGCGCTCGCGCTGGTGGTGCTCGGCTAGAGCTGCGGCCAGGGCCGCTGCTTCGGCCGCAGCGTCTCCAGCAGGCTCGACAGCCTGAGCACCCCGGCATCGTCGAACCGTTTTCCGATCACCTGCACGCCGATCGGCAGGCCGTCGGCGCTGTAGCTCCAGTTGACCGATGCCGCGGGCTGCTCCGACATGTTGTACGGCACGGTGAAAGCGATGTGCGGCAGCGCATCGTGCGAATCGTTGCCCGGCGCGGCAAGCGCGGCCTCGTAGGCAACGATCGGCGAGGCCGGCGACAGGATGAAGTCGTAGGGCTGCGAGGCGGCGACCGCCGCGTCGCGCATCGCCACCACGTGCGCATAGGCCTGCATCACATCGCGGCCCGAAAAGCGCGCCGCGCGCCAGCTGCACCACTCGGCGACGAACGGCAGCACCTTTTCGCGCTTGCCGGCGGGCAGGTTCATGAGGTCGTGGTACGAGCGCGCCTCGAAGAAGCGGCACATGCCGTCGAGCATCTCTTCGGTGAGGAACGAGCGGATCGATTCCACGTGGCAGCCCGCGCCGGCCAGCGCGGTCGCCGCCGCTTCGGCGGCGGAACGGACTTCCGGCTGCACCGTGAGCCCGACACCCATGTCGGGCAGGAAGCCGATGCGCAAGCCCTTCGGCGCGAGCGGCGGCAGCGCGGCGAAGCCGCAGTCCTGGAACGGCAGGCTCATGAAATCGCGCGCGTCCGGCCGCGCGATCACGCTCATCAGCAGCGCCGCATCCGCCACGCTGCGCGTCATCGGTCCGGTGACGCGGCCGAGGTAGGGCGGGTAGACCGGCACGCGCCCGAGCGAGGGCTTGAGGCCGAAAAGCCCGCAATGCGTGGCCGGCAGGCGAACCGAGCCGCCGATGTCGGTGCCGAGGTGCAGCGGCGCGTAGCCCGCGACCGCGGCGGCGCCCGCTCCCGAGCTCGAGCCGGAAGGGTTGCGGTCGAGGCGCCACGGGTTGCGCGTGATGCCGTGCAGGCTGGACAGCCCGGACGACAGCATGCCGAAGTCCGGCATGGTGGTCTTGCCGAGGATCACGCAGCCGGCCTCGCGCACACGCGCCGCCGGCGGCGCGTCGGCCGGCTGCGGCGGCGTGTCCTCGTTGGCGCGCGTGCCGATCGGCGCCGGATCGCCGCGCGTATAGATGTTCTCCTTGATGCTGACCGGCACGCCGTCGAGCGGGGACAGCGGCCGGCGGGCGCGCCAGCGCCCTTCCGAGGCGCGCGCCTGCTCGAGCGCGGCATCGCCCTGCACCCGGTACATGGCGTTGATGCGCGGCTCCCAGGCTTCGATGCGCTCGAGCAGCGCGCGCGTCACCTGCACCGGGGATAACTCGCCGCTCGCGTAGGCGGTGGACAATTCGGCGGCGGAAAGCTCAGCCGCGCTGCGTTCGTCAATGGCAGCCATCGCCACCCGACTATATACTCGGCGCCGCATGCTGCGTATCGCACTCGCCACCCTCGCACTCCTTGGCTGCGCCGCCGCGGCCGCGGGCCCCGCCGAAATCCGCGTCTGGCACTCGATGAGCGGCGTGCGCGGCGCGGAGTTCGAGCGCCTAGCCGCGCGCTTCAACCAGTCGCAGAAGCAGTTCCGGGTCGTGGCCACCTACAAGGGCGCGTATGACGAAGCAGTGCTGGAGGCCTACACCGCGCGCCGCGCGCCGCGCGCGCCCCATCTGGTGCAGGCCTCGGAGCTCGGCGCGGCCTTCCTGCTGGAGCAGAAGGACCTTGCGCGCCCGCTGTGGCAGGTGGCGGCCGAATCGGGAGTCGAGCTGCGGGTCGAGAGCGCAATGGGCGGCGCCGAAGAGCTGACCAACGAGCAAGGGCAGTTGCTCGCGCTGCCGATCGGCCGGTCCACGCCGGTGCTGTTCTGGAACCGCGATGCTTTCCGCATTGCGATGCTCGATCCCGCCAAGCCACCCACGACCTGGTACGAGATGGTCGCCACGCTCGCCGCGCTGGTGGAGTCGGGCAGCGACTGCGCGCTGACGCTGGCCTGGCCGGCCTCGGCGATGCTGGAGAACACCGCGGCGTGGCACAACCAGGCGTTCGCCACCGACCGGCTGGTGTTCAACAACCGCCTCGCGGTGCGCTGGGTCTCGACCCTCGCCACCTGGAAGCAGTCGGGCTACTTCACCCAGGCCACGCGGCGCGACGAAGCCGAAAGCCGGTTCGCGAATGGCGAGTGCGCGCTGCTCGCCGCGTCCTCCTCCAACTACGCAGACCTGCGCAGCCGCGCGAAATTCTCCCTCGGCATCGCGCCGTTCCCGTACTACGACGATTTCGACAGCGCGCCGCTCAACACGCTGAGCGGCGGCGCCGCGCTCTGGGTGATGGCGGGGCGGCCGAAGGCCGACTACGCCGGGGTGGCGCAATTCCTCGCCTTCTTCGCGCGTCCGGAAATCCAGGCCGAGTGGCACCAGAGGACGGCACTGGTGCCGCTGAACGCCGCCGCCTACGAGCTCACGCGCAGGCAGGGCTTCTACGCCGCCAATCCGGGGCACGAGATCCCGGTGCGCCAGCTCCTCACGCGCGGCACGCCGAACTGGAAGAGCCTGCGCCTGGGGCAGCATCCGCGCCTGCGCAACATCATCGACGAGGAAATCGACCTCGCCTGGCAGGGCAAGAAGACCTCGCTCGACGCGCTCAACGCGGCAGTGACGCGGGGCAACGCTTTCCTCGAGAACACCAAGTAGCGCCTGCGGTGAGCCCGCGCCTGTTGCGCTGGGGAATGAACCTGTGGCCGCCGTACCTCGGCGCCGGCATCCGCGTGCGCGACATCGCGCGCGACTGGAGCAGCGCCACGGTGGAGCTGCGCAGCCGGGTCTTTAACCGCAACTATGTCGGCACGCATTTCGGCGGCAGCCTCTTCGCCATGACCGATCCGTTCTACGCGCTGCTCTTGATGCACCGGCTCGGCGAGCGCTATCTCGTCTGGGACCAGGCGGCGAGCATCGAATTCGTCGCGCCGGCACGCGGCACCGTCAGCGCGACGTTCGTTCTGGCCGAGGATCGGGTGCAGGCGATCCGCGCGCAGGCGGCGGGCGGCGAGAAGGTGCTGCCGCAATTCGAGGACGAGATCCGCGACCGCGCCGGCGAGCTCGTCGCCCGGGTGCGCAAGACACTCTACGTGCGCCTCAAGCCGCGCTACCGCAACAAATAAAAAGCCCGGGCACCTTTCGGTGCGCCGGGCTTCGGAACTAGCGCTGTTGCCGGTCTAGTCTTTTCTGACCGGGACGATCTTCAGCCATCCGCGGCCTTCGAACGGCATGCCGCCGACGGTGCCGCTCACCACTCCCTCCGTGTCGGTCCCGTCGATTCCCGTCTCCTGGGTTTCGAAATGACAGACCAGGTCCAGGCGGCCGTCGCCGTTGACGTCCTCGCCTTCTTTCCCGCAGCGCCCGGCGGCTCCGCCTTCGTTCGGAGGACCGAACCTTACGGAGTCACGATCAACCTGCAACGCATTGAAGTTATTCGCCGAGATGAGGGCGACCGGAATCTTGCCCTTCGATTTCGGATTGAATGGCGCCGCGGTCGTCGCTCCGGGCTTGATGTCGATACTGATCGGGAGCATCGACGGCGAAACGCCCTCGATCACCAGCAGATAGCTTCCATTCGATACGGTACTCGTCACGAACGGGGTGGCCATGACACCGTCGTCCTTGAATACCCGCACTGCCGAGCCGCCGGGGTTGTCGCTCGTGACGGCAACCGTGTAGATCCCGCTCACCGGCAAAAGGACCTGCTCCAGGTGAGGATCGAACTTGGCGATCGAGCCGGCATCGACATCCCTGCTACTGGGCATGTCGTTCTTCTGGAGAAGTAACCTGCCATTCGGGTCAAAAATGGCGATCATGGCGTTCAGGCTGCGCCCGCACCCGTTGCACTTGATGCCATCGTCGATGTCGATTCTTATGGAATTTTCGGCCTGTCCGTGGAACGAATAGAAGTCGATATCCGGCACGATGTCGCCGGCAAGATTGCCGATGATCCCTTTGACTTCGACGCGTCGCTCGGCGCCGATGATGAGGCGCTGTGCCGTGGCGATGGAGTCGTTGGGGGTGTCCCTCTCCACCTCGAAGGCCGCGACGTTGCTGATACCTGCCATGACGCCAAGAGCCGCTGCGACTGCGTACTGAAGGTATTTCTTGATCATTGTTGCCTCCCTGATGAGGTTTTGAAGCCGAATCACAGTACTGCGTAGCGTTCGGCGCCACGCAGGGGAGATGTCACGCGGCGTCGAGCCAACCGACGAACGGCCTGACGAGAATTGGCGGGGCGTGACGAAAAATGACCGGTCGGGTGACCGATTACACGGCGGACTTATTTGGCGGCGAGGAGCTTCTCGATTTCCTGGACGAGCTTGGGGTCGTTCGGATCGACGCGCGTGTCGAAGCTGCGCACCTGCTTGCCGCTGCGGTCGATCAGGTACTTGTGGAAGTTCCAGCGCGGCGCGGTGCCGGTCGCCTTGGTGAGATCGGCGTAGAGCGGGTTCTTCTTGAGATCGATCTTGGCGAACATCGGAAAATCGATCGCGTACTGGTTGACGCAGAACTCGGAAATCTCCTTGTTCGAGCCCGGCTCCTGGCCGCCGAAATCGTTGGCCGGGAAGCCGAGCACCACCAGCCCGCGATCCTTGTACTTGCGGTAGAGCGTCTCCAGGCCCTCGTATTGCGGGGTGTAGCCGCATTGGCTCGCGGTGTTCACCACCAGCACCACCTTGCCCGCGTACTCGCACAGCGACTGCGGCTTCTCGTGGATCGTGTCCATCGTGCGGTCGAGCAGCGAGGGGCAGGCAGCCATGGCGTTACCGGCGACGAAAAAAAGACTAATAAGGAAGAGGCGCATTCGGCTTGAGCGGCTGCAGGGCGGAACGGAAGTCGCGCTTGATGCGCTCCAGCGCTGCGGGATTGTCGGCTTCGAAGCGCATCACGATGGTGGGCGTAGTGTTGGAGGCGCGGGCGAGCCCGAAGCCGTCAGCATACTCCACGCGCACGCCGTCGACCGTCACCACGCGCTCGGCGCCGGGGAACGGCCTGGACGCCTGCAGCTTCGCCACCAGCGCATGCGGCTCGCCTTCTTCGAGCGACCAGTGCAGCTCGGGCGTCGAGGGCGCATTCGGCAGGCTCTTGAGAACCTGATTGGCGTCCTTTTCCTTCGAGAGCACTTCGAGCAGGCGCGCGCCGCCGTAAAGGGCATCGTCGAAGCCGTACCAGCGCTCCTTGAAGAAGGTATGCCCCGACATTTCTCCCGCGAGCAGCGCGCCGGTTTCCTTCAGCTTCGCCTTGATCAGCGAATGCCCGGTTTTCCAGAGCAGCGGCTTGCCGCCGTGGCGCTCGATGTAGGGCGCGAGCAGGCGCGTGCTCTTCACGTCGTAGATGATCTCGGCGCCGGGATTGCGGCTGAGCACGTCCTTCGCGAGCAGCATCAGCTGGCGGTCGGCGAAGATGATTTCGCCGTCCTTGGTGACCACGCCGAGGCGGTCGCCGTCGCCGTCGAACGCGAGGCCGAGCTCGGCCTTGCCGGTCTTCAGCGTCCTGATCAGCTCGACCAGGTTCTTCGGCTGCGCCGGATCGGGGTGATGGTTGGGAAAAGTGCCGTCGACCTCGCAATAGAGCTCGGTGACCTCGCAGCCCAGCTCGCGGTAGAGGCGCGGCGCGAGCATGCCGGCGACGCCGTTGCCGCAGTCGATGGCGACGTGGAATTTGCGCGCCAGCTTCACATCGCCCACGATGCGATTGACATAGGCATCCAGCACATTTGCCTCGCTGCGCTTGCCTTTGCCCGAGCTGAACTGTTTCTTCTCGATCCGGTTGCGCAGTTGCTGGATGTCGTCGCCGTAAAGCGCATCGCCGCCCACCACCATCTTCAGGCCGTTGTACTCCGGCGGGTTGTGGCTGCCGCTCACCGCCACGCAGCTGCCGCAGCCGAGATGGTGCGCGGCGAAATAGGCGAGCGGCGTCGGCCCCATGCCGATGTCGATCGCGTTCGCGCCCGCGGCCACCAGCCCGTCCATCAGCGCGTCGGCGAGCTCGGGGCCGGACAGGCGCCCGTCGCGGCACACCGCGAAAGTCGGGGCGCCGCGCTCGCGCCCGACCGAGCCGAGCGCGCGGCCGATGTCGCGCACGCCCTCCACGGTGAGCGAGCGGCCGACGATGCCGCGGATGTCGTAGGCGCGGAAGATTTCTGCGGGAATGGTCACGGTTCGAGGAATTCCAGGAGACGTTGCGGGAGCCAGGGCCGGCCGGGAAACGGCCCGGTGAGAAATCCGGCGTGGCCGCCAGTGCGAGGAAATTCTAGCACCACGTCCGCGGCCGCTTTTCGCGCCGCCGCGAGCAGCGCATGCTCCGGAAGGAAGGGGTCGTTGCGCGCGTTGATCAACAGGGTCGGCACCCGGATGTGCTCGAGATAGGGCCCGCTCGACGCCGCGCTCCAATAGTGGTCCACGTCCCGAAAGCCGTGCAGGGGCGCGGTGACCACGTTGTCGAAATCGCGGAAACCGCGCGCCGCCCGCACGGCGGCGCCGTCATAGAGTCCGGGAAATCGCTCGAGCTTGGCCAGCGACTTGGGCTTGAGGGTGGACAGGAAATGCCGTGTGTATAGCAGGCGGTTGATGCCGCGGTCTAGCGCGTGGCCGGCGGCGCTCAGGTCGATCGGTGCCGAGACCGCGGCCGCGCGCCTGACCAGCGCGCGCGCTTCATCGCCGCGCTCGCCCAGCCACTTGAGGAGCGCATTTCCCCCGAGCGAGATCCCCGCGGCGCAGAGCGGCGCGCCCACCTTGCGCACGATCCAGTCGATCTCGTCGGTGTCGCCCGAGTGATAGGCGCGCGGCATGCGATTGGGCTCGTCCGAGCAGCCGCGGAAGTGCGCGATGGCGATGCGCCAGCCCCGCGCGCCCGCGTGCGCGGCGATGGCGCGCGCGTAGTGGCTGTCGGAGCTTCCTTCCAGGCCGTGGAACAACACCAGCCGGCGCGCCGCCGCGGGATCGCCGGCAAAGTCGACGTCGATGAAATCGCCGTCGGGCGTCTCCCAGCGCTCGCGCTCGAGGCGCACGCGCGGCGGGCGGCGCAGCGAGGCGTAGATGGTCTGCAGGTGCCCTCCGGGGAGCCACCAAGGGGACGAGAACATCGGCGGCCGCTCAGTGAAGGATCTTGGGCGGCGCGTCGCGCGGGGCGGGCTGCGGCTGCGCCGGCGCGGGCGAGGCGTGGTGCACGATCATGCGCCAGCCGGCGGCGGTGCGCAGGTACACGTTGGTGGCGACGATCGGCGCGGGTTGGCGCTCCTGCGGCCCCGCCGGCTGTCCCGGGATCGAGAAATGCTCGAACACGCTGTGCACGGCGAGCATCATGCCGCTGATGGCCACCTGCTGCTCGATGCGCACCTGCGCGCGCGGCCCCGCGGCGAAGATCTGCGCCCAGCTCTCGCGCACCTGGTCCTGGCCGCTCAGGCGCGCGCCCGCCGGATGCACGCAGACGATGTCCTCGTCCTCGGCCCAGACCGCCATCATGCCTTCGAGGTCGCAGCGCTCGAGCGCCTCGTAGAACGCGTTTTCCGCATCCTGCGCGGTGGGGAAAATTCTGGTGCTCACAGCAGTTTCAACACCTGGTCGACGCTCATCTCCCGCATGCAGCGGAAATGCCCGAGCGGGCACTCGCGCGCGAAGCACGGGCTGCATTCCAGCTTGAGCCACAGCACGCGCGCCTTGTCCGACGCGGGCGGCGTGTGCTCGGGGCTGGAGGAGCCGAACAGCGCCACCTGCGGCCGGCGCAGCGCGGCGGCGACGTGCATCAGGCCGGAGTCGTTGCTCACCACTACCTGCGCGCCGGCGATGAGCGCGATCGCCTCGTCGAGCGTGGTCCGGCCCGCGAGGTCCTTGCCCGGGATGCCCGCCGCGGCTTCGCGGTCGTTCGCCGAGCCGAGAATCACCACCGGCATGCCGATGCGCTGCCCGAGCTCGCCGAAGTAGGGCCAGCGCTTTGCCGGACCGTATTCCGCGCCGGGGCAGAGCACGGCGTAGCGTCGTTCGATGCCGAAGCGACGACGGGTTTCCGCAATTTCCTGTTCATTCACTTCGAGACGAGGCTGCGGCAAAGGCTGGACCGGCTCGCCTCCGGCAAGGCGCGCGTAATGCACCGGCATCGGAGACTTCGAGTTCGGCAGGGTCGAATTCAGCAAGCCGTAGCGCAGTTCACCGACGTAGCCCGCGCGCCGCGGGATGCCGGCAAGGAAGGGTACCAGCGCCGACTTCCAGCTGTTCGGCAGCACGATCGCCCGGTCGTAGGCGCGCCGCGCGAGCGCGCGCGCCAGGCGCCAGCGGTCGGCCAGGTCGAGGCTGCCGTGGCGGAACGGCACCGAGATCACTTCGTCCACCTCGGTCATGCGGCGCGCGACGGGTGCGACCCAGTCGGGCGCCAGCACGTGGATCTTCGCCGCGGGATCCTGTGCGCGCAGCCGCGTGAGCAGCGGCTGGGCCATCAGCGCGTCGCCGATCCAGTTGGGCGCGACGACCAGGATTCTCGCCAACTAGTGACCTTTTACCGGTGCTCCCTTGTACACGTACCTGGCCCCGCAGTACGGGCAAAGGCATTCGCCTTCTTTCGCAACGTCGAGGAAAACGCGCGGGTGCATGTTCCACAGCGGCGTGCCCGGGGTCGGGCAATGCAGCGGCAGGTCCTTCTCGGTTACTTCGATTTGACGGGGGTCAGCCTGCATTTGAGCGGGCCTTTACGCTCGTAAGCCATTTACGATGCTTCTTGTCCTTGCCGGTGACGACGTCGAAGAACGCTTTCTGGATCTTTTTGGTGATCGGACCGGCTTTGCCTTCGCCAATGATACGGCCATCGAGCTCGCGGATGGGGGTGACCTCGGCCGCGGTGCCGGTGAAGAAGCACTCGTCGGCGATATAGATGTCGTCGCGCGTCAGGCGCTTGGCGCGTACTTCGTAGCCGAGCTCGCCGGCGAGCTCGATCACCGAGCTGCGCGTGATGCCGGTCAGCGCGGACGTGAGCTCGGGTTCCCAGATTTTCCCGTCCTTGACGAGGAAGATGTTCTCGCCCGCGCCTTCGGCGACGAAGCCGTCGACGTCGAGCAGCAGCCCCTCGTCGTAACCGTGCATGGTCGCCTCCAGCGTCGCCAGCACCGAGTTGGGATAGGTGCCCGACATCTTGGCGCGTGCCATGGTGACGTTGATGTGGTGGCGCGCATACGAGGAGGTCTTCACGCGGATGCCCTTCTCCAGCGCCTCCGGCCCGAGGTAGGCGCCCCACGGCCAGGCGGCGATGGCGACGTGCACCTTCGCGCCCACCGGCGAGACGCCCATCTTCTCCGAGCCGTAGAACGCGATCGGCCGCACGTAGCAGGCCTCGTGGCCGTTGGCGCGCACCACCTCGAGCTGCGCCTCCATCAGGCGCTCGCGCGTGTACGGGATCTTCATCATGTAGATGTGCGCCGAGCTGAACAGGCGGTCGGTGTGCTCCTTCAGGCGGAAGATGGCGGTGCCGATCTCGGTCTTGTAGGCGCGCACGCCCTCGAACACCGCGAGGCCGTAGTGCAGCGAGTGGGTGAGGACGTGGGTGGTGGCCGAGCGCCACTCCACCAGCTTGCCGTCGTACCAGATCTTGCCGTCGCGGTCCGCCATCGACAGCGGCGCGGCGGCTTTTGCTTTCGCCATGCTTGCGTCTCCCAAGGGTGGGCGGCCATCTAAGCACAGCCACGTCAAATGCGCCATACTATTAACGTGCAGGTTAATAGTCCTCAACGGGTGTTTTACGCGCTAGCCTCGCTGCCACGGCGGCGCATCATCGCCTTCCTGTCGCAGACCGCGCTCTCGACCGCCGACCTCGCCGAGCGTTTCGCCATGAGCCGGCCGGCGATCTCGCGCCATCTGTCGGTGCTGGTGCGCGCCGGGCTGATCGGGGGCGAGCGCCAGGGCCAGCGCGTGCTCTACCGCCTCAACCGTGACGCATTGCTCGGCGCGC
>Ga0247825_10003000_pt1 | contig 11125 bp, 7 predicted proteins | sample 13C_Vanillin_Day_FD_194413 | JGI IMG/M metagenome (GOLD analysis project Ga0247825, IMG submission 194413) | Soil microbial communities from agricultural site in Penn Yan, New York, United States - 13C_Vanillin_Day48 | ecosystem: Environmental > Terrestrial > Soil > Agricultural land | place... | reverse complement strand
GAACGTGGCGATTTATCCGCGTGCGGCGAATCCGGTGAACGAGAACGATCGACAGGACTACTTCGATTCGTTCTATCACTGCGAGGCGGTGGTCGGCGTGAACACGACCGCGATGATCGAGGCCGCAATCGTCGGCAAGACGGTCCATTCGGTTCTGGCGGACGAATTCAAGGACACGCAGGGCGGCACCTTGCACTTCAGGTATCTGCTGGCGGAGAACGGCGGGTTCCTGCGCGTCGCCCACAGCATGGAGGCGCACGCGCGCCAGGTCGTCGAGACGCTGCAGCATCCGGACGTCGGACATGCGGCCTGCGCGAGATTCGTGGCGCGGTTCATCCGTCCGCAGGGAGTGGACGCCCCGTCGACGCCGCGACTGGCGTTGGCGCTGGAGGAACTCGCGGCCCGCGGCCGGCAGGTACCCGTGAGGATGCCGCTGTGGTTGCTCCCCGTGCGCGCCCTGTTGTGGCTGATCGGATTTATTTCGATTTACAAGAGTCCGTTTCGTGTCACCGGCCAGATTCGGAAGGAGCTGGCGATCCTGAAGAAGCGGGTGAGGAACTGGCGCAAGGCGATCCTGAAGGGACGTGCGCCGAAGGGCCAGCCGGAGACGCGCGCCGACGCAGTCGAGCCCGGGATCGAGGATGCCGGCGAGCGCACTCGCCGCGTCGGGTAAACGGAACCAGGCATGTCCAGTGAAGTCATGACCGGTACGAACGCGGCAACGTTCCAGCATCAGCTCGAGGCGCTCAGGCGGTCGCCCGGCTATCGCAACTACGAACTCGTGCGCGCGCGCGTGTTCGAGATGCGCGCGCTCGAGGCGCAGCTCCCGCACTTCAAGCCGAGCGCGTACTGGGAAGAGGAGCTGGCGAACTTCGAGTACATGCTCGACGCGTCGCCGCTCGTCATCGATAAGCTACGGCACCACGCGATGCACATCACCGGCATCCGGGCGTACGAGTACCGGTCGAATCGCGACCGCTGGCGCGAGCGGTTTACAGAGAAGCGCCGCGCGCTGCTGAAGTACGGCCGGCGCGAACTGCTGGTGCCAGAGTGGCGCGCGTTCGGCGGCTTCGGTTTCGACATCGAAGGCGATCTCTACAACCTCGATACGCTCAAGTTCTTCGAAGTGCTGATCGCGCTCGACAAGGGATCGGTGCTTGAGGAATTCCGCAGCAACACGGATCGGCGGATGGTGTGGGAGATCGGCGCCGGCTGGGGCGGCTTCCCGTATCACTTCAAGACCCTGTGCCCGAACGTGACCTATGTCATCACAGACTTCCCGGAGCTGTTTCTGTTCTCCGCGACTTACCTGATGACCGCGTTTCCGGACGCTCGAGTGCGCTTCTGGGGTGAGGAGCCGTTTGCGCAGACGCTCGCCAACTGGCGCAACTACGACTTCATCTTTGCGCCGAACAGTGCGGTCACGGAGTTCGTGCCTGAGCGGCTCGACCTGACGGTCAACATGGTGTCGTTCCAGGAGATGACGCACGATCAGGTGACCGATTACGTGAGTCGCGCGCACACCCTGAACTGCCCGTTCCTCTACAGCCTCAATCGCGAGCGTTCGTCCTACAACCTCGAACTGGAGAGCGTGAGCGCGATCGTGTCGCGCTACTTCTGGCCGCACGAGATCTCCGTGCTGCACGTGCCGTACACCCGCATGATGGACGAAGGCGCCTCGTCGAACGACTATAAGCACCTGATCGGCTGGCGCCGCGTACGGGCATGAATATCCTGTTCTCGATGCGCCATGCCGGTGCCCTCCGGAACTTTTCGTCGACGCTCGAGATGCTGGCGCAGCGCGGCCATCGCGTACATCTCACCTTTCTGACCCGTGACAAGCTCGATGACGGCCGGCTGCTGAGCGGCCTGCTCGACCGGTATCCCGCGATCACCAGCGGGGGTGTAGCCGGTGTGCAACGCAGCGACTGGCTCGGCCTCGCGCGAAGCGCCCGCGCACTGGCGGACTACACGCGCTACATGGAACCGGAGTTCGCCACGGCCCACGCCCTTCGGGAACGCGCCGCCACGCGTGTCCCGGCGCGTCTCCGTCCGTGGCTGCGGCTGCCCTTGCTGCAGTGGCGAATCACACGACGAGCAATCGCGGCGGTGCTGGCGTCGATCGAACGGGCGGTGCCACCGGACGCGGGCGTGATGTCGGTGATCCACGCGCACCGCCCGGACGTGTTGCTGCTCACGCCGCTCGTCGAGTTCGCGTCGGACCAGATTGAATACGTGAAGGGTGCGCAGCGGCTCGGCGTTCGGACGGGGTTGTGCGTGCACAGCTGGGACAACCTCACGACCAAGGGACTCATCCGCCTGCTGCCCGATCGCATCTTTGTCTGGAACGATGCGCAACGTCGCGAAGCGGTCAGCCTCCATCGCGCCACGGCTGGCCAGGTGCAGGTGACGGGTGCGCCGGTGTACGACCAGTGGTTCGAACGGCGTCCGACCTCCTCGCGGGCGGCGTTCTGTTCGCGTGCCGGACTGACGGACACACGGCCGTTCTTCCTGTACCTCTGTTCGTCGCCCTTCATCGCGCCCGACGAGGTGTCGTTCATCACCCGGTGGCTCGCCGCCGTCCGCTCCGCAGCCGACTCGGACGTCCGCCAGACCGGAATCCTCATCAGGCCGCACCCCAGTGCCGATCCGCGGATCTGGGCGGCCTTCGATCCGGCGGCATTCGAGAACGTGGTGGTGTGGCCCGCGGCCGGGGCGAACCCAGTTGATGCAGCCTCGAAGGACGACTACTTCGATTCGATGTATCACGCAGCCGCTGCGGTCGGGATCAACACCAGCGCTCAGATCGAAGCAGGAATCGTCGGCCGCCGCGTCTATTCCGTGCGTGTGCCCGAGTGCCGTGGGACGCAGGAGGAGACGATTCACTTTCAGCACCTCCTGCAGGAAGGCGGCGGGCTCCTGAGCATGGCAGACACGCTGGACGAGCACGTGTCGGCTCTCGGCGGCGCGTTACGCGCCGGCGCCAGTGAAGCGAGCCGCGTGCGTGAATTCGTCCGGCGGTTCGTGCGTCCGGCCGGCCTCGACGTGGCCGCGACGCCGCAGCTGGTGGAGGCTATCGAAGAACTCGGACGTCAACCCGCGCCCGCACCCCGGCGGCAGCCGCTGATGTTCAGGTTGCTGCGACGGGCTCTCTACCCGCTGGCTACTGTGCTGCCGGCCAAGCCGGACAAGATCCGGGCGGTTTCGCGGCCGGCAGGCACAGACGCTGATCGGCGGGCCGGAGCGGGCGCATGAGCCACCCTGGCGCCTCGACCCCGCCGCGCGTCGTCTTCGGCGCGATCCTGTTCAATCACGCCGGCGAGCTGCGCGAGGCGCTGGAGTCGGTGCTGGGGCAGACGTTCCGGGACTTCGCGATCATCCTCGTCGACGACTGTTCCACGGACGAGACGCCGCAGATTTGCGCCGAGTATGCGGCGCTTGACCCCCGTGTCACGTACGTCGCGAATACCGAGCGCCTGGGGATGATCGGCAACTCGGTGCGTGCGTTCGAGCTCGCGCGTCAGCGGTACTCCGGGGCGGAATATTTCGCCTGGGCCAGCGATCACGACTTGTGGCATCCGCGCTGGCTGCAGCAGATGGTGGACACGCTCGACAGTCATCCAGACGTCGTGCTTGCCTATCCGAAGAACCGCCGCATCGGCCGCGCTGGTGAAATCCTCGCGCGCAAGCCGTGGGCTTTCGACACCTTCGGCATCACGGACGCCTGGGCGCGCGTCAACTGGAGCGTGCGCAAGATGTCGGCGGGCAACATGGTGTATGGCCTGTATCGCGTCGAGGCGCTGGCTGCCGCCGGCGTGTACCGTCGCGTGCTAGTCCCCGACCGGCTGCTGATGACCGAGCTGGCCGTCCTCGGGCAGTTCAAGCAGGTGCCGGAAGTGCTCTGGTACCGGCGCTGGTACGGGCGCATCTTCAGCCTTGGACGACAGCGCGCCAATTTCTTCCCGGGCAGACGTCCCCTGTACATGTACCTCCCGTGGTGGTTCACGCACGGCGTGGTCCTGTTTTGGAACTTTGCCGTGGAAGGTCACGCGGCCCCACGGCTGTCCAAATCCGCCGGCGCGCGGCTCGCCATCCGCTACTTGCTGCTGAGCGGCATCTTTCACCTGTGGCAGTCGTTGCGAGCGCTGCGCCAGAACGTTCTCGAACGTATCGAGCCGCTGCGGCCTCACGAGCGGCGCCTGCGCCTGATGTCGCGCGAGATCTGGCGGCGCGGGCCGTACGACTGGACCTGGAGTCACATGAAACCGCACGTCGGCGCCAAGGCGCAGAAGAAGGCTCGGGCTCGCCTCAAGAAGCGGGTCAAATCGGCGGCATTCGAATCCGTCCGAATGCCTGGACTGGCGCTGCTACGGTGGGTTCGCGCCATTCCGGTCGTGCGCCGCCGCGTCATTCCATCGCTGTTGAAGCAGGAGTTGGATCAGATCCCGGCGGCACCGCACGCGGAAGCGATGCAGCGCGAACTCGAGCGGTTGAAGAAGAGTGACGGGCCGATTCTCATCGGCCCGTGGGTGGGAGAGGTCGGCTTCGAGCTGCTCTACTGGATCCCGTTCCTCAACTGGGCGTTGAAGGAATACGGACTCGACCAGCGGCGGCTGATCGTCGTCTCCCGCGGTGGTGCGCGTCCGTGGTACCGGCATCTCACGTCCGAGTACGTGGATGTCTTCGAGCTGTTCACTCTCGCGGAGTATCGCGAGGCGAACGAAGCGCGGTGGGACAAGGCCGGGCACCAGAAGCAGTACGACGTCGCCCAGATGGACCAGGATATCGTCGCCCGCGCCAGGAAGCACCTGGGCCTCGCGCACGCCGAACTGCTGCATCCCTCGGTGATGTACAAGTTGCTGCGCTTCTACTGGTTCGAGAAGGCCGGCGTTCGGCTGCTGACGAGGCATACCGAGTACCGGGCGCTCGTGCCGATGGAGCGGAGCGCCGCGCTCCAGGATCTGCCGTCCGAGTACGTGGCGGTGCGGTTTTATTTCCGGCCGTCGTTCCCCGATACGCCGGAGAACCGGCGTTTTGCCGCGGACGTGATCCGCTCGATTGGCCGCGAGACCCCGGTGGTGCTCCTGAACACCGGGCTGCAGCTGGATGACCACGAGGATTTGAACCCGGCTGACAGCCGTGTCTACCGCGTGGATCACCTGATGGCGCTCGAACGCAATCTCGAGGTCCAGACCGAGATCATCAGCCATGCCCGCGCCTTCGTCGGGACGTATGGCGGCCTCGCGTATCTGGCACCGCTCTATGGTGTGCCGTCGATTTCCTTCTATTCGACCGAGGCCGAGTTGATTCCGGCGCACCTCGACACGGCCTGGCGCCTGGCGCGGACGCTCAACGTGCCGGTGGTGTCGGTGCCGACCGGGGCGGCTGGCTGGTTGCGGTTTGTCCTGGCGAGCGCCGATCATCCCGAAGTCACCGCGATGGCGCGGTAGGCGCGAGATCGACGACTGGAGGGAGGTGTTGACGATGACTGATTCGGCCGGGCCCGCGGAGTCCCGTTCGACGCTGCGGCGCGTTGGTGGCGTGGTGATCCGCGCCGCCCGGCGGGCGCGCAAGCAGGCCGCGCGACGATTGAAGGGGCTCGGCGAAGTGTCACGGCAGGCGCGCAGAGCGCAGAAGGATCTCTATTTCTGGGCCCGGCAGAATCCCGGCGGGCAGCTGCTGCTCGAGACTGCTGCCTGGATGCGGGCGCCGAACGATCGGTTGCGGCGACGGCGGATCGCCGAGTCGTACATTGCATCGCGGCCGGCCGGAGGGTTGGATGCGTCGGGCGGATTCGAGATCGTTCAGTTCGACGGCGTGCCCGAGTTCTTCCCAGTGCTGGCGACCTGCCGCCGGCTGTTCGAGGCCAAGCGGGTGGAGTCGCGGCCGGAAGGATTCGACGGGTGGCCCGCGGATCGCCAAGCGAAGTTCCTGAGTCGCAAGCAGTCGTTCTTTCGGTATCTGTTGACCGATAACGACCTTCGCAGGAACCCGGAACTGGTGGAGTTTGCGCTCGGCGATCGCACGCTCGGCGCAGCCACGCGCTACCTCGGGATGGTGCCGTATCTGAGTCACGTCGACCTGGTGTATTCGTTGTCTCGCCCGAGCGGGGACAACATCGACAGTCAGCTGTTTCACCTCGATCCCGAGGGACTGCGCCAGGTCAAGTTCTTCATCCAGATCTTCGATGTCGGCGAACCGCAGGGCCCCTTCAGTTTCATCCCGGCCGATACGAGCGCGCGCGTCCTGCGTGACGTCGCCGCCTGGCGCCGCACGCACGGCGTGGACGCCTCCCGGCGCTATTCGGACGAGGAAGTGGCGGCGGTCGGAGGGGGACGCGCCCTCATTACCGTGCAGGGACCTGCCGGAACCGCGATTGCGATCGACACGTCGCGGTGCCTTCATTTGGGCAGCCGTGTGCAGCCCGGGACGTTCCGCCTGATGCTGTACCTGCAGTACTGCACGACCCGCGAACAGACCAACGCCTTCGACGTCGAGCGCTTCTCCGGCGACGAGATGCGCCGGTTGGCGATCTCCCATAGCGTGGAGCCTGGACGTGCGCGGTTTGACGCGTATCACGTCGCGCGCTGAAGCCGCTCTTTACTTCCGGGATAAAATTACTTTTCCGAATGATCATCGGATATCGCGATCTCAAGAACTACCGCCGCCAGGTGGCCATGGTCGATGGTGCGTTCGATCCGCTGCACCACGGGCACATCGAATACTTCGCCAGGGCCCGAGAGGTTGGCGGAACCCTGCTGTGCAACATTGCGCCGGACTCGTACACGGCCGTCAAACATCCGCCACTGCTGCCCGCGGTGCAGCGGGCGCGCGTGATCGATGCGCTGAAGCCGATCGATTACACGCACGTGAGTCCGGTGGACACCGAGACGGTGCTCCGCGAACTGCAACCCACGCACTACATCAAGGGCAAGGACTGGGAAGGCCGGCTCCCCCCGGAACAAGTGCGCATCTGCGAGAAGGAAGGGATCGCGATCGTGTTCCTCGACACGGTCCGAGACTCGTCCACGCAACTGCTCAAGAACTTTCAGACCGGCCGCAACGGCAAGGCCGACCTGCCTGCGTTCGAGAACCTCGTGTTCTCGCAGAAGGTGGTCGAGGCGACGCATTACGACGAGTCCTACTGGAAGGACGAGTGGCGCCAGGCCGGCAACGTCTACACGATCGAGAAGCGGCGCGAGATCGAAGGGCGTCACCCGCAGGTCGTCAAGGACGTCTTCAACCCGACGCGGGTGCTCGACGTCGGCTGCGGTCCCGGAATCCTGATGTACCTGCTGCACGAGGTGGGCGTTGTCGCCGACGGTGTCGATCCCGCGCCGGGTATGAGTGAGATGGCGCCCGCCGAAGTGCGCGATCGAATCCGCCTGGGTGGCGCGGATTCCAAAGACATCCCGTCCAACGCCTACGATCTGGTCATCTGCCGTGAGGTGTTCGAGCACATGACGGTGCTCCAGGTGCGGGAGGCCGTGCGCAACATCTGCCGCATCTCCTCACGCTTCGCCTACGCGACCACCCGGTTCCATCCCGATCCGCACTCGCTGCTCGACGTGAACACGACGGACGAACTCGATCCGTCGCACATCACGATGATGAACAAGGATCTGCTGCGGCTGATGTTCGTGCTGGAAGGCTTCCGGCGTCGTGAGGATCTGGAGAACCGGATCGACTGGATGGGCAAGGGGCGCGTACTGGTTTACGAGAAAGCGGAAAGTGCAGAAGTCGAACGTGAAAAGTAGGTGCAGAGTCCGCCGTCGGACCGGCAACTGATGTTCAGCTTCTGTCTTTCGAGTGTGAACTTTATTTGAGGGCTTCAATGACTCGTCAGCTCATCATCGGCGACCGCATCATCAGCGATGACAGCGACTGTTACGTCATCGCCGAAATCGGCCACAACCACCAGGGCAGCCTGAAGACGGCGATCGATTTGTTCAAGGCTGCGGCCGAGTGCGGCGTCTCCGCGGCCAAGCTCCAGAAGCGTGACAACCGCGCGTTGTACACGCGGGAAATGTTCGACAAGCCGTACGAAAACGAGAACAGCTTCGGTGCCACCTATGGGGAGCATCGCGAGGCGCTCGAATTCGGCAAGAGCGAATACGAGGAATTGCAGGCCGAGTCGTCCAGGATCGGGATGGCGTTCTTCGCCACGGCCTTCGACATCAAGAGCGCCGACTTCCTCGCCGAGCTGAACGTTCCCGCGTACAAGATTGCGTCTGGCGATCTCAAGAACACGCCGCTGCTCAAGCACGTCGCGAAGATCGGCAAGCCGATGATCGTCAGCACGGGCGGTGGGACGATGGAGGATGTACGGCGGGCGTATGACACGGTGATGCCGCTCAACCCGCGCCTCTGCATCATGCAGTGCACCTGCGGATACCCGGCGGAGTTCGCCGAACTCGATCTGCGCGTCATCTCGACCTATCGGGAGCAATTCCCCGACGTGGTGATCGGCTTCTCGGGCCACGACAACGGGATCGCGATGCCGCTGGCCGCCTACATGCTCGGTGCGCGCATCATCGAGAAGCACTTCACGCTGAACCGCGCGATGCGCGGGACCGATCATCGCTTCTCGCTCGAACCGGTCGGCATGAAGAAGATGATTCGTGACCTGCAGCGCTGCCGCATCGCGATGGGCGACGGCCGGAAAAAGGTTTACGCCAGCGAAGCCAGCCCGGTCCTGAAAATGGGGAAGAAGCTGGTGGCTGCCCGAGATCTTCCGGTCGGGCACGTGCTCACCGCCGCGGATATCGCGATCAAGAGTCCGGGCGACGGGCTGCCGCCGTATTACCTCGATCAGGTGCTTGGCATGGTGCTGACACGGGACATCCGCGCCGAGGACTCGATCATCCTCGAGGCGCTGGGGCAGCCGACCACTGCCGGCGTTGGGCGAGCGGTGTCGGGCGTGCCCGCGCGGACCTGACGCGTCCGCGGCACGGCGCCAGCGATGGAACTCTTTTCTCTTCACGGCCGTGTGGCCGTCGTCACCGGCGCGCTCGGAAACCTCGGCCCGGTCTGGACCAAGGCGCTGCTCGACGCGGGTGCAGCCGTTGTCGGTCTCGATCTTCCCGGAGCCCGGCCGAACGCGGCCTTCGCCCAGTTGCAGTCGCAGTACGACGAGCAGCGCCTGGTCCTGCTGTCGGCAAGCGTCACGGATCGTGACGCACTGCTGGCGGCGCGGGAACAGGTTCGCAGCACGTTCGGGTCGGCGCACGTTCTCGTCAACAATGCCGGCGTCGACCAGCCGCCATCGCCGTCGGGTGGCGGCTACCTCCTCGAAGACATTCCATTCGAGGTCAATCGTCGTATCTTCGAGGTCAACACGCTCGGGTTGTTCCAGGTCGTGCAGGTCTTCGGGGCAGACATGGTGAAGGCGCGGCGCGGGTCGATCGTCAACATCGGCTCGCTCTACGCATCGGTCTCGCCCGATCCTCGTTTCTACGACCACATCGTTTCGGATCCGCCGTTCCTGAAGCCGCCCGCCTATGGCGCATCGAAGGCGGCGATCGTCAACCTCACCAAGTACCTCGCGACGGCGTTCGGCCCGCACAACATTCGGGTCAATGCGCTCTCTCCCGGCGGTGTCCTCGGCGCGCAGGACGAGGAGTTCAAGCGCAAGTTCTGTGCGCGCGTTCCGCTCGGACGTATGGCGCTCCACCAGGACCTGGTGGGGCCGATCCAGTTCCTGGCTTCAGATGCTTCAGCGTATGTGACCGGGACGGAGTTGCGGATCGACGGCGGGTTCACCGCCTGGTAGCGTCGAAGGTCGAAGTTCGAGTGAAGAGTTACGACGCCGAACTCGCCCGTACTCGTGAGTAAAGCCAAAAACGGGTCGAAGAAGACCGCGCCCGCGGCTGGCGCGCATGTCACGAATCATGATTCGCGGGTGGCGAGTCGTCGCGACCGGCATCGCCTGATACCTGGCGTTATCAACTGACCGTGCGCATTCTCTTTCACGTCAACCTGCGGAGCATGCTCCGGCACTTCGAGTCGGTGATACTGGAACTGGCGCGCCGAGGCCACGATGTCCGGATCGCCTCCTCGCCGAACCGACATGATGTCGAGCCGCCCGCGGCTCTTGCCGATCACGAACGGATTTCGTTCGTCGACGCTCCCGCCGGCCGCATGGATCAGTGGGCCGGACGCATCGCCCAGATGCGCGGCTTCCGCGACTACCTGCGGTACCTGGACAACGGGTTCAACCGGGCGCCGAAGCTGCGTGGCCGCGCCATCCGCAAGTTCGCCGCGACGATGACCGACCACGAGCGCACGCACATGGTCGGATTCTGTGCGCGGTGCGAGGGCCGGCTGGTTGATGCGGACGTCGCGAAGGTGTTCCGTCAGGGGTTGAGCAAGACCGGCTGGAAGAACATGCGCGCCGTGATGGCGCTGATGGAGGACACAATCCCGAGCGACCCAGGCATCGACGCCTTCATGCGCGCCGAGCGGCCAGATCTGTTCATGGTCACGCCGCTGATTCGGATCGGGTCCGCACAGCCCGACTTTGTGAAGAGCGCCCGCACGCTAGGGATCCCGACGGTGTTCCCGGTTTTCAGCTGGGATAACCTCAGCTCCAAGGGTCTGGTTCACGTACAGCCCGATGTTGTCCTTGTATGGAACGAGCGCCAGCGGAGCGAGGCCGTGACCATGCATGGCGTTCAGCGGTCACGGATCGTGGTCACCGGTGCCCCGCGGTTCGATTCGTTCTTCGCCAAGAAGCCGCAGCAGTCGCGCGAGGATTTCTGCCGCGCCCACCAGCTCGACCCCGCCAGGCCAATCGTCGCCTACTTGGGATCATCGAACTTCGTTTCCGCTCGCGAAGTGGACTTCGTGCCGAAGTGGGTGGAGGAGATCCGTCAGGCGCCGTCGCTCGCGGGCTGCAATATCCTGGTGCGCCCGCATCCTCGCGAACGGCAATCGTGGAAGCGATTCCCGGCAATGCCTGGCGTCGCTGTCGCCATGCCGCAGGGAATGAACGGTGATCAGACGTTGTTCGACACCGTCTACCACAGCGCCGCGGTCGTTGGTCTCAACACCAGTGCCGAACTCGAGGCCGGAATCGTCGGGCGCCCGGTGCTGACGATCCTGACTCCGGAGTTTGCCGAGGGTC
>Ga0247825_10002999_pt1 | contig 11128 bp, 9 predicted proteins | sample 13C_Vanillin_Day_FD_194413 | JGI IMG/M metagenome (GOLD analysis project Ga0247825, IMG submission 194413) | Soil microbial communities from agricultural site in Penn Yan, New York, United States - 13C_Vanillin_Day48 | ecosystem: Environmental > Terrestrial > Soil > Agricultural land | place... | reverse complement strand
ACCGCGGATCTGTTGGGGGGGGTGGGGCAGGCGGGCTTCACCTCGCCCATCCCCGAGCAGGACGGGCAGAAGGTGTTCCACACCTTCCCGTTCGGCCACATGGGGGTGAAGAACCTGACCGCCGAGACGCAGCTCGCGATGGTCCGCGACCACGTGGTCCGCTGAGCGCTGCCCCCGCGGTTACTTCTTCTTCGTCTTCTTCTTGGGCGCCTTCGAGGTGGCGGTGGGCTGATGGAGCTGGGCCTGCCGCGCCTTGATGGTGGAGAGCAGTCCGTCAAACCCCTGCTCGGCGAGGAGCTGGCTGAACTGGCTCCGGTAATCTTCCAGGAGCGACACGTCGGCCGTCACGATGTCATAGATGCGCCAGCTCTTCTCCTTGGGAGCAGCCCGGTAGAGCTTGTAGGTGATGGGGATCCGGTTGCCCTCGACCCTGAGCACGGTGCTGACGGTGGACTCGTTGCCTTGGAGGAGCTCCTGGCCGTACGTCACCTCGTTATCGGGCTGGCTGAGGATCCGCTGCGCATAGAAGGAGCGCAGCATGCCTCGCATCGCCCCCGTGAGCTCCTTGCGCTGGGTGGGGGTGATGCTGTTCCAGGTGTCACCGAGGGCCCGCCGGGCGAGCTCCTCGAAGTCGACGAACCGATCCACCGCCTGGGCGACTTTCTCGATGGTGGCCCCGGGCGCGGTGGCGGCCTTCTGGACGTCCTCGTAGCCAGACCTGACGGTCTTGAGTGGGCCCGGCGCGGCGGCGAGCAGCGTGGTGATGATGAGGTGCGCGAGCATGTCTTCAGGGCCCCCGTCCGTTCAGGGCGTTTCCTCTCGCCCCGGCATTATCATGGAACTCGAAAAGGAGCCGGATGCGTCCCCTCACCCTCATGTGCCTGCTGCTCGCCAGCGGGCTTGGTTGCGCCACCCATACTTCGGTGCGCACCGAAGTTTCACCTGCGGAGGAGCAGCCCCAACTCTTCCTCTCGGGCAGGGTGCTGGGGCCGAAAGGTGAGCCCATCGCCGGTGCGCGTGTTGGCGTGACACCCCGTGAGCCGGCGTGGGATCTGCGGGGGGACGCGCCACGAGCCATTGTGGAGACGGGCGCGGACGGCTCCTTCCTGCTGGGCCCGCTGGACTCACTGGCCTACAGCCTGGGCGTGTACACCCCGGCAGGTGCTGTCGCGTTCGGGCCAGCTGTCCAACGGGACAGAGAGGAGCTGGTCCCGCCTGTCGAACTCCGGCTGCCTTCCATGGCCGCGACTCTCGAAGGCACGGTGAAGGATGAGGCCGGCCGCCCGGTGCCCGAGGCCGAGGTGCGCATCGCCCGGCTGGCCATTCCCTATGATGATCTCGCGTATCTCCCGCCCACACCCGACGGCCGCTACCGGGTGAGCCTGGCACCCGGCCAGTACGCCGTCGTTGCCGTGGCGAAGGGCTACATGCCGCTGTCGAAGACCCTGGTGGTGGGACCTGGCGGGCTGACGGCCGACCTCCGCTTGGAGAAGCGCCCGGACGCAGCCCTGCGGCAGGAGGCCATTGCGTGGATGAAGCAGTCAGTCCTTCCACTCCAGACAGTGGAGGCGGGACACGGCTTCGCGGATCTGCAGCCACTGAAGAAGGTGCTCCGCGACACGCAGGTGGTGGCGCTGGGCGAATCCACGCACGGCACCCGCGAGTTCTTCCAGCTCAAGCACCGCATGCTGGAGTTCCTCGCCACGGAGCTGGACTTCACAGTCTTCGCCATGGAGACGGACGTCGCCGATGCGCACGCAGTCAACACCTATGTCCTCACCGGACAAGGGGATGCGGCCCAGGCGCTCGCGGGCCTCGGCTTCTGGAACAACGAGGAGGTGCTCGAGCTCATCCGCTGGATGCGCCGTTACAACGAGGACCCACGGCACCCGCGGAAGCTGAAGTTCCACGGTGTCGACATTCAGAGGCCGGTGCGGGCAGCGGAGAGCGTGGGCGAGTACCTCGCGAAGGTGGACCCGGCATTCGCCCCTCAGGTGAAGCAGCGCCTGGCGCCGCTGGCGGACAACAAGCAGTGGTTCCAGAACCTCCGGGACATGTCCCCGGAGGACATGCGAGGGCTCTCTGGCTTCGTGCAGGAGGTGTTCGACCGGTTCGGCGCGCTGAAGGAGGAATACGTGCGCCGCTCGGATGCGCGGCAGTGGGCGCTGATGCGGCAGAACGTGAACGTGATGCGCCAGCTCATGGAGCGGAACGTGTCCGGCAACCGCGAGGTGCGAGACCGCTCCATGGCGGACAACCTGCGCTGGGCGCTGGAGTACGAGGGCCCAGGCACCAAGGCCGTGCTGTGGGCCCATAACGGGCACGTGAAGCGCACCGAGGATGACGGGATGGAGTGGCCGATGGGGCGCCACCTCGCCCAGGCGCTTGGCCCGAAGCTCTACGTCTTCGGCTTTGCCTTCCACCAGGGCGGCTTCCAGGCCTGGAGTCTCTCCCGCAGGCCCGCGGAGGGGCGCAAGGGGATGGTGGACTTCTTCGTGCCTCCCGCGCCCGAGGACACGCTGGAGGCCGCGCTTGCCTCCACGGGCACCTCCATGGCAGCGGTGGATCTGCGGGCGGTGCCAGGTGGGGGGCCTGTCCACGAGTGGTGGCGGAGCCTGCACCGGACGCGCACCATCGGCTCTGTCTACTCTGACGAAGGCTATCCGCTAGGCCTGGTGCGCCCGCTGGAGGCCTATGACGGGCTGCTCTTCGTGGAGCGCACCACACCCGCCCGGCTGCTCCTCCAGCCGTAGCATGAGGACCGTGTTTCTCGAGGAGGGGTGGGCACGCGGCGGGCGCGCTACGGTTGGTAGCTCTGGATGCGGGCCTCGGGCACGCGGCGGGCCAGGCGCTCCATGTGGCTTGCCACCTCGGAGAGGACTCGGGCCTTGTCGATCGTCAGCAGGCGGCGGTCGCGCATGATGATGCGGCCATCCACCATCACGGTCTGCACGTCGCTGGCGCGGGCGCTGTAGACGATCCCGGCGGCGAGGTTGTGCGGCGGTTGCCAGTGGGCGCCGCTCGTGTCCACGAGGATGAGGTCCGCGAGGTAGCCGGGGGCAAGCTTGCCGAGCCTGTCGCTCATTCCGAGCACGGCCGCGCTGCCGCGCGTGGCGATGTCGAGCGCCTCGGAGATGGGGAGGACCTCGGGGTTGCTCGCCTCGTGCTTCTGCATCATGGCCATGAGGCGGAGGCTCTCGAAGACATCCAGGGTGTTGTTGCTCACGGCACCATCGGTGGCGAGCCCTACGGGGATGCCTGCCTTGCGCAGCGAGGTGATGGGCGTCATGCCCATGGCGAGCTTCAAGTACGTCTTGGGCGCGTGGGCGATGCCCACATGATCGCGGTAGCGCGCCAGCCGCGCAGTGTCCTCTGGGAGCAGGCCGCAGCCGTGGGCGATGATCACGGGGACGCTGAGGACCCCGGTGTCGTCGAGCACCTGGATAGGCGTCATCCCACGCTTCTCGAGGCTGGCGCGCGTCTGCCCCATCTCCTCGGCGGCATGGATGTGGATGCCCACGCCCAGCCGCTTCGCGTGCTCGACGGAGGCGCGCAGGAAGCCGTCGTCGCAGGTATACGGCGCGTGCGGGGCCATACAGGTGGTGATGCGGCCGTTGGCGCCACCGTTCCAGCGCTGGGCGAAGGCGGCGGTCTCCTCGAGCACCTTGAGGCCACGGCTGGCGAAGACGGCCCAGCCGAGGTGCGCGCGGGTGCCAGCCTCTTCGACGGCTCGGGCGACATGGTCCATGAAGAAGTAGTGGTCGGCCACGGTGGTGACGCCGCCCTCGATCATCTCGATGAGGCCGAGCTGCATGCCCCAATAGACGGCCTCATCGGTGAGGGTGCTCTCGAGCGGCCAGATGAACTCGTTGAACCAGCGCTCGATCGGAACGTCCTCGGCGAGCCCGCGGAAGAGGACCATGGGCACGTGGGCGTGCGTGTTGATGAGGCCGGGCATGGCGAGCATCTGGCGGGCGTCGATGACATCGAGGCCGGGCTCGGGGGGCTGTCCGGTGGGGCGGATCTCCGCGATGCGATTGCCGCGGACAACGATGTCCTGATTGCGCGCGACGGTGGGCACACCGCGCTCATCGGGCACGAGCGCATGGCAGTTGCGGAGGAGGGTGTCAGTCATGGAGCCCTGTATACCCGACCCGGCTCATGACACCGAAGGCCAGGGCGGCTCCACGGGCGGATCAGATGGTATGAAGGTTCGCGTCGATCTCGTAGACCGTTGTCAGGAGTAGGAGCACTGGTTGTTCCCCCGCACTCCCATCAGAGTGATGGCGTCGGCGGCATCGCGCTTGTAGGCACTCCGTTCGGGTTCACGTCGCCAGTTGGGGCGAGCTGCTGGATGCTCACGACGACAAGGCTCTGTGCGAGGAAGCCGGCCGGATCACTGCGGAATTCGTCGTTCTTGCCACCCGCCCATGGTTGCCTCCGCCAGTGCCGTGGACGGTAGGGGGCGGATACGGATGCGTCAAAGAAGCCGCCCAGCCGCGGGCGACAATCTGCGCAAACTGGTCTGACAACCGGACCACATCGTGCAAAGCGCGCCCGGCCCTCGCTGGGATGAGCAGCTCCATCGCATCGCCTGAACTTCGCGGCTCTCCCGGAAGAGCGGATGGTACAGTGGTGGCGTTTCTGCGAGGGGGGAGGCATGCGCCAGGCCCATGTGGTGATCCTGACGGCCGTCGCGCTGGAGTACCGGGCCGCGAGGCAGGTGGACGCGGGCGCGTGGGAAGGGAGCCAGTGGGAGGAGGAGCCGGGCCCCAACGGGCTCCCCGTGGCGTTCCGCACGTTCCGGGGCAAGGGAGGGCGCGCTTGTCTGGGCAGCGGCTTCTTTGGCATCTCGAGGCTGATCTCCTCCCCTGAGGGCGCAGGCTCGCATGTGTCTACGCGGACCGCGATCGATTCACTGCCGAGCCCCGAGGTGCCCGCGTCCGGGCCGCCCGTGTCTTGCTGGCACTGAAGCATGGTTCCCTCAGGCGAGTCTGCCGGTGGATGCCGTGGAAATCCCTGCTGAAGAGCGAAGACACCCATGAGTCCGCCCACGAGGGTGAATCCAGTGCCCAGCGCACGGGCCCCACGCGTCCAGCTCCTCCGCGTGGCGGACACCTTGGCGCTCTGCTGAGCGAAGGGCTGTTCCGCCGAGGACTCCGCTGAGCGTGCTGATCGCTCCGGCAGCCCGGCATGTGGCACCGCGCCACTGCTGCTCGCGGTCCGAGGCACAGGCAGGATGGGTTCATCCGCCTGGGATCCGGCAGTACGAAGAGCCTCCTCAAGCGCTCGCTCCAACTCCGCCGCGCTGCCGCGAGCCGAGGGCTTCAGCGAGAGCATCTGGCGGATCAGTGCCGCCAGCTCCGGGCACACCGTCACCCTCTGCTCAGGAGGCTCCCACACGGGCGGCCGGAAGGAGGGATCGCTGTCCAGAAGCTCGGCAGGGAGGACTGGATGAGGGTACGTGCCAGTGGCCAGGCAGTACGCTGTGACGCCCAGAGCGTACACATCATCGGCAGGGCCCGGCTTGTAGTGGGCCCCGGGAAGGTGACGGTGGAGCCAGTGGAAGCGAAGGGCCTCGGGGCTACGGTAGTAGGGAGTGCCGGGAGGAAGCAGCTCTCTCGTGAGCGTGGGCGCCCCCAGAAAGTCTCCGGCGCCAAAGTCCAGCAGCGTCGGCCAGAAGTCGTGCGGGCGCACGAGGATGTTGCCGCCCTTTACGTCTCGGTGAACGCCGCCGCTGGCATGCGTCGCGTCCAGAGCGCCGGCCACCGGAGCCACCACCCGCATCACCAGGCGCGAGGTGAGGGTGCGAGCGTGAGCCCACTCATACAGGGGCACGCCCTCCACCCAATCCATGACCAGGAAGGGGAAGGGGCCTGCGGGGTGCTCCCATAGGCCGTGCTCCCACAAGCGGGGAACGTGGGGGTGAGGGTTGCGGCGCAGCAGCTCGGCCTCGCGCAGGAAGCGCGGATCGTTGGGATGAAGCGCCACCTTCAACGCCACAGGCGCTCCGTTATGCGCAGCAGCAGGCCGCGCGAGGTACACGGCTCCATAGCCACCTAAGGCTCGTCGTGAGAGCACGCGCCATGCGCCCACCACCGCGCCCTCGGGCAGCTCCGCAGGGTGGAGGCGGTGAAGGGCAATGGGCGGGGGGATAGGAACCTCGCGGGAGGGGAACAGCGTGATGCCTTCCTCTCAGTCTACCTCAACGGTGTCCCCGACCAGAGCGAGCCGGGAGCTTTCTGCTACCCGAGAGGTAGGGTCCGTTATGTCAGACCCATTGGCTAGGGTCGTGCGCATGGTCTCCATGAAGCACGAGGGGCTGCTGGCCCTGTTCCGCAACCGCCCCACCCTGGCGGCCGAGCTGCTGCGAGAAGCGCTCGGTGTCGAACTGCCGCCCTGGTCCGAGGCGCGGGTGGAGTCCGCCGAGTTCACCCAGGTGGTGCCCACCGAGTACCGGGCCGACTTGGTGATACTGCTGTTGGACGGCAAGCCCATCCTGGCCATCGTGGTGGAGGTGCAGCTGTCGCGCGATGGGAACAAGCGCGAGAGCTGGCCGCTGTACTTGACCAGCCTGCGCTCGCGGGTGGGCTGTCCCGTGGTGCTGCTGGTGGTTGCGCCGAATGCGGCGGTGGCGCGCTGGTGCGCCCAGCCCATCGAGCTGGGACACCCGGGTTTCGTGCTCCGGCCCCTGGTGCTGGGGCCGGAGGCCATTCCCGTCATTGTGGATGAACAGGCTGCCCGGGAGGATCCGGAATTGGCGGTGCTGTCGGCTATGGCACACGGGCATAAAGAAGTGGGCGCAGCCATTGCCCGTGCTGTCCTGGGTGCGGCCCAGGGACTTGATGACGAGCGGTGTAGCTTCTACGTTGACCTGACGATGGCCTCGCTGGGCACGGCGGCCCGGGAAGGCCTGGAGGGACTCATGAAGAGCGGCAAGTACGAGTACCAGACCGAGTTCGTCCGCAAGTGGATCGTCCAGGGACGCCAGGAGGGGCGAGAGGAGGGACTCCTGAAGGGAGAACGGACGGCCCTCCTCAAGGTGCTCAACGCCCGGGGCTTTCAGCTGGACGATGTGGCCCGTCAGCGCATCCTCGAGTGCACAGAGCTAGCGCAACTCGAGCGCTGGCTCGACCAGGCGGTGACGGTCCGGTCTGTCCACGAGCTCTTCGAGGCCCCTCCCGCCTAGAGAGGGCGCTACTTGGGCTCGTCGGCCACGGGGCCTGTCACGCCCGGCGCCACCCACTGCATCTGGTTCAGCTCCTGAACCGTCATCGCCTTGCCCGCGGGCACTCGCATCACGCCGTTGCGATCCGGGATGGGGCCCGTGAACGGATCAAAGGTGGGCTTGCTCGAGGACATGTCCTTGAGCAGCTCCATCACCCGGTCGTACACGGACACCTGCTTGCCTCCCACCGTCATCTGCGCCTTCTTCAGCGCGTCCTCGTACTTGGGATTGATGGGCAGGCCCGGCTGGCCACCCATCTCCACCGCGCCCTCGCGCAGCAGCCACCAGTAGTCCACGTCCTGCAGCTTGCCCGGCGCGTACGTGCCGTCGCGCACCTTGCTCAGGAAGTCGATGTAGATCTTCTCCCAGTGCACCAGCTGCCCGGACACCACGAAGTCCGGCGCGAACCGGTGCATCGGCGAGTAGTGCGCGAAGCTCGGCACCTTCTTGCGCCCCGCCACCTGCACCACCGTCGCCGTGTCCTCCGTGAAGGCCAGCACGTCATTGCCCTCGGCCATCAACGCCTCGGCGGCCTCGCGCGCCTTCACCGGGCTCACCCACGCGTTGATCCACTTGAGGTTCACCGTGGCCTTCGGGTTCACCGCCCGTACGCCCAGCGCGAACGCCGAGATGTGCCGCTTCAGCTCGGGGATCGGGAACGCCGCCACGTAGCCCACCTTCCCCGTCTTCGTCAGCGCCCCCGCCATCAGGCCGTTCAGGTAGTACACCTGATAGAAGTCGGCCATGTACGTCGCCATGTTCGGCGCCCGCTTGAATCCCGAGGCGTGCGCGAACGCCACCTGCGGATACTTCTTCGCCGCCTCCAGCGTCTGATCCATGAAGCCGAAGCTCGTGGTGAGGACCACCTTGCAGTGGTCCTTCGTCACCAGCCGGTCGATAACGGGCAGCGCCTGGCCCTCGGGCACGGACTCCACGTACTTCGTCTCCAGCCACGGTAGAGCCTTCTCCGACAGCTTGCGCGCCTCATCGTGCGCATAGCTCCAGCCGATGTCTCCCACCGGCCCCACGTAGATGAAGCACGCCTTCAGCTTCGAGTCCTCTGCTCGCGCCGGACCCGCGAGCCCCAGTGCCACCAGCGTCAGCAACAGCACCTGTCTCTTCATCGTCGTGCTCCTCTCTCTCATCGCTCACCACGGTGGTAAGGCCTGCCCAGCGCCGCGGGTGCCGCACCCTGCATGCGGCGCAGTCCCGCCAGCGCCAGCACTCCGATGACCAGCAGGTACGGCATGGCCGCGAACACCTCGGTGGGCACCTGGCTCTGATCCTGGAGCCGGAACTGCAGGTAGTACAGCAGCCCGAAGAACAAGGAGCCGAGCACCGCGCGCAGCGGGCTCCAGCCCACGAAGATGACCAGGGCCACGGCGATCCATCCCAGGCCTGCCGTCATCCCATCCGTCCAGGCCGGGCGGTAGGCCAGCGAGAGGAAGGCCCCCGCCAACCCCGCCATCGCTCCGCCGAAGGCCCCCGCCAGGTAGCGCACCGCCACCACGTTCACTCCCAGCACATCCGCCGCCGCCGGGTTCTCTCCCACCGAGCGCAGCACCAGCCCGGGCCGCGTGGCGTACAGCAAGCCCCAGAGCACCACCGCCAGCACCCCCGCCGCCACGGTGAAGGGCAGCTCGGGCGCGGGCTCGAAGAGGATGGCGCCCTCGTACTTCTTGCCCAGCAGCCCCGACACACCCAGCCCCAGCATCGCCAGGGCCAGCCCCGAGACATAGGTGTTGGCTCGCAGGGTGAGGGTGACGAAGCCATGGAGCAGCGCTGCCAGGGCCCCCACCACCATGGCCAGGCACACCGCCGTTCCCAGCGCCTCCGTCTCCGAGGCCACTCCGAAGGCGGCCAGCGCTCCCACCGCCATCATCCCCTCCACGCCCAGGTTCACCACCCCGGCCCGCTCATTGACCAGCGCTCCCAGCGAGGCCAGCAGCAGCGGCGTGCCGAATGAGAGAGCGCGTGCCAGCGCCTGGAGGATCTCTTCCATCATCACCGCCACCTCACGCGGTAGCGCGCCAGGGACTCTCCGGAGATCAAGCACAGCAACATCAGCCCGCTGAAGACGTCGATGACACGGAAGGGCATGTTGAGGCTGATCTTCAACAGATCTCCCCCAGCGAGGAGGAGCCCCATCAGCGGCGCGGTGAGCAGCACCAGCGCCGGGTGACCTCGGGCCAGCCAGGCTACGATGATGGCGGTGAAGCCGTAGCCCAGAGAGAGCTGCGAGGGATCCAGCAAGCGATAGTGGATGCCGGCCACCTCGCCCACGCCCGCCAACCCGGCCGCCCCGCCCGACAGCAGGCCGGTGAGCAGCACCACCCGGGGAATGGGCATGCCTGCGTAGCGCGCCGCGCGGGAGCTCGCTCCCACCACGCGCAGCTCGTAGCCCAGCGGCGTCCGCGTGAGCAGCACCTGCAGCGCCACCGCCAGTGCCACTCCCAGCACCAGCGTGGGCCAGTGCACCAGCGTGTCTCCCAGGTGGGGCAGCCGCGCCAGGTCCGGGAACTCGTCCGTATAGGTGAAGCCCTGCACGTTCTCTCCGCGCCAGGGGCCGTTGACCAGGTAGATGACGAGGTGGCCCGCCACCCAGTTCAGCATCAGCGTGGTGAGGATCTCGTTCACGTCCACGCGTGCGCGCAGCCACGCCGCCGGCAGTGTCCACAGCCCGCCCGCCACCGCGCCCGCCACGAACATGAGAGGCAGGCTCAGCGCGCTCGAGGGCAGGAAGAGCGCGACGGCCCCGCCCGCTGCCGCGCCCAACAGCAGCTGCCCCTCCGCGCCGATGTTGAAGAAGCTCACCCGGAACGCCAGCGTCAGGCCGCTGCCGATGAGCAGCAACGGGATGGTGCGGCGCAGCACCTCGGCCAGCCCCTGGCGATCGTACAGCGTGCCTTCCAGCAGTGTTCCGTAGGCCTCCAGCGGACCCACGCCGTAGGCAGCGAAGACTGCGCCTGCCAGCGCGAACGCGAGCGCCAGCACTCCCGAATACACGGCGGCTACCTTGGCTCGGCCAGGCAGTGGATCCGGCTCCAAGCGGATCATCCCGCCCCCTCCGCTGACTGCATCATCATCCAGCCGAGCCGCTCCACGTCCACCTCGCCCGCGGGCCAGGGGCCTCGCAGCTCTCCCTGGTACAGCGCCGCCACGCGGTGATGCTGCGAGCTTGCCACAGCGCGGCTACTCTGTGAGGGCTCCATGCACTGTGGGCGGGCTCCTCTCACCATGGGAGGAGCGGATGACAGCGCCAGGCGTGTTGAATCGCCGAATAAATCCGAGCACTTCGAATTGTGAAGTTGACACCTCATCCCACCTCGGAGACGGTGCCCTTGGTTTGCATCCACCTGGGGCTTACACGAGGTCATTCGTGCCGAGGAGACGAATACAGCAGCCAGGCCCTCTGCGAGGTACCGACAAGTTCCGGATCGTCTCCGGTGCCCTCGGTCCTGTGCCTGAGTGCGAGCTCGATATCAAGCCTTTCACCGTCTTCATCGGGCAGCAGGGGACGGGCAAGTCCCTCGTGGCGCAAGTCCTGTACTTCTTCGAGGAGCTCCCGTTTCTCTCCACCTTCGTCGAGGCATCGGAAGAGGACGCGGAGGAGTGGGATGAGCGAAGAATCGTGCGCTATCTGCTCGATCGTCTCCGCAGCAGTAACCGGGCTTTTGCCACCTTTGCCAACAGGAAGGTGAGCGTCTCCTGGAGGCGCTCCGTCCAGATTGGCGGACCGCTGTCGGTTCCACCCCCCGGGGCTTTGGGGTTCAATGCCCAGGCCGCCAACCGCGTCATCAATCCGACGGCTCACCTCCGACAGTTCGTTGCCGCAGCGCGCACTTTGAAACGGGCTCCCCGCCGCTATGCGATTTTTGCTCCCACCGAGCGCATGGTGAT
>Ga0247825_10002998_pt1 | contig 11129 bp, 12 predicted proteins | sample 13C_Vanillin_Day_FD_194413 | JGI IMG/M metagenome (GOLD analysis project Ga0247825, IMG submission 194413) | Soil microbial communities from agricultural site in Penn Yan, New York, United States - 13C_Vanillin_Day48 | ecosystem: Environmental > Terrestrial > Soil > Agricultural land | place... | reverse complement strand
GAGCAGAAGAACCTGCTGAAGCTCCAGGCCGCCATGCAGCAGGAGTCCCAGAAGTACACCGCCGTCTCCAACGTGATGAAGTCCCGTCACGAGACGGCGAAGAACGCGATCGGCAACATCCGCTAATCCGCTAGAGTGTTGGCGGACGGGTGTGGAGCGAAGGGGGGGGCAGCTGTCTTGCCCCCTTTCTTTCTTCCGGGCCCTTGCACAGGAGAGCGCGGTTCATGGCGGAGTCTGCTTCGGAGATTGCTGGCAGTCTGGTCCCTGTGGCCAAGCAGCAGGCGATGATCCTGCTGGAGGCTGGCTACATCTGGCTGGAGATGGGCAAGTACGACAAGGCGAAGGACGTCTTCGCGGGCGCCGCCATCCTCATGCCCAAGAGCGAGGTGCCGCAGCTGGCCCTGGGGGCCCTCGAGTTTGCCCAGGGGCGCCACGACAAGGCCTTGCAGGCCTACCGGGCAGCCCAGCGGTTGGCTCCCAACTCCGCACTGCCGCGCGCGCACGCCGGAGAAGCGCTACTCTTCATGAACAAGGTTCCGGAAGCGATGAAAGAGCTGAAGGCGGCGATGGACCTCGAGCCCGACAGTGATGGGGCCCGGTTCGCGCAGGCCCTGGTGGATGCAAAAGAGGTGGGGGCGCTGCCTCCGCCCAAGAAGTAGCGCATGATGCGCAGGAGCTGAGGAGGACTGGCGATGGCTGTCGGTGGAGTCGGACGCGGGGGTGGAAAAGGTCGCGCGGGCGGCGCAAAGGGCGCGTCTGGCAAGGCGCCCGTCGGTGGCGGAAGCTTTGGAGCCAAGGTCGACAGGAGCGAGTCCCTCGTCGGGGTCTCGGGCCTGGTGGGCTCCTCCAACGTGGAGCAGGCCCATCCGGCGGACCCCATCGCCTCTCAGGCGATGGCTATTGCCAGGCGCCTGAAGAACGGAGGCTTCAAGAACAAGGAGGAGGCTACCAAGCAGCTCGTCGCCGAAGTCCTCAAGGAGAAGCTCCACATGAAGTCTTCCGCGCTCTCCAGCAAGATCGCGGATGCTCTCCAGGAGGATCCTCGGCTCAACCAGGTTCTCGAGCGGCTGTGGTCGAAGGCCGAGTGAGCGGCGTTTGGGTTTCGGTGAAGATAAGAAGGCCATCCTCGAAAAATACGGCCCCTACGTGCGGTCGCTGGCGGCGACTGTCCGAAAACAGTTCAACGCCCAGCTCGAGATAGAGGAGCTGGTCGCCTACGGCCAGATCGGCCTGCTCGAGGCCGCCGATCGCTTTGATCCCAAGGTGGGTGCGAACTTCCTTACCTTCGCCCACTATCGCATCAAAGGTGCTATCTTTGATGGCCTGAGGAAGATGGGGGTGTTGCGGGGTGCGGATGCCCGTACGGCCTTCATGGGCGAGCGCGCTGCCGCCTACCTTGGAAATTTGTCGGACCGCGAGCAAGGAGGAGGCAACCGCGGGGGCTCGTTCGACGATGATGTCAGTGACATCTCGAGTGCGGTGACAGGCCTGGCGATGGTGCTCGCCACCAGCCTGGAAGGGGCGGATACAGCGGGGTACGTGGACGAGTCGCTGCCAGCCGATCAGCGGCTGGAGATGGAGCAGTTGAAGCAGCGGGTGAGGGCGGCGATCGATAAGCTCCCGGAGAAGGAGCGGCAGCTGTTGCAGGGCTACTACTTCCACGGGAAGACGCTGGAAGAGGCGGGCGCGGAGATAGGGCAGTCGAAGAGCTGGGCGTCGCGGTTGCATGCGCGCGCCATTGAGCGGCTCAAGGAACTTTTGGAAGACGAGGAGGCTCCGGCTTCCTCCGCTGATGCAAGGAGGCAGTCACATGGCGGTTCCGACGGCAGGCATCTCGGCCGCGCAGATCGCGCAGCAGAAGCTGCAGGATCAGGGCGCGCAGCAGGTGAACAAGCAGGGAGCCTCGAAGTTCGACGGGGTCCTCGCTAACAAGGCCCAAGGGGCCGGTGGAGTCGAGCAGGCGAACGCGGCGAACGCGGCTCAGGCCGCGCAGAAGGCGCAGGCCACCCAGCAGGTGGCTCAGACGCGCCAGGTGGAGACCATCAACAAGACGGAGAAGGCCGCCCTCAACAAGGTGAACGGCGCCAACACCGACTCGCTGACCTCCAAGGGCGCCACGGCTGTGGACGCCAAGCCCGAGGCGGGCAAGGCCAACAACATGGTCACCAGCGTCGTCACCTCGCTGGAGAAGGGCCAGCTCAACCTGGAGAAGCTCATCAACTCCGGCATGAGCGGTAAGCACTTCTCCAACGGCGAGCTGCTGTCGCTCCAGGCCTCCATGTACAAGTACACCCAGGAGCTGGATCTGACGAGCAAGGTCGTCGAGAAGGCCACCAGCGGCCTCAAGGACGTCGTCAAGACCCAGGTGTAGCTCCGTCGCCTGCCCGTCACCCGGGCGGCATCCCAAGGGCGATCCCTCAGCGCGAGGGGTCGCCCTTGTCTGTTTTTTCGGGACCCATTGGAACGGGAAGGCGGCGCCGCTAAGCTAGGCCCTGCACATGACTCATCGATCGTCCACTCTCGTCTTCCCGCTCCTGGCCCTGCTCTTCGCGACGGCCTGCAGCATCGATCTGCAGCACGGTCTCATGGAAGAGGATGCCAACGAGATCTACGTCCTGCTGAGCAAGAACGGCATCAGCGCCACCAAGCAGCCGCTCGGCGAAGGCAAGGACATGACCTTCACCATCTCGGTTCCCAAGTCGGATGCGGCCCAGGCCGCGGAGCTGCTGCGGGCCAACTCGCTGCCGCGCCCGATGGAGAAGGGCTTCAACCACTTCGCCAAGGGCAGCATGGTGCCCACCGCCGCGGAAGAGCGCGCGATGATGCTCAAGGCCGTGGCGGGCGAGGTGTCCAACGCCCTCAACAAGATCGATGGGGTGCTGGAGTCCAACGTCATCGTCAACATCCCCGAGACGAACGATCTCACCCAGCCCGAGCAGAAGCCCTGGCCCTCGGCCTCGGTGATGATCCGCTACCGGCCCAGCCTGGAGGGCAAGCCGCCCGTGGCGGAGAAGGAGGTGCAGGGCTTCGTTGCCTCGGCGGTGCAGGAGCTCAAGCCCGAGCGGGTCACCGTCCTGCTGACGCCGGGCCTGCCGCCAGCGGCGGAGACGAACCCGGAGAGCCGGCTCCAGGACGTGTTCGGCCTGCGGATGACGGCGGGCAGCGCCAGCCAGTTCCGAGTGCTGGTGGGGGTTGTGTCCGTCTTCGTGCTCGCGATGATTGGCCTGTCGGCCTGGGTGCTCATGCGCGGCGGCGGCGCTCCGGCACGTGCTCCTCGCCGGAATGGCTGAAGCGGGCCCCAGGGCTTGGTGGCCCTCTGCCTTGAACCCAGGGCGATGATGCCCCCGAGGTGACCGATTGGATCAATTCTTCACCTCGCTCAACAAGCGCCAGACGATGCTGCTGCTCACCGCCATTACCTTCGGCGGTCAGGAGGGTGTCGCCTCGCTCGATCACCTCGCGCAGGAGGAAGGGGAGCTGCTGACCCACCGCGCGCAGGAGATCATGCAGATCCCGCGCGAGAAGCGGATCCCGCTGCTCGTGCAGGAGATCAAGAAGCTGGTGAAGGACAGGCGCGGCCAGCTGTGGAGCGCCGAGCCCGAGAAGCTGGCCGCGCTGCTCCAGCGGGAGCGCGGCGCGCTGGCCGAGGTGGTGCTGCGCGCTCTGCCCTCCGTGCTGGCCGAGGCCGTGCGTGTCCACCTGCCTCAGCGGGTGGTGCGGCTCACCCGCGAGGTCCGCCCGCAGGTGCTGGACATCATCCGCTGGCGCCTGGAGGAGCGGCTGCGGCGCAGCGCCGGCGCCCAGGTGGCCTTCAAGTTCTCCGACGTGCTCATGCTGCAGCCTCGTGAGCTCCTCACCGTGTGTGATCGGCTCGGCGCTCGAGTGCTGGGACCCGCGCTGGCGGGGCTCTCGGATGAGCAGCGCGAGCCGCTCATCGCGGCCCTACCGCCGGACATGAAGCTGCTGGCCAACAAGGCCGTCCAGGCCAATGCTCCGCGCAAGCTGCCGGAGGAGGAAGCCAAGGAGCAGCTCGGGGTGCACGACGGCCTGAAGAACCTGGCGGGCGCCATCCGCAGCGCCGGCGCCCAGCGCATGGCCCGCGCGTGCGTCTCCCAGTCCGCGGAGTTCGCCGCGCGCATGCTCGAGCGCCACCGCGGAGAATTTGGGAGCCTGCTGGCGAAGTGGGTCCGTGACGAGCGCTCCAAGCCCGTCTCCCGGACGACGGATGGCGGCCGCGCCGACATCGTGGCGGACCTGGAGCGGCTGTCCTCTCGTGGCCTCATCGACCGTCCCGTGCGGCTCACTCCGTCGCGTCCGGCGCTCAACCCGCCGCCCGCGCGCCCCGCTCCGGCTGCGCGCGAGGCCCCGCCCGTGCGTCAGTCCTCGGTTCAGTCTCCTCCTTCCGAGCGTGCCAGCATGGCTCGGCGGGATCCCATGGCCGAGCGCGAGGCGCGCCGCGCGGGGGCCGTGGGTGGCGCCAACTTCTCGGACAACGCCGGACGCAGGGATCCGCGCGATCCCATGGCCGAGCGCGCGGCCCGCCGTGCCGGGGCGCTCTCCTCCCGAGAGCCCTCCCGCATCGCGCCGCTCGGGGATGAAGAGCCACCGGAGATCTCGCGCAAGCAGCGCCTGCCCCAGCGCGAGTCTTCCGTGAGCATGGTTGCGCGCAAGTCTCAGGTCCTGCCGCCGGATCGCAGATCCCAGGTCGCGCCAGACCCCGGGGGCGCGCGCATTGGCCCGCCGCCCGGGCGCGAGCCCTCCCGGGTAGGCTCCCGCCAGCCTCCGCCCGAGGGCGAGGTTTCTCGCTCGCACCGCCAGCCTCCTCCCGAGATGGGAGACATTCGCGGCAGCAGCGCTCGCAGGCCCCCACCCGAGGTCGGCTCGCGGCGCGAGCAACCCGGGGACCGGCGCAGTGGCGTGCCTCCGGCGCGCATCCCTCCCAAGGTGGCCTCGGGCTTCCCGGGCGATCCTGATGGCTCCCGCGTCATCTCCTCTCCGGGTATCCGGCACAGTCGGGGAACTGGGGTGCGCCAATCTCTTACAGATGAGCCAGAGCGTCCTCCTCGGGTGCTCTCCGGGAAGACGGCCGCCCGGCCGTCGCTCGGCTCCTCGCGTGACGAGGGGACGAGCGTCCAGCGGGCGCCCCGGTCCCCTTCTGGGAGCAACTCGGGGCGTGGACCTCGCGGCGGATCGCGTTAGCATCCGTGCCGCAAGGAGCTGTTCATGGCCATCGGCAAGGTGATCAAGGGAGATGCATCGGGGGAGGGGCTTGCCGGGGCGGCAGACCGGCCGGTACAGCGTCCTGCGCGCGCTGGCGTGATGAACGCCGAGGTCTTCGAGGCGCGCCAGTCGGCACAGACCATCATCGAGGAGGCGAACAAGGAGAAGGAGCGCATCCTCGCGGAGGCCCAGCGGGAGCGGGACGAGGTGCTCGCCAAGGCCCGCGAGCAGGGCCGCCAGGAGGGACTGGCACAGTCCACCGAGGTGCTCCTGCGCGCCAAGATGCAGGCGGGGGAGATGCTCGCCAGCAACGAGAAGGACATCATCGCCCTGGCCTGCAAGATCGCCGAGAAGATCATCGGGCGGGACATCGAGCGGCAGCCGGAGCTGCTGATCGACATGTGCGCCACCGCCATCGAGCAGATCCGGAGCGCTCGCTCCATGATCCTGCGAGTGCACCCCAAGACGGCGCAGGTGCTGCGCGCGCGCAAGCCGGAGCTGATGGAGCTCATCGGCCGCGCCGTGGATCTCGCCATCCGCGAGGATCCGGACGTGGCGGCGGTGGGGTGCATCGTCCAGACGGAGTTCGGCACCGTGGACGCGCAGCTGCCCACCCAGTTCGAGATGCTGCAGAACGTGCTGCTCCCCCCTGACGCGAAGAAGGAAGGACCGGCATAGCGCTATGGCCGTCGATCTCTCGCACTACTACGGGCTGCTGAAGGATGCCTCGCTGCTCCGCGTCCGCGGACGCGTGACGGAGCTCACGGGCCTGGTCATCAAGGCCAGCGTGCCCAACGTGCGCGTGGGCGAGGTCGTCTACATCAAGAGCCGCATCAACCGCGTGAAGGCTGAGGTGGTGGGCTTCCAGGGCGACGAGGTGATGCTCATGCCCCTGGGCGAGCTGCAGGGGATTGGCCCGGACAGCGAGGTGATCCCCACCGGCAAGCCGCTCACCATCAAGTGCGGAGAACAGCTGCTGGGCCGCGTGCTCGGCGGCACCGGCGAGCCCATTGACGGCATGCCCCTGCCGGACGGCATGCCCGACTGGAGCGTGGACCGGGACTGCCCGGATCCGTTCAAGCGCCAGCGCATCGAGCGGCCGCTGGCCCTGGGGGTGCGCTGCATCGACGGGCTGCTCACGGTGGGAGAGGGCCAGCGTGTGGGCCTCTTCGCAGGTTCCGGCGTGGGTAAGTCCACGCTGATGGGCCAGATCGCCCGGCAAGCCCATGCGGACCTGAGCGTCGTGGCGCTGATCGGCGAGCGTGGCCGCGAGGTGCGCGAGTTCATCGAGGACGCCATGGGCGAGGAGGGCATGAAGCGCGCCGTGCTGGTGTGCGCCACCTCGGACCAGCCCAGCCTGGTGCGTCTGCGCGCCGCCTACGTGGCCACCGCCATCGCCGAGTACTTCCGGGAGCGGGGAGGCAACGTCCTCTTCATGCTCGACACGGTGACGCGTCTGGCGCGCGCCCAGCGCGAGATCGGCCTGGCCATCGGCGAGCCCCCGGCCCGTCAAGGCTATCCGCCCAGCGTCTTCTCCATGCTGCCGCGCATCCTGGAGCGCACCGGTAACTCGGACAAGGGCAAGTGCACCGCCATCTACACCTGCCTGGTGGCCGGCGGTGACATGGAGGAGCCCATCGCCGACGAGGTCCGCGGTATTCTCGACGGCCACTTCATCCTCAACCGTGCCCTGGGCGAGCGCAACCAGTGGCCCGCCATGGACGTGCTGGCCAGCCTCTCCCGTGTGATGAGCGGCATCGTCTCCAAGGAGCACAAGAAGGCGGCCGGCAAGCTGCGCGAGACGCTCGCCACCTACGAGAAGCAGAGAGATCTCATCCTCCTGGGCGCCTACCAGTACGGCACCGACCCCCGGACGGACTACGCCATCGACAAGTACGACGCCATCATCGACTTCCTCAAGCAGGACACTCACTCCGACTCTCCTTTCGAGGAGACGGTCAACAAGCTGATCGCCCTCTTCGAGGACTGACGGAACGGGGATTTCCGGGTTAGGATGGGGCCGACATGCCCCAGTACCGGTTAGAGACCCTCCTCGACATGCGCGCCCGCGCCAAGGAGGAAGCTGAACAGGCGTTCTCCGCTGCCATCAAGGCCCTCGAGAAGGAGAAGCAGGAGCTCAAGCGCCTGGAGGAGGACCTCGCGCGGCGCAAGGCCGAGCGCAAGCAGAAGGTCATGGCCTACCTCAACGAGGTGATGGCCAAGGGCGGCGGCATCAACGGCATGAACATGATGAGTCGCTTCGAGCAGCGCCTGAAGGACGAGGAGGCGCAGGTGGCGCTTGACATCGAGCGTCAAAAGGAAGCGATCAAGGTCGCCGAGAAGCTCGTGGAGCAGCGGCGCCGGGAGATGGCGGAGGCGGCCAAGGAACTCAAGGCCATCGAGAAGCATAAGGAGAATTGGAAGAAGCAGGTCAGGTACGAGCGCCAGCAGCGCGAGGAGATGACCCAGGAAGAGATTGGCAGCGCCTTGTTCCAGGCCCGTCAGCGCAAGTAACCTCTGCCCCCCTTCAGGTGTGATGCCATGAGCCGAATCGAAGACGATCGTCAGGCGGACCAGGTTGCCCAGCGCCTCCTGCAGGACAAGCTGCGGGCCGAGTCCAAGCAAAAGGAGATCCGGCAAGGCGAGAACGCCTTCTCCAAGCTGGTCCAATCGGCCCAGACTCAGCAGACCCAGACCCAGCAGAAGCAGGAGACGAAGCAGAGCCTGGCGCAGCAGGTGCTCGCGCGCGTCACCAAGGAGTCCACGGGCAAGGAGACGCTCCAGCAGGAGGGCGCCAACACGCGGCAGACCGCTCAGCGCCAGGACGCGGGCAAGACGCAGGGGCGCCAGGATGCCAAGGCCCTCAACGAGCGCGTCCAGGCCTCGCAATCAGGCGAGGCCGAGAAGATGACCGAGAGCCACGCGGCGGACACGTCCCACGGCGAGGTGATGGCCGCGGACCGCAAGGATGGCCGCGAGGCCTCCTCGTCCATCGCCGAGTCGCGCACTTCGGACTCGAAGGCGGAGGGCGACGCCAAGGCGGACGATCACGCTTCGGACACGCGGGCCGCCGGGCGCGCCGGGCAGAAGGGCGCCCTCAAGACGGACGCGGACTCGGGCGGCGGGCAGGGTGGTGGCAACAAGGATGGCAAGCAGGGCGGTGATGCGGCCGCGGCAGCGGGCTTCCGCTTCAACCCGGCGCTGATGGCCCCTGTGCCGGTGGCCGTGCCCAAGGCCAACACGGGCTCGGAGCGGCTGCGCGCCATCGCCAACGAGATCGCCCAGAAGATCGTGGAGAAGGTGCGCGTGGGCACCAACGGCGCCGGTCAGGCCGAGTTCCAGATCGATCTGCGCAGCAACGTGCTCAGCGGCCTGTCCATCAAGCTCAGCGCGAAGAACGGGAAGATCTCGGCCGTCTTCAGCGGCAGGGACCGCGACGTGCTCAAGATGATCGAAGAGCAGAGCGAGGGCCTGAAGACGGCGCTGCAGGGCCGGGGCCTGAAGCTCGAGGAACTACGTTTTGAGGCCCGCGCATGAGCCTGGGCCGGGATGATGAACCCGGAATGCATGAGCGGACTATGCTGGTGGACCTCCGCCAGGTGAAACCCACAAAGCCATGGAAGCCTTTTCGCTTCCGCAATCTGGAGAGGGTAGAGCGCACCCAGACCGAGCTCGGGGCTCGCCTCCACCGGCTCGTGCCGCCTCCCAGCGCGGCCGAGCCGATGTATGCCCGCATCAAGGCGCTCTTCGACGCTGACGCGCGCGTGGCCCTGGTGAACATGCAGATCCGCCCGGTGGGGGAGCTGCGCCGCCACCTGACCGAGCCTTCGTTTCTGACGGTGCTCGCGCTGGGGCCGCTGCGCAGCCGGGCGGTGCTGGAGGTGGAGCTGTCCTTCGCGCACGATCTGGTGGACATGCTGCTGGGCGGGGCGGGTGAGACGGTAGGGCTGCGGCCGCTGACGGACATCGAAGAGGGCGTGATGAGCTTCATCGTCCTCGAGTCGATGAAGGCGTTGGCGCCGGCCCTGGAGACCGCCCTGCCGCGTGTGCGGCTCGAGTCCGTGGTGCGTACCGTGGACGAGGCCGCGGTGAAGCTGGGGGATGACGAGCTGGTGGCCGTCGTCCAGCTGAACGTCTCGGTGGGCTCGCACACGGGCATGGTGCGCCTGGTGCTGCCCGCCTCGCTGATGGATGCGACAGAGGAGGGCCGCCAGTCCGCGGAGAAGCGCTCCCGGCACCGCGCGAACACGCGGGCCAACCGGAGGATGCTCTCCACGGTCCGCACCTGGCTGCGCGCGGAGATTGGCCAGGCGGAGATCGCCAGCTCCGATCTGGAGTCCATCCGAGTGAAGGATGTGGTGCTCCTGGACGCGCTCTCGGCGCGCCCGGATCGCGGGGAGCCAGGCACGGCGACCCTACGCGTGGGGAGAGGCAACTCCCGGGTGGAGACGGAGGTCTTCGTCGAGGACGGCCAGTACAAGGCGCGCATCAAGGACTTCATCCTTGGCGAGCCGGCCTTCCAGCGCGTACTTCCCGCGGCGGGGGAGAACGAGGATATTACCGATCCGGAGCACAAGAGGTCTCTGGACCCAGAAGGGGATACCTTGGACGACGCGAACAGGCCGGAGGGAGGCGATCTGCTGGCCGACATCCCGCTGCAGCTCGCCGTGGAACTCGCCCGGGTTCCCGTCACCGCTGATGAGGTGGTGGCGTTGAAGGTAGGACAAGTTCTCGAACTGCACCGCTCCCCCGGGGAGCCCGTCGAGCTGTCTGTCAACGGCAAGGTGGTGGCCCGGGGCGAGCTGGTAGAGGTGGAGGGCCAGCTCGGCGTCCGTGTGCTCTCCCTGGCCGGTTGACCCCCGCAGGCAGGGGGGCAGGCAGGGTGGCAGCCTCGAACTGGGGTGGAGCCATGGCGGTCCCGCCGCGGAATGGACTAGCCTCGCTCCCAGTCATGGTGGTCTCCCTCATTTCAAAGATGCGCTGGGCCCTAGTGGCCTGCGCCTGGCTCCTGCTCGCTCCGCCGCACGCCTGGGCGGAGGCTCCCGCTTCGGCTCCGCCCGCCGCGGTGCAGTCATCAGCCCCTGCCCCGGAGACTCCTCCGGCGGCGCCCGCCACGGTGCTTCCGGGCAGTGAGCTGCCGGATCCGTTCACGTCCCCGCCGGTGCCCCAGGAGGACCCGGAGAGCCTGGGCTGGTCCCTGGTGCGCACGGTGCTGCTGCTGCTGGCTGTGCTGGCCAGCATCTACCTGACGCTCAACGTGGGCCTGCGCCGGCTGATGGGGCTGCAGGGCGTCGCGGTGGGGCGCAAGCAGCTGGTGACGGTGGTGGAGCGGGTGCCGCTCGATCAGCGCCGGGCCCTCCTCGTGCTGAAGGCCGCGGATGAGTACCTCCTGGTGGGCAGTGGCGAGAGCGGCCTCCAACTCCTCTCGAAGCTCGACACCCAGGCCGTCGAGCGCATCCAGTCCGAGCGCTCCCAGCCCGCCGCCAACGTTGTCCCCATGAGCCCCTTCCTCCAGAAGCTCCTCTCTCGCCGCACCGGTTCCACGCCGCCGCGCTCCTGAAGATTGATCTCGTGAGATCCTCGTCCTTGCGTCCAGCCCTGTCCCGTATCACTCCCTGGCTCTATGCCGCCGCGGTCGCGCTCCAGCCGGCCGTTGCCTTCGCCCAGAAGAAGAAGGGCGGAGGTGCCGCGGGAGAAGCCATCCCCGAGAACGTCTCGCAGCAGTTGATGAATCAAGAGTCGTTCGCCTCGCGCCCGCTCATCCTCATCCTGGCGCTGGCGGGGCTGTCGCTCGTGCCCTTCGTGCTGATGATGGTGACGAGCTTCGTGAAGATCTCGGTGGTGCTCTCCATCGTCCGCTCGGCGCTGGGCACCCAGCAGATCCCGCCCACCCAGGTCATCACCGGGCT
>Ga0247825_10002997_pt1 | contig 11130 bp, 8 predicted proteins | sample 13C_Vanillin_Day_FD_194413 | JGI IMG/M metagenome (GOLD analysis project Ga0247825, IMG submission 194413) | Soil microbial communities from agricultural site in Penn Yan, New York, United States - 13C_Vanillin_Day48 | ecosystem: Environmental > Terrestrial > Soil > Agricultural land | place... | reverse complement strand
GTATCCGCCCGCCGTTGAACTGAATGCCCGGTGCCAATTGGTCGGCACTTATCCGGGCGAACTGAGCGATGACGACGTCGGTGTGAGCAAGGCCCAGGGCCGCTTCATGGGACGACAGTCGCGTCTCGCGCTGGCAGCCGCCAGGCGCGCGATGGCGCAGGCGTGTCTGGATCGCCGGGACATCGCCGTCATCGTCGGTTCTGGTGCGGGTGACGTCCGCACGCATGTCGAGATTCAGGACCGCCTCGCGGAATCACAAAACATGCGGCGCATCCTTCCCACTGTCGTGCCACGGTTGATGGCATCAACGACCTCGGCCAATCTCGTCAACGTGCTCGGTACCACCGGTCCGTCCTTTACGACGAGCGCCGCGTGCGCGGGAGGCGCGTACAACCTTCTGCTGGCGGCGATGCTCATCGAGTCCGGCCATTGCGAGGCGGCGGTCGCCGGCGGTTGCGAACAGGGGGACCCGCATTTCCACGCGGGCTTCGACTCCATGCGGGCCTACAACCCCGAAGACAACGAAAATCCCGAACGAGCGTCGCGGCCCTACGCCGCCGACCGCGCCGGTTTCATCTTCGCCGAGGGCGCCGGCATCGTCGTACTTGAGACGCGCGCGGCCGCCGAGGCGCGCGGCGCGACCGTCCTCGGGGTCATTCGCGGATGGGGCATGTCGAGCGACGGTGAGGGCGACATGGTGGCGCCGTCACCCGATGGCGCCAGGCGAGCCATGGATGCCGCGCTGGCACACGCCGAGCTGTCGCCCGACGCGATCGACTACATCAACACGCACGGTACGTCGACGCCGGCCGGTGATATCTCGGAAGTGCGCGCCATTCGCGCGGTGCTGGGTGACCGCCATGTGCCCTACTCGTCCACCAAGGGATACACGGGTCACACCGTATCTGCGGCGGGTACCATCGAGGCGATCTTTACGCTGGCCATGCTGCGAGGAGGGTGGCTTGCACCGTCGATCAACGCAACCCCACTCGATCCGGAACTCCTCGACTATCCGCCGATTCTCCTGCCAACCTCACAACCGCTGCGGCACGCGTTGTCCAATTCGTTCGGATTCGGCGGCACCAATGTCGCGCTCGTGCTGTCCGCGCCCTGACGCGCTGACTGAAGGCTACCCGCGGGTCCCACTGGACGGCTGGCCGGTCAGGCCGATACCGCCAGCGTGTCACTGGACGGCAGCAACTTGGTGAGATCTACACCCTGCTCGCGCTGCGGCAGAGTTCCCACGACCTGCCGCTCGTAGGCGCCTGAACTGTTCCGGACCGAGGTATCCACTTCACCGAGGAGCCGTTCGAGGTCGTCGCTGACCAGACCCAGGACCGGATGCATGGGATCTTTCGGATTCGTGCGAATCACGACTCCGGTTTCGTCACGGTTGGTCCGGACGAGCGAACCCAACGGGAAGAATGTCACCGCCGCGACGAAGGCCTTCACGAAGGCGGTGTTGAACCTGATGCCGGCCTGTCGAGCCAGGACCAGGCACGCATGTTCGGGACGTAGCGGCTCGCGATAGGACCTGGAGCCCGTCATGGCCTCGTATACATCGGCCACCGACACGATCTGACTCATGATGTGAGGCGTGGCGTCTCCAAGGTCTGGATACCCGGGCTCACTCAGCCCCCGGTGGTGTTCGAGGGCCACGACCGGGGCCATCGGATGCAGGCCTGGAGTCTCCATCAGAATTTCCGCGCCGAACGTCGTGTGTGCCTCGATCAGCTTGCGCTCGGCCCGGTTGAGCGCCCCTGGCTTCTTGACGATCTCGAGCGGGACCCTCGTCTTCCCGATGTCGTGGAGCAACGCCGATTCGACCAGGATGAATGTCGTCGCCTCATCGAAGGCCAGCTGTCGCGCCAGTAACAGACTCAGAATCGCGACGTTCACCGAATGGCAATACGTGAGGTTCTCGTACTCCTTCAGGGACAGGATCTGACCGAGCGCGGCGTTGCTGCGTACGACCTCGCCAATGAGCAACTGCACGAGATCGCGCACCGAGGCGGCGTCGAGCGACCCGCCCGATGAGACAGTGTCGAAGGCCTGCTCGGCCTGCGCCAAAGACTGCGCGTACAGAGGATCGAGCGGCGACGTCGGGGCGTCAGGCCATATTCGCCCGCGCCAGCGCGTGTCGAGCGGCACGATCCGGCCGAAACTGATGTGACGAATACCTCGCGCGGCGAGGCGCGCCTCGAGATTCTCGCCCGAGGTGTTGTCCCTGACCTGATCCAGGAGTTCCGCCGCAAGGCGAATCTCGTCCCGTTCGACGCCCGGGGTGATGTGCAGACTATCGATGCCGAGCGTCCCCAGCTCGCTCAGGGTCTGCGCCGTCGCCGTCGCCATTCCGTCGTCGCGATATGCCACGCCGTCCAAGTGGACTTCGCCGCGGATCACGTCGATCGTCAACACAGGACTCTGCCGCAGATGCGCCTGGACGATGGCATGTAGCTCGTCGAGCTTCTGCGCGATGACAGGATGCCCGGATGGATACATGCCGGCGAGCCGGCGCAGGCTCACGAAGCCTCTTAACAACGCAAGCGCGTCGATCGGGTCGGTGCCGGAATCAATCGTCGTCATGAATGCTGCAGCAGTGCGCGTGCTCTGGCGCCCACTCTCCTCAGAGCGGGGTTCCAGAAGCGAAACCGAAGAGGCACAAGCTCTGTAAGCGCCGGTTCCAACCCATGGCCGGGAGAGCGGCCGGCCCGGTCGATCAACCGCACCACCGTCTTGGGATTCGCCATCACGAAGGCGCGGTGCCCCAGAAGGTCAAGCAACTGTGCGTGTGCCTGCTCGAGGGGGAAGTGCCAGAGGGCTTCCTCCGCCGGACCCTGTGTGCGGGCGCCACCCTGGCGGACCACCGCACCCACTGCGGAGACGGCCGCGCCCGTGCCGACCCGAGCGAGCGCTCGCAGAGCTTCCCGGACGACTGCATCGTCGGGATGCGCGAGCTGTTTCGAAATGGCCTCTTCGTACCCGGCACCCGCGAAGCCCAGGACCCGTACGAGCACGGCCGTCGCCGACACCGTGCCGTCGCCGACGTGCTTCACGAGGCCTGGCGCGAGAATCCCGGCCTGATCGCACAGCAGTTGGGTCAGTGGACGCTCGAGCGTGTGCCGCTCGGCGCTCTTGAGCCGATCGAACAGTGGTGTGGCAAGCCCGGTGCCGACGGCCGTGATGATCGCCACGGCCGCGGCCCGTTGAGTCTCGCCGGCCTCGTACATCGCGAGCAGCCGACCGATGCGAGCTGAATCGAAATACGTTTCGAGCGCCGCCGAAATCACGTCGGCGACGTCGGGGCGCGGTCCCCGTAACTCGTCGACCAGGCGTGCGAGTCGGGTGAGCGACGAAGTGACCTCGTCCAATCGTCCCGCTCGCTCCAGCTCGAGGAGCAACTGCAAGACCGGGCGCAACAGCCGCTCCACGAGGACCGGGCTGGGCTCGAGCCGTACGAGGTGAAAGGCGCATTCGAGACGCGCTCCCAGCAGGTCTGTCTCGAGGATTGTGGGGGCAACGCGCGCGATGATCTCCGCCGTCGCGGCGTCGATGGACAGGTCGTACGCGCAGAACTCCTCGAAGGATTTGCAATCGCCCGCGCTGACGCGAATCAACTCTCGGATGCGCTGGTCCAGCGCGGACTCGCCACCCTGGCCTGCGGAGCCCGCCCCCAGCCGCGTCCGCACCCGATCCTCGAGCAGAGTCGCCATGGACTCTCGCCGCTCAGCCGTCAGTTCCAGCCGGTTGAGCGCGGTCGCCAGAAGCTCGGGCGCGGCCGTTTCTACGTCGAGCAACAAGGAGAGCGCGTCCGCGAGATCGACATCAGGAAAGTCCTGGAGCACTGCGCCGTCCGGCTCCCCGTCCAGTAGCCCCGGAAGAACAGTCTTCTGAAGGAGGTTCTGCCTCCGGTTCGTATCGAGCGAGAGCACCGCCCCGGCCAGCTTGGCGAACATGACACGCGCGAGTCTCGGCTCGAGAACGCTGAAGAGTTTCGTGACGTCGCTGAACTTGCGCTCGAGCGCGGTCGCGGGTGTGACAGCGGACCCTTCGGGGCCATCATCGGCTAGCCGCAGCAGCATCGTTGCCAGCGTCGTCGGGTCATCCACGAGGATCGCCAGATCCGGCAGTGACACCGACCCGAGTTCCACGCCAGGTTCCGTTCGGATCCAACCGGTATCGGGCGGATACAAGTGAATCGATGGACCATCGGCCATCGACGCACTCTCTCGGCGGTGCCGCTCTCGTGCGAGGAGAAGCGTCCGCGCTTCCGGTGGGGAGCCGATGTGCAGCACCTCCGGTCGATGGGCCATCGTCAATACGATTCGGTCCACGCCATGTTCGACCAGCGTCTCCGCCAGCGTCGGAGAACCCTCGTCGCCGCGTGGTGCGTGCACGTCCTCGCAGAACCGAGACAGGTCGCGAATCGACGCGGCGCGGTCGATTTCGATGGTCGACACGCGGGCACCGTGCAGCCGTGACGCGAGTTCGTGTTCGATCACTGTCCCCGCGCCGAACTTCAGTTCGCCGGCGCGAAGCTCGCGAGGGTCGACCACGAAGACCAGCCGCTCGTTACCTGGCACTCGACCGAGGGCCGAGTGGCACGTCGTGACGGCGTCCACGCACATCGGGCTGTTCGCCGGGTAGGTATGGAAGTACTGCAGCGCTCGAGCGAGGAGTTTGAGGCATTCCTCGACCGGCGACCCAGCCTTGGCCGACGCCCCTCGGACCCCGTCAACGGGTGTCGAGCGTTTCAAGGCTCCTGACGCTTGTCCAGGATCGTCACCAGAACGGGTGGGGCGGATCTCGGTTTTGTAATCGGCCGCCGCTGCGACACCCGACATTGACGCCTTTCAGGGCCGAACAACTGCGGCCAAACACATTGGTACACAGACACTTAGCGCTCCAACCGCCCTGTTGCGGTCGAAGCCTGACACTGTTCGGCGTAGAGGCGAGGGCAAGGATCGGGCCGCGTGGAGCCGTACGCCCTAGGGCACGGTGACCGTTTGAACGAAGGGTCGGCCACGTCCCCTGAAGCGCATGTCGCTGACGGTGACTTGGGTGCCCTCGGACGTGCGATCGAATGTCCAGAACGGAAAGCGAGACCACACGAGAAACCCGCGTACGAAAGGCGACCCACGTGCCTGTGCCACACGTGGGTCGCTCCCGCCTTTCTGGGTCACCGTCGGGTCAAACGTGACGCGGGTAGAGAACCATGTGAATGTGCCCGTCACGTAGTAGCTGCCCGCGTCGACAATGATCTCGCGCTGAAACGGAGTGATCGGCAGCGGTCCAACCATCAAACTGCTCGGCTCGAAACCGTGCTCCGCGCGCCACGTCTCAGCGACGATGCCGCGCGCCAACTGCGCGGTCAGACACATGGTCGCAATGTAGACCGTCGCGATCACGAGAGCCTGCCGTGCCGGGCCGGAAGCGCCACGCCTGCGTGCGAGCCAGACCCCGACACCCAATGTCAGCCATAGCCACGGATCGATGATGAACAGCGAGTCGCCGTAGAACCAGCGCCCGTCGAACGGCATCAGCAACCGGATGCCATAGCTGTTGAGCCAATCGAGCGCGACGTGTGACAGGACGCCAACGTACGACAACAGGAGCAGCCACCCCATCCGTACCGGCACGCCGTCCGCCCGCACGGACCTCATCCGGCCGATGGCGTAGAAGGTTGTCGCGATTACAACCGGCAACAGGGCCTGTGCCATCGTGCCGTGCGTCCACCCACGACGGAATGCCACTGACGGCACGTCGGTCGCGAACACCAACACGTCGAGATCGGGAAGATTCGCCGCGATCATCAGCGTCGACTGACCGAAACGGGTGCGCTGCTTGAGGCCTGCTTCACCGAATGCGGCGCCGACGAGCGTATGGCAGACGTTGTCCATGGCAGATTCCGAGCGTGGACGCTCGGCTCCACGCGACCGCAGTATTTCGGGTGCCGCGCATGGCGTGACGTCGACGGCCGATGATAGCATCGACGATCATGTCATCTGGGCTCACGATCGCCGACGTGGAACGCGTCGCGGCGCTTGCGCATCTCGATCTCACGGCTGACGAGAAGACGTTGTTCACGCGTCAGCTGGACGGCATTCTCGACTACGCCCGCCAGCTCCAGGCCATCGACACGAACGGTGTGCCGGCCACGGCTCATGTGCACGTGCACCAGGAGAGCGAGCGCGAAGACGAACCACGTGCGTCGTTGTCACTGGCGGACGCGGTCGAGAATGCTCCAGACGCGAATCTCGAAGCAGGACTCTTCCGCGTGCCACGCGTCATCGGCGGCTGACATGATGCACGACAGCGCGCGCACGATCCGTGATGGGGTTGCGGCGGGTCGATTCTCGGCCGTTGAAGTCTGCCAGACGTTCCTCGACCGGATCGAAGCGACGAATCCCTCGCTCAATGCGTTCACGCTCGTCGCGGCGGACCGTGCGCTTGGTCGTGCCGCCGAGATCGATCGACGACGGGCCGCGGGGGAAACACTGGGGCCGCTGGCCGGCGTACCCGTGGCCATCAAAGACAACCTGTGTGTGCGCGGCATGCGGACGACGGCGTCGTCACGAATCCTCGATCGTTTCGTGCCGCCGTTCAGCGCAACCGTCGTGGAGCGCCTCGAGGCCGCCCACGCCGTCATCGTCGGCAAGACCAATTGCGACGAGTTCGCCATGGGATCCTCGAACGAGAACTCGGCGTACGGCCCTGTGCACAACCCCTGGGCGGCCGACCGCACGCCTGGCGGCTCGAGCGGTGGCTCGGCTGCGGCAGTGGCCGCGCGCTGCGTGCCGCTCGCGCTCGGCTCGGACACGGGCGGATCCATACGCCAGCCCGCCTCGTTCTGCGGCGTGCTCGGGCTGAAGCCCACGTACGGGCGCGTATCGCGGTATGGACTGCTCGCCTTTGCGTCCTCGCTCGATCAGGTCGGTCCCATGGCCCGCAGCGCCGGCGACGCGGCGCTCACGCTGAACGTGCTCGCGGGCCCCGACCGGGCCGACGCCACCTCGTCGCGGCAGCCAGTGCCCGATTTCACGGCGGGGCTGACAGGCAGGATTCCTGGGCTCCGGGTGGGAGTACCGCGAACCTTCGTCAGCGAGGGAGTGGACGAGGGTGTTCGTCGGGTGTGGGACCAGGCGCTCCAAACTGTGCGCGACGCCGGCGCGACGCTCGTGGACGTGGAGCTGCCACACGCCAAGTACGCGACGCCGGTCTACTACCTCGTGGCGTCCGCCGAAGCCAGCTCGAACCTGGCGCGCTATGACGGTGTGCGGTATGGATATCGTGCGGCCGGCGCCAGCGGACTGAAGGAGATGTACAGCCGGACCCGAGACGAGGGGTTTGGCGCCGAGGTCAAGCGGCGCATCATGCTCGGCACGTACGTCTTGAGCGCCGGCTACTATGACGCGTTCTATCTGAAGGCCCAGCAGGTGCGCACGCTTCTCCGCAGGGACTATGACGCGGCCTTTGAGAAGGTGGATGTCGTCGCCATGCCCACCAGCCCGATACCGGCCTTTCGTCTGGGAGAAAAGACCGCCGACCCCCTCCAGATGTATCTGGCGGATGTCTTCACCGTCAGCGCCAATCTGGCTGGACTGCCGGCCATCAGCATCCCGTGCGGCTTCGTCGAAGGATCCGAACGTCTCCCCGTCGGCCTGCAGGTAACTGGGAAAATGTTCGACGAGTCGACACTGCTCCGTGTGGCCGACGCGTACGAGCGGATCACGGACTGGCACACGCAGGCGCCGTGAGCGGCGGAACGGGTTCGAACCTTACTTGAAGATCGCGCGCAGCGCCTCGAACTGGCTCGCGTCGGTCTCGTCGATCTTCATTGGCGTCACCGAGACCCAGCCATTTTCGACGGCCCAGAAGTCCGTCCCTTCAGGCTGCGGCTCACTCTTCCGCTCGGTGTACTGATTCCAATAGATCGTCCGGCCCGATGGGTGTTTCATCTCCACGAAGCTCTCGGTGCCGGTTCGAACCTGCCCCTGTCTCGTGATCATGTAGCCCTTGTAACCGCCCGCCGGCACGCCGGGAATGTTGACATTGAGATACGTGTTCGGTGCCAGCCCCCACTGCTTGATGCGGCGGGCGACCCACACCACCTCTTCGGCCGCGTAGACGAGATCCTTCGGGAACGCCGCCCCCGACATCGACGCCGCGATCGCGGGAATCCCATGTCGGGCGGCCTCTCGCGCCGCGCCAGCCGTGCCCGACACCTGCGTGGACAGGCCGAGGTTGTATTCAGTGTTGACGCCAGATACCACGAGGTCGGGACGCGGCATCAGGATGTTCCTGATCGCGATGTTCACCGTACTCGCGGGCGTGGCGGTCAAGCCAATCGCCGGCAGCCCGTTCGGCAGAGTGAAGTCCTGACGGAACACGGCCTCCGAGGTGATGATGGCCTGTCCCTTCCCAGTCTGATTCTCGGCAGGCCCCACGATGATCGGGGTACCGATCGCCTGAAGCGCTTGTGCCACCGCGGCAATCCCTGGCGCATTCACGCCGTCGTCGTTGGTGACGAGAATGCGGTAAGGTGGCGGCTGGCGGAACTGCTGCGCGTCCACGGGAGCGAGCAGACAAAAACCGGCGAGCAGAACCACGAGGATGCGCAGTCTGTGCATGCGAGGAGATTATCAGATCGCAAGCGCGGCAGCCGCTCGCGGGAGGGACCGAGGCCGAGTGCCGGGTGCTGAATCAACGTCAGCACCCGAGCACTCGAGGGTTTGCCTTACGCGGCGACGTTCACCGTGATCGTGCGCGGCTTGGCATCCTCACGGAAGGGTAGTTTCACCGTCAGCACGCCGTTCTTGTATTCGGCAGTGACGCGCGACGCATCGACGGTCGTCGGCAGACTGAACGAGCGGCTGAATGCGCCGTACTGCCGTTCGACGCGGCGGAACTGGTCGTCCTTGACGTCGGTTGAGCGCTTGCGCTCGCCGCGCAGCGTCAACGTATCGTTCGCGACGGTGACCTCGATGTCCTCCCGGGTCATGTCCGGGAGTTCCGCCTTGATGACCAGGTCGCGGCCGTCGGTCTCGTAGATATCGACCGGCGGGGTCCAGGTGCTGGGTCCATTCACGTCCTCATCCCGAAGATAGACGTTGCCGAACAGCCGATTCACGCGGTCCTGCAGCGTCGCGAATTCACGAAACGGATCGACTCGAACAATAGCCATGCTTTTCCTCCTCATGCGCCTACGACTTCGCCTTCTTTGACGTCCGGTGTTTCCGGGGACTCGGACCCGGCACCCGACGCCTGTTCCTTTGCTTGCTTCTCTTTCGCGTACGCCTCGGCTTCCGCCCTGTTGCGCTCGTCCACTTCGTCGCGTCGCGCCTTGTCTTCCGCAGCATGCGCTTGGGCGTCTTTCACCATGCGGTCGACCGCATCCTTGGTCAGGCCCGACGACGCGGTGATCGTGATCTTCTGCTCCTTGCCCGTGGCCACATCTTTCGCCGTGGCGCTGACAATGCCGTTGGCGTCAATGTCGAACGCCACCTCGATCTGCGGCACACCCCGTGGCGCCGGCGGCAGACCCGTCAGGTGAAAGCGGCCAAGCGTCCGATTGTCGCCAGCCATCGGCCGTTCACCCTGGAGCACATGCACTTCGACGCTCGTCTGGCTGTCAGTGGCAGTCGAGAAGACCTCGCTCTTCCGCGTCGGTATCGTCGTGTTGCGCGGAATGAGGGTGGTCATGACACCACCCAGCGTCTCGATGCCGAGCGATAGCGGGGTCACGTCCAGCAAGAGCACATCCTTCACGTCGCCCTTCAGCACGCCGGCCTGAATGGCCGCACCCACGGCGACGACCTCATCCGGATTCACGCCCTTGTGCGGTTCCTTGCCGAAGTACTCCTTGACCAGCTGCTGAATCTTCGGCACTCGGGTCGACCCGCCGACGAGCACGACCTCGTCGATGTCCGACGGTTTGACGCCGGCGTCGGCCAGCGCCTGCTTGACCGGCGCCATCGATCGCTGCAACAGGTCATCGACCAATTGCTCGAACTTGGCCCGGGTCAGCTTCATCTGCAGGTGCTTCGGTCCGGTCTGATCCGCCGTGATGAACGGCAGGTTGATATCGGTCTCGATCACCGTGGAAAGCTCAATCTTCGCTTTCTCCGCGGCTTCCTTCAACCGCTGCAGCGCCATCCGATCTTTGCTGAGATCCAGGCCGTCGCTCTTCTTGAATTCCGCAACGATCCACTCGACTACGCGCTGGTCCAGGTCGTCGCCACCAAGGTGCGTGTCGCCATTGGTCGACTTGACTTCGACAACGCCTTCGCCGACTTCGAGGATCGAGATATCGAACGTGCCGCCGCCGAAGTCGTACACGGCGATCGTCTCGTCCTTCTTCTTGTCGAGACCATAGGCCAGCGCAGCCGCCGTGGGCTCGTTGACGATGCGGAGCACGTTGAGGCCCGCGATACGGCCGGCGTCCTTCGTCGCCTGACGCTGGGCGTCATTGAAGTAGGCCGGTACCGTGATGACTGCGTCGGTCACCTCTTCGCCAAGGTGATCCTTCGCCGCCGTCTTGAGCTTTTGAAGAATCATTGCGGAGATTTCCGGCGGCGAGTACTTCTTGCCGCGTACCTCCACGGACACGTCGCCGTTCTCCGCTCGCGCGACATGGAACGGGACGCGTGTGGCCTCCTGGGCCACCTCGCTGTGCTTGCGGCCCATGAAGCGCTTGATCGAGAAAATCGTGTTCTCGGGATTGGTAACTGCCTGCCGTTTGGCGACCTGACCGACCAGCCGTTCGCCGTCCTTCGTCACGCCGACCACTGAAGGGGTCGTGCGTGCGCCCTCCTGATTCACGATGACCGCGGCCTCTCCCCCTTCGATGACGGCAACGACGGAGTTCGTGGTGCCGAGGTCGATACCAATTACTTTGCTCATGTCTGAATACCTCAGGCCTTGAATACTAAACGTTATATGAGTTAATGTCAATACGATTATCTTAGTATTTATTACTCATATTGCGAAATCATCAAGGCCAGCCCTTCTTTTGAGGCACCCTAGAAGGCGCCAAGAGCACTAAGGCGCCACGCCTGCACGGCCATGCACAGGCGAGGCGGTCGTGTGCGATCATGGACGGGCCGATGGCTCAGTCCCCACCCCTCCTGC
>Ga0247825_10002996_pt1 | contig 11131 bp, 7 predicted proteins | sample 13C_Vanillin_Day_FD_194413 | JGI IMG/M metagenome (GOLD analysis project Ga0247825, IMG submission 194413) | Soil microbial communities from agricultural site in Penn Yan, New York, United States - 13C_Vanillin_Day48 | ecosystem: Environmental > Terrestrial > Soil > Agricultural land | place... | reverse complement strand
GTCATTTCCCGAGCAGCACCCCCGCGAGAGGCTGTACGAAGTGGATGGCTGGGTGGGAGGCGTCAGGGGAGTTCACCCTGACGGCCACGAGCGCCGACGGGCAGAGCTCGAGGCAGCTCCAGGTTTCGGTCAGCGAGGACAGGTGCCACGTGATCACCGAGGACGTGACCATCACGCTCTCCGCCAAGTAGCCTCCTGGCGGGAGGCGGATCGCGAACAGAAGGGCGAAGAAAACTCGAGGAACTCACAACTGCTCTGAGCCGCGTAGTAGATTGGCCCGAATGGTACGTATCTCAGCGCTGGTGTTCATCGGGTTCTTCGTTCTCGCCTCCGTCACTGCCTCTGCCGGGCCGCAAGATGCTGTCCCCGCGAAGTCCGTCGCGGAGGCAGCAAAGAGGGTTGAGGGTGCGCGCGCCACCCTGGCGGCCGCCGTTCAACGGATCGAAAAGGATCCCCCGAGCAATGCGGACCTCGACGCCGCCCTTGCCGCCGTGGAGGCGCTGAAGAGCGCGCTCGACGCAGGCGCGAGCTTCGAGACAGCGGATCTCGAGTACGCAAAGCTCGTCCTGGCTGCACGGAAGGAGCTCCGGACGCAGCGCGAGTACGTTGACGAGCGCCGAGCCAAGGTCCACATCCACGAGTTCCGCCGGCGCATCGACGGCTCGCTTGCGACGCTGAACGAGCGGATGGCCAAGGTCGCGGGGAAGGAGCCCGGTCCCAAGGAGATGGACGAGGCGCGGGCCGCGGTGGCGGCGGTCAAGAAGCTGGCCGAGGAGAGCCGGTCGCTGACAAAGCAGGATTCGAAGTTCGCCGCGTACCTCACCGAGGTAGACGCGACTGTCGCCCGTCACGAGAAGTCGATCGACGACCGGTGGTTGGAGCTGTCGGCACAGAAGCAGCGAGGGCTCCTGGACGAGAGCCGCAAGGCCCTGTCCACCGCGCTCGCCGAGCTGGCCAAGGCCTGGTCGGACGAGAGGTTCGGAGCCGCGGACAAGGCGGTGGCGGCGCTGCAGAAGCAGCTTGAGGAGGGCAAGCCGCTCGAGGCGCGCGACAGGGCGTATCGCGCGGAGGCGGAGAAGGCACGGGCCGAGATCACGCAGGCGAAGCGCCAGATGGAGCAGCTCGTGGCGGCGGCGGGCGTCTCGCGGGTCAAGGAGGAGATGGGGCCTGCCCATGATGAGCTCGTCGCGGCTGCCAAAGCGCTGCGCGCGAGGAAGCCGACGCCCGAGCAGTTCGCCGAGGCCAAGACCGCGGCGTTCGTCGTCCGGAAGCTGGTGGAGAAGTATGAGCCGCAAGCAGCGCGGAGCCCGGCGATTGGCCAGTACCTCACCGAGGTGAAGAACACGCTCGTCGAGGTGGAGATCGCTCTGCAGATCCGCAGCCTCGATGCGGCGCGCGCCGAGGTCATGCAGGCATTGCGCAATATCGAGAGGCGGGCTCCGACCGATGAACAGTTCGAGGAGGCGAACACGGCGCTGACCGTCCTGGCGAAGACGCTCGAGACAGTCCACGCGAAGAACCCCGCGATCAGCCCAGCCGCCGCTGAAGCACGTCAAGTGATCAAGGACGGCCGGGCGACGATGGAGAGGCGCCGGTACGAGGTCGATCTGCAGCGTCAGCGCGCGAAGGTCGACGAAGCACGGAAGAGCGCGGCGGCCCTGGTCACCCAGGTCCAGAAGGAGAAGCCCTCCGAGGCGCAGCTGCAGGAGGCAGAGAACGCGGTCAAGCAGATCGGCGTGGTGCTCGAGGCTGGCGCCCACTTCGTCAAGAAGGACCGCGACTACGCGCAGTACGCCAAGGAGACGAAGGAGCGGATGGCCGAGCTGAGCGACCGCATCACCCGGCGGAGGATCGTGCTGTCCGCGGCGGACGCCCGCTCGCAGCTCACCGAGCAGGTGGCCACGGCGAAGGAGAAGCTCGAAGCAGCGAAGGCCATCTCATCGACCGACGCCGACATCGAGGCTGCCTCGAAGAGCGTGGACGCGCTCATGCAAGCGATGGAGGCGCGCGCGGAGTTGGAGAGGCAGGACGCCAGCTACGCAGCGTCCGCGGAGCGGGCGCGCAACGAGCTGGTGAGGTTGTTGGAGGCAGTCGAGTTCGCGCGGCAGGGGCGGGCGTTGCGCCGGATGACCGGTGAGGCCCTGGCAGCCGCCAACGCGGCGGCGGAGACGGCCGCGTCCTCCTCGGACCTGCGCAAGAGGAAGGAGCTGTACGCGAGCGCGATGGCGAAGCTCAAGGCCTGCCAGGACGACGGCGCCAAGATGCTGCAGGAGAACGCAAAGCTCGCCGCGGTCGACGTGCTCGTTGGCGGCCAACCAACCACGCCGAAGGACGTGATGGCTCAGTGCGCCCAGAAGGCAGAGGCGCTGAAGGAGCCACAGAAGCAGGTTGACGTGCGGCTTCGGTTCGACGAGGGCCCGAAGAAGGCCTACGAGTCGGCGAAGGCGCTCCTCTCCAAGTCGCGCAAGAACGAGGCGCTCGAACAGCTCAACGAGTGCATCGCGACGGGGCGCATCCTGGAGAACCAGTATCCCGATTTCAAGGATCGCAAGTTCGACGTCGGCGGCACCGGTATGAGCGTGCTCGAGCTGATCCAGGCTTGCGTGAAGGAGCGCAAACCGCTGCAGACGACCCGCTGAGCCCGAGTGGGGCTGGGTCTCACGGCTCTCCCTCGCTCACGTCTCTGCCCACGTTCGCTGTCTTCTCGAAGGACGAGGGGCCCTTCATGGGGAAGAAGCAGAACCGGGCCGGTCGCGACTCGTCATTCGAGCTGACGGCGAGTCCCAGATAGCGAAGCTGGATGGGGCTCCCATTCTCCTTCTTGAACTGGTAGCTGCCCAGGGACTTCCACTCCTTGCCGTCCGCCGAGCCCCACCCCTGGGCGAGCTGGCCTCCCTGGGCGAGCTCGAGCTTGACGAAGCCGAGCGAGGCTTCGTCGATGCTGTTCTCAGGAACGAGGTCGGCGTCAGAGAGGATTCGGGTCTCCTTTCCCGTGGCCTCCCGGTACTGGATGCACAGCTTGTTCCGCGCCGGACGTACGACAGCGAAGTAGGGCGCATCATCCGCCAGCGAGGCCCGGGCCATCAGCGCCCCCTTGGCCCGCTCATCGACCTCCGTGGCAGGGCTCGCGATGAACATCTCGATCGTGCCGTCAGACACCCCCTCGTTGTAGTGGAAACCGAAGCTGTCCTGCGTGCCCGTCAGGCCTCGGGACTTCACCTGCACGGAGATGAGGGGCCCCGGCTCCATCGCATCGCTATCGAGCTCGGCCTCGATGCCCTGGAACGGCCAGCCCTGGCGGTTGTCCGTCCTGGACCAGGAGTGCTTCCTCGAGTTCACCTGGGCCGTCGAGAGCAGGTGCGCCTTGGAGTTCACCGCATTCCGCCACTGGCCCTCCGTGTCCACATCGTTCACCCGGCTGACGAGCCCGGCCTGGAAGATGAGAGGCCCGAGGGAAGTGACCTGAGCACTGGAGAGGTCGAAGAAGATCACGTCCTTGCGTGCCTGGATCTCCTGAGCGGAGCGGAGCTCCGGCGCGATGAACGCGACGCGCTGGTGAGCCTTGCTGCCCCCCTCGACGTAGTGGTTGAGCCGGTCCTCGGCGCTCACCACGCGGCCGCCCGTGAGAACAAAGACGAACTTCCCTCTCAGCTCCTCGAGCAGGGGCCAGCCCGTGGCGACGGCCGCTTGCAGGTCGCTCGACTGGGGGCTCAGGTCCGCGGGGGTGAAGAGCCGCTCACCCAGCTCTGCCCGGAGCAGCTGGTCGAGCTGATCCGGCATCCGGTCGGAGTCGAAGTCATCCCTCAGATCGAGGAAGACGGTCGTCACCTCGTGCCGCGGCACGGCCTCGGAGAATCCTCGCAGGACTGTCAGCACATCGGTGAGCTTGTTGACCGAGGTGGAAGGGCTCTCCTTCTTGAAGATGTACCAGTTGCCACTCAGTCCCGGCTTCAGCGGCTTGCGCTTCTGGAGAGTGAACTCGAGCGAGCGGATCCTCCAGTAGAGGAGCTGGTCGTAGATGCCCTCGTCCAGGTGGTACGCAGTGCGAGACGACTTCTGGCGGATCTGGTTGTAGCGGACCTGAAGGCCCGGCACCTCCGCCGGGACGAGCCTGGCGCGAGGAGGGTGGGCCTGGGGCCGCGCTCGCACCAGGGTCAGGTCCGCGAGCGCCAGGCCCGCGCTGTTGTCCCTGACGGGCTTCTGGGGATCGAGGCCTCGCTTCCTCCACCACTCCGACACCCCTCGCTCGACGAAGGTCGCCAGCCGATCCGAGGTGACCAGCTGCGTCCCGGCGTCCACGACCGCGGACTCTGGATCGAGCGCCTGGAGGATGAAGTGCGTGAAGACGCCATGGCCGAGGTCATCGGGCTCGTGGGCGATCTGCCGTGAGTCGCAGCCCGCCAGCACCGCGAAGCCTTCCGCATGCAGGTAGGCGTCGCGCATCGGGAGGCTCTTGTCGAGCGGCTTGCCCGCGCCACCGTTGACGTGGACGGCTGTCTCGAGGAAGGCGGCGTGGTCCTCGGCATCCATCACCTCGCGCCCGCCGCCGCCGGACTGGCATGCGTCGAGCATCAGCATCAGGCGGCGCGCCTTGCCCTCGCGACGCATGGTGTTCTTCACCTTCTCCACGGTCAGCGCTGTCTCGGCGAGGCTCTCCCCCAGGTGGGTATCGGAGAGCAGGAGATAGTTCTGGCCGTCCCTCGCCTTGCCATGGCAGGAGAAGTGGACGAGGACGAGATCCTCGGGCTGGGAGATCGCGATGATCCGAGCAAGCTCGCCGAGTACGTTGCCCCGGGACGGCTTCTTCGCCGTCCGGTCGTTGAGGCAGGTCACGTCGAAGCCGTACTCCAACAGCTTCCGCTGGAGTGCCTCCACGTCGCTGACCGCGTACTTGAGCGGAGGCATGTCGGCGAGGTCGTACTTGTTGACGCCCACCAGCAACGCGTAGCGCTTACCGACGGGGCCCAAAGCGACCACCACTTCAGGCTCCGCGAGGCCGGCCAGGACGTCCTCGGGGCTCGCGGATGTGTCCGCTGCAGGGGAGGGGGGCTGCAGAGCCCCCATGGGCACAGGGGCCCTGCCTGCGGCAACGCTGACGACATCGGGCTCATCTGGCAAGGCCCCGAAGATGTCAGGGCTGGAGTCGGAGTCGGGCATGGGGAGCTCAGCGGCGGAATGCCTCCACATCGAGGCCATGGTGGTGAATCCAGCGGTAGACCTGCTTGCGTGAGCGAGACATCTCGCGGGCTACGTCGGCCAACACTCCGCGATGGCGCCTCAGCAGCTCTTCCAGCCGGGCCCGATCCGGAGGAGGCTCACGCTCCTCGTCGCCCTCGGCTGCAAGAACGGCTGCGGGCGCGGCGGGGGCTGGAGCGGCCGGCGAGGCCGGCGAGCTCGGGGGGGCAGACTCGAGGCCGAGCTGGGACTCGGCCAGCTCCAGGGTATAGGGCCCTGCTCCGCCCCGGATGCGGAGCTGTTTGGCCAGCGAGAGCAGCTCGCGGACGTTGTAGGGCCAGGGATACCGCAGCAGTCGCTCCGCGAGCTCCACCTCGAGCCGGGGCAGCGGCGAGCCGAGGGCTCGGGCGAACAGCATCAGCACGTCGTCCCGGCGCTCCCTCAGGGGCGGCAGGTGGATGGGGAACTCGGCCAGACGCGCGTAGAGGTCCCCGCGAAACGACTGCTTCTCCACCGAAGCGCGCAGCTCCCGATTGGTGGCGGCGACGATGCGGACATCGCACGGCTGCGGCGTGGTGGCGCCTACCGGCAGCACCGCGCGGTCCTGGAGCGTCCGCAGGAGCTTGGGCTGCAGGGACGCGGGCATCTCGCCTGCTTCGTCCAGGAAGAGGGTTCCCCCGTCCGCGGCGCGGAAGAGCCCCTGGCGTGCCACCGCTCCGGTGAAGGCGCCCGCCACGTGCCCGAAGAACTGGCTCTCGGCCAGGCTCTCCGTAATGGCGCTGCAGTTGACGGGCACGAAGGGCCCCTTGCGCCCGGACAGCTCATGCACGGCGCGCGCGGCCACCTCCTTGCCGCTGCCACTCTCGCCGAGCAGCAACACGGTCGCGTCGCTCGGCGCCACCTGGGCCAGCAGGGCTCGCAGGCGGCGCGTGGCCGCGGAGGTGCCGACCAGCTCGGGGACAGGGGCGTCCCCAAGCTCCTGCGGCTCGACGCTCACCACCATCAGCGAGTCCCCGATCATGATCACATCGCCATCCACGAGCGTGGACTCGGTGATGCGGCGCCCGTTGACGGAGGTGCCATTGCTGCTGCCCTCATCGACGATGCGCAGCCCGCCCGCCGGGCTCTTGTGGACGCTGGCGTGCTTGCGTGACGCCCGCGGGTCCCCTGGCAGGGAGATGCCCTTCTCCGCCTCGCGGCCGATGACCAGCGCCTCACGGCCCGGCGTGTACTTCCGCGGCGGCAGCAGGATCTCTCCCGCCGAGAAGACCAGCACCAGGGAGGCAACAGAGGAGGGACGTGCGACCCGAATGGGGGGCTTCTTCTCGGTCGTCTTCATCTCACCGTGGAGTCATTGGCGGTCACAGTGGAGTCACCGGTAGTGGGGTCCGGTGGCGGCTCGCGGCCGCCGATGAGGCTCGCCAGCTCCTCGCGGGTGAGGACGCGCTCCACTGCCAGAACGAAGATGGGGCCGGACACCTGCGAGGCCAGGAAGGCTCCGTCCTGGGGCAGACGTACCTCGCCCGCGGCCGTGTGGGAGAGCTTGCTCACCTGGGCCATCAGCGCGACTCGGACGTACTTCGCGTCATCGCCCAGACTCAGCACATAGAGGATGGGCATGGACGTGGGGAGCTGCCCTCGCACCGCGAAGTAGGAATGCGCGCCGACCCTCTCCACCTGCGTGATCGGGTATGCCTTGACCTCGCTTCGGATGCGGACCTCCAGGGTCCACTGCAGCTTCTCGTACTTCGGCTGACTCATGACGCTCCTCGCCTTCACTGTAGATGCTGGCTCTTCACGCGGCCCCCTGGCTGGGGTACCACCTCACTCTGACGCGCAGCGCAGACCGATCCCCTCCTGGACGTCACCTCGCTTCCAGCGGCTGCGTGTCGCCCCGCGGGACAGCAGTGCGTAGGTCGTGTAGGCCCCGCCGCGAAACAGGCGCAGATCCTCGGCGACAGGGACGTGGGGTTCCTCGGCCCGCGGGTTCAAGCACTCGCCACAGGCGCCGTAGTAGGGCCGGGTGAAAGCGTCCTGGACCCACTCGCCCACGCTCCCGCCCAGATCGTGGATGCCCTCGCTCGTCACATCCTGCGCGCCCGTGCCCACGTCCTCCATGCGCTCCGTCAGCTGCTCGCAGCCGGCCCCCGCCTTGCGCCCGAAGACGACGTCCTCACACCGGGGGGCGTCCTCTCCCCAGGGGTACGTCCGGCGCTCTACCCCGCGCGCGGCGAACTCCCACTCGGCCTCCGTGGGCAGGCGCTTGCCGAGGAACTGGCAGTAGCGCGAGGCTCCATCCCACGTCACCTGGACCACAGGCTTGTTCTCCATCCCGGGGCGCACGGTGAAGCGGCCCTCCGCCGTCCGCTCGAGGCCACTGGCCCTCGGGTAGAGATCCACGAGCAGCAGCCCTGAGGCACGGTCGTACACGAAGCGCGGGCGGCGGTCGTCGCGGTCCTCCCGCACGTCGAGCGAGGGCGCGACGCGGCTGAGGAACGCGGCGAACTGCGCGTGGGTGACCTCGTAAGCGTCGAGCTGGAACGACGAGACGGTGACCTCCCTCGTCGGCAGCTCGCGCTCGAGGCGCCTGCGTATGTCGACCGTGCAGCCTCCGGGCAGGCGCACGCACTCGGCCTCCAGCTCCTCTGGCGTGCTGCCCATTCGGAAGGAGCCTCCTGGCAGCCGCACCATGCCAGCCAGCGTCGGTGCCACCACTCGAGGCCTCTCAAAGGCCCGGACGCTGAGCCAGGCCGCCGTGACCACCGCCACCGCCGCCCCGCTCGCCACGAGCGGCCATTGGCGGCGCAGGGGCCGAAGCGTGTCAGCGTCTTTTCGCCGTCCGGCGACGGTCGGGACGCTCTGAGCCTCATGGGGCCTGCTGGTGCTCTTCGAGGGCACGAGCGAGACAGGGAGCACCCCCTCGAGGGAGGAGCCGCGCTCCAGGTGCTGGAGCAGCTCCGCCACCTCCTCCATGCGCGGCCTCCGGGAGGGCTCCTTCGCCAGCGTCCGGCGAAGGAGCTCGCGCCCCGCTCCCGAGAGAGCGCTCCCCTCGGGGAGTGGAGGCGGCTCCTGGAAGAGGTGCTGCCGCATGACGGCCGTGGACTGGCCTGAGAAGGGCGGCACGCCCGCGAACATCTCGTAGAGCAGGACGCCGAGCGCATAGACATCGGCGCGGTCGTCGATGTCCTCGCTCCCCGCGCACTGCTCGGGCGACATGTAGAGTGCCGTGCCCAGCACGGTTCCCTCCGTGGTTCGTACGTGCTCGTCTCCCACGAGCTTGGCGATGCCGAAATCGAGCAACTTCACCCTCTCGCCTCCCGCTGCCTCCTCGTCCCGGACGAGCATCACGTTCTCGGGCTTGAGATCACGATGCACGATGCCGCGCGCATGCGCCGCGGCGAGCGCTGCGGCGATCTGCCGGGCGATGCGCAGGGCGCTCTCGGGCGCCGGGCGGGCGTCGGGCTTCGAGAGGCGGACCCGGAGCAGCTCACCCTCGATGAACTCCATGAGGATGTAGGGCACTCCCGAGGCAAGCTGACCGAAGTCGAAGATGCGAGCCATGCCCGGGTGCTGCACCAGGCTGACGGCCCGCGCCTCGTTGAGGAACCTCGGGTGTGCCGAGGTCCTACTCCCAGAGTCCAGGAGGACCTTCACGGCGGCGCGTTGCCCGATGACATCGTGGATGGCTTCGTAGACCACCCCCATGCCACCCCGAGCGATCTCCCGGGTGATCCGGTACTGGCCAACGAGCGTCCCCAAGAGGGGATCGCTTGGTCCCTCCACCCTGTCGCCTGCCTGTCTCTCGCGAACCTTCTCCATGAAGAGGAGAGCAGTATAGCGGGGCAGCGGTGGAGGGGATGGGCCTGCCCGGATCGCTGATCAGGCAGGCCCCCTGCTGTACGGCGCGGATTGACCGCCTGAGTCCTTACTGGGCGAAGAACCGCCAGGACGCAGTGCCGACACCATCGCGGTCCCAGCGCAGGCTGGTGGACGTGCAGTACAGGTTCCCCTCGCAGCCCGTGCCCATGATGTCCAGGAAGCCTACATTGTAGCTGGCGTAGCCATTGAGCAGGTGGAGAGGCTGGCCCTCCATGATCGAACCGCTCGTCGACCCGTTCGGCAGGACCTTCCAGGTGCCGGAGCCCTGATCGCGGTTGCTGCTGAAGGCCGTCGAGACGCAGAAGAAGTTGCCGTCGCAGCCGCCATAGGCGACATCGAGGTACCCACCGAAGCCCGCATGCATGTTCTGCAGGTGCACGTCGTCGCCGGGGGACACGGGCGTGCCGGCCGGCTTCCCGCTGGCGGACAGGAGCTTCCAGGTGCCGGAGTTGGACTCCCGGTTGGGGACGGCGGCCGTCGACACGCAGAGGAAGTTGCCCTCACAGCCAGCGGCCCGGGTATCGAGGAAGCCACCCTGCCAGTTCTGGTAGCTGTTCTGGATGCGGTACGTCTGCCCGTAGACCAGCGGCTGCACGCTGTACACCCTGAAGGACAGATCGTTGTGCGGGTCCGCGTGGTACCCCAGCCAGTACTCATTGCCATGGGGGTAGACATTGCCGCACCAGGAGAAGGCGCCGGAGTACGTGGAGAGCCGCACCAGCTTGAAGGTATAGGGCTGGTTGGGCTGGAGCGTGAGGTTCGGGAACGGGAAGGCATAGAAACCCGAGGGCGTGCCGGCCGTCTGCGAGCCCAGCGTCAGCGTCGTCGGCGAGGTGGCGATCTTCGTTCCGCCTGTCCCTTCGCCCGAGTACAGCTCCATCGCGTACGAGGTGGTGTAATAGAGCTCTGGCTTGATCCACATCTCGATCTTGTCGAGCTGGGTCTGCGAGTCCACGCGGAAGCTCTGGGCGATGGCGTTGTTGATGGCCATGTTGGTGGTGCAGCCCGCGGTATCGACGTTGATCAGCAAGGCCGCCTGGGACTGCCCCGCTACCAGGAGCGTCGCTCCGCACAGCAAGGCACCACAGAGAGAACGGAGCTGCTTCGAGAACGGCTTCATATGTGGACTCCTCTCACAGAAGGCATTGCTCGCACTGGATTGCGCGAGCCGCTCACCGTGAATGCACCCTGGGATGGGGTGCTCCGAGACCGGGTCACGGGTCGATGCAGGGCCTGAGCAAGCGTCGTACCAGCCCGCTCGAGTCGAGCCGCTGAGAGGGGCTCGCTCGGGCGAACGGCCGTCGGTGTTGAGGGAGCATGGGCGGTTCAGCGCGCGGTGAGTGGGACCGCACGCGTGCGCGCCCGCGTACCGCGCACGCGGAAAGGAGGCCACTTGACGGCCGATATATGCATTGGTATGTATATGCATGGTGATGAGACTCGATACCTTTCAGACCCTTGCGGATCCCACCCGCCGCCGAATCGTGGAGACGCTGCGGCAAGGTGAACGACAGGTGAATGACATCGTCGAGCAGGCGGGAATCCACCAGTCGGGGGTCTCCCGGCACCTCCGCATCCTTCACGAGTCCGGCTTCGTCTCGGTGCGGCCGGATGGACAGCGGCGGCTCTACTCGCTCAGGCGGGAGCCGTTCCATGAATTGGAGGAGTGGCTCGCCCAGTACCAGGCCTTGTGGGAGGCGAGGCTGGACCGGTTTGGAGCGGCGCTAGAACAACGGCAGAAAAAACAGAGGGGACAGACTCATGAGTGAGAAGAAGAACGTGGTGATCGAGCGCACGTACAAGGCGCGGGTCGAGGAGCTGTGGGAGCTGTGGACGACGAAGGACGGCTTCGCGTCGTGGTGGGGACCGCAAGGCTTCCGCGTGGAGGTCAAGGCCTTGGAAGCGAAGCTGGGCGGCCTCCTGCACTACGACATGATCGCCGACGCGCCCGAGGTCGTGGAGCAGATGAAGAAGCTGGGCCAGCCGCTCTCCCATGAAACCCGGGGCACGTTCTCCGAGTTCAAGCCCCACCAGCGGCTGGCACTGACCCACATCATCGACTTCCTGCCGGGCGTGG
>Ga0247825_10002995_pt1 | contig 11132 bp, 8 predicted proteins | sample 13C_Vanillin_Day_FD_194413 | JGI IMG/M metagenome (GOLD analysis project Ga0247825, IMG submission 194413) | Soil microbial communities from agricultural site in Penn Yan, New York, United States - 13C_Vanillin_Day48 | ecosystem: Environmental > Terrestrial > Soil > Agricultural land | place... | reverse complement strand
GCTCGCCGAGAATCTGGGTCAACCCGGCTTCCGCGAACTGATCGTCGTCGCCAGCGACCTGGACGCGCGTCGTGATGTCGTGGCGGCGCTGCTGCGGCCGGAGTTTGCGCGCGCGTTCGGCGCCCCGCAGCCAGGGCGTGATCGGCGGAGCGAGGTGCTCGACCTCGGCAGCGACGAGCGCGAACACGCCTTCGACATGATTGCTGCGGCGCTGACCCCGCCGCTGGGCTGCGATCCGACGCTCGTCAGGTTTTCGAGCAACAGCTACTGGCGCGGCGAAACCCACCGCTTGTGCGACCGGCCGGGACTCGTCAGCCGGCTGCTCGAAGAGGTCGCGGCAGCGGGCGTGACCCAGGTCATCGTCGCCAGCGCGACGTCAACGTCCGACGGGCCGCACCGGCTGTCGCCGCCACGGCTCGATCTCCGCAGCCGCCTGGGAGACGTGGTGGTCGCCGCGGAAGCCGCCGGCCTGCGCGACGCGATCGTCATGGCGCGGCTGCGGTTCGACGGCGTGTATGTCATCACGCCGACGCACAACCAGATTGGCCCGTTCGACTTCGGGGGCGCGTACGATCCGGCCTCCGACCGCCAGGACACGCTCGCGGAGTTGATGCATCACGGGTACGAAGACGCCTATCGGCAGTTCATCGAACCGGTGGTCGGCGCAAGCGGCGAACAGCTCGTGCAGCTGCCGCTGCAGAGTCCGGACGGCACGGACGACGGGAAGCGGGAGGCTGACCTGAAGATGGGTCTCTACCTGCGCGATCTCGAACCGTGACGATCGTCGACTGCGACCGCTCGCGCGCCGCGGAGATCCTCGCGATCCTGAACGAGGCGATCGAGAACTCGACCGCGCTCTATGACTACCGCCCGCGCCCGCTCTCTGCCATGACCGGCTGGTTCGACGCGAAGGAAAAGCACGGCTATCCGGTGCTCGGCGTCGTGGCGGAATCTGGCGCCCTCCTGGGCTTTGCCTCCTATGGCCAGTTCCGGGCGTGGCCGGCATACAAGTATTCCGTCGAACACTCGCTGTACGTGGCGCACGGTCATCGCGGCAGGGGCATCGGAAAGGCGCTGCTCGGAGCGCTCCTCGAGCGGGCACGCGAACAGGGGTACCACAACGTGATCGGCGGCATCGACGCCGAGAACGCGACGAGCATCACGCTGCACGAGCGATTCGGCTTCGTCCGCTGCGGTCTCGTCCGTCACGCCGGCTTCAAGTTCGGCCGCTGGCTGGACCTGGCGTTCTATCAGAAGCTGCTCGATACGCCGAGGGAGCCGATCGATGGGTAACGTCGAGATCACAACCGATCCCTCGCGCGTCGACGTCGACGTCGTCTATCGCTTCCTGAGCGAATCCTCATACTGGGCGCAGGATCGGTCGCGCGAGACGGTCGAACGTTCGGTGCGTCACTCGCTCTGTTTCAGCGTGTTCGCCGAGGGCGAGCAGATCGGATTCGCCCGCGTCGTCTCAGACCACGCGGTGTTCGCCTACCTGATGGACGTGTTCATCCTTCCGGAGTGGCGCGGGAAGAACCTCTCCAAGGAATTGATGCACACCATTCTTGCGCATCCGGACTTGCAGGGGCTGCAGCTGTTCCTCCTCAGCACGAAGGACGCGCACGGGCTCTACGCCCAATTCGGCTTCGAGCCGCTCGAGCGGCCCGAGGACCTGATGGTACGGTCGACCTGATCGTCCGATTCGGAGCCGTGGCGCGGACCTTGTCAGGTGCCGCGAGGCGAGCCTCAGAAGGTTCGCCGCACGCGGGACAGCCAGACATCAGAAGCCCGCGCGCAGGCGGATGGCGACTGTTCGCGGGGGCGCCAGCGCCGTGCCCGAGAACAGCCCCGCGAAGTTGATCAGATCGAACCGGTTGGTCAGGTTGCGGACGTCGAACTGAATGGAGAGGCCGCGCGCCGGCGATCCCAGGGTGATGCCCGCGGACGCATCCAGCGACAGGCGGCCTTTGACACGGCCTTCTTCGAAGTCGACACGGTCGACGATGCGCGGACCGTACTGCTCGAGGGCCTCCTCGGGTGTCCCGGTGTACTCGAACGGCAGGCCGCTGCCGTACGCGAGGCCGGCCGCAATCCAGCCGCGCCGCGAAACCTCGTACATCGCGCGGGCCTGCAGCGTGTGGCGCTGGTCCTGCGTGACGGCGAACGACTCGTGACTCTCCAGCAGTTCGATGGCGTCTTCCTCCAGGAACAGCCCTCCGGTGATCGGCAGTTCGCCGGTGCCTCGCATGAGGGAGTAGCTCAGTGACGCACTGACCGGACCGCGGCGTGGCACGTCGAGCTTCACCTCGAGTCCGTCGATCGTCGCGTGGTGAAAGGTGGTGGGGAAGCTGATACCGGTGTTCAGCAGCACATCGTCATCGGCAAAGTCGTTCGTCGAGCGGCGGTATCCCGTGGCCCCGAGCCGGATGGCGCCGCCGAGGCTCTTCGTCACCCCGCCTTCGAAAAAATGTCCGCGTGACGGCGGTACCGGCAGGCGGAGGACGTGATCGCCGAGCTCCTCGGTGTCCGGGGAACTGGCCAGCAGGAGGTTTTCGATGGCGGGCGTTTCGAACGTCCGGTCGTACGCGGCACGGATGACGAGGCCCGATGACGGGGACCAGGAGATCGCAAGCCGCGGGCTGAACGCCTGCTCCGTCACCTCGAAGTCGTAGCGGTCCCATCGGAGCCCGGCATTCACCGTCCAGTTGCCACGACGGATGCGGTCCTGGATGAACAGCGACTGCTCGCTGTCGCGTCCAGTCTCGTCGAAGTCGAACACCGGCGGCAGGTCTGGTTCGAAGGCCGTCGGATCGGTCACGACGTACGAGAACGCTTCGCGGGCCGGGGCGTGTACGAAATCACCGCCGACCTTCCATTCGTGGATCCCACGGGTCGCCGTGAAGGCCGCGCGCGCGTAGGTTTCCGTGAAGCCGCGATCCTGGGTCACGCGCATCGGCGTGGACGCGTCGTTCGAGCGGAGATCCGCGTCCACACCGCGGACGCTGCCGCGCGCATCGAAGACGCCCTGGCTCGTGAACAGGTGCTGATACGAGAACTGAACGGCGCGCTCGCTGCCGCTGGCGTCCTGGCGCTGGCCGGCTTCCTCCTGGACGACTTCGTTCGGCACCGTGTACGCAGTGCTGCCGCCGCGCACGATCACGCCGACGCGATCGGCATTCGACAGATCGTGATCGAAGCGCGCCGACAGGCTTGCCGTGCGCCCGTGATTCGTGAAATTCTCCTCGGCCGGTGGATCCAGGTAGCGGTCGGTCGCGGAGATCGCCGCCGATCCACTGACGCTCGACCGCGCCCAGGCTTGTCCCAGGCTCACGTCGGCCGCGCTCGTCGATTCGCTCCCCAGCAGTGCCGACGCGGCGCCATGGAATCCGGTTCTCGACTCGGCCTCGCTCGCGACTTCGATGACCGCTCCCAGCTTCCGCCCGTACTCGGCAGGATATCCGCCCGTCAGTACCGTCAGCCCGCGCACCGAGTCCGCGTCCACTTCTGGCGCGAACGCTGGCGAGCGGTTGTCGGTGGTCGGCAGGCCGTCGATCACGTACTGCGTCTGGTATTCGGAGCCGCGCGGATGCAGTACGCCATTGGCTTCGAGCAGCCAGCCGGGCTGCGTCTGGACGACGTCTACCAGCGAACGGCCGGGCATGGCGGCCGGGCGGCGCAGCAGCGTCTCGCGTCCGATGTACTGCGTGGAGGACGTCTGCTCACGTGCAAGCAGCGTGGCGTCTGCCGTGACCGTCACCTGCGCCTGGACGGTCGCGACCGGCAGGACGATGCGGCGATCGGTCGGCTGCTCGGAGGTAATCGCCACGCGCTCGGACACCGTGGCGAACCCCTCGCGGCTGATCGCCAGGCGATAGGGTCCGAACGGGAGCCGGCGCGCGAGGAACGTGCCGTCCGGGCCAGCCTCCCGTACGTCGCGGAAATCGGTGGCCTCGCTCACGAGCTCGACGCGCGCGGACAGCGGCAGCCCGGCTTCATCCACGACCGTCAACCGCAACTCACCCGTCTGCGCCTGGTTGAACTGCGCCGCCAGCAGGGCGGGGACTTCAGCCCCGCCGAAACGCGACAACGCTACGACCAGGGCGAACACGGTAAACGACATTACTTGCTGACTTTGCTGGGGTTGCGGTCGCTTTCGCCGTGATGGTGCGGTCTGGCTTCCTCGAGCAGCTCCGGGAGCGTGCTGCCGCTGCGCGAGCCGAGCAACCCGGCCTTCGAATAGGTGAACAGCTTCTCGCGCGTGTCCGCGATATCGAGGTTCCGCATCGTCAGCTGGCCGATCCGATCCTGCGGCGTGAAGAACGCCTCGCCCTTTTCCATCGTCAGGCGCTCGGGCTTGTAGGTCAGGTTCGGGCTTTCGGTGTCGAGGAGCGAGTAGTCGTTGCCGCGCCGGAGTTCGAGCGTCACCTCGCCGGTGACCGCGCGGGCGACCCATCGCTGTGACGCTTCACGGAGCCGGAGCGCCTGCGGATCGAACCAGCGGCCCTGGTACAGCAGGCGCCCGAGCTTGCGGCCGTCCTCGCGGTACTGCTCGATCGTGTCCTCGTTGTGGATGCCGGTGACAAGGCGCTCGTAGCCGATGTACAGGAGTGCCATGCCGGGCGCTTCGTAGATCCCGCGGCTCTTCGCCTCGATGATCCGGTTCTCGATCTGATCGCTCATGCCCAGACCGTGACGTCCGCCGATACGATTGGCCTCCAGCAGCAGCGCGACCGGATCATCGTACGTCACGCCGTTCAGCGCGACCGGGAATCCTTCGTCGAAGGCGATCGACACTTGTTCCGGCTGGACCGTGACGTCGGACTTCCACGACGCCACACCCATGATCGGCTGGACGATCTTGATCCCGGTGTTGAGCTGCTCGAGGTCCTTGGCTTCGTGGGTGGCGCCGAGCAGGTTGGAGTCGGTGGAATAGGCCTTCTCCGTGCTCATCTTGTAGTCGAAGCCGGCGCGCTCCATGTACTCCGACATCTCCTTGCGCCCGCCCAGCTCGTCGATGAACTGCTGATCGAGCCACGGCTTGTAAATCCGCAGGTCTGGATTTGCGAGGAGGCCGTATCGGTAGAACCGTTCGATGTCATTTCCCTTGAACGTGCTCCCGTCGCCCCAGATATGGACGTCGTCATCCTTCATCGCGAGGACGAGCAGCGTGCCGGTCACTGCACGGCCGAGAGGGGTGGTGTTGAAGTAGGCGACGCCGGCGGTGGAGATGTGGAACGCGCTGCACTGGAGTGCGGCGATCCCCTGGGCGACCAGTTCCGTGCGGCAGTCGACGAGCCGTGCCTTCTCTGCGCCGTACTCGAGCGCCTTTCGCGGGATCGCGTCGTAGTCCGGTTCATCGGGCTGTCCGAGGTTGGCGGTGTAGGCGAAGGGGATGGCGCCTTTGGCCCGCATCCAGTGCAGGGCGGCGCTGGTATCAAGTCCACCGGAGAAGGCGATGCCGACGCGTTCGCCGACCGGGACACGCTGAAGGATATTAGCCATGAAGGATCCATCATAATTCGCCCCATGGGACGTGGACTCCTGCTCGTCGTCGTGCTGCTCGCCGCGGCTGCGGGTCCCCGCGCGCAGACGGCGCCGAGATCCGAGATGGCCGGTGTGCTGTCGCGCGGCGCGGCGTGGCTGCAGACGCTCCAGAAGGAATTCTCGGTCGTCGTTGCCGACGAAACCTACCACCAGCAGATCGGCGAGGCGCCGTCGCCCGCGGCGTCGAAGGAGAACGTCCGGGACCTGCAGTCAGAGGTCGCCTTCCTGTGGGTGCCCGGGGACGGAATGTGGACGACCGCGCGGAACGTCCAGGCGGCCGACAAGGAGCGCGTGAACGGGAGCAGCAACCGCCTGCAACGAATCCTGGCCCAGCCCGGCTCGCGCGCGAAGCTGCTGCACGATCTGCGCGCCGAGAGCGCCAAGTTCAACCTCGGGAGGGTGAACCGGACGTTCAACGATCCGACGTTCGCGCTGCAGTACCTGGATCCACGCTGGCAGAACCGGTTCATCTGGGGACAGAACGGCCGTGAACGGGTGAACGGCGTGGAGACCTGGCGGCTCGATTTCAACGAGCTGGATCAGCCCTTCATCATTCAGGTGCCCACCTACACGCTCCAATCGACGGGCCGGCTGTGGATCGATCCCGCAACGGGCGTTGTGCACCGGACGCATCTGGACGTCTGGGATCCGCAGGCACGCGTGCGCACGCGGATCGACGTCGATCTCGCCCGCGACGCCAGGCTGGGGTTCGTCGTACCCGTCCGGATGAAGGAGGAGTACGTCACGCGCTCCGCCATCGGACCAGACGTGGCGCTGCCGATCCATGGCACGGCCGAGTACACGAACTTTCGGCGAGTGACTCCGCGGAATTGACGGACCGTCGAATCGAGGGATTGACGAAGTGAGTGGGGATTCACCGGTTCATTTATCATTCGCGGCCATGCAGAGACGACTCGCCATCCTTGTTCTCATCCTGCTCACTGCCGCGCCGGCGTGGACGCAGTCCCGCCGGAACCCGGAGCACTGGGTGACCACGTGGGCAACCGCGGTGGTGGCGCGGCCGCAACCGGTGGCGGCGGCTCCGGCAGCGGTGGGGCCAGGCGGTCCGGCGGCAGGTGCACCAGCGCCAGCGGCAGCTCCCGGTGGCGGCCGAGGACCGGCGCCCGCGCCGTTGACGCTGGCCAACCAGACGGTCCGCCAGGTCGTGCACGTGAGCAGCGGTGGATCGCGCGTCCGCGTGGTGTTGAGCAATGCGTTCGGCACGACGCCGATCGACGTGGGCGCCGCGCATCTCGCGTTGCGGGCCACCGAGTCCGCGCTGCAGCCGCAGTCGGTCAAGCCGCTGACCGTCAGCGGCAGCACGGCGTTTACCGTCCTTCCGGGTGCCATCGTGTTCAGCGACCCGGTTGACCTGACCGTCGCGGCGGGGGCGGACCTCGCCGTCGATCTGTACTTCCCGGGAGAAGTCGGGACGGGGCCGTCACCCCTGACCGTGCACAACGGCGCGCTGCAGACCAACTATGTCTTCGCCACGGGCAACAGCTCGGGCGTCGTCTCGCCCGCGGTGGTGGCCCGGCCGGCACAGTGGATTCTGCTGTCTCGGGTCGAAGTGGCCGCGCCGCAGGATGCCCGGACGATCGTGACGTTCGGCGATTCGATCACCGATGGCACGCGGTCGACGCCAGACACGAATTCGCGCTGGCCCGACGTGCTGGCGCGCCGGCTGGCGGCTACGAGGAAGGCGTTCGGCGTCTCCAACCAGGGGATTGCCGGGAACCGCCTGCTCGGCGATGGCGCGGGCGTCAGCGCACTGGCGCGGTTCGATCGCGACGTGCTGATGCAGACCGGAGCCGCCTACGTCGTCGTGCTCGAGGGGATCAACGACATCGGCGTGGCACGTAACAGCCCGACTCCCACGGCGCAGGATCTAATTGCCGCCCATCGCCAGATGATCGAGCGCGCGCACGCACAGGGGCTGAAAATCATCGGCGCGACGCTGACGCCGTTCGACGGTGCGGCTTACTTCACGCCAGAGGGAGAGGCGAAGCGCCAGGCGGTGAACGAGTTCATCAGGACCAGCGGCCTGTACGACGGCGTCATCGACTTCGACAAGCTGACGCGCGATCCCGCCGCGCCAACCAAGTTCAATCCGCTGTACGACTCAGGCGATCATCTGCATCCGAACGATGCAGGGTACAAGGCGATGGGGGAAGCGGTCGACCTGGGATTGTTCAAATAAATCGGATTGATGAGTGCTCACGCTCGTACGAGCTTCTTCTCCGGATGCTCGTGCAGGAACTCGAGCGCGAGCGTCAGGACCTTCTCGGTGAATTCGTCGGCCGCCAGGTTGCCGAACTTGTCCTTGAATGCCTGGAGCGGCACGACGGCCTTGGCCATCGCCCGGTGGCCGCCGGCGCTGCCGATATCGGCAAAGTGCTTACGCACGAATTCGCCAGCGTTGCGTGAGTAGCCCAGGTTGCGGACGGACATCACCAGTGTGTCGTTGACGATGCCGGAGACGATCGTCCACTTCACGTCCTCGAGCTGGAGGTAGAAGTCGGCGACGTACGGGATGAAGTCCTCGCGCGGCGACGTGCCGAGGAACGCGCAGAAGACCTGCTCGTTCATCCGCCCGTGCTGGCGCGCCCGCAGGACGTAGTCCAGCCGATCCAGCGTGATTTCCGCGCCTTCCATCTTCCGGATCAACGCCGCGTCGGCCAGCGGATAGAGGTACGAGAACGCCTCGATGTCGACGCGGTTCGCCTGCCGGTTGAAGAACAGCGTGTCGGACTTGATCGCGTAGAGCATCGCCGTCGCCGTGCGCTCGGAGATGTTCGCGTCCACCGCCCGGAGGTGTTCGGTCAGGATCGTCGACGTCGAGCCGTAGTCGGGGCGGATGTCCTTGAAGACGGCGCTGTAGCCCGACTGCTCGGGATGGTGATCGATGACGAGGTCGACGCGATCGACCGCGCCGCCGAAGTAGTGCGGCTGCACGTCCACCATCGCGATGCGATCGAAGTGCCCCAGTTCGCTGACCTTGAGAATCTCGACGTGGATGTCGAGCAGGTTCATCATCCGCTGGTTCTCGGGCCGGGTCACGCCCTGCAGCGCGGCGATCACCGCGGTCTGCTTCGTGCGGCGCAGGACGTTGCGCAGCGCGAGACCGCTCGCCATCGCGTCGGGATCCGGATCGTTGTGGAGGAGGATGACGATGCGGTCGGCATCGCTGAGGAACCGCTGGTACTGCTGCACGCGGAGCCGGCTGAGGGAGCGGCTGAACTCGGTGAGCAGCGGGCCGCCAAAGAGTTCCGGCAGTGAGAGGTAGTTGAGCTCGGGGAACTGGGCCTTGAGGTCGTCCTCGCGCTTGCGGGAATCGGCAGTGCCGACGCCGAGGACGTAGACGAGCGTTCCGCCGGCGTCCCAGATGGCTTCGAGAACCTTCTTGAGGCTGCGCCGGCCGTTGTCTTCGACGACGACGCAGGTGCCAGGCGTCAGGTCGGCCTTCAGGTAGGTGTCGGTACGCCGCAGGTCTCCGGCGACGATCTGCATGCCGGCATCGTGCAGACGCCGGGCGATCGGTTTGCTCTCGACGAGAAATTCGACTTCGAAGCTGGGCAGCAGAATCTCATCGAGCATCCTGATCGCCAGTTCGGTCTGGCAGACCGCGAGACACCTCATGGAAGCTTCGCGTCCGCCAGCGCATAGACCCTACGCATAGGCAAAAAATCATTATATGCGTCCCTTGCCGGCCGCCGTCGGACGGAAAGGCCTGGGAGGCCTTTCGACTTTGCGCCGTGCGGGCGTAGGATTCCGCCATGTCCCGAGCCCTGGTCGTGGTCGGTCTGCTCACAATTGCGCTTGGAACAGGGCCGGCGGCCCAGCAGGCGGTCTTCCGGACCGGCACCGAGGTGGTCGGGTTCGGGGTGACGGTTACCGACCGGCGCGGGAACTTCGTTACCGATCTCAAGCCCGAGGACGTGGAAATCCTGGAGGAAGGGGTGCCGCAGGCCGTCCACCTCTTTGCCAGGGGTGACGAGGTCGACACCGCCCCGGAGCTGCACATCGGGCTGGTGTTCGACACCAGCGGCAGCATGGGCGGCGACATCGTGCTGGCCCGGTCCGCCGCGGTGAAGTTCCTCAACACGCTGACCGACGCGAAGGATATGACGCTGGTCGATTTCGATACCGAGGTCCGGGTGTCGAAGTTCGAGCAGGCCAGCTTCCCGCGCCTCGTGGAGCGGATCCGCTCGCGCCGGCCCGGGGGGCTCACCGCCCTCTACGACGCCATCGGGGTGTATTTGACCGGGGCGGCCGACGACCGCGGCCGGAAGATTCTCGTCCTCTTCACCGACGGCGGGGACACCCGTAGCACCACCACCTTCAGCAAGCTGGTGACGATGCTACGGGCATCCGACGTGACGGTGTACGCCGTGGGCCTGATCGAAAACCAGCCGATGTCCGTGCGCGGCGAACAGAAGCTGCGCATCGCCCAGATCGCCCTCGAAACCGGCGGCGAGGCGTTCTTCCCCTCGGAGATGAAGCAGATCGAGGACGCCTACGCGAAGATCCTGAAGCAGATCCGCGCCCAATACACGATCGGCTACGTGTCGACGAACACGAACCAGGACGGCCGCTGGCGCAAGGTGGAGATCAAGGTCAAGCGCCAGGACATCCCGGGACCGAAGGAGCAGGCGCGGAAGGGCTACTTCGCGCCGGTGGCGGAACGGTGAGGTCAGGCGTCGGACTTCAGGCTTCGGCAAAGAACAAAGAACCAGACGGTTTCGCAGCCTGCCGGTAGCCCGTAGTCTGAAGCCCGGAAGTCCGTAGCCTGCAGCCGGTAGCCCGTAGTACGATCGCGGTTTCGTCTATGGCCGCGATTCACGACCGATTCACTCTCGTCAGCGATTTCGAGATCCGAGGCGATCAGACGCACGCGATTCCCGAGCTCATCGAGGGGCTGAACCGCGGCGATGCCCATCAGGTGCTCCTTGGCGTCACCGGGTCCGGGAAGACGTTCACCATGGCCCAGGTGCTGGCCACGGTGAACCGGCCGGCGCTGGTGATGGTGCACAACAAGACGCTCGCTGCCCAGCTCTACCAGGAGTTCAAGCGTTTCTTCCCGCAAAACGCGGTCGAATACTTCGTCAGCTACTACGACTACTACCAGCCGGAAGCCTACGTCCCGGCGACCGACTCGTACATCGAGAAGGAAGCGACAATCAACGACGAGATTGACCGCATGCGCCTGTCGGCCACGCGGTCCCTCTTCGAACGCCGCGACGTCATCATCGTCGCCAGCGTGTCGTGCATCTACGGCCTCGGCTCGCCGGAGGCCTACTACGGCATGCTGCTGCCGCTGGAAGTGGGGCAGCGGATCGATCGCGACCAGATCCTGCGGAAGCTCGTCGAGATCCAGTACGAACGCAACGATACCGAGTTCGACCGCGGCGCCTTCCGGGTCCGCGGCGACATTGTCGAGGTCGTGCCGTCGTACGAAGAACACGCGCTGCGGATCGGCCTGTTCGGCGACGAGGTCGACGAGCTCGCGTGGTTCGATCCGCTCACCGGCAAGGTGATCCGGCGGACGGACAAGGTCTCGATCTTCCCGAAGTCCCACTTCGTCACGT
>Ga0247825_10002994_pt1 | contig 11134 bp, 8 predicted proteins | sample 13C_Vanillin_Day_FD_194413 | JGI IMG/M metagenome (GOLD analysis project Ga0247825, IMG submission 194413) | Soil microbial communities from agricultural site in Penn Yan, New York, United States - 13C_Vanillin_Day48 | ecosystem: Environmental > Terrestrial > Soil > Agricultural land | place... | reverse complement strand
CGCCTCACCTGCCCGCCTTTGCGCAAGCGCGGTTCGTACTTTCACTGCGAAGCCACGATGGGGACTATCTTCGCAAGTTCGTCCAGAAGGCCGAGGCCACGCTCGCGCCGGCACGTCAAGAGCTCAGGGCCCGGCGCAACATCGGCCTGGTACGCGAGAGCGTCCGCAAGAATCTGGCACAACTGTCGGAAGCCGAACGAGAGGCGCTCGCCGACTTCATCATGAAGGCCTGCAGGGTCGCCGTGGTGACGACGCGCAGCAGGGAGCAGGCCTGGAGGATATTCGGACGCGTCAATCAGCGCGGCAAGCGATTGCGCACAACCGACATCTTGAAAGCGATCATCCTCGGCGCACTGCCCGTTGCCAGTCGCTCCCATTACGGCGCCATATGGGAGGCTTGCAAGCAGGAGCTTGGCAGCGATTTCGACGGCGAGCAGATCGGCCGCAGATACTTGTTCAACTACATCGCGGAAGTCGGCGGGAGGGCCGGCAACATTCTGGACAGCGTCATTGCGCAAGTGCAGCGCCTGGGCGCGGCTCACTTCATGGACACTGTGTTCATACCGGTTGCGCGCGCTTTCCTCGCCGTCACCAAGCGTGACTTCCCGCACGGCACCGAGACGCAGCGCTCTCGGATAAATCTGCTTTTGACCCAGCTCGGATGGCAGTCCGATGACGACTGGATGAGCGTCGCGATCCTGCTGATCTATCGCCTGTCGGAGGATCCCGACCGCCTGGCCGCGCAACTCGCCGTGCTCGATCGCTACCTCTATGGCCAGATGCTGCTCAAAAGGAACTTTCACAGGCTCCGCTTCAAAAAGGCCGACCGGCTCCAGCGCGCCAAGAAGACGCTCGTAGAGGCCAAAGGTCCAATCGATCTCGCCCCGATACTTCGCTGGGCGCCCGTGGAACTCAAGATGATCTGTATCGCCTTGGACTACGGCCTCGCGAGCGGTCCCGCCAAGGCGATCCTAGCACGCCTCGCCCTGGCCGCAGGGGAAGCGACAGTGCAACTCTGCGACGAGATCGTGCGCAGCAGGAAATGGGAGGTCGAGCATTTCGTCCCTGTCAGTCCCCGCGCCAACCACGATTGGCAAGCCGTGCTGGGTGCGGGCAAGTCCGTCGGTCAATACGCCAAGAAGCTGGGCAACCTGTTCATCGCGCCCGCGTGGCTCAACGGCCTGCTCGGCAACGCTAACTGGACCGAAAAAATCGCTCTCATCAGCAAGCACCCTGATGTGCCCCTGCTGCCTATGGCTGCGAGCATCCGAGCGCCGGGATGGAACGGGACGAGCCTCGATGCGCGACACGATGCCCTAGTGGCGAACGCCATGCAGCTGTGGGACTTCGATCCGCCAAAGGCGCCGAAGACTGCCGCCAAGCCGAAGCCCAAGAAGAAGGCGCCCAGCTCCAAGAAGGCGAAGGGCAGCAATCGCCAATGAGAGCGACGGACGTCACCGTACGGCATTGCTCTCGGCGATGAGGTCTGACACTAGTGGCGCCGATCCGGGGGGACCGCGATGCCGCTAGATCTTCACTCAATCCGCACCTGCGCGTGATCCGGCGCGCCGAACAGATCCTGCGCGATCCGACCGCCCTCGTGGCGCTTCTCATCGTTGGCCAGATCGTCTTCTGGATGCTGGCGCCGGCGCTGACGCACCGCTCCCCGCCGCTCGACGTGGTGGAGGGCTACATGTGGGGCCGGGAGTGGGTGGTGGCGACCTACAAGCACCCGGCGCTGCCGAGCTGGGTGCTGGAGGCGAGCCGCATACTGACCGGCGCCGTCGGGTGGCCCGCCTATATCGTCTCCCAGCTCTTCATCGCGGCGGCCTTCCTGTTCGCCTTCCTGCTCGGCCGCGACATGATGGGTCCGCCGCGCGCCGCCGCAGGCACGCTGCTGCTGACAGGCATCGCCTTCTATGCCTGGCCGACGCCCGAGTTCAACCACAACGTCGCCGAGACGCCGTTCTGGGCCGCGCTGCCGTGGGCGCTATGGCGCGCGGTGGAGCGGGGCCGCATCGGCTGGTGGGCGCTGGCGGGACTGCTGGCTGCCGGCGGCCTCTATGCCAAGCTCACCACGGCGCTGCTGATCGCGACGCTGGGGCTGTGGATCGTGTGGGACGCGCGCGCGCGGCGGTGCCTGTCCACGCCCGGCCCATGGATCGGCCTGGTGGTGTTCCTGGCGGTTGCCGCGCCGCTCGCGGTCTGGCTCGTCGCTCACGACTTTCTGCCCCTCAAGTATGCGGCCGACCGCGGCGCGCAAGCCCGCATCGGTGGCCTGCCTCTCTTCCTGCTGAGCGTGGCGCTGAACCTCGTGGGGCTCGTGGCCATGCTCGCCATTGCCGGCCTTGTTGGCCCACGGCGCGCGACGGCCGCCGGCGCGACCCATGCGGAACCGCCCCCGGCCCCGGTCGCCCCCCGCGCACTCGCATATCTGCTGGCGGTGACGCTCGGGCCGTTGGCGATAGCGATCGTCGCGGCGGGTGCTGCGGGCTCCAACCTCAAGTCGGCCTGGGGGAGCTCGATGTTCAACTTTGCGGGCATGCTGGCTATCGCGCTCACCAGCGACCGCTTCAGCAGCACCGCGCTGCGCCGCATCGCGATCACGGCAGCGGCCGTGATCGTCATCGTGCCGTCGGCGTATGCCGCAGTCATTGCCGCCGGCCCCTGGCGGGCCGGAGCACCCGTGCGCATGACCTGGCCGCAGAAGGCGATCTCCAATCGACTGTCCGACATCTGGGCGCGGGAGACCGGCCGGCCGCTGCGGATCGTTGCGGGCGACGACTGGATCGCGGGCCTCGTCGGCATCACGGCGCGCGACCAACCTTCGATCCTCAGCCGCGGCAATCTCGCCTACTCGCCCTGGATCACGCCTGCGCGCATCGAGCGCGAGGGCATGCTGATCGTCTGGGATGCCGCATCCCGCCGCATCCCGCCGCAATTGCTGCCCCTGTTGCACGGCCTGCCGACAGGGGAGGAGCGCTTCCATTGGCGGAAGAAGGAGGGCACCGGCGACCTCGTCATCGGCTATGCGATCCTGCGGCCGAAATGATCTTGCCTTCGACCCCGCGGCGGCCATAACAAGATGGACCGTTGGAACCCACACGATAGCCACATGCAAGACACCTATTCCCGCGCCGGCGATGCCGCCGATCCGGCCTACCTCTCGCCCGAGTACAAGTCGACGGTACAGCGCTCGCCGAGAAAGCCGCTGATCGCCATCCCGCAGACGCTGTCGGAGATCACGGGCCCGGTCTACGGCCATTCCGACGTCAAGGCCCAGGAGGCGGACCTGACCACCCAGCATGCCGGCGAGCCGCTGGGCGAGCGCATCATCGTCAAGGGCCGCGTGCTCGACGAGGGCGGACGTCCCGTGCCCAACTCGCTGATCGAGATCTGGCAGTGCAATGCAGGGGGCCGCTACATCCACGCCGTCGACCAGCACCCCGCGCCGATCGATCCCAACTTCACCGGCGCGGGCCGCGTCGTCACGGACGCCAACGGCGCCTACCAGTACGTCACCATCAAGCCGGGTGCCTACCCCTGGCGCAACCACCACAACGCCTGGCGCCCAGCGCACATCCATCTGTCGCTGTTCGGCCCGTCGTTCCTGACGCGGCTGGTGACGCAGATGTATTTCCCCGGCGACCCGCTGTTCTACCAGGACCCGATCTTCGGCTCAGTTCCGGACCCAAAGGCGCGCGAGCGCATGGTCTGCCAGTTCGACCTGGCGGCGACCAGGCCCGAGTGGGCGCTCGCCTACAACTTCGACATCGTGCTCAGAGGCCGTAACGCCACGCCGACGGACCCCGACCATGCCTGAGCGTACGCCATCGCAGACCGTCGGACCGTTCCTGCACATCGGCCTGGTGCAAGGCGACTACGGCGTGCGCGAGATCTTTACGGCGAGGGTCGCCGAAGCGGGAATACCCGGCACGCACATCCGCATCGAGGGGCGCGTGCTCGACGCCGAGGGCAACGTGCTGCCCGATGCCCTCATAGAGCTGTGGCAGGCCGACCATCAGGGCCGCTACGCGCATCCCGCCGACGGCCGGCAGGTGGCGTCGAACTCGTTCCGCGGCTTCGGCCGCTGCGCGACGTCCAAACAGGGCACGTTCGCCTTCTCCACCATCAGGCCGGGGCAGGTGCCGGGCCCCGGCGGCAAGCTGCAGGCGCCGCACATCAATGTCGGCATCCTCGCGCGCGGGCTCCTGAAGCGCCTGTTCACGCGCATCTACTTTGCCGGCGATCCGGCCAACGCGGCCGATCCGATCCTGGCGCTCGTGCCCGCCGACCGCCGCGACACGCTGATGGCCAGGCCCGATCCGGCCAACCCCACCCTCTACCGCTTCGACATCCGACTGCAGGGCAAGGACGAGACGGTGTTCTTCGAGGCGTGACGGCGTCGCAAGCGCGCGCCGCGCTCGGGGTCCGACCGCCACCCATTGCACCTGCCGACTTGTCAATCAGCACGCTCCGGCACGGCAGGTATGCCGACGCTTGGCCGAGGTTTGGGGTGACTCGATTGCCGCTTTCGCGCAGGATCGCCAACCACACATAACAACTGCGCCATCGAGCAATGCCGGAAGCGCAGGATCAGGGAAAAACCGCCAAGGGAGAATGGCGATCATGAGGTCTTTGATGCTGCATTGGCGCCGGCTCGGTGTGGCGGTCGCCGCCGCGCTCTGCGTCGCGTCTGCCGCGTACGGCGCCGAACCGAATTTCGTGCCGCCGCCCGACCTGCTGGCCGCGGCCAAGAAGGAGGGCAAGATCGTCCTCTATACGGCCAACTTCCTCGATACCGAGCAGGCCGTCTCCAAGCGCTTTGGCGAGCGCTTCCCGGGCATACAGATCGAGATCGTGCGCGCGCCCACCGGCCAGTTGATCACGCGCATCAAGACCGAGGCCGCAGCGAACCGGATCATCGCCGACGTCATCGACATCTCCGACCGCGTGCAGGCACGCGGCATGCTGGACCTGTTCGCGCCCTATGCGCCGCCGAACGCGGCCGACTATCCGGAGATCGCGCGCACCGCCGACCGCCTGTGGCCGCGCTCGGGCAATGCCTGGACCATCACGTACAACTCCGCGCTCGTGACCGATCCGCCGAAGTCGTGGGCCGATCTGGTGAAGCCCGAGTTCGGCAAGCAGCGCCTCGGGCAGACCGTGATCGCATCCGGCGGCGCGCCGTTCAACCGCGCCATGTTCGAGCGCAAGATGTTTGGCGAGGATTATTGGACGAAGCAGGCGGCCCTCAAGCCCGCCCTGTTCCCGAGCCAGGCGCCGATGGTCGATGCCATGATCCGCGGCGAGATCGCGATTGCGCCGCTGGTAACCAACCTTGCCATTCCGCTGGCCGCCCAGGGCGCTCCCCTCAAGTGGTTCTTCGCGCCCGAGGGAGTGCCCGTCACAGTGTTCTCGGCTGGAATCGCGAAGGGTGGGAGCCACCCCAACGCCGCCAAGCTGTTCCTCGATTGGGCACTGTCGCGGGAGGGGCAGGCGCTGATGGTCGAGCTCGGCTCGTTCTCAGCCATGGCGCAGGCGCCGATGCCGCCGGGCGTGGACATCAAAGCCATCAAGACCTGGTATTCGGACGACGCCGAGGTCGAGAAGATATTCAAGTCCTGGACCGAGGACTGGAACAAGGCCTACGGCTACCGCCAGTAGGGTTGCGCTATGGTCGGTTCCCCTGCTTGCGGCAGCAGCGCCACGCCGCCGCCCGGCGCACACCAGCCATGCGGGGCTTGCCGCGACCGGCCACTTGCATGCTAGGCATGGCCCGGCAAACAACAATCGACTGCCGACAAGGCAGCTGAAGAACGCGCCTGTGGGAGGACACTGTTGGCTGCCGATGCCGCTGTAGCGACCGTCTTGAGCGATGCTCCGGCCACTGTGGCGCATGCACGGGGTCACCGATCGGCCCTTGGCTGGCTCTGGTCCGGCGCGCTGCTCCTGATTCTCACCTTCCTCGTCATCTACCCCGTCGCGATGCTGCTTCTGGGCGCGCTCACCAACACCAATCCGGTGGTGGATGGGTTCGGCGTCTTCAACATCTCGCTGGCGAACTTCGTCACCGTCCTCGCCAACCCCAACGTCCACCTGGCGCTGGCCAACTCGCTGATCGCCTGTGGCGGTGGCACGGCGCTGGCCGTCGTCATCGGCCTCACCTTCTCCTGGGTGGTGGTGCGCACCAATACGCCCTGCAAGGGCTTCATCGCGGCCGCCAGCATGCTGCCGCTGTTCGTACCGCCATTGGTTGCAGCCGTCGCCTGGTCGATCCTCGCCTCCCCGCGCACGGGGCTGCTCAACACCGTGCTGGCGAGCATCGGCGTCGAATGGCGCTTCAACGTCTACTCGATGGGCGGGCTGATCTGCATCTTCGGCATCTACTATGCGCCGTACGTCTACATGTTCACGGCGTCCGCGCTGCGCAACATGGACCCCTCCCTCGAGGAGGCCGCCGAGGTCACCGGCGCGACGCCGCTGCGCACGCTGCTCACCATCACCTTCCCGCTGATTGCGCCGGCCATCGTGTCGGGCATGCTGCTGTCGTTCATCGTCATGCTGGGCATCTACGGCATCCCGGCAGTGCTCGGCACGCCCGGCGACATTCCCGTGCTCACGACCTACATCTTCAAGCTCACCAACTGGTCGCCGCCGCTCTACAGCACGGCAGCGTCCGTCGCGATCATCCTGATGGTGGTCACGGGCTTCCTGGTGTGGCTGCAGGCCAGGGTGCTCTCGCGGCGCAGCTACACCACCGTTGCCGGCAAGTCGTTCCGGCCCGCGCTTCTCAATCTCGGCCCGTGGCGCTATTTCACGCTGGGCCTTGCGGTCGTGTACCTGCTCGTCGTCGTGGTGCTGCCGACCTTGGCCCTGATCGTCGCGGCGTTCCGCAAGTTCCTGTTCGTGCGCACGCTCGCCAGCCTGTTCGACGAGCGCCAGTACAGCTTCGGCCATTTCGAGCGTCTGTTCTCCAACCCGCTGGCATTGCGCTCGATCTACAACACCATGGAGGTGGGGCTGGTCACCGCGCTCGTCGGCGGCGTCCTGGCGTTCGCCATCGGCTACACCATCAACCGCACGACCATGCCCGGCCGCAAGAGCATCGACGTGATCTCGACGCTTCCGGTCGCCATCCCGGGCCTCGTCGTCGGCGTTGCCTACCTGTGGGCCTGGATCGGCCTGCCCGGCGGGCTCTACGGCACGATCTGGATCCTGGCGCTCGCCTTCATCGCCCGCTTCATGCCCGATACCGTCAAGGCGCTTTCGACCTCGCTCATGCAGATCCACCGCGAGCTCGAGGAAGCCTCGTGGATCTGCGGGCGCGGCCTGCTCGGCACCATCCGCTCCATCGTCCTGCCGCTCGCCCGCCCCGGCGTGATCGCAGCCATGACGCTGCTGTTCATCCTGGCGATCCGCGAGCTCGGCTCCTCGCTCTTCCTCTACACGAGCAACACCATGGTGATGGCCGTGCTGCTGCTCGACTACTACGAGGGCGGCAACGTCGGCATCACCGCGGCGTTCAGCCTGGTGCAGACGGTTCTGCTCGGCATCCTGATCGGCATCGCGCACCTGCTCTCGCGCGGTGGCACCCGCAGCGGCGACATCGGGCGCGCGGGTTGAGAACACGGCCAATAGCTGAAACTCGACAGAAGGAGCTCACCTGCTCATGACCAGCAGTCGCATCACCCGCCGCCAGTTCGTGGCCGCTTCCGCATCCGGGCTCGCCGCCACGGCGCTCGGCAGCGTATCGGCCTCGGCGCAGAACTTCGGATCGGCCGATCTGATCGAAGCGGCCAAGAAGGAAGGCAAGCTCGTCTACTACACGGCCGACTTCACCGAGGTCGAGCAGGAGATCATCAAGGCGTTCAACAAGCGCTTTCCCTTCGTCAAGATCGAGATGGTACGCGCGCCGGGCGGCCAGCTCATCACCCGCATCAAGACCGAGGCGGCCGCCGGCAAGCTCTCGGCCGACGTCGTCAACCACTCCGACCGCGGTCTCATGCAGGACCTGCAGGACCTTTTCCAGGACTACGCGCCGCCGAATGCTGGCGACTTCCGCTCCGACGTGCTGGTCTCGCCGAAGCTCTGGCCGAGGTCCACGCTCGGCTGGTCGATTGCCTACAACACCGAGCTGATGAAGAACCCGCCCAAGACCTGGATGGACCTCACCAAGCCCGAGTACAACAACAAGCAGATCGGCCAGGTCGTCGGCCCGTCCGGCGGCACCACCTGGACCCGCGTGATGTTCGAGCGCCAGGTGCTGGGAGAGGACTACTGGAAGAAGCAGGCCGCAACCCAGCCCGCGCTCTATCCCTCCGGTGCGCCGCTGTCCGACGCCATGGTGCGCGGCGAGGTGTCGGTCGCGGTCCTGCTCTACAACATCGCCTACATCAAGAAGCGCGACGGCGCGACGGTCGAGATCATCTTCCCGCCCGACGGCGTTCCGCTCAACTTCTATGCGGCCGGCGTGACCAAGGCCGCGGCAAACCCCAACGCCGGCAAACTGTTCCTCAACTGGTGCTTGTCCGAGGAGGGACAGGTGTTCCAGATCAAGGAGCTCGGCTATCTGACTGCGCTGAAGACGCCGCCCCTCAACCCACCGGGATACGACCCGAAAGTGGTGAAGACCTGGGCACCGAAGTTCGACGAGTACGTGAAGCTGCGCAGCGCCTGGCTGGAGGAGTGGAACAAGACCTACGGCTATCGCCAGTAGGGCCGATCATTCCTCTCCCCGTCCTGCACGGGGAGAGGGAACCAGCAAACGGAGAGTGAATGTCCGCGGAACTGAATATCGAGCATCTGCGCAAGGTGTTCGCCACCGGCGTGGCGGCCGTGGACGACGTCAGCTTCCGTATCGAGCGCGGCGAGATCGTGGTGCTGCTGGGGCCCTCGGGCTGCGGCAAGACCACGACGCTGCGCTGCGTCGCCGGCCTCGAGCATCCGACCTCCGGCACCATAAGCATCGGCGGCAACGTCGTCTCGGCGCCCAAGCGGGGCGTGCTGCTGCCGCCGCGGCTGCGCAATATCGGCATGGTGTTCCAGTCCTATGCCGTGTGGCCCCACATGACGGTGCGCCAGAATGTGGGCTATCCGCTGCGCCACCGCCGGACGCCCCGCGCCGAGCGCGAGGCCAAGATCCGGGACGTGCTGGGGATCGTCGGCCTCGAGGCGTATGCCGATCGGCCGGTGGTGCAGCTCTCGGGCGGCCAGATGCAGCGCGTGGCCCTAGCGCGCAGCCTCGTCTACGAGCCGCAGCTGCTGCTGCTCGACGAGCCGCTCTCCAACCTCGACGCCAAGCTGCGCCTGCGCCTACGCGACGACCTGCGCCGCATCATCAAGCGCACCGGCGTCACCGCTCTGTACGTCACGCACGACCAGGCCGAGGCGGTGGTGCTCGGCGACCGCATCGGCGTCATGCGCGAGGGGAAGCTGCTGCAGATGGCGCCTGCCACCACGCTCTACAATCGCCCGGCCGATCTGTTCGTCGCCAGCTTCACGGGTGCCTCCAACCTGCTCAACGGCCGCGTCGTGCAGCGCGAGCAGGAGTTCGGCGTCATCGAGGCGGCCTCGGGGCAGAAGCTGTCGGCGTGGCTGCCGGCAAGCGTCAAGGCGGGCGAGCCGGTCAAGATCGCGGTCCGTCCCGAGAACGTGCGCCTCGGCGTCAACGGCGCGGCCGAGAACAACTTCACCGCGCGCGTTACCGACACGCGCTATCAGGGCACGCAGACCGTCTACGAGCTCGAGCTGCTGGGCGGCCGCATCGATGCCCTGGAGCTCGGCACCCTCGTGCGCTATCCGGTTGGCAGCGATGTCAGCGTAGTGCTTCCGCCCGACCTGTGCTGGGCCTACCCTGCAGGCGAAACGACCGATTCCGAATAGCCTCCGGAGGCTGCATTGCTCACCGTCACGCGCGACATGATGCTGCCCACGACCATCACAGGCTCCTACCCCCGGCCGCTCTGGTTCGACCGCAGCCTGGCCGGCCGATCGTTCAAGTCCGCGCTCGGCGATTCGCTCTTCCGCGAGCAGTATCTCGACGCCGTCGCCAGCGTCATCGCCGAGCAGGAGGCGGCCGGCCTCGACATCGTCACCGACGGCGACAGCCGCTTCGATCTCACCGTCGGCGGCAAGTCCTGGTTCTTCTATCCGATCGAGCGTCTGGGCGGCGTGTGCGGCCACCGCGACACCTCGCGGGGCTGGATGGCGCGCCACGGGCTGCGCCCGGGCAAGATATTGTGGGAGGTGCAGGAGGCCTATCAGCCCGGCGTCGTGCGCGAGAAGCTCACGCGCGGTCCGCTGGAGTACGCCGCGCTCTGGCAGGTTGCCCAGCGCGTGACCGACCGTCCCGTGAAATTCGGCGCCATCTGCGCGCCCGCCCTCGCATCGATGCTGTGGAACGAGTTCTACAGCGATGACAAGGCGATGATCCTCGACCTCTGCGATATCATGAACGCGGAGCTGCGCGACATGGCCGCCGCCGGCTGCCCCCTGATCCAGGTGGAGGAGCCGCCGCACCACGGCCGCGCCGTGCAGCCCGACTGCAAGGAGTCCGATCTCGAGTTCCTCACCGAGGCGTTCAATCGCCAGCTGGTCGGCGTGAATGCCGAGATCTGGGTGCACACCTGCTGGGGCAATCCCAACCAGCAGCGCGTGCATTGGAAGGTGCCGAGCTACGAGCGCGCTCTGCCGCACCTGCTGCAGCTCAATTGCGACGTGCTGACCATCGAGTGCGCGAGCTCGGACGGCCAGGACCTGCACCTCTTCAAGCACATCAAGACCGACAAGAAGATCGGCATCGGCGTGGTCAACCACTGCAATACGGTGGTCGAGCCCGCCGAGCACGTCGCGGCGCTGATCCGCAAGGCGCTCGAGTACATCCCCAAGGAGCAGCTCGTCATCAGCACCGATTGCGGCTTCGGCCGCGAGGGGCTGTCGCGGCGGATCGCGTTCTACAAGTGCGTGGCGCTGGTGGAGGGCACCAACATCGTGCGCCGCGAGCTCGGCCTGCCGGAAGCGCGCGTGCGGGCCGCCGATCCGAAGCTGTGGTTCGCGAGTCGGGAGCTCGACCGGGGAACGTCCTAGCTGATCGGCGGGCATCCGCAGGAGGACGCCTGAAGGGGCGAACCAC